>Ga0208566_1000221_pt1 | contig 41317 bp, 27 predicted proteins | sample PL_2010_150m_FD_184159 | JGI IMG/M metagenome (GOLD analysis project Ga0208566, IMG submission 184159) | Freshwater microbial communities from Powell Lake, British Columbia, Canada to study Microbial Dark Matter (Phase II) - PL_2010_150m... | ecosystem: Environmental > Aquatic > Freshwater >...
GTGGTTATCGAAGAACGCTTCGCCAGTGGGGCGTTGTGTCCGCACTGTGCGTCTGAGCACGTGATTCGGCATGGCCAAGCCAACGGGCTGCAACGCTATCGCTGCCGGGAGTGCAGTAAGACGTTCAACGCCGTGACCGGCACGCCCTTGAACCGGTTGCACAAACGCGCGTAAGGCGCATTCGGTAGGGCGCCAATCCGCGAAGCGCATTGCGCCGCATGTTAACCGGGCAACGAACTAGCGGAATAACTTGCCGCAAGTGGAATCACGGGGTCAGGTCTAGCTCCGTAGCATAGCAGCAAGAGCGCAATGCCAGTCCTTTCAAAACGACAAGCCGCACGGCGTAGCAGGGTAGGGCAGTTCTTCCAGAATTCGCGCAAAACGGCTCAAACTCAGCGCCAATTCCGCTTCGTGTTCCCGCTTTCCCACGGGGACGGTTCGCTTCTCGCTGGCAGGATGGTATGCAGGAACATCAATTCCGCCAGTACTTCCGGGCGAAACCCCTGGCGGTCGCCGCGCGAATCGACCGTCAGGGAGTCCAGCAGGTTCAGGCACTCCGGGTAGCCCCACAGCAGCGTCAGGCGGTTGACGATGTTGGGATGGAAATGTTCCAGGGCCGATTCGGGGAAGCTGTTCTTGGGCGGCAGCGGCTCTTGTTTGATTTCGTTTTGGGGCAATACCGCATCGAGTTCGTCTTCGCTGAAGAGGGTGGGGAGACTATCGCTCATTCAAATATCCTTTCCGATAAAAATTGAACGTGGGGCATTCCTTGGTGCGCCGCTTCGCTGTTTGTGGACGCTATGGCTACTCATACCTCAACGCCTCCACCGGTTTAAGCCCAGCCGCGCGTTGCGCCGGGTAAAAGCCGAAAAATACCCCGGTGGCGGCGGCGAAGGCGAAGGACAGCAGGATCGCGCTCAGCGATACTTCCACCGCCATGTCGGCGAAGCTGGCCACCGCCCAGGCGCCGCCGACCCCGAGCAATACGCCGGCCAGTCCGCCGGCCACGCAAATCATCAGCGCTTCGAGCAGGAATTGCAACAAGATATCGCGGCGGCGCGCGCCGATGGCCATGCGGATGCCGATTTCGCGGGTGCGTTCGGTGACCGAAACCAGCATGATGTTCATGATGCCGATGCCGCCGACCAGCAGCGAAATCGAGGCGATCGCGCCGAGCATGAACGACATGGCCTGCGCCGAACTGGCGGCGGTTTGCGCCGCGGCGGTGAGGTTGCGCACCATGAAGTCGTTTTCCGCGCCCTCGGCGAGACGGTGGCGCTGGCGCAGCAGTTGGTTCATCTCGCGTTCGGCTTCTTCCATGACTTCGGCGGATTTCGCCTGCACCGAGATATAGCGCACCGTGCCGGGAAACTGGTTGCCGAACAGCTTGCGCTGGGCGGTGGTGACCGGAATGATGGCGGTGTCGTCCTGGTCGCGCCCGTCCAGGCTCTGACCTTTGGGCGCCAGCAGGCCGATCACCAGGAACGGCATGTTCTTGATGCGCAGGGTCTTGCCGGTCGGGTCTTCGTCGCCGAACAGGTTTTTGGCAACTGTTTGGCCGAGCAGCACGACGCGGGTTGCGCCGCGTACGTCGCTGTCTTCGAACGGGTGGCCGCTATCGACTGGCCAGTTGCGGACTTCCAGGAAATCCGGGGTGGTGCCGGAGACGCTGGTGCTCCAGTTATTGGCGCCGTAGGCCAGTTGGGCGGTGCCGGGATAGACCGGGGCGACGACCTTGACTGCGGGAACCTGCGCCAGCGCCTGGGCGTCGGCGAAGGTCAGCGTCGGCACCGAGCCGCTGCCCATGCGCAGCCCGCCGGAGGTGCTGGCGCCGGAGAGGACGATGAACAGGTTGCTGCCCATCGAGGCGATCGACTGGTTGACGGTGTTTTGCGCCCCCTGGCCGATCGCCAGCATCAGCACCACCGCCGCCACGCCGATGATCATGCCGAGCATGGTGAGCACCGTGCGCAGGCCGTTGATCGACATGGCGCGTAGCGCTTCGGCGGGGATGGCGAGGAGTTTCATCGGGATTTACCCCTGTTCGGCGTGGCCATGCACTTCCCCGTCATGCGCGATGCGCCCGTCCACGAAGCGTACCAACCGCCCGGCGTAGCGGGCGATGTCGGGTTCGTGGGTGACCAGGATGATGGTGATGCCTTGTTCGCGGTTGAGGCGCGTGAAAATCTCCATGATTTCCCGGCTGGTTTGGGTGTCGAGATTGCCGGTGGGTTCGTCGGCCAGGATCAAGGGGGGGAGGTTGACCAGTGCGCGGGCGATCGCGACGCGTTGTTGCTGGCCGCCGGAAAGCTGGTTGGGCAAGGACAGGGTGAAGTTTTCCAGGCCGGTTTGCTTGAGCATTTCGCGTGCCTGTTCGCGCCGCGCGCTTTTGCTCAACCCCGCGTAGAGCAGCGGCAGCGCGACGTTGTCGAGGGCGGTGACGCGCTTGAGCAGATTGAAGCCCTGGAACACGAAGCCGATCAGGCGGTTACGCAGTGCCGCCTGCGCATCGTTGTCCAGGCCGGCGACATTTTTGCCGTCGAGAAAATAGCTGCCGGAAGTCGGCGTATCCAGGCAGCCGAGGATGTTCATGAAGGTGGATTTGCCGGAACCGGACGGCCCCATGATCGCGACGAATTCACCGGCTGCGATGGTCAGATCGACGCCGTGCAACACCGGGGCGGCTTGACCGCCGGCAATTTCGTATTGCTTGTGGAGTTTTTCGACGCGGATCAGCGGCAGCCCTCTCCCAAACCCTTGGGGGGAGGGGACAATTGCCCCTGCTCCCTCTGGGAGAAGGTTGGGATGAGGGTCGGCTCGGCGCATTTGAAAACAGACCCTAGAACAACCTGAGAGCGAAGTTGCCTTCTTTCTTCTTCTGGCCGAGTTCGCGGGTAATCAGCAAGTCGCCTTCCTTGAGTTCGCCATCGAGAATCTCCGTGAACACGCCGTCGGATAAGCCGGTCTTGACCTTGAGCGGTTTGGGTTGGCCTTGTTCGAGGCGGTACACGGTGGCGCCGCTGCGTTTTTCCCCTTTTTTGGCCGGTTCGTCGCCGTCGTTTTTTTTCGGCTTGAAATGCAATGCGGCGTTAGGCGCGCGCAACACGTTGTCGCGTTTGCCGACCCCGATCATCACATGGCCGGTCATGCCCGGCAGCAGTATGCCGTCGGCGTTGTTGACCGCGACCACCACGTTGTAGGTAACGACGTTCTGTTGCACGGTGGGGTTGAGGCGGATTTGCTTGACCTTGCCGCTGAATGGGCGCTCCTGAAAGGCGTCGACGTTGAAGCGCACGGTTTGGCCGATCTGGACGCTGCCGATGTCGGCTTCGGCGATGCTGGTTTCGATCTGCATGTCCTTGAGGTCGCCGGCGATCTGGAACAGCGTCGGGGTCTGGAAGCTGGCCGCCACGGTCTGGCCGATATCCACGCTGCGCGCGACCACCACGCCGGAAATCGGCGAGCGGATCACGGTGTAATGCAGGTTGGTGCGGTCGCGTTCGAGTTGCGCCTCGACCAGCGCCACTTGCGCGAGTGCGGCGTCGAACTGCTGGACCGCCTGGTCGAGTGCATCGGCGGAAATGTAATTTTTTTGCACCAGTTCGCGCGCCCGCCGCTCCTTGGCGCGCGCCAGCGCGAGGTTGGCCTTGGCCGACGCCAGGTTGGCCTGGTCCTGCTTGTATTGTGCCTCGAACAGGGCCGGGTCGAGTTCCACCAGGACTTGGCCGGGTTTGACGATGGAATTGAAATCGACGTGCAGTTTTTTTACCGTGCCGGAAACCTGGGTGCCGACATTGACCACCACCACCGGGTTCAGCGTGCCGTTGGCGGAAATGGTCTGGGCGATGTTGCCGCGTTCGACCGCTTGGGTCTTGAACTTTTCCGGCGGTTGGGCGGCGTTTTGCTGTTGCCACCAATACGCGCCGCCACCGATGGCGGCAAGCACCAGCAGGGCGCTTAGCAGGCGGCGGGTGTTGCGGCGGGGCTGGGGCATGACGTTATGTTTCCGGTGCGAGGAGGTGAGGCGCTAACATAGCAATGCGGGGCGAGGCGGTCAATTCAAGAATTGTAAGCTAATGTAGTTACGCAGCGCTTTCCTGGTCGATGTCCTCGATTTTGGCCGCCGCCAAGGTGAAAAAGAAGGTCGTTCCCTTGCCGGGTTGCGATTCCAGCCAGATTTTCCCGCCGTGGCGTTCGACGATGCGCTTGCACACCGCTAGCCCGATGCCGGTGCCGGGATATTCGTCACGGCTATGCAGGCGCTGGAAGATAATGAATATGCGCTCGAAATTTTCGGGGGCGATGCCGATACCGTTGTCGTGTACCGAAAACAGCCATTCGTCGCCTTGTTGCCGCGCACTGACGTGAACCAGAGGCTTTTCGTCGCCGTGGAACTTGATGGCGTTGCCGACCAGGTTCTGGAATAGCTGGGTAAGTTGCGAGCCGTCCGCCATGACCGTCGGCAGCGGGTCGTGGGTGACGCTGGCGGCGTTGTCCTGCAGGGCTAGTTGCAGGTTGTCGAGCGCGGCTGCCAGTGCCTGGTAGCCGTCTATCGGCACGAACTTTTTACCGCGGGTGCCGACTCGCGAATAGAGCAGCAAATCGTTGATCAGACGCTGCATCCGGGTGGCGCCGTCCACCGCGAAACCGATGAATTCGTCGGCATCCTGGTCGAGCTTGCCCTGATAGCGCCTGGCCAGCAACTGGACGTAGCTGGAAACCATGCGCAGCGGTTCTTGCAGGTCGTGCGAGGCGACGTAGGCGAATTGTTCCAGTTCCTGGTTGGAACGCTGCAATTCTGCGGATTTTTGCGCCAGCGCTTCCTCGGCTTTCTTGCGTTCAGTGATGTCGCGCACGATATGGGCGGCACCGATGACCTCGCCGTCGTCGTCCCTGATCGGGCTGAACGATAGCTCGTAGGCCTTGCGTTGCAGTCTGGCGGAGCCGAATTCGCTGCTGAGGGTAAAGGATTCGCCTTCCAGCGCGCGCGTCCACAAGGTGACCGTATTTTCCATTTCCTCCGGCAGGTGGGCGAGGGCTTCGAACAGGCTCATGCCCAGGTGGATTTTCTTGCCGAATATTTCCTTGAATTCGCGTTCGAAGGCGTTGTTGTAGGCGAGATAGCGGTAATCGTTGTCGATTGCCGCGATCAGGTCGGGCGAGCCGTCGATGATGCCGTTGAGGCGAGCATTGGCGTGTTTCAGGTCGCTTTGGTATTCGCGGATGCGTTTTTCATCCTCTTCCAGTGCGGCGAGCATCAGGTTGAAATCGTCGCCCAGCCTGCCGACTTCATCCTTGCGCAGGATTGCGATGCGAAAGCCGCGTTGCCCTGAGCGGATGCGGGTGGTGCCGTCCGCCAGTTGTTGCAAACGCCGGGTCAGCCAGTTCGCCATCAGAATGACCAGCAGGCTGCCGGCCAGGATCGCCCCCAAGGTGTAAAAAATGCCGTGAATTCTTGCCTGGAGCAGGTTGTTGGTGATGCGCTCCTGCCCCAAACCGATGCGTACCCAGCCGAGAAAACGCTGGCCCGTGATGACAGGCACCGCAATGTCGATCAGGTAGTCGTCGGCAATCAGGGTTTTGGGTGCGGGCTGACCATCCAGCAGGCTGCGGCTGGTGGCATCCTGAAGGTAACGGCCGATATGGCGGGGGTCGTTGTGTCCCAGAACCCGCATGTCCGGGGTCAACAGCATGGCATAGCGCAGACCGGGGTAACGCATCACCGATAGGATTACCTCCTGCAAGCCGACTACGTCGTTGGACAAGACCCATGAGGTGCTGTTGGTGGCCAGCGTTTCCGCGAGGCTGGTAGCTTGCTCCAAACTTTGCTGGTGAAGGAAGTTGTGCTGGTGTCCGATCAGGTCGGCAACCAGCACCGTCATCACTACGGTCTGGACGGCGATGACGCCGACGATCAATTGGTGGCGGATGGATTTTTGCCAGAAGGCGCGGAGGGCGGTCAGCATGTCACTCTTTCACCGGAGGCACGGTTTTGGCGAATTTTTCGATGAATTCGTACACCGGCTGGTAAGTGGCATCGCTGGCGGTTTCGAAGCGCGACAGCGGGATGCGTGCCAGCATTTCCCGGCCTTGCGGGCTGTCATGCAGGGAAAAAATAATTTCGGCAATCTGCTTCAGCAGCGCGGGGGGAAAGTCGTCGCGCGCCACCAGGCTGTTGTTGACCAGCGGCGCGGTCATCCATTGGATTTTCAACTGCGCAGCGATATCGTGGTGATCTTTCTTGAAGGCGATCCACGGTGGCGGCCAAGTCGCACCCGCCGCGGTATTGCCGAGATAGACGTTCATGATCGATGATTCCTGCGAGCCGACGTAGCTCGCTTCATAAGCATTGAGCGGCAGGCCGTGTTGGTACAGGTAATATTGCGGCATCATGGTGGCCGCCAGCGCGGTCTTGGCCGGGAAACTCACGGCTTTTCCTTTCAGGTCCGCCACGTTGCGGATGCCGCTGTCCTTGCGCACGATGAAAATGCCGCGAAACATCGCATCGTCGCCCATCTTGCCGAATACCCGATAGCCATGCTTGAGCGCGTTGACGGTCTGGTAGGGGTTGGGCAGCGCCAGGTCGAAATGGCGGGCGTAGAGTTTTTTGTCGAATTCGTCGTAATTGCGCGACGCTTCCAGGGTGAGGTGAACTTCCGGGATGCGCTGGTTGAGCAGGTCGATAATCGGGCCATAGACTGCAAACAGACGCTCAGGGTTGTGCAGGGGGTGGACGCCGAACAGGTATTCTTTTTTACTCGGTGCCGCAAATTGCGGTTTACTGCCGAATTCCGGCTGGTAGGCGGCTGGTTTGGCGTTTTGGTCGCACCCGCTGAACAGTCCCACGGCACACAACAAGACTGCCGCGCTGAAAAAAACGTTAAACCACGGATTAACACGGGCGAGCACGAATTGCATGAGCGATTTCCAGTGAAGATTGAACCCTACTCATGATTCTAGCCGATTATCCGCGCGCCGGTATGACGATTGCATTGATCGCAATACCCTCCCAATGGTCTGATTCGATTTGTTCGGGAAAGGCGGCCAGGCGTGGTTTACGCCCGGCCGGTAGGGCGGAGGTGTTACTTGATGGTATCTTCGATGTGGTTCTTGTCGCCCTTGTTGTCCAGCCAGTCGACGGTGACCTTGTCGCCGGCCTTGGCGCCCTTGATCTTGAACTCTAGGAAGGGGTTCTTGGAAATCGCGGTACCCCATTGCGCTTCCATCACGGCCTTACCGTTGAGGGTCGCGGTGACGTTCTGGATAAAGTGCGCCGGGATCACTTGGCCGGTTTTGGCGTCCTTGCGCAAGCCGGTTTCCATGTCGTGGTTCATCAGTACTTTGACGTTGGCAATGTCGCCCGCCAGGGTGACACGCATTTTCATCGGATCTGCCATTTTAATTGTCCTGTGTCGAATTGAACGTTATCTGATCGTTTAACCTGGGCCGCCGGCTTAACCGCCGCAACCGCCGATGGTGACCTTGACTTCCTTGCTGGCGGTGTACATCTTGCCGCCGGCTTTCACCAGTATCTTGACCGAGGAAGTCTGGCTCATCTTGATACGGGTGCTGACGAAGCCTTCGGCACCGTTGAGCAGGTTGAACACCGCGATCAACGGCCGGTCGTTCTTTTCCACCACGATGGCAATCTGTTCGGTGCCGGGAATCTTGCTGGTGACTTCGACCGGAACCACCGCGCCGTTTTCGGCGATGTCCGGCGCCTTGATGGCGATGTCCTTGCTTTCTGCGGCGCTAGCGCCGCCGATGCCCTTCAGCGCATCGATGATGCCATGCGCTTCGAAAGCGGCCTTGTTCCATTCCGCTGCCAACACCTGGCCCGGCTTGAGCAAACCGGCGGCCAAGGCAACGGCTAGCGTGCCGGCGGCGCCGCTGCCTTTCAGAAACGTTCTGCGTAATGGGTTCATGCTCTCTCCTCGTGATAATTATGGAACTTACAGTGTATAGGGCTGGCAGGCTTTAATCTCCCTTTCCAACCAGGCGATGTTTTTTCCGCCGCTAAAGGATATAGACGAACCGAACAGCGAATTTATTCCACCGTTACCGAAGAATTTTTAATTCTTCCTGCGCGCATTCGTCACCGGCACGTTCCAGGCGGCGCGCCACCTGTGCCGGATCGTGCAGCAGGCGCAGCTCGCGGTGCAATACTGCGGCTTCCGGGTAGGCGGCGCGCAGCATTCCCAGCCACTGCTTGAGGCGCCCCGGCGCGTGGCGCGGATTCGGCGCGCGGCACAGCTGGCGGTAGTGATCGACGATCCAGGGCAGCAATTCCTGCCAGGGCATGGCAGCTGCGTCTTGCCCGGCACGGATGCGGCGGGCAAGGTCGGGGCGGACGATCAGCCCGCGCCCCAGCATCACGTCGGCGCAGCCGCTGACCGCGCGGATATGCGCCCAGTCTTGCGGCAGCCACACGTCGCCGTTGGCCACGACCTGAACGGCCACCGCCTCGCGGATGCGCGCCAGCCACTCCCAGCGTGCCGGCGGACGAAAGCGGTCGGCGCGGGTGCGGGCATGGACGGTGATTTCCGCCGCGCCGCCGGCTTCCACCGCACGGGCGCAATCCAGGGCAAGATCGGTATCGTCCACCCCCAGGCGCATTTTGGCGCTGAGCGGAATTTCCGCCGGCAGCGCGCGGCGCACTGCCGCAACGATGGCGAACAAGCGTTCCGGTTCGCGCAACAGGATCGCGCCGGCACCGTGGCGGTTGACGCTGGGCGAGGGGCAGCCGAAATTAAGGTCGATCCCCGGCGCGCCCAATCCCGCCGCCAACGCGGCATTCTCGGCGAGACAGGCCACATCGTGGCCGAGCAGTTGCACCCGCACCGGCGTGCCATTGGGCGTCCGCCCGCCGTTATCCAGCTCCGGCACGGTGCGCAGGAATTTCTGGCGCGGCACCAGATGGTCGGTGACGCGCACGAACTCGGCAACGCACAGGTCGATGCCGCCGATGCGTGTCAGCACATCGCGCAGCGGGGCGTCGGCAAGACCTTCCATGGGGGCGAGAATCAGGCGCAAGCGTCACCTCGGAAATTCAGTTTGTTAAAACCAAAAACTTTACCGCAGAGGCGCAGAGACGCGGAGAAGAACAACACCGGGAATAACCAGGAAAGCCATGCCTTTCTCAACGAAACCTCTGCGTCTCTGCGCCTCTGCGGTGAAAGAGATTTGTTCATGAAATTGTGAAGCGTGAAGCCATGTGCGGCTAATTTTTCCGCGCCTCCGTCGGCAACGGCGCCAGCAACGCGGCGATGTCGGATGCGCCGAATTTGGCCAGCCCGTTGACGTCTTCGGACAGAATCCCGGCGGCCAGCGCGGCTTTTTTATCCTGCAAGGCGAGAATTTTTTCTTCGATGCTGCCGGACACCACCAGTTTGTAGACGAACACGTTTTTCGACTGGCCGATGCGGTGAGCGCGGTCGGTGGCCTGATTTTCCACCGCCGGGTTCCACCACGGATCGTAATGGATCACCGTGTCGGCGGCGGTGAGGTTCAGCCCGACGCCGCCGGCCTTGAGGCTGATCAGGAATATCGGCACCTCGCCCTCCTGGAAACGCCGCACCACGCCTTCCCGATCCTGGGTGTCGCCGGTGAGCATGACATAGCCCAGCTTGGCGCGCAGCAGTTCCCGTTCGATCAAAGCGAGCATCGAGGTGAACTGGGAGAACACCAGCACCCGCCGTCCCTCGTCCACCAATTCCGGCAGCATTTCCATCAGCAGGTCGAGCTTGGCGCGTTCTTTCACTCTTTGCGCCCCCTCGTTTTTCAGCAGGCGCGGGTCGCAGCACACCTGGCGCAGCTTGAGCAGCGCGTCGAGAATGACGATCTGGCTGCGGGCGAAACCCTTGGCGGCAATTTCGTCGCGCACCCGCTGATCCATGGCGCTGCGCACGGTTTCGTAAAGGTCGCGCTGGCCGCCTTCGAGCTCCATGGTGCGGACGATGACGGTCTTGGGCGGCAGTTCCTTGGCCACGTCTTCCTTGCGCCGGCGCAGGATGAACGGTTTGACTCGCTTGGCCAGCAGGTCGCGGCGCAGCTTGTCGCCATGCTTTTCCACCGGCGTGCGCCAGGTTTTGGTGAAACTTTTACCGTCGCCGAGGAAACCGGGCAGGAGGAAATCGAATTGCGCCCACAGCTCGCCCAAACGGTTTTCCAGCGGGGTGCCGGTGAGGCACAGGCGATGGCGCGTCTTGATCCTGCGCACCACCTGGGCGGCCTGGCTGGCGGCGTTCTTGACGGTTTGCGCCTCGTCGAGGATCAGCAGGTGATAGTCCTGCGCGGCGATGGTTTCCTCGTCGCGCCACAACAACGGGTAAGTGGTGAGCACCACATCGTGTTCGGGGATCAGGGCAAAGCGCTCGGCCCTATCCTTGCCGTGCAGCGAGAGAATCTTGAGAGCGGGGGCGAAGCGCTCGGCCTCGCGTTTCCAGTTGAAGATCAGCGAGGTCGGCAATACCACTAGCGCCGGGCGGTCGAGCCGTCCCGCTTCTTTTTCCAGCAGCAGGTGGGCCAGCGCCTGGGCGGTCTTGCCCAAGCCCATGTCGTCGGCCAGGATGCCGGAGAGTTCCTGCTCGCGCAGATATTGCAGCCACGCCAGCCCCTCCAGCTGATAGGGGCGCAACTGGATTCCCAGCCCGGCGGGCGGCAAGACCGGCTGGATGCCGGCGCTGTGCTTGAGCCGGTCGGCCAGGCGCCGTACCGCTTCCGCGCCCTTGAATTGCCAGTGTGCCTGGCGCGACAGTTCGGCCAGGCGCGGCGCGTCCAGCCGGGAAACCCGCAACGCGCCCTCGGGGCGGGCGTCGAACAGGTCGATCAGGGTGGCGGCAATGGGTTTCAGCCGTTCGGCGGGAACGAGCGCCCGCGCCCCGTCGGCCAACATCAGCGTCACGCTCTCGTCGATCGCGATGCGCTTCAGCTGATCGGCGTCGAGCCAGCGCGGGTCGCGCTGGAACAGGTCGTAAAGCAGCGGCGCCAGCGGCAAACGCCGGCCTTCCACGACGATGCCCATATCGAAGCTGAGCCAGCCGCTCTCGCTTTCCTCGAAGTCGGCTTCCCATGCCGAGATTTCGACGCTGACATGGCGAAAACCGGCGGGAATTTCGACTTCCCAGCCGGCGCCGCGCAAGCGCGGCACCTCGCTGCTCATGAAGCCGCTCCAGGTGCTGTCGCTTTCCAGCGCGTAGAGCGGGTGCGGCGCGTCGTGGCTGGAATACAGCGCATAGGGGGGCGCTTTGGCGAGGCCGTAATTCTCCAGGGATTTGAGCAGGCGTTTTTCCATGTCGAGGCGGCGCTTGACGTGCACCGTCTCGCCGTTTGGCGCGACGATAAACTCCGCCGGGTCGTCCGCCGCAACCGGCACATCGTCATAACGGAAACGCGGGTGGGCGAAATCGAACAGCCGGGTCGCATAGCTGTAGCCGCGAAAGCCGGATATGCCGTTGACTTTCAGCGTCCCCAGTACCAGCAGCGGTACCGGCGGCGCATCGATCACCCGCAATTCGTCCGCCGCGAGCGGCGGCGGCAAATCCGGCGCCAACTCGCGCAAGGCGCCGACCACTACCGGAATATCCGCTTCGGACAGCGGCGGCATCTCCATCAAGCGCGCCAACTGGTGGGCCGGATAAGGCACCCGCAAGCGCCCGAGCTGGAACTCGGCCATATCCAGATACCAGGGTTCGTCCAGGAACAGCACGGCGCTCGCGGCGGGCGTGGCGACCACCTGCGGCATCATCGTGCCGGCGCTGCCGACTTGCCACTCCAGCGTGCCGGGGCGCGTTTCGCCGGCGCGCAAGGGTTGCAGCGTAGCGTTGTAATCCCAGCGATTGGCGGAGGGCGCGCGATAAAACAGCCGCCCGCTGGCCAGCAGACGCGTCAGCAGCTCTCCGCCATAGCGGCCGGACAGCGGAAAAATGCCGAAATTGACGCTCTTGCCCTGTTGCGCCCACAGCAAGCGCAGAATGGCGAGATCTTCTTCATCGACAAATTTAGGCGGCTGCACCAGGGCGCGATCGACGTTGCTCCAGTCCACCACCCCGGAAGCGGGACAGCCGTCCGCCCCGATGCGCCCTTTCAGCATGGCAATCGCATAAGGGTCGGAGGCGTATTTCCGGCCCAACACGTAAAACAAGCGCTCGACGGATTTTCCCGGCTTGTCGGTTTTTTTCTTTTGCTCGGCGGAAACCGCGCGGCGGAACGACTCCAGCCATTTCAGCACCTCCGGGTTAACCCGGTGCGGCATGGCCTCGCGTTCGAGAGCGGCCAGCAGCGTGGCAGCGGCGTGCTTGCAAGCGTGCGCCACCGGACAGGAGCAGAGGGTATCGATCTCGGTTTTTCCGGTACGATCCGTAAAAAAATCGATCTCGACCTCGTAAGGGAAAGGCATTGAGCCCTTGACCAACGCGAAGATGCGGTCGGGCTGGATGTCGAGACGGCTGACCGCGTCCAGATAAAGCTGCCCTTTGAGCACTTCACGCTGGCCGAGCCAGCGCACCACGTCGGCACGAGTATAGGAAAAAGTGGAATTCATCGCCCGGCATTTTAACAAATCGCACAGGGCGTCGCGCGGCACGCGAATAATAAGCCGGTAAAGGGGCTATAGCCTGACCGGCCGGTTTGGCGCTGACGGGCGAATAAAGTATTCCAAGAGCATTTTCGGGTTAAAATCAACGTCGAAAAAATCAGAAAACCTCCGTTTTCCATTACCTGCGGGAAATGCCTGTCATGAATTCTTGCGCCCGATCCTCGCTTTACCTGCTCGGCGGTTTCGCTCTTGAACGTAACGCCCGCCCTTGCGAGCTGGCTTACGAGAAAGGGCGGGCGCTGCTTGCGTACCTGGCGGCGGAACCCGGCCGAGCGCACCCGCGGGCAACCCTGGCGGCCATGTTCTGGCCGGACCTTGCCCGCGAGGCGGCCTTGACCAATCTCCGGCAAGTCCTGCAAGACCTGCGCCGGGCGCTCAATGCAGCGGATCTTGGGGCGCCCCTGTTGCAGGTCGACCGCGAATCGATTCGACTTGATCCCTTGGCCGGCATGGAGATCGACGCGGCAGCCTTTTCAACGCCTGCCCCCACGTGTCCGGCGACGCCCGGTTCGGCGCACTGCGCCCCCTGCCTCGTGCAAATGGAAACCCTCGCCGCCCGTTATCGGGGCGAGTTCATGGCGGGATTCTCGCTGCCCGAGTGCCGGGACTTCGAAGAATGGCTACAGGTCCAGCGCGAGGCGCTGCACTTGCGCGTTCTCGGTCTGCTGGCCCGTCTTGCGGATTGTCACGAGCGGATGGGCGCCTATGCCAAGTCTTTGCCGTTCGCCTTGCGCTTTCTGGAACTGGAGCCCTGGAACGAGGAGGGCCTGCGGCGGGCGATGTGGCTGTTTGTGCTTAATGGGCAGCACGCCACCGCCCTTGCTCAATATGAGACGTGTTGCCGGGCGCTGAAAAGGGAACTGGGGGTTTTGCCTTCCGCAGAGACCCAAGCGCTGGCAACGCGAATCCGCCGGGGCGAACTGCCGCCAGCCGTGCGCGCCGAAGAGAACGCCGACCCTGGGGCTGCCGTGCCGCTGCCTGCCACGGAACTGCGGCAAGTCACGGTGCTCTATTGCGAGCTGGCATCCGTCGGCGTGGAAGACCCGGACGAGGCACTGGCCCTGCTGCGCGCACCGCAGACGCGCTGCAACGAAATCATCCGTAACTATTCCGGCTATCTGGTGCAAGTCCACGGCGGCGGCTTCCTGGCTTATTTCGGCTACCCCCAGGCCAGCGAAAACGCTGCCCTGCTGGCAGTACAGGCGGCCTTGGCGCTGGCACATGCGGCGTTCGCCGGCCTCGAACTGCGCGTTGGCATCCACACCGGCATGGTAATCAGCGGCGGCAACCCGCAGCTGCCGGATGCCATCGGCGCCACCTCGGAAGTGGCCATCCGCCTGCGCCAGTTGGCCGGCTGCGGCGAGGTGGCGATCAGCGCGGCGACGCAACGCCTGGTGGCGGGTTATTTCGAGAGCACCGCTCTGGGGTCCCGGCAACTGTTTGGCAACGCGCGCCCGCTGGAGGTGTTCAGGATCAACCGGGAAAGCGGCGCGAATCACCGCCTCGAAGCCGCAACCAGACTGACCCCGCTGGTCGGGCGCAAGGATGAGATCGCGACCCTGCACGCCTTGTGGCAAGACGCTTGCCGCGGTACGCGGCGCATGGTGCTGCTGCAGGGCGAAGCCGGGATCGGCAAGTCGCGCCTGGTGCGTACCCTCAAGGACGCATTGTGCGAACAAGCCTATGTGGTGCGGGAGTTGCGCTGTTTTCCAGAGCACAGCCAGTCGCCTTTCTATCCGCTGGCCGCATGGTTCGGCTTCACGCTGGCGTTTTCGCCCGACGACACGCCCGCAGCGAAATTCGACAAGCTGGCGGACTATGTTGAAGCGCATTACCCGAAAACCGAGCGGGTCGCGGTGCCGCTGCTCGCCAAGATGCTCTCGCTGCCGCTGCGCGCGCCTTACCTGGAACCCCTTTCCTCATCGCAACAGCAGCGCGAGAAAACGCTGGCGCTGGTGCTCGACCGCCTGTACGCGCTGGCGGAGCAGCAGCCGGTGCTGTTGGTGGTGGAAGACCTGCACTGGGCCGATCCCTCCACGCTGGAAGCCCTCAAGTTGTTCGTCGCGCAGGAACGCCCGGCGACCATCCTCGCCGTGTTCACCGCCCGCCCCGAGTTTCAGCCGCCCTGGCCGGAAAGTCTGGCCGGCACGCTGACCCTGGATACCCTGGACGATAGCGAGACGGCCGCGTTGATCGCCGCCGTGGCGCCGGAGATCGCGCCGACCACGCTGTGCCGCATGGTCGAACGCGCCGACGGCATCCCGCTGTTTGCCGAAGAGTTGGCGAAAGAAGTCGCCGTCAACAGCCGCTCGACGATTCCCTCCACCTTGCAGGATCTGCTCGCAGCGCGTCTCGACGGCATAGGAACGGCGAAGGTCGCCGCCCAGTTGGCGGCCACCATCGGGCGCGAATTCAGTTTCGATCTGCTGCGCCGGGTCGCTCGTTTCGATGAGGCCACGCTGGCGCAGTTGCTGCGCCAATTGCAGGACGCGAGGCTGCTGATGGGCGAAGCCAGGGGTGTTTTGCACTTCAAGCACGCCCTGATTCGCGATGCGGCCTACCAATCGCAAACGCGGGCCGAACGCGAGGCGGCACACCGGCGCATCGCCGCCGCACTGACCGCGACCGGGGCCGCAACCCGGCCTGAACTGCTGGCGCAGCACTGGGCGGCGGGCGGCGAAATCCGCGAGGCCGCTGCCTGCTGGATCGCGGCAGGCAAACTCGCCAGTCAACATTCGGCCAGCCAGGAAGCCGTCATGCATTTCAAGTCGGGCCTGGCACTGATCGAGACCCTGCCGGCCGGCGCCGAACGAGTGCGCCTGGAGCTCGATCTCCAGATCGGCCTGGGCGCTGCGGCGTGTGCGGGGCAAGGTTATGCTTCCGCGCAAGGCGCCGACGCCTATGCGCGCGCGATGGCCTTGTGCAACCAACATGAAAGCGGCCCGGAGATGTTCCGTTCGGTTTGGGGACTGTGGACGAGCGCGAGCTCCCGCGCCGGTTATGCCGGCGCGCTGGAACTCGCGCAGCAGTTGCTGCGCATGGCCAGCCACAGCGGCGACCCGGTTGAAATCCAGCAAAGCCATTTCGCCCTCGCCGACACCCTCTATTGGCAGGGCGAATTCGCGGCGGCGCACGAACATCTGGAACGCGTCGGGACGCTGTACCGGCCCGCCCAGCATGAAAGCCATGTTGCCGGCTTTGGCGAGGACGCGGGCGTCACCAGCGGTTCGTATGCCTCCTGGGCGCTGTGGTTCCTCGGCTTTCCCGACCGGGCGCGCCAGGCCAGCGCACAAGCCGTGGCGCTGGCGCGGCAACTCGGGCATCCTTTCAGCCTCGCCTACGCGCTGGCCTTCGCCGCGATCCTGCACTGTCGCCTGCGCCAGCCCGAGCAGGCGCTGGCCTTGGCGCAGGAAACCCTGAGCCTGGCCGACAACCACGGCTTCCCGCTCTGGCACATCGGCGCGACGCTGGCGCGCGGCTGGGCGCTCGCCATGCAAAACCGCGATGAAAGCGTCGAGTCCTTGCAGCAATGCGTCGCGGCGACGCGCGCGGCGATGGGCGGCGTCACCCTCGTCGTCCTCGAACCGCTGGTCGATGCCTACGTCGCCCTGAGCCGCTACGCCGCCGCGCTAAGTGCGAACGACGAGGCGTTGGCGGTAGGCGACGCCCTTGGCGATCGCCATGTCGATGCCGAGTTGCAGCGCCTCAAGGGCGAGTCCTTGCTCGGACTATCCGACGCCCACGCAGCGCAAGCCGCAACCTGTTTCCACCAGGCGCTCGCCGTCAGCCGCCAGCAGCGGGCGAAATCCCTGGAATTGCGCGCCGCCATGAGCCTGGCCCGGCTGTGGCAAAAGCAGGGACAGCGCGACCAGGCGCTGCGCTTGCTCGAAGCGGTCTACAGCTGGTTTAGCGAGGGTTTCGACACGCCCGATCTACAGGATGCGCGCAGACTTCTGGATTCCCTGGCCGGCTAGCCGGCCCACCTTTAAAAACCGACAACGGCTTTACCTTACTGCCCGGGCGCGCCTCTCTTACGCCCCTCTTACGTTGCGTTGATATAACTTCAACGTCTGGGGTAGCCGTTTGCCGGCGTCAGGGAAACCCCATGAGCACAGGCCTCTTTCGAAAAACGATGTTCCCGGCGAGATTCTTGATCTGGTGCGCGAAATACATGGGACGCCCATGATAAAAGCAGAAAATTATCTCAAGCCCTCCAAGCTGCGCAGGCAACTCGATCTGGCGCTCTCGCTGCTGCCGCCCGGCAGCAGCGCATCGCTACAGCTTGGCGGCAAGCTCCTGGTGGAAATCAACGAAGCCGGCCACGACTTGATTGAAGGTGCGCCGGGTGTACAAGCTTTCCCGCTGATGCTGGAAGGAGAGCGCGTGGGGGTGTTGTTGCTGGGTCTGCCGCTGGCAAGCGACCCCGCGCAAGCGGAAACCTGGGGCGGCTTTTTCGCCCAGGCCTTGCAAGACATGCTCGAGTCCGAACACGGGCGCCGGTCTGCCGCGCGTGAAACGCTCGAAAGCTACCGCGAGATGGCTTTGCTGCAACGGGCGGTCACCGATCTCAACCATTCCCTCAAGCCCGCTGCGGTGATTGCCGCCCTGCTCAAGGAATTCAACGGGCGCAACAGTTCGGCGGATTACGGCGCGATATTTGTGTACGCCGCCGACAGCGGCGACTACAACCTGGCCCAGCCCTTCGGCAAGGACGCTACGCAAGCCTTCGCCAAGCTCAAGAACAGCCGCCTGTTCGCCGATATGGCCGCGCGTGAAATTGGCGATATCGCCAACGATTTGCCGTCATCCCCGCTATGGGCGGGGGAAGTGGCGGATTTCCGGGCGTTGCTGTGGCTGCCGCTGGTCGCCCACGGCGAGAAACTCGGCTTGCTGGTGCTGGCTTCCAGCCGCGCGGAAGGCTTCAGCGCCGCCGACCTCAAGCGCGCGCAGACGTTGGCCTCGGTCGCCGCCATCGCGTTGCGCAATGCCCAGCTTTATACCGTATTTCCGCCCGTTTTAACGCTTTCTCCAACCCGCAAGAAGAAAGCCTTGAAACTCAAGCAATTCTCCTTGTGGTTCTCGTTGGTGGTAATGCTGGCGTTGAGCGCCAACGCCATATTCCTGCTGATGATCCAGCAGGCTCACGACAGCGTGGTGACCGTGCAGGAACACCGGCAAAGCGCGATGTCGCTGGCCAACGATTTGCGGCAAGAAACCGAGCAGTTGACCCACCTGGTCAGGGCCTACGCCAGCACCGGCCAGACGCGCTACCTGACGTATTACTACGACATTCTGGCGATCCGCCAGGGCGAGAAACCCCAACCCGAAAACTACGTTCCCGGCGCCTATTGGGACATGGCGATTGCCGGCGAGATTCAGCATCGCTTTCCGGCAAACGGCGAGCAGCGTTCGCTGGCGGAGCGCATGAAGTCGCTGGGGTTCAGCAAAGAAGAATTCGATGCGTTCGGCAAGGTTTCCGCCGCGACCGAGGCGATGAAGCAGATCGAGCAGATTGCCTTCGCGGCCACGCAGGGGCTTTACGACCCGGAAACCGAGGATTTCGTCTCGGACGGCAAGCCCAACCTGGATTTTGCCAGCCAGCAGGTACACAGCCAGAAATACAACCAGCTCAAATCCAATCTCGCCAAATCCGTGACGGAACTGGCTTCCCTGGTGGATGAGCGCACCAACACCGCCGTCAGACAGGCGACGAAAGACCTGGAGCGCTGGATATTCCTGACGTTCGCCAGCGTGCTGTTCACCTTTGCGATGGTGTTGGCGGCGTCGCAAGTGATCCGCCGCCGGGTTTTGCAGCCGATTGAGACGCTATCGAAGGCTGCCGCACGGTTGGCGCAGGGGGACTATTCCACCCGTACCGGGGTCGGCGGCAAAGAGAACGCGGCGGCAGCGGCCTCCGACAATCCCTACCGGTTGTTTGAACCGGTGCGGGACCCCGCCAGCGAACGCGGCGTTGAGGAATTGTTGGCCTTGGGTGCGACTTTCGACGGCATGGCCGAGTCCATCGAACAAGACATCAAGCTGCGGCAGCAGACGCAACGGGAACTGGAAGCGGCCAATCAGAAGGCCGAGGACGCCACCCGCGCCAAGTCGATGTTCCTCGCCAACATGAGCCATGAAATCCGTACCCCGATGAACGCCATCATCGGCATGGCCTATCTGGCGCTCAAAACCGAACTGTCGCCCCGCCAGAAGGACTACATCAACAAGGTGCACGACGCCGCCAAATCGCTGCTCGGCATCATCAACGACATCCTCGACTTTTCCAAGGTGGAGGCCGGCAAGCTCGAACTGGAACAAGCGCGCTTCATCCTTGAAGACGTGGCCGGTAATTCGCTGTCGCTGCTGCGCCAGCGCGCGCACGAGAAGGAAATCGAACTGCTGTTCGACATCACCGACCCGCTGCTGCTCGGCGACAGCGGGGCGCTGCTCGGCGACGCCCTGCGGCTCGGCCAGATTCTGACCAACCTGTTGTCCAACTCGGTCAAATTCACCCATCAAGGCTACGTCAAGCTGACCATCAGCGTTGAAGAACGCAGCGATGACGAGGTGCTGCTGCGCTTTAGCATCCACGATACCGGTATCGGCATGACGCCCGAACAGTTGGGCAATCTGTTCCAGGAATTCACCCAGGCCGACGGCTCGACTACCCGCAAATACGGCGGCACCGGGCTGGGCCTGACCATCTCGAAGAAGTTGGTCGAGTTGATGGGCGGCCGCATCTGGGTCGAAAGCACGCTGGGCGAAGGATCGAGCTTCATTTTTACCGCCCGCTTGCCCATCGCCAAGCCGGTGCCGCCCGCCGCTGCGGTGTTGCCGGGCGTCGACGTGCTGCGCGCGCTGGTGGTGGACGACCAGCCCGAAGCCCGGTTGGTGCTGATCGATCTGCTCACCGCCCTCGGCGTAGGTTCGGCGCACGGCCAGGAAATCGCCAGCGCCGCCAGCGGCGAAGCGGCTTTGGCGATGGTCAGGCAGGCGCTCAATGCCGGCCGGCCGTATGACCTGCTGCTGGTGGACTGGGTGATGCCGGAGATGGATGGCGGCGCCGTGCTGCAAGCCCTGCAAAACAGCGGCATGGACAACCCGCCGTTACCGGTGGTGGTCTCCGCCTACGATTCGGAAATGATCCACGAAGCCGCCGAGCGCCTCGGCGCCCAGCACTTCCTGCCCAAGCCGGTTTTGCCGGAAGCCCTGCGCAAACTGCTCAACACCCTCACCGGCAACACCGCCGACGAACGCAGCGGCAGCCACGAAAGCCGCATCGACGCCAACCTCAACGGAATGCGCGTACTGCTGGTGGAAGACAACCCGATCAATCAGCAACTGGCAGTCGAGCTGATGGAAAGCCGCGGCATCGAAGTCAGGGTCGCCAACAACGGCCAGGAAGCACTCGATCAACTGGCGACGGTCGCTCCCGACCACTACCACGCGGTGTTCATGGATCTGCAGATGCCGGTGATGGACGGCTACGAAGCGACCCGCCGGCTGCGCGCCGATCCGCGCTATTTCGCGCTGCCGCTGATCGCCATGACGGCACATGCGATGGTCGAGGAACGCGAACGCTGCTTGGCCCTGGGCATGAACGGCCACCTCAGCAAACCGATCGAACCGGACGATTTCTACGCCATGCTGGCCCTCTATTACACTGCGCCTGCCAGCGCCCGCCCCCCTCTCCCCAACCCTCTCCCGCAAGCGGGCGAGGGAGACAAGGACTCGCTGCGCGAGTTTCATATTAATATCGCCGGGCTGGATAGCGTGGGTGGACTGCGCCGCGCCGGCAATAACCAGAAACTGTATCGGCAGATGCTCGCCATGTTCGCCAACGACTATGCCGACTGCGACCAGACTTTTGCGCACTGCTTCGCCACTGCGCAGTGGGCGGAAGCCGAGCGGCTGGCCCATACGCTCAAGGGATTGGCCTGCACCCTGGGCGCCAAAGAGGTGCAAGTTCCGGCCGGCGACCTCGAAGCGGCTTGCAAGGAACGGCAAAGCGAGGCGGCCAGTGCCGCCCTGGCTGCGCTGCTACCGCACTTGACGCCGTTGCTCGGCGCCCTGCGCCAGCACTTCGCCGAGCAACTGGCCGCTGCCGAACCAAGCGCCGCGGCCGCCCAGCCCGGCAAGCTGCCCGATTGCCTGCCGCAGTTGCGGCAACTGTTGAGCGAAGGCGATAGCGACGCCGTCGATTTGTGGGAAAAGCACCACCAGGAATTTGCCAACGCCCTGTCGCCGCAAGCCGTGCAACGCATCGGCACGGCCCTGCAGAATTTTGAATTCGATACCGCGCAAGCGCTGCTGGCCGAACTGCCCGCCCAGTTGCCGATCGCGGCGTCCGCCAACAAGGATCAATCATGACGACATCGCCAAACGCGCGCCCTACCGTTCTGGTGGTGGACGACACCCCGGCCAACCTGAGCCTGCTCACCAGCCTGCTCAAGGAGCAATACCGCATCAAGGTGGCCAACAACGGTATCAAGGCCCTCGAACTGGCCGCCGCAGCGCCGCCGGATCTGGTGCTGCTCGACATCATGATGCCGGAGATGGACGGCTACGAAGTGTGCCGGCGCTTGAAGGCGTCCGAGGCAACGCGCCAGGTGCCGGTAATTTTCCTCACCGCCAAAACCGAAGTCGAAGATGAAGAATTGGGCTTTTCAGTCGGTGCAGTGGATTTCATCCACAAGCCGATCAGCCCGCCGATTGTCGCTGCGCGGGTCAAAACGCACCTGGAAATCAAATCCTGGCATGACTTCCTGCAAGACCAGAACGCCTGGCTGAAAGATCAGGTGGAAAAACGCCTGTCGGAGATCAACCACCTGCAGGATGCCTCGATCTACGTGATGGTGTCGCTGGCTGAATTCCGCGACGAAAGCACCGGCTACCACATCCGGCGCACCCAGGAATACGTGCGGATGCTGGCCGAGGAACTGGCCAAATTGCCGCATTACAGCGCCTTGCTGACTGCCAGCCACATCGAGCAGATGAGCAAATCCGCACCGTTGCACGACATCGGCAAGATCGCCATTCCCGACCACATCCTGTTGAAGCCGGGCAAACACACCCCGGAAGAATTCGCCATCATGAAAACCCATGCCCAGCGCGGCTACGACATGCTCAAGCGAGCTGGAGAGCACATGGGCGAACAGGGCGAATTCCTGACCCTGGCGATGGAGATCGCCGGCTGTCACCATGAGAAATGGGATGGCTCGGGCTACCCCAATGGCCAGGCCGGGACGGCCATTCCCCTGTCGGCCAGACTAATGGCGGTCGCCGACGTGTTCGACGCCCTGCTCAGCCGCCGCCCCTACAAGGAGCCGATGAGCGTCGCGCAAGCGACGGCGATCATTCTCGAAGGGCGGGGCAAACACTTCGACCCCGAGGTGGTCGATGCATTCGTGGCGATACAGGATGACCTCCAGCGCATCGCGGAGAAGTGGCGCGATGTTTAACGATGATGTTTAACGATTTCGTATTTTAAACCAAAGGAAAAACCATGAAAAACCGTATCGCGGTGGCGTTAGCGGCTGTTTCAGGCTTGGGTGCAATGACGGCGGCAGCGGCGGATATTTCGCTTTCCGGCTTCGGCACAGTAGGTTACGCACAGTCGGATCAGAGCTACAAATATCAACGTTTCGTGAACGACCAGGGGACGTTCAAGCGCGATTCCGTGCTGGGCGTGCAAATGGACGCCAGGCTCAACGACGAGTTCGGCTTTACCCTGCAAGGCAAGGTGGCGCCGTCCCTCAGCAGCGACAAGGATTGGGACGCCACGGTTTCGTGGGCTTTCCTGTCCTGGCGCCCCACCAACGATTGGCTGATCCGCGTCGGCAGGGTGCGGGTGCCGCTGTATTTGAACAGTGAAAATATCGATGTCGGCGCCACCTTCGATTTCGCCCGGCTGCCCGCGGAGGTGTATACCACCTCGCAGGCGACGGATGGAGACGGCCTGTTCGTGAGCAAAACCTGGAACATGGATGCCGGCGAATTGACCCTCAATGGCTACTCGGGATCGGCCAAAACGCACTACCGTTTTTACCGGCGCGAAGACATGCCGCCGCTGACATCGTCCGGCTCCTATTTTGTCCCGGTCAAGGTGACCGCCAACGGCCTGGCGTTGACTTTGCAGCGCGATGACAACACCTTCCGCGTCGGCGCACACGACACCTACACCAAAATTACCGACGATCAGGTCATGCCGGTCACCTTCCCCTATGTCGCCATCATGCCTGGGGTCGGTTATTACCAGACTTCCAACCTGGTGCCAGGCCCCGGCGTGTCTAACGAAACCAAGATCCATGCGGTGGTTTACACGCTGGGCGCGGATGTGGTGGTCGGCAACGGTTTCCGGGTGATGGGCGAGTATGTGCGCCGCGACGTGCGCAACATTTCAACCGGGCCTGATTCGCAGGGCGCCTATCTTGCCGTGCTCAAGCCAATCGGGGCGTGGACGCCCTACATCAGCGCGGCACGTCTGGAATCCATGTCCCAGACCCGCGATCTTTACAACAAGGTCAACAGCAACACCGTTCCCGGCTTTATCCCCGGCGCCGCCCAGATCAACGCGACTCAGCGGGCGGGGGCCGACGGCATTATCGCCTATGACCAGACCACCTGGGCGCTGGGAACTTCCTACCGGGTAACCCCGACCAGCAAGGTCAAAGCCGAATGGGCGCGCACCCAGACCAGCGACATGTCGAGTCTCATTGACGCACCACCGGGCGGAGAGTCCGGGAAAAAAGCGGTCAATGTGTTCTCTTTTTCCTACAACGTTGTATTTTGAGAGGGGGGACGATCATGAAAACGACGATTAAAGTTGTATCGCTGGCCGTTTCTCTGGCATTCGCCCAAGCCCATGCGGGTGAGATTGTGGTGATCGGAAACAGCAATGTGCCGAAGATGGACGCAGTGACGATTCAGAAGGTTTTTACCGGAAAATTCATCTCGGTTTCCGGCGTCAATGTCACGCCGGTCGGGGTCAAGCCCGGCATGGCCGCACGCAATCGCTTCCTGCAGGATTTCCTCAATCAGGATGAGGAAAAATACACCGCCTACTGGACGGTGCGCCGCTATATCGGCAAGGGTGCGCCGCCGGCTGAGTTGGCCAGCGCGGCGGATGTCATCAATTATGTCCAATCCACCCCGGGCGCAGTCGGCTATATCGACGAGGCCGAACTGAAGCCGGGGGTGAATGTCATCGCACGCAAATAAATCAAGTCTGCTACGGCAAATTGACAGGGGGCCTCGGCCCCCTGTTTTTTCTGCGGGGTTGAATCTACGTGGACGAATCCCCCGCCATTCTTACGCTCTTCTTACGCTGCCGTGACATAAATGCCTTACTTGGCACCAAGCCCGCGCGGGAGTACCATGCCATGGTCATAAAATCTGCCGTTTTACAACAGGCAGCATATTTAATGGGGAAAGAGGACAAAACATGGCTTCCTTATATTGGCTGCAATGCGGCGGATGCGGCGGCGACACCATGTCGTTCCTGAATGCCGACGCACCGGATCTGGTCGAACTGTTCGAAACCCTCGGCATCCAGCTTTTGTGGCATCCTTCCTTGTCGACCTTGTCTCCGGTAGCGCATGACGAGTTGCTCGAAAACCTCATCGAGGGAGAACAAACGCTGGATATTCTGGTGGTGGAAGGCGCGATCATCCGCGGTCCGGCCAGCACCGGCATGTTCGATACGCGCGGCGGCCGCCCCAAAAAAGACCTGGCGGCGGCGCTGGCCAACAAGGCGCACCTGGTAATCGCCGCCGGCACTTGCGCCGCGTTCGGCGGCATCGGTTCCGGCACTGACACCCAGGCCACCGGCTTGCAGTTCCTGAAAAAACAGCCGGGCGGCCTGCTCGGCGAGGATTTCCGCTCCCAGGCCGGCCTGCCGGTGATCAACCTGGCAGGTTGCCCGTGCCACCCCGAAGTCATCGCCGGCACCTTGTCCGCGCTGATCGCCGGCCAAACGCTGGAACTGGACGAATTCAACCGCCCGCTGGACTGGTACGGCATGACCGTGCACCAAGGCTGCACCCGCAACGAATACCACGAATACCGCGTCGAAGAACTGGATTTCGCCCAGCGCGGCTGCCTGTTCTTCCACATGGGCTGCCACGGGCCGCTGGTGGACGGGCCGTGCAACAAATTGCTGTGGAACGGCCGTTCCTCCAAGACGCGGGCCGGCGTGCCGTGTTTCGGCTGTACCAGCCCGGAATTCCCGATGGCCTCGCCGTTCTTCGAAACCCGCAACATCGAGGGCGTCCCGATCGAACTGCCGAAGGGCATCAGCCGCGCCCATTACCTGGTGTACAAAGGCATGGCGGCTGCGGCGGCGCCGCTGCGCCTGACCAAGCGCGAAACCAAGATCTAGCGAATTCAGGGTGCAACCATGAGCAAAAGAATCATCCGCGACATTCCCCTCAACCGGGTAGAAGGCGACCTGGAGATCCGGGTCGAGTTGGAAAACCACCGGATCGTCGATGCCTGGAGTTCCGGCACGATGTTTCGCGGCTTCGAGAATTTGCTGGTCGGGCGCGGCGCGCTCGACGGGCTGGTGATCACCCCGCGCATCTGCGGGATTTGCAGCACCACCCACCTGATGGCGGCGGCCAAGGCGCTCGACCAGATCGCCGGCGTCACGCTGCCCGACAACGCGATCCGCCTGCGCAACGTGACGCTGATGGTCGAGCATTGCCAGAGCGACGTGCGTCAATCGGTGCTGATGTTCCTGCCGGATTTCACCGCGGCCAACTACGCAGCTCACCCGTTGTATGCCGAAGCGCTCAAGCGCTACGCGCCGCTGGCCGGGGAACGCTGTATCGACGTGGTGCGCCAGACCAAGACCATCCTGGAAATCATCGCGATACTCGGCGGCCAATGGCCGCACAGTTCGTTCATGGTGCCGGGCGGCGTGACCTATATCCCGCCGCTGGCCGAACTGAACCAGTGCCGCCACATCCTCAAACACTATCGCCGCTGGTATGAACAAAGCGTGCTCGGCTGCACGCTGGAACGCTGGCAAGCGGTACACAGCGCCGCCGATCTCGATGCCTGGCTGACCGAATTTCCAGACGGCGACGCCGGCTTCTTCCTGCGTTTTGCCCGCACCGCGGGACTGCACACGCTGGGGCAAGGACACGGCCACTTTATCTCCTACGGCTCGCTGGAATTGCCTGACGATACCGCCGTCGTCGGCCACGGCACGGGCAAGCAACTGGTCGCCGCCGGTTACGCCGCCAAGGACGGGCCGTTACAGCCTTTCGACCAGGCCCAGGTGGCGGAACACGTTGCGTCGTCGTGGTACGCCGATTATGAAGGCGGGCGGCATCCCTTCGACGGCGAAACCGAACCGCACGCGACCGGCGCCGACGGCAAGAAATACTCGTGGAGCAAGGCCCCCCGCTACGCCGGCCAGCCCGCCGAAACCGGGCCGCTGGCCGAGCGCATCGTCGCCGGCGACCCGCTGTTCGTCGACCTGCTGCGGCGCGACGGAGCCAACCTGGTCAACCGCCAGCTGGCGCGCCTGACGCGCCCGGCCACCTTGCTGCCGGCGATGGAAACCTGGCTCGAAGAAATGATCGCGCGCATCGACCAGCCCTATTACCAGCCGGTGGCGGCCATCCAGGATGGCCGGGGTTACGGCTTGATCGAGGCGGCGCGCGGTGCGCTGGGGCATTGGGTGGAAATTCGCGACAACAAGATCGCCCGCTACCAGATCGTCACGCCCACCGCCTGGAACGGTTCGCCGCGCGACTACGACGGGGTGCGCGGGCCATGGGAGGAAGCGCTGATCGGCACCGCCGTGGCCGACATCGACAACCCGGTGGAAGCCGGGCATATCGTGCGCTCCTTCGACCCGTGCCTGGTCTGCACGGTGCACGTGGTCGGCGCCGACCGCACGCCGTTACGGTGTTGACCCGGATGTTTCGTAAAATCTTCCCCGCACCCGTAGGAGCGCCTTCAGGCGCGATAGGCAGCGACACGGTGCGAACGGTCGAATCGCGCCTGAAGGCGCTCCTACAGGAGATTCGAGCATGAAAGGTCGGGGTTAACCCATGGCCGCGATAGCCGTCATCTGCCTGGGCAACCGCTACGTGCCGGGCGACGATGTCGGTTGCCGGGTATACGACCAGCTCGCGGGCAGCACGATGCCGCCCGAGGTCGAGGTGATCGACGGCGGTTTGTGCGGCCTGGATTTGTTGCGGCTGATGGAAGGAAAACGCCGCGTGGTATTCGCCGATGCGGTGGCCGGGATGGCTGAAACCGGCGAAGTCGTGGTACTCAGCCGCCAACAGGTGGCCGATTATGCCGGGCGCTACGGTCACGGCGCCGGCCTGCCTTACCTGTTGCGGCTGTTGCCGCAGGTATGCCGCCCGCCGCTGCCGGAAATCGCCCTGGTCGGCGCGGAAGGCGCGGTGGACGATAGCACCGTCCGCATTTTGGCTGAACGCTGTTTGGAGATCGCCATTCATGGAACAGCATGACCTTGCCTCGTCCGCCGCAGACAGCCGTTATCAGGCGCTAGAAGCAGAGAACCGCATGTTGCGCGGCGAAATCCGCGTGGCGCGGGAAGCGGCGGAAATCACCACCCAACTGGTGGTCGAACAGTTCGAAAAGACCGAAGCCATCCTGAGCCGCTTCCAGGCCGCCAATGCGCGCCTGACCGAAAGCAATGACGAACTGGAAGCCGCCAAACTCCGTTTGCAAAAACTCGACCAACTGAAGTCGGATTTCCTTTCCTCGGTTTCCCACGAATTGCGCACCCCGCTCACCTCGATCCGCGGTTTCGCCCACCTGGTCGAACGCGAGTTTTCCCGCAGTTTCGCCGCGCTGGCAGGGGAAGACGCCGGCCTGACCAAGAAAGCCGGGCGGATCAGGGATAACCTGGAAATCATCCTCAAGGAATCCGACCGGCTCACCCGCCTCATCAACGACGTCCTCGATCTGGCCAAAATCGAAGCCGGACGGGTCGAATGGCACGATGCGCCGGTACAGCCCGGCGCGCTGGTGCGCGATGCGGTCAACGCGGCGCAGGGCATGTTCGACCTGAAACCCAATGTCGAACTGAAAGTGGTCATCCAGGACGACCTGCCGCTTCTCGTCGGCGATGCCGACCGTATGCTGCAGGTGCTGGTCAATTTGCTCAACAACGCGGCAAAGTTCACCGACCATGGGACGGTGACGGTGCAAGCCTTCCTCAACCCGGAAAACCTGGTCCAGCTGGACATTATCGACAGCGGCATCGGCTTCCCCCCGGAAGAGGCTGAGGCGATTTTCGACAAATTCCAGCAGGCCAAACATGGCGACACGCTGGTGGACCGGCCCAAAGGCACCGGACTGGGGTTGGCGATTTCGCGCGAAATCGTCGAGCGCCACGGCGGGAAAGTCCACGCGCAATCGCAACCGGGCCAGGGCAGCGTGTTTACCGTGTTGTTGCCGCCCGCCACGGATAGCTTGGTGAAAACCACCGAGATCACTTCGCGCATCGACTCCTTCGCCACCGAAAAGCCACAAACGGACGCGACAAGGCCGTCGGACAGGCGCGAAAAATCCAGAGTGCTGGTGGTGGATGACGACCAGGGCGTGCGCGATTATCTCACCCAGTTATTGCAGGAACAGGACTACGACGTCATCACCGCAGCGGACGGGCAAGCTGCCGTGGCCGCCGCGCAAGACTTCCAACCCGACCTGATCACCATGGATCTCGCCATGCCTGTGATGGACGGACGCACCGCCATCGTCAAGCTGCGCGCCGACCCGCAACTGCAACACATTCCCATCATGGTGATTTCGGCCATCCCCGGCTGGGATACCGCAGGCGGGGATTTGGCGATGGCCAAGCCGCTCGACGAGCCGCATTTCCTGAATAACATCCATTTGCTGCTGGGCCGCGGCGAAACTGCGGAAGCCAAGAAAGTGCATTTCCTGGTGCTCTACGAGGTGGAGCGGGATGCGGCGATGGCGCCAGGCGATTTCACCGCCCATTGCGAAGTGGATTTCTGCTCCCTCGATGAACTGTCCGCCCGCATCCAGGCGGGCTTTCGGGGTATGCTGGTGATCCCCACCGATTTGCTCAACAAGGTCGATTTAAGCATGCTGAATGGCATTCCCTCGCTGGAAGTCATGATCATGCCGGTGCAGGCGGCAGTGCGCAAAACACGGCCGGAAACAACCGCGCCGCAACTGGCGGCGGATTGATGAATATGTGCCTGCGACAATGTTCCTTTGCTTATGCCTCATCGCAAGAATGCCGAGGAGACTATGAGGGTGAGCGCGGACACATCCTTCTTTGCCAGAACCTATACACCGTTCGCCTCGACCTGAAACTTGCCGAGGAAATCCGGTGAATAAGCCTGCTTCTCCCAACATGCCTGCGGCAGATGCCAACCTGCTCCAGATCATTGCCGGCCTGCGAGCCGAAAACGCCGCGCTGCAAGCAAAAATCGCCTTCAATCAGCGCATCAACGATGAGCTTCAGGAGAGCAAGAGGCTGCTGGACGAGGCGCAACGCATCGCCAGGCTGGGAACCTGGGAGTTCGACCCGGAACAACAGACCATACGCTGGAGCGATGAGGTCTTCAGGATCGCCGGGATGACGCCTCGCCCGGAAGTGCCGACTTTCGAAGAGTACTTGAAGATCGTCCATCCCGACGACAGGGCGAAACTGGAGGCCAGCGTCAATGGGCTGTTTTCCAGCGGTGAAGGCTATGAACTGGAGTTGCGCCATTTAAGGCCGGATGGGACGTATAACTATGTCATCACCAAGGCGGAGCCGGTTTTCAGCGAGGGCAAGGCGGTGAAAATCATCGGTTCGGTGCTCGACATCACCGAACGCAAGCATTCCGAGGATGTGTTGCGCCAGGCGAAGGAGGCTGCGGATCGGGCCAATAAAATGAAATCCGATTTCCTCTCCTCGGTTTCCCACGAATTGCGCACGCCGCTGACCTCGATCCGGGGTTTCGCCAGCCTCATCGAGCGCGAATTTTCGCGCAGTTTCATGCCGTTGGCGGGGGAAGACAGCGACTTGCAGAAAAAATCCCAACGCATCCGCGACAATCTGGGAATCCTTCTCAAGGAATCGGAGCGCCTCACCCGGCTCATCAACGACGTGCTCGACCTCGCCAAGATCGAGGCCGGGCGCGTCGAATGGCGCGATGCGCCGATCCGGCCCGAAACCCTGGTACGCGATGCCGCCAATGCCGCACACGGGATGTTCGACGCCAAGTCCGCCGTCAGCCTGCATCTCGAAATCCAGGAAGCCCTGCCGCCGTTCATCGGCGACGCCGACCGCATGTTGCAAGTGCTGGTCAATCTGCTCAACAACGCCGCCAAGTTCACCGAACAGGGTACGGTGACGGTAAAAGCCTTTCTCAATGAACAAAAGCTGATCCAGCTGGAAGTCCACGATACCGGCATCGGCTTCCCGCCGGAGGATGCGGAAGTGATTTTCGACAAATTCCAGCAATCCAGGCATGGCGACACCCTGGGCGATCGGCCCAGGGGAACCGGTCTGGGGTTGGCGATCTCGCAGGAAATCGTCGGTCGGCATGGCGGTCGCATCTGGGCGTCATCCGACCCCGGCAAGGGCAGCGTGTTCATCCTGACCTTGCCAGCGGCACTGGATGACATGGAACCCGGTACTCTCAAGTTACCGATGGAAACGCATTCAAAATGAGTATTCGACATCGAATTATCTTGCTGATCGTTTTGTCGTTCATTGCGATATTCTCAATCGGCGGCTACTCCATCTACCAGGCAAGGGTGAATGCTGCCGAGGTTAAAAGAGTTACCGAAAGCGTGGTTCCGAGCACGCTTGCAACCGCCGACCTCGTATATCAAGTAAAAGAAGTACAGTTCATCACCAAATCATTGATTGCGGAGACAGATAATAATCTCGCCAGCCAAGCCAAGGAAAAACTTGCTGTTGGCAAAACGAAGCTCCAGGAAGGCGTGAATTTTCAATTTGAACATGCTACCGACAATGTTCAAAAAGGCCTGGTACAGCAAGCGAAGGATAATTTAACTGATTATTTCGAAGCAATAGATGAATCGGTTCAGTCCAGGTTAAGTGGAAATGCCTCATTTGCCGAGGCGAATTATTATGCCAATGTCGTTGTATTGCAGAGGGAGTTGCAACAAATTGTCGATACTTTGCGGGTCGAGAAGACACGGAGTAAAGACAGGACAATATCTGCTCTGAACGAGAATTTATCGAGCACAGTAACCGGCGTGTCAGTCGTGTCGTTCGTCACCATAATCGTACTGACCTTATTCGGCGTTGTTCTTTATCGTCAAATCATCTCCCCCATTAGCCAGATGCAGGAAATGACGAGTGAGATCGCTTCCACTCAGGATTTTTCCCATCAAATTCCCGTTCAGCGTATGGATGAGATAGGTCGATCAGTCGTTGCTTTCAACATGATGATCGACAAAATTCGAGAGAATTCGGCTTTGGTACAGGAGCGGACCACCGAACTTCAGGAAGCCAACCGGCATTTGCAAAAACTCGACCAACTGAAGTCGGATTTCCTTTCCTCGGTTTCCCATGAATTGCGCACGCCGCTCACCTCGATCCGGGGATTCACCCATCTGGTCGAGCGCGAGTTTTCCCGCAGTTTCGCGCCACTGGCGAGTGAAGACGCCGGGTTGAACAAAAAATCCGGGCGCATCAAGGAAAACCTGGAAATCATCCTCAAGGAATCGGACCGGCTCACCCGGCTGATCAACGACGTGCTCGACCTCGCCAAAATCGAGGCGGGAAGGGTCGAGTGGCGCGATGCGCCGCTGCAACCCGGCGTGCTGGTGCGCGATGCGATCAACGCGGCGCAGGGCATGTTCCATCAGAAACCAGGCGTCGAACTGAAAGTTGAAATCGCGGACGGCTTGCCGCTGTTCGTCGGCGATGCCGACCGCATGTTGCAGGTGCTGGTCAACCTGCTCAACAACGCGGCAAAGTTCACCGACCATGGATTGGTGACGATGAAGGCCTTCCTCAACCCGGAAAACCTGATCCAGATCGACATCTGCGATAGCGGCATCGGCTTTTCCCAAGAGGAAGCCGAAGCGATTTTCGACAAATTCCAGCAGGCCCAGCAAGGCGATACCCTGATGGACCGGCCCAAGGGTACCGGCCTGGGGCTGGCAATTTCGCGCGAAATCGTCGAGCGGCACGGCGGGAAAATCCGGGCGCAATCGCAGCCGGGAAAGGGCAGCGTGTTTAGCGTAGTGTTGCAGCCCGCCTCGGATAGCCTGGCTAAAACCACCGGGATCACTTCGCGCATCGCGCACGATGCCGGCGGAGAGTCCCGCCTCACAGAGGATGAGGCGATGCCGCCGGGCAAGGGCGGAAAACCCAGGGTGCTGGTGGTGGACGACGACATCGGCGTGCGTGACTATCTTACCCAGTTATTGCAAGAGCAAGACTACGAGGTCATTGCCGCGGAGGATGGTCAGGCGGCCATAGTTGCCGCGCAAGCCTATCGTCCCGACCTGATCACCATGGATCTCGCCATGCCGGTGATGGACGGACGCACCGCCATCGCCAAGCTGCGCGCCGACCCCGCATTGCGGCATATCCCCATCATGGTGGTATCGGCCATCCTGGGCTGGGATACGGCGGGCGGAGATCTGTCCATGGACAAGCCGCTCGACGAGCCGCGTTTCCTGGAGAATATCCATACTCTGCTGGGCGTCGGCGAAAACGCGGAATCAAAGAAAGTGCGTTTCCTGATACTTTATGAGAAGGAACGGGATTCGGCGCTTAAGCCAAGCGGCTTCGCGGCTCATTGCGAAATGGTTTTTTGCCCTCTCGATGAACTGTCCGCCCGCATCCAGTCAGGCTTTCAGGGGATGGTGGTGGTTCCCACCGATTTGCTCAACAAGGTGGATTTAAGCATGTTGAACGCCGCGCCCGCGCTGGATGTCATGATCATGCCGGTGCAGGCGGCGGCATGCCAAATTCAGGCGGAAATAACCACGCCGTAACGCACGGCGAATCAAATAATGGGGAATTATGATGAATGAAAATGTCAAAATCGCAATCGTGGACGACGAAGTCCATATCCGCTCGCTGCTCGAGCAAACCCTGGAAGACCTGGAAGGAGAGCCGGAAATCCTGACGGCGGTCAATGGCGCGGAAGGATTGGCGCTGATCGAGCGCGAGCATCCCAAGCTGGTGTTCCTGGACGTGATGATGCCGCTGATGAACGGCTATGAAGTGTGTGCCGCGGTACGCCAGAATCCTGCGTTGTCCGACATCACCATCGTGATGCTGACCGCCAAGGGGCAGGAATCGGACCGGGTGCGCGGCTTGGCTGAGGGCGCGCATCGCTTTGTCACCAAGCCCTTCGATCCCGACGAAATCCTCGATCTGGCCCGCGAGATTCTGCAACTGCCATGATCAAGGCGGAACAATTTCTCAAGCCCGCCTGGGTGCGCCGCCAGATCGAACTGGCGCTGCCCTTGCTGCCGCCGGGGACCGCCGCCGCGCTGCAACTGGGCGAGGTGCGTCTGGTGGAAATCGGTGCCGCCGGTCACGGCTTGGTCGAGGGAGCGCCGGGCTTGCTGGCTTACCCGCTGACGCTGGAAGGAGAACGCGTAGGGGAATTGCTGCTGAGTCCGCCGGCGGGGAACGCCGCAGCGGCGGAAACCTGTGGCGGCTTGCTGGCCCATGCCTTGCAAGGAATGCTGGAAACCGAACACGGGCGCCGCTCGGTTGCGCGCGAAACGCTCGAAAGCTACCGCGAGATGGCTTTGCTGCAACGGGCCGTCACCGACCTCAACCATTCCCTCAAGCCCGCCGCGGTGGTTGCCGCGCTGCTCAAAGAATTCGACGGGCGCAAAAACGTGGCGGATTACGGTGCGGTATTTTTGTCTGGCGCCGATGGCGGCTACGACCAGGAACTCTCCTTCGGCGCAGATGCAACCGAAGTGTTCGCCAGGATCAAGGGCAGTCGCCTGTTCGCCGAGAAAACCGCGAGCGAAACGGGCGACATTCTCAACGATCTGTCGTCCTCGCCGCTGTGGTCGGGGGAAGAACCCGATTTGCAGGCGCTGCTTTGGCTGCCGCTGGCTTCCCACGGCGAACGGCTCGGCCTGCTGGTGCTGGCTTCGCGCCGCGCCGAAGGGTTTAGCGCCGCCGACCTGAAGCGTGCGCAAACCTTATCTTCGGTCGCCGCCACCGCGTTACGCAACGCCCAGCTGTATGCCGCCGAGCAGAAGATGTTCCAATCCTTCGTCCGGGTTATCGCCACCGCGATCGACGCGAAATCGCCGTATACCGCCGGCCACTGCCGCCGCGTGCCGGAAATCGCGCTGATGATCGCGGAGCGCGCGCACCAGGCCGACAGCGCGCCCTTCGCCGATTTCGTGCTGGACGAGGATCAGCGCAACGCCATGGAAATCGCCGCGATGCTGCACGATTGCGGCAAAGTGGTCACCCCGGAGTGGGTGGTCGATAAAGCCACCAAGCTGGACAGCATCGCCAATCGCCTCGATCTGGTGGCGATGCGCTTCGAGGTGCTGCGGCGCGACGCGCTGATCGCCCGTTATCGCGCGCTGGCGGGAGGTGAGGCGGAAGCATCCGCCAATGCCGCTTACCAGGAGCGCCTGCGCCAATTGGACGACGATTTCGCGTTCCTCGAAAAATGCAACCTGGGTGGCGAATTCGTTTCCTCCGAACATATCGCGCGCATCGAAAGCATCGCCCGCCAACTGTGGAGCGATGCCGACGGGGAACGCCACCCGCTGCTGAGCGAGAACGAGGTTTACAACCTCTCGGTGCAGCGCGGCACGCTGAACCCGGAAGAACGAAAAATCATCGAGGACCACGTTGTCCACACCATCAGCATGTTGTCGCAAATCTCCTTCCCCCGCTCGTTGCGCAATGTCACCGAATATGCCGCCGGCCACCACGAGCACATGGACGGCAGGGGCTATCCGCGCGGCCTTAAACGCGAGCAATTGTCGATTCCGGCGCGCATCATGGCGATCGCCGACATCTTCGAAGCGCTGACCGCCCCCGACCGCCCCTATCGCAAGCCCGGCAAATTGAGTTGGGCCATAGCCGTCATGCACCGCATGAAGCTGGACAACCACATCGACGGCGACTTGTTCGACCTGTTCCTTTCCGAAAAGATTTACCTGGCCTACGCCCAAACCCATCTGGCCGCCAATCAGATCGACGAGGTGGATGTCGCCCCATATCTAGCCGGACAGGTACGCTAGATGGTTACCCGTTTCAAATCCAGCCTGTTCGCACGCATTTTCGCCACCACCACGGCGGTTATCAGCGCACTGTTCGCCGCGATGTACCTGCTGGCCGTGCCGTTCATCCAGACCACCGTGGCAGGGATCGAAGAAAGCGCGGGACGCACCATCCTGAACAACATCTACGAGATGGTCGAACAGACCCACCTCGATCTCGAAAATTACCGCCAGTCCATCGTGCTGGAACGCAAGGCACAGCTGCGCAACATCATCGCGGTGGTCGAGGCGCGCGCGCAAATGCTGGACGGGCTGGTGCGCAGCGGCAAACTCTCCAGAGAGCAGGCCAAGGGCGCATTGCTCGAAGAATTGCGCCACATCAAGTATGGCCGCAATGATTACGTGTTTGCCGCGGATTACCGTTCCGTGCTGATTTCCCATCCCGACCCGGAACTAAACGGTGCCGATTTCTCCAATAAACGGGATACACGCGGCAACCTGATCGTGCCGCCGATGGTGGCGGGCGCCCGGAATGCGGGAGAGGGATATTATTCCTACTGGTGGCGCCGCCTGGGCGAACAGCAGCCGACCGAGAAACTGAGTTATTACAGGCATCTGCCGGCTTTCGACCTGGTCCTGGGTACCGGCGTCTACCTGGATGACGTGGAAGCCGCCGTGCACTTCAAGCGGTCCCTCGCCATCGAGGAACTGCGTCAGCGCCTGCACACCATGCACATTGCCAAGTCCGGCTATGTGTTCATCTTCGACGGGGGCTTGAACATGCTCATCCATCCCAACCCCAACGTCGAGAATAAATATGTCGGCAACATGCTCGACAACGCCACCAAAAAACCGCTGCTCCCGCTGCTGATGGCGGCGGCAGACAAGCCGGAAAGCGCCCGCTACAAATGGGACAGCCCTGCCGACCCGGGCAATTATGTTTACGACAAAATTTCCTGGATGCGCTATTTCAAGGGGTTCGACTGGTACATCGGCTCCTCGGTCTACCTCGACGAGCTCGCCGAAAGTGCGCGTATTCTGCGCAACCGGGTGTTGGCGGTGTTTGCGATTACCCTGCTGCTTTCGATCGGGCTGATCTACCTGTTCGTCAAAAAACTGACCGATCCGTTGCGGCAGCTGAGCAACACCGCGCTACAGGTGGAAGGCGGGGATCTGGACGCACGTTGCAGATTGGATCGCGAAGACGAGATCGGCGTGGTCGCTACCGCGTTCAACGGCATGGTAGGGCGCTTGCAGGACAATATCCGGCATCTCGATGCCAAGGTCGGCGAACGCACCGCCGAACTGGAACAAGCTTATGCGGAACTCAAAGAACTCGATCAACTCAAGTCCGACTTTCTCTCCACGGTATCCCACGAACTGCGCACCCCGATGACCTCGGTAGTCGGTTTTGCCAAGCTGGTTAAAAAGAAATTGGAAAAATCGATCTTTCCGCTGCTGGTCGGCGACGAAAAGGCTGGTCACGCAGCCGACCAAGTGCAGGAGAACCTCGACATCATCATCGGCGAAAGCGAACGCCTTACTTTGCTGATCAACGATGTGCTGGATAGCGCCAAGCTGGAAGCCGGTAAAGTGGAGTGGAACTTCGCCGCGGTAAAGCCGCAACGCCTGCTTGAGCGCAGTATCGCCATCACCGCCACACTGGCCGAACAAAAAAGCCTGGAAGTAATCAGCGAAATCGAACCGGATCTGCCCGAAGTCAGGGGCGACGAAAACCGCCTGCTGCAAGTGTTGACCAACCTGATCTCCAACGCCGTCAAATTTTCCGAAAAGGGGCAGATCGTCTTACGCGCCGAGCGGCAGGGCGATTTGGTCCGTTTCAGCGTTCGCGACAGCGGCAATGGCATCGCCGAGGAGAATTGGGAGAAGGTGTTCGACAAATTCAAACAGGTCGGCGACACCCTTACCGACAAACCCCATGGCACCGGCTTGGGGCTGTCGATCTGCCGCCAGATCGTCCAGCATCACGGCGGCGAAATCTGGCTGGAATCGGAGTTGGGCGTGGGCAGCTGCTTTTTCGTCACGATCCCGCTCGCGGCAGCGGTTTAACCTTAAACCGCAGTTCGTTAACCGCAAAGACACGAAGGCGCAAAGAACAGGAGCGATCGGTTGACTTGTCTGACTTGACCGTCTCCGATGTGCTGGGAAGAGACGTTCGAACATCAAAAAATTCGGTAAGCGAATGGCCGCTACCAACGCTTAACCGGCCAAACGCCAATGAGCTATAGCAAGTACCCCGTTGTTGGGTAGCGGCGGGTGCCGACATGGAGCCGCCGTTTGCTGTTACGCTTAGATTTGCTCGCAGCCAACCTCGAACTGCGATATTTTTCCATTAGAACGCCAAATCAATCTATAATATCTATTCATTTATGTATTCAACAATCAATTCACACGTATGTCTCCGAACGTTGACACTATCCGCATACGCCTATTCGGTGGGCCGCTGTCCGCACGCCAACTAACTGAAAATACTGGTGTCAGTCAGCCGACGATCTCGCGCGCACTGACCGAACTTGGCGACGAAGTAGTACGGATTGGAGCAGCGCGATCAATTCAATACTCGCTACGCGATAGCACGCGCGGATTGCCAGACATCTCGATATATCGGGTCGATGCAGAAGGCCGGATCCGGCAACTGGGAACGCTGATTCCTGTGCGTCCAGAAGGGTTCGTCATGTGCCAAGAGGACGGAGCGACTCGGCACAGCGACGGCTTGCCATGGTGGTTGTTCGACATGCGCCCCCAGGGGTACCTCGGCCGGGCGTACGCTGCTCGCCATGGCGCTGAGCTTAGTCTTCCAGAGCGTCTCACAGACTGGACGGATACCCACGCCTTGCGGGCGTTGATTGTGAATGGCCATGATGCAATCGGGAATCTGCTGCTGGGCGATATGGCGAGGGATCGTTTTCTCGTCGCTCCCATCCCCGACCCCATCGCGGCGGGACGGAAGGCCGAGGAATATGCCCGGCTGGCGCTGGAAGCCGCCCGCGGCGAGATGCCTGGATCGTCGGCCGGGGGCGAGCAGCCAAAATTCACCACCTTTGCCATGACGCCCGAGGGGCCTCGGCACGTCATCGTGAAGTTCAGCGAGCCGGAGGAAGGCCCCGTCAGCGAACGCTGGCGCGATCTGCTGCTGGCCGAACATCTCGCGCTGGACACGCTACGCGAAGCCGGTATCCCTGCCGCCAAGACGCGGATATTCGACCACAGCGGCCAGCGCTTCCTCGAGGTGGAGCGTTTCGATCGCATCGGCAACCTGGGCCGGCGTGGGCTAATCTCTTTGGCCGCGCTGGATGCCGAATTCGTCGGGGCAGGAACAGGAGGCTGGCCTATCATTGCACGCCGCCTTGCCGCTGCCCGCCAAATCCGTCCAGAAGCAGCGGATGGCGCGGATTTACTGTGGGCCTTTGGCACCCTGATCGGCAATTCTGATATGCACAGCGGCAACCTGTCATTCACCTCAGAGCATGGTCGCCCTTACGCCATTGCGCCGGCCTACGACATGACGCCTATGGCCTTCGCGCCCCGCAGTGGTGGAGGACTGCCTGACACCATCTCAGAGTCGACCATTCACGTCAGCGTAGCTAACGAAACCTGGCGGCGCGCGGAGGAACTGGCGCGCACCTTCCTCGCCCTGGTCATTGCGGCAACAGGATTCAGCCACCGCTTCGGAACATGCATTGCCGCTCTTGAACAGCACATCGAGACAGCCGGCGCTAAGATCAGGCGGCTGGGGTGAGTCTGTAGCGGGAAAAAGCAACCCCAGGAAGGGGTCACCAAGAAGCAATGGCCGATGATCGACGGTCGCCTTGTCCAAGCAGATGCACACCGGAAAGCCAGAGTGTCGCAATCAACTATTCAACCTCCGCCCACCCCGCTATAATCGGCTCGACACCATAACCCGGAGTTTTCATGCGTCCCGCCCATCTGATCACTATCCTGGAGCGCGAATTTGCCAGCGTGCGCGACGGCCACCACACTCCGGTGATGCTGTGGGGGCCGCCCGGCGTCGGCAAGTCGCAGATGGTGGCGCAGGTCGGGGCGCGCCACGGCGTGCCGGTGGTGGACATCCGCCTGTCGCAGATGGAGCCTTCCGATCTGCGCGGGATTCCCTACCGGGTCGAGCAGCGCGTCGAATGGGCGCCGCCCTCGATGCTGCCCGATGCGCAACGCGATGCGCCGCAGGGCATCCTGTTTCTCGACGAGATCAATGCCGCCCCGCCGAGCGTCTCCGCCGCCGCCTACCAGTTGATCCTCGACCGTCGCCTGGGCGATTACCGCGTGCCGGAGGGCTGGGCGATCTTCGCCGCAGGCAACCGCCAGGGCGACCGGGGCGTCACCTACACCATGCCGGCGCCGCTGGCCAACCGCTTTTCCCATTTCGAGGTGGAAACCCATCTCGACGATTGGGTGGCGTGGGCTTATCAGTCGCACATCGACGAACGCCTGATCGCCTTCCTGCGCTTCCGCCCCGAACTGTTGTTCGATTTCGATCCGGCGCACAACCCGATTGCCTTTCCCAGCCCGCGTTCGTGGGAGTTCGCGCACCGCGCGCTGCAAAAATTCGGCGACGAAGCGGCGCTGTTGCTCGATACGCTGAAAGCCTGCGTCGGCCCGGCCGCCGGGATCGAGCTTCATGCCTTCATCGCCAACCTGGAACGCCTGCCCGATCTGGACGCCATCGTGCGCGGCGAGGAAGTGGCCGCGCCGACGGAGATCGACTTGCAATATGCGGTCGCTTCGGCGCTGGTGGGGCGGGCGCTGCGCGCCAAGGGCAGCCCGAATGCAGCGGCGATCTACGGGTATATCCTGGATTACGCCGCCAAGCTGCCGCTGCGCGAGATGGGCATCATGCTGGTCTCCGACATGCACCGCGCGGTCGGCCAGGAGTTGTTCGGCCTGCCGCAATTCGCCAAATGGGCGAATGCGGTGGCAGATTTGATGCTGTACGAGATGTGATGACCAGTGACATCGAAACCAAGCTCGCCGCCGCGCGCACCCGCCTGATTCTCGACAAGCCGTTCCTCGGTGCGCTGGTGCTGCGCTTGCCGATGACCGCCGCCAATCCGCAGTGGTGTCCGACCACCGCCACCGATGCCCGGCGTTTTTACTACAACCCGGATTACATCGCCGCACTGAGCCTGGAACAAACCCAGTTCATGCTGGCCCATGAAGCATTGCATTGCGCGCTGTCGCATTTCGCCCGACGCAATCACCGGATCAAGCAGCGCTGGGATGTGGCGTGCGATTTTGCGATCAACCCGCTGCTGCTCAAGGACGGCCTGAAAGCGCCGCCGGGCGCGCTGATTCTGGATGTGTTCGACGGTCTTTCCGCCGAGGAGATTTATCCCGCGCTGGACGACAATAACCGCGATCAACCGCTCGACAAGCATCTTTACGACGGCGACGGCAGCGGTGACAGCGGCCACAACGACGAGCTGCAAAAGTCCGGCGGCAGCGGCGGGGAGGATGTCGAGCACCAGGATCGCGGGCAGGGCGGCGTGGAACGCGACCACCCCGACGGCGCGCCGCCGCCGCTGTCCGCGCAGGAACGCGAACAACTGTCGGCGCGCTGGCAGCAATATCTCGCCTCGGCGGCGCAAGCGGCCCAACAGGCGGGCAAGCTGTCCGGTTCGATGGCGCGCCTGGTCGATCACCTGCTGCAACCCAAGCTGCCGTGGCGGATGTTGCTGGCGCGCTACATGACGCTCAGCGCGCGCGACGATTACACCTATCTGCGTCCGTCGCGGCGCGAGGGGGCCATGATCTTCCCCAGCCTGCGCAGCGCCCAGTTGGAAGTCACGGTGGCGCTGGATGTCAGCGGCTCGATTGCAGATCGGGACATCGGCGCTTTCCTGTCCGAAGTCGATGCGTTGAAAAGCCAGCTTCGCGCTCGCGTCACGCTGCTGGCCTGCGATAGCGAACTGAGCGCTGACGGCCCGTGGCAATTCGAGCCGTGGGAAGCGCTGGCCGCGCCGCGCCAGTTCGCCGGCGGTGGCGGCACCCGCTTCGCCCCGGTGTTCGACTGGGTGGCGCGCCAGTCGGCGCATCCCGACCTGCTGTTGTATTTCACCGACGGAGAGGGCGATTTCCCGCCGACCGAGCCGGATTACCCGGTGATCTGGCTGGTCAAGGGCAAAGCCCCGGTGCCGTGGGGGCAGCGCATCCAACTCAATTGACCATGTCCGAACTTTCCGCCGAAGATTCCCTGCGCCTCAATGTCCTGCTCGCCAGCGGCGTGCTGGCGATCCGCATCGACGAGACCAATATGACGCTGCATGGCCTGACCGGGCGCGGCGAGGCCAGCATTGCGCTGCATCCGAGCGGGCGCAAGGAAGCCTATTTGCGCCTGGTGCGCGAGCTGCTGTCCGGCCACGCGCTCGGCTCGCCCGGCGGTTTCCCGATCTATTTGCGCCAGTGGACGCGCTCCGGCCAGCCGATGGGCGACAATCTCGACAAACTGCTGCTGCTGGGCGAACCGGAGGCGGT
>Ga0208566_1000223_pt1 | contig 41111 bp, 43 predicted proteins | sample PL_2010_150m_FD_184159 | JGI IMG/M metagenome (GOLD analysis project Ga0208566, IMG submission 184159) | Freshwater microbial communities from Powell Lake, British Columbia, Canada to study Microbial Dark Matter (Phase II) - PL_2010_150m... | ecosystem: Environmental > Aquatic > Freshwater >...
GATGGCGCTGTTGCATTCCAGGTAAAAGGTGCTGCCGGTGTTGTAGTAGTCCTTCAGTGCGGCGGTGGTCTGCGCGCCGGTATAGTTGTAGTAGTAGGCGGCCGCACCGGCATCGCTGCTGTGGGCCTTGAAACTGGTGCTCAGATTGGTGGTGCCCGACCCGGTGTTGTAGCCATCCACCCAGGCGGCGGTGAATGTGGAATTGGCGTAACTGGCTCCGGTGGAGTCAATCGGTGGCGTATAGGTCACGGTCGGGTCGTAGTAGACGCCATTGCACTGACTGCTGGAGTATCCGTAGTTTTGGTTGAAATTGCCGGCGGCATCGGGCATGTAGGACCAGTCCATGCTCCCTGAATCGTCCAGCACGAACATCAGGTTGGGCAGCACCACGGTGGTCGAGGAGGAGGCCAGCGGCACCGTGGCCAGGTCGGTGAGCGCGGCATTGGCATTGGGGATCGAGGCGGCGAAGAGGCTGCAGACTATCAGTGATCGTCCGCGATGATCGAATAGCTCCTTGATGCTCATGGCATGCTCCTGGGATTTGCTACATCGAAACGATGGTCTGGACATAGCTGACGGTATTGCGCGGCCCGACGATACGCGAAGTGATCCGGTAATAGACTTGGGCGTTGTATAGCAGGGAAACGAAGCCGGAACCCTTGCTGCTCCCGGATGTCGACGCGGCGGTTTGCGAGACTGCGCAGTCGACCCCCGGGACCGCCGGATCGCCGATGGCATTGCACAGGCGTTGGATGGTGTACGACACCGTATTGCCGGTGCTGGCATCGGCCGCAAGCGTCACCACCTGCCCGGCCGGCACCAGCACGTTGGTCCAGAAGGCGTCCCAGGACTGGCCCGCCGCGGGATCCGTCCGGGCGGCGGCATAGCCGTTGACGAAAATGTTGGCTTGCAAGGTGACTCCGGCGTTGTTGGCCTGTAGCCAGGCGACGGCGGTTTCCGTGCCGGTATCGCCGGAATGCGTCGCCGCCTGCTGAAAAGCCAGGTTGCCGGCGATGATGTTGGAGGTATCCACCGAGCGGACCAGCGCGATGCCGGCCAGCGTCATCGCCACCAGCACGATCAGCGCGATCATCAGCACCACGCCGCGCTGCCTGGACTTGGGGGTACCAGGAACCGCCCGGAATTTTCGCATGTTCAGCATCCTGTTTGCGCTCCCAGCCAGGCAATGTTCCGCACTGGCACCACCGTCTGAAAGATCTTGTAGCGGTAGTTCTGCCAGTTGGCGTCGGCCGACAGGTCAAGCGGGGTGGTCGCGGTGCCTAGCCAGGCCGGTGAAGCGGCGGTGACCGGCTCTTTCTCGTATTGGCCGCTACGCGCCACCAGCACCAGGCGGATCGCGGATATCCTCGACCAGCCGCAGGCCGTCGTGGGACTCGGGGCGACGTTATTGGCTGTTTGCAGATCCGGCGAGGTCTGGTCGTAGATGTCCACGATGCCGTCCATCGTCACCGTGGCAGGGGCAGGGAGAATCGTGGTATCGCGCCCATATTGCGCCCGCAGGCTGACGATATTGCTGGCGATCGGCACCCAGACCGTCGAATTGCCGGTGTTGCCGGCGGCGCCGCAATCGCTCGCCATGTAGTCGCAGAGCGTCAGGTTTCCCCCGCGAATCGCGTAGGCGAGAATTCTCGGCGCCTGGCCGAGGTTGTAGAGCGTGCTGGAAGGCGCCCCTCCGAGCAGGGTGTTGACCGCCGCGCCGGTGGCCACGACGACGTTGGAAGCGCTGGGGACGGCGGCGGCGCAGGCGATGCCGACGCAAGTCACGCGGTCCAGTATCGTGCCGCACGACGTGGGTTGCACGGGCCGGGTGCGTGCTATCGCGATCACCCAGTCATTGACGAGAAACGACGTCGGCGTCTGGATCTGGAATATGTTGGCGGTGGCATTCGCCGCGACGAAACCGTCGCCCTGCGGCGTCCCGTTGGTGTTGCCATAGACCACCAGCAAAGTATCGGTGTTCAGATCTCCCGCCGGGATCCCGGGATGGTTGATGGTCACCGGCGCCATCGGGTTGAGGGTCACTGCCGGAGGCGCCGCGGCGTTGCGCGTCGCTGGCAACAGGACGTCGCAGCCGATGATCTTCATTTCGCTGTTGCCCCATCCGGCCTGGCGGATGTCGCGCTGAACGCCGTACAAGGCGATGGCGCCATTGTTCTGGGCGTCACCCCCGCCCGTGGTGGCACGTTTCTGTCCTTCCGCAAGGGCAAACACCTGCATCATGACGATGATGCCGAGCATGCCGATCACCATGCCGACCATGATCTCCACCAGGCTGAAGCCGCATGAGGCGAGACGATTTCGAGAGCTGAGCAGCACCATTGCCTCCTAGATGATCTGGGCGACCACGGTGAAATTATGCGGCGCAGTTCCGGTAGGCTCACCCGGTGCGATCCAGAACACCGTGATGGTGACCAGACTTGCCGCGCTCACGGTGACGATGGGCGGATTAGCCGCAGCCCCCGGTAGTGCCGCCTGCACATCGGTCAGCCAGGCGGTATACAGCGGGCCGTCGGCGCCGCCGCCGCCCTGGAAATTGGCTTGCAATGTCGCCTGGGTTCGATTATTGACCCACATCTCTCCGATCAACTGGTTCGCCACCATGCTGGCGTCGGAACGATACTTGGCATCGCTCGAGGCCTTGACGGCGGATGCCTGCATGCCGACGATGGCGAGGATCCCCATGGAGAAAATCAGCACGGCAATCAGCGACTCCAGCAGCATCGAGCCGGACTGACGGGTGCGCGAGCGTTGATGTTGAATCACGTTAACATCCTTGTGGGTCGGTGCTGGCGAGGATCGGATTGCACATGCGAATCTGGCCGCCGGTAGATATCCGAATCCGCAGACAGCGCATGCCGTCGACACCCGGCGTCGCGCAGGCGCCGCCGGTCGGATTGGTGATGTCAATATCGATATTCCCGGCAGGGACCGGGGTCACCCGTCCCAAGCCGTTGAAAATGATGGACGATTGTCCCGCGGCGACCGCCGCGTTGGCGGACCCTTCGGCGGCGGAGCGAACCTGGATGATGCGCGGTGCCACGGTATCCGACGGCGTGCTGTTGCATGCGCCGGACGGATCATCCAGGCTGACCACCCAATTGCCGCCCGAGGTGGAAAGGCCGCAACCGGCCGTTAGCGCGCTGGTAAGCTGGAAACGGACCGAGGTATTGCGCCGGACGGCCTCGCCTCTGGCCAGGTGGAGGCCGTTCTGGATGCCTTCGGCCGAGGTGCGAATCTGGCTGTTCTGTAGCCAGCTAAAAAAGGCCGGGGTACCCAGGGCGAACAGCAAGGCAACGATCGTCAACCCGATCAGCAGTTCGACCAGGGTGGTGCCTTGCTGACTATGCGGGAGTGTTAACACGCGCCGCCTTTCTTGGTCACCCAGCAAGTGGCGTTGGTCGTCCAGCCGGTCGGTACGGCGACCGTCACTTTCAAATTGTTCTGGTCGATGGTATAGGTAAAGCCGGCCATGGTCGCCTTGCCGAGCGCCTGGATGGTGTAAGTTGTCGCCGTTTGTACCGTGCACGAAAAATTGAAATACTGGCTGGAGGTCGTGTCGGCGTTGCAGGGTGCGGCACCGACGTAAGTCCGGTTGTCCTGGAAAAACTGCTCCAGTTGCACACGCTTGGTGGCAAGATTCGAGGTTGCATCCGGGATCTTCCCTCTGATCACATAATCGTTATATGCGGGCAGGGAGATCGTTCCAAGTATGGCGACAATCGCCACCACGATCATCAGTTCAATCAGAGTGAAGCCGCAGCGTGAATTGAGTGTCTTCAGTGTCTTCATTGCGATCCTCTTTGGTTGGTATGCTGATTCATTGCGTCCAATGGTAATGAGTGAAACAAGATCCCTTGACGGCAAGTTGGATGATAGTCGGAATCCGCTTCAGGTAAAGTTCAGGCGACATACGGCGGCTTATTTCGCATGAACGGTCAATTTCCTTCTCCTGATACGGCGCCTGGCCTCTCGGCCAAGCTCCCGGATCAGCATCGACTGGTCGCCGCGCTGCTCATTTCCTGTCTGTTGCACCTCGCGCTGCTGACCGCACCCTACCTCGGCGAGAGGACCCGGGAAAGCCCGCCGGCGGCCACGGAGAACCAGAAGGTTGTGCACCGCTTCACGGCAGCTTTACAGGCTTCGCAACCGCCCAAACCGGCAGCCTTGGAGGACATCGTTGCGTCCGCTGAACCCGCCGAAGCAATAGGCGTCTTGCCGTTTTCGGCGCCCCCTTACTACACCACGGACCAGCTCTCCAAACGACCGCAACCGCTCGGTTCCGCTGATCTGGAGGCGCCCGAAATCAGGCCGATCGTGGCCTCGGGAAAGATGATCGTAAAGCTATGGATCGACGAATTCGGCGAAGTGAACGATGTCGAGGTCGAGAAAACCGAACTGCCGGAAGTGTTTTCCCGATCGACCGTGACGGCGTTCAAGCGCCTGCGCTTCAAGCCGGGCGAACGCAGCGGCGTGCGCGTCCGCAGCGTGATGAGGATCGAGGTGAGTTACGACGACGTCCGGTCGCCCGCGCCTTGAGGAAGATCGCTGTTGAGTTCTTTCGGCAGGGCAAAAGTGGTCGTTTCTAGTTCCGCCACGATCTGCCGCACGTCGCCGGCACCCCATGTTTTCAGGCGGGCGATCACCTGCTCCACCAGCAATTCGGGCGCCGAAGCGCCCGCCGTCACGCCGATCCGCGACTTGCCGGCGACCCACCCACGATCCAGTTGTCCGGCCTGATCGACCAGGTAGGCCGGCACGCCGAGGTTCTCCGCCACCTCCCTCAAGCGGTTGGAATTGGAACTGTTTGGCGAACCCACGACGATGACGACATCGCACTGGGGTGCCAACAACTTGACGGCGTCCTGGCGATTCTGGGTGGCGTAGCAGATGTCATTCTTCTTCGGTCCGACGATGGCCGGAAAGCGCGCCACCAGCGCCGCGACGATCTGCGCGGCATCGTCCATCGACAACGTGGTCTGGGTCACGTAGGCCAGCTGATCCGGGTCGCGAACTTCAAGGTGCGACACATCCTCGGCATTCTCGACCAGGTACATGCCGCCATCCGCCTGACCCATGGTCCCCTCGACCTCGGGGTGGCCGCGATGTCCGATCATGACGATCTCGCGACCCGCCAGATGCGACTTGGAAACTTCGACATGGACCTTGGTGACCAGCGGGCAGGTGGCGTCGAAGACCCGCAAGCCTCGCGCGGCAGCCTCGGCACGCACCGACTGCGGTACGCCGTGGGCGCTGAAGACGACGGTCGCACCGGAAGGTACCTCGTCCAGCGATTCGACAAAGATTGCGCCTTTGGCGCGCAGGTCATCGACCACATAGCGGTTATGCACCACCTCATGGCGCACGTAAATCGGCGCGGCATAGAGTTTCAACGCGCGTTCGACGATCTCGATGGCGCGTTCGACGCCGGCACAAAAGCCGCGCGGATTGGCAAGCAGGATGTCCAATTCAGCCCTCTCCCCTCTCTCCGGAATGCGCGCGGAAATGTCTGACGCGCCCGGTCATTCGGCCTTGCCCTGCCTCAGCTGCTCCCACAACATCAGGGCGACGCCGACGGTAATCGCCGAATCGGCCACATTGAACGCCGGCCAATAGTAATCGGCGATGTGGAAGGACAGAAAGTCCACCACCGCGCCGTGATTGAACCGATCGATGACGTTTCCCAGCGCGCCGCCCAAGACCAGCGACAGCGCCGCGGAAAACAATTTCTCGGCGGCGTGGCGCGTCAGCATGGCGACGATCCAGCCCGAAATGATCAGCGCCAGAACAATGAAGAACCAGCGCTGCCAGCCGCCCGCGTTGGATAGAAAACTGAAGGCGGCGCCGCGGTTGAACACCAGGACCAGGTCGAGGAAAGGGGTCAGGGTCAGGCTCTCGCCGAGGCGAAACGCCGATATCAGGATAGCCTTGGTGAACTGGTCGAGAGCGATCACCAGGCCGCTCAGGAGCAACCATTTCAGCCACGCTCTAAGCGACTGCACGCGCCTCACCCGTCCCAAACAGGTTCGAGGTGCACCGCCCGCACAGCTCCGGATGTTCCGGGTCGCGACCGACATCCTCGCGCCAATGCCAACAGCGGGCGCACTTGGGGTGGGCGCTGGCGGTGGCGATGATCGCCTCGGCGCCGACATCGGCGGCCTTCACCAGCGTCGTTTTCGAGCAGATCAGGACGAAGCGCAAATCGTCTTCGAGAGTCGCGAGGAGTTCATGCCTGGAGCCGCTGGCGCGGATCTCCAGCTCGGCCTGGAGCGAAGAGCCGATCCTGCCGGCGGAACGCAATTCCTCCAGCACCTTGCTGGCCTCGGCGCGCACCTCGCGAAGTTGTTGCCAACGCAGCAGCAAGGCTTGTTCACCGGCCTGTTGGGGCAGTTGGTGCCAGGTGGTCAGCATCAAGCTGTCCTCGTTGCCGAGCACCGACCAGATCTCCTCGGCGGTGAATGCCAGTATCGGCGCCATCAGGCGGGCCACGGATTGCAGAATGTGCCACAAGGCACTTTGTGCCGAGCGCCTCGCGCGTGAATTCTCTGCCGAGGTATACAAACGATCTTTGAGGATGTCGAGGTAGAAGGCACCCAGGTCTTCCGAACAGAAGTTCTGCAAGGCCTGGACCACCTTGTGAAACTCGTACCCGGCGTAGTCGGCTGTGACCTGTGCCTGCAACTGGCGGGTGAGCGCCAACGCATGGCGGTCGATCTCCAGCCACTCCTCCACCGGCAACATTCGCGAATTGCCGGACTGTGCTTCGAAGTCGGCGGTATTGGCCAGCAGAAAACGCAGGGTATTGCGGATGCGGCGGTAAGCCTCGACCACACGCTTGAGGATTTCATCGGATATCGACAGTTCGCCCGAGGTGTCGGTCGCGGCCAGCCACAGCCGCAAGATCTCCACGCCCAGGCGATCACCGACTTCCTGCGGCTCGATGCCGTTACCCAGCGACTTGCTCATTTTCCGGCCCTGCGCATCCACCGTGAATCCGTGCGTCAGCAGCGCCTGATAAGGTGGTTTGCCGTCGATGGCGCAACCGGTCAGCAGCGAGGAATGGAACCAGCCGCGGTGCTGGTCGGAACCCTCCAGATAGAGATCGGCATGCCTGCCGGAGTCAGCCTCTGAGTCCGGGTGCGAGCCGCGCAGCACATGCCAGTGGGTGGTGCCGGAATCGAACCAGACGTCGAGCGTATCGCTGATCTTTTCATACTGCGCGGCCTCCGCGCCCAGCAGTTCCCGCGCATCCAGCTTGAACCAGGCCTCGATCCCCTGGCGCTCGACGCGCTGCGCCACCTGCTCCATCAATTCCGGCGTACGTGGATGCAGTTCGCCGGTCGTCTTGTCCAGGAAGAAAGGAATCGGCACACCCCAGCTGCGCTGGCGCGAGATACACCAATCGGGGCGGTTGGCAATCATGGCATGCAGCCGCGCCTGGCCCCAGGCCGGATAGAACACCGTGTTGTCGATGCCCCGCAAGGCCAGTTGGCGCAAGCTGGGCCGTCCCTCATTGCCGTTGTCCGGGCGCAAGTCCATGCCGATGAACCACTGCGCCGTAGCCCGATAGATCACCGGCGACTTGTGTCGCCAGCAATGCATGTAGCTGTGGCTGATGTTCTCGTTGGAGAACAGCGCGCCGACCTCGGCGAGTTTGGCGACGATCGCCGGATTCGCCTTCCAGATATGCATGCCGCCGAAGAACGGCAAGGCATCCGCAAACACCCCGTCGCCCTGCACCGGACTGAGTATGTCGTCAAAGCTGAAGCCGTTCCGGGTACATGACTGAAAGTCCTCGACGCCATAGGCCGGTGCGGAATGCACGACGCCGGTGCCGGCGTCGAGAGCCACATAGTCAGCAACAAATACCGGCGAGCGGCGCTCGTAGAAAGGATGGCGAAATTCGATGCGCTCCAGCGCCGCACCCTTCGCAGTCGCGATCGTGCGGCCTGCAAGGCCGAAGCGTTGGAGGCAGGAGTCGACCAGTTCGACGGCAAGCAGCAGCAGGCCGCGTGTCGTCTCCACCAGTGCGTAATCGAAGTCCGGGTGGACGTTGAGCGCCTGGTTGGCGGGAATGGTCCATGGCGTCGTGGTCCAGATCACGGCATAGGCGGTTCCCGGCAGCGCCGGGAGGCGAAAGGCCGCGGCGAGTTTCTCCGGCTCGGCGCAGACCAGTCCGACGTCGATGGCCGGGCTCTGTTTGTCGGCATATTCGACTTCCGCTTCGGCCAGCGCGGAACCGCAGTCGAAGCACCAATTCACCGGCTTCAAGCCCTTGAACACCCAACCGCGCTTGACGATCTCCGCCAAAGCGCGGATTTCGCCGGCTTCGTTGGGGAATGCCATGGTCAGATAGGGATGCTCCCAATCGCCCAGTACGCCAAGACGGATAAAGCCCTTCTTCTGGATCTCGACCTGCTCGGCGGCATAGGCGCGGCAGAGTTCGCGGACCTTGTCCGCCGGCAGGTTCTTGCCGTGTTGCACCTCGATCTTGTGTTCGATCGGCAGGCCATGGCAGTCCCAGCCCGGCACGTACGGCGCATCGAAGCCGGCCAGGGTCTTGGAGCGGACCACGATGTCCTTGAGTATCTTGTTGACTGCGTGGCCAAGGTGGATGTTGGCGTTGGCGTAGGGCGGACCGTCGTGCAGCACGAAGCGCGGGCGACCGGCGCAGGCCTGGCGGATCTTCGTGTAGAGCCGCCGCTCCTGCCATGCCTGGACCCACCCGGGCTCGCGCTTGGCGAGATCGCCACGCATCGGAAAGGGCGTGTCGGGCATGTTCAAGGTCTTGCGGTAGTCAGCCATTTTGCGAATTCGAAAAGTATTTTCGGGTAGCCTCGACGTCGAGCGCGATCTGCGCCTTGAGCGCATCGAGGTTATTGTACTTGGCCTCGTCGCGCAGTCTGTGCATGAAGTTCACGATGACATGGGCGCCGTAGATGCTGCGCTCGAAATCCAGCAGGTGCACTTCCAACACCGGCTCCAGGTCCGCGCCGAGGGTCGGCCGCACTCCAAGGCTGGCGGCACCCGGCCAGGCCTGAGTACTTCCCGGGATGCCGGAGACGGTCACCGCGAAGACGCCGGCCAGCGGCAGGCGCTTGCGCTTGAGCTGCACATTGGCGGTCGGAAAGCCGAGTTGACGACCGACCTTCTCGCCCTGCACCACCCGGCCGGCGATGCAATAGGGGCGGCCCAGCAGCCGCGCGGCATGCTCGATGTCGCCCTCCTCCAGCGCATCCCGCACCGCCGAACTGGAGACCCGTTCGCCTTCCCAATCCAGGGTAGGCATCGCCTCCACGACGAAACGGTGCGCGCTGCCGGCGCTTTGCAGCAGGGCGAAATCACCACCGCGCCCATTGCCGAAACGGAAGTCATCGCCGATCATCAGGTGGCGCGTCGACAGGCCCCGCACCAGGATGCGCTCGATAAAGGTTTCGGCGCTTAGCGCTGCCAGGCGCGCGTCGAAGCGGCACACATAGACGTGGTCGATGCCGCTGCTCTCGAGCAGGTTGAGCTTCTCACGCAGGCTGGTGAGCCGGGCGGGCGCCTGTACCGGCGCGAAGAACTCGCGCGGATGCGGCTCGAAGGTAAGCACCGCCGCCGGCAGGGCCAGCTTGCGCGCATGCGCGGTCAATCTTTCGAGGAGCGCCTGATGGCCGCGATGCACGCCATCGAAATTGCCTATGGTAAGTATGGTGGACGTGGTCGCCCGTTCCGGAATACTGCGAAAAACCAACATCACAATCTGCCAGGTCGAAAGAGCGCGGATTATATCAGTCCGCCCCGCTCAGCCTCAGTTGACTAGAGCCAGTCTGGACTTGGCAAGCGGCGGATTGCGCGAGAAATAGGCTTTGATGCCGCGCAGGATGGCTTCCGCCACCTTGTCCTGATAGGCCTCGTCGGCGAGCTTCCTCTCTTCTTCGATGTTGGAGATGAACGCCGTCTCTACCAGGATCGAGGGAATATCCGGCGCCTTGAGCACGGCGAAGCCGGCCAGTTCCACCTGACCCTTGTGCAGAGTGTTGATGCTGCCGAGTTCGCCGAGCACCGCCTTGCCGAGCTTGAGGCTGTCGTTGTTGGTCGCGGTCTGCGACAGGTCCAGCAGGGTGCGCGCCAGGTAGCGATCCTTGACACCGAGGTTGACGCCGCCGATCAGGTCCGCGGCGTTCTCGCGTTGCGCCATCCAGCGCGCCGCGGAGGAGGAGGCGCCGTTCTCCGACAGCACGAAGACGCTGGAACCGCGCGCCGTCGGCTTGATGAAGGCATCGGCGTGGATCGAGAGAAACAAGTCGGCCTGCACCCGGCGGGCTTTGTTGACGCGTTGCTGCAAGGGAATGAAGAAGTCGCCATCGCGCGTCAGCATGGTGCGCATGTTCGGTCCGGCGTCGATCCTGGTCTTGAGCCGGTGGGCGATCGAGAGGGTGACGTCCTTCTCGCGGCTGCCGCCGCGGCCGATGGCCCCGGGATCCTCGCCGCCATGACCGGCATCGATGGCGATGGTGACGAGGCGCGCAATGTCGACTTTGTCATGCTTGTCGCGCGATGCGGGTGCGGCTTCCGCCTTGGGCGGTGTCGCGACATTCTTTTCCAGTAGCGCCATCAGCGGGTCTACGGGTTCGCTTGGATAGAGATCGAGCACCAGGCGATGCGCGTATTCGCCTACGGGCTTTAGGGTAAATACCTGCGGCCGAACCGCGCCGTGCTCCCCCTTGAGTTCTATCACCAGCCGCACCACGTCGGGTTTGTTGCGGCCGGCGCGGATCAGCTTGATGTAAGGATCGGTTTCGGAAATCTTGCCGGGAATGTTTTGCAGGATCGAGTTGAACTCGACACCTTCGAGATCTAGCACCAGCCTCTCCGGATCCTTCACCAGCAGGTGCGAGAACTTGAGCGGCTGACTGTGTTCCAAGGTGATGCGGGTGTAGTCCCGGGCCGGCCAGACCCGCACCGCCAGAACGCTGGCGAGGGCCGCCGTGACCGCACCGGCTGCGCGATGCGTGACCAGCAACGTCAGCGTTGCGGCGGCAAACTTGAGGACGTCGCGGCGGGAGTATCGGCCAGGCGGAACTTCAAGCTCGTCAGGCATAGACGTCCCTTCTCGCTCTGCGCCAGCAAGACAACGTCTCTTCCGTCGTGCGCCGTCGACAACTGAACGCGCAGGTCGGCCGGCGGCAGATAGGCGCCGGCCTTGTCCGGCCATTCGACCAGACAAACGCCCATGCCCTGAAAGTATTCGTCGAGTCCCGCATCGAGATATTCTTCCGGCTGTTCAAACCGATAAAAATCAAAGTGATACAAGTTTAATCCAGAAACAACATAAAGTTCAACCAGAGTGTAGGTCGGACTCTTGACCTTGCCTGAATAACCCAGAGACCTAAGCACACCGCGCACCAGCGTGGTTTTGCCTGCGCCGAGGTCGCCTTCCACGTATACGACGATTTCCGCCTGTCCTTGAATCAAGGCGGCCCCCAGGGCGCCGCCCAGTGCCAGCGTTGCCGCCTCGTCCGGCAGGAACACCCGCGTCGCGCTATCATCGCCCCGGAATATCCCGTGCTGCGCGGGGCCCGACACCTGGTCATGATCCTCATGCATTTGCAACAGCCTCCGGATTGGAAGGAACTCGCCACAAAGATCAGGTTGTGGGGGCAGGAACTGGGTTTCGCCGCCATCGGCATCGCCCCGGCCACCGGCCTGGGCGATGCCGAAGCGGGATTGCTGGCCTGGCTCGCCGCCGGATACCACGGCGAGATGGATTATATGGCACGCCACGGCGCCAGGCGCGCCAGGCCCGGCGAACTGCTGCCCGGCACGCTGAGCGTGATCACGGCGCGCCTCGACTATTGGCCCGCCACGACGGATGCCGCCGCGGCGCTGGATAACCTCGCCGACGGCGAACGCGCCTATCTCTCCCGTTATGCGCTGGGTCGCGACTATCACAAGGTGCTGCGAACCCGCCTGAACAAGCTCGCCCGGCGCATCGAGGATGACATCGGCGGCTACGCTCACCGGGTATTTACCGACTCGGCGCCGGTGCTGGAAGTCGAACTTGCGGCAAGGAGCGGCCTTGGCTGGCGCGGCAAACACAGCTTGCTGCTGTCACGCGAGGCGGGGTCGACCTTCTTTTTGGGTGAAATCTATGCCGCGCTGCCGCTGCCGCCCGACCAGCCGGTGTCCGACCATTGCGGCACCTGCACCGCCTGCATCGCCGCCTGTCCCACCGGCGCCATCGTTGCGCCATACCGGGTCGATGCGCGACGCTGCATTTCCTACCTGACGATCGAGTTGCGGGGCAGCATTCCGCTCGAACTTCGTCCCTTGATCGGCAATCGGGTGTACGGCTGCGACGACTGCCAACTGTGCTGCCCGTGGAACGGCAACGCGCCGCTCAGCCGCGAAGAGGAATTCGCCGTGCGGCATGGGCTGGACCAGGCCCGTCTGTCGGAATTGTTCGCCTGGAGCGAAACGGAATTCAGGCAAAAGTTGGCGGGCTCGGCGATATACCGCATCGGCTACCAGCGCTGGCTGAGGAATATCGCGGTGGGTCTGGGGAATGCGCCAACCACGGCGGAGGTCAGCGCGGCGTTACGATCGCGACAGGACGATCCCTCGGCGCTGGTGCGCGAACACGTGGCGTGGGCATTGGCCCGCCACGGTTACTAGGGTCCCGTTACCACCGGCCGGCTGGGATCGCTGCACCACTCGCTCCAGGATCCGGCATACAGCTTCGATCCGGAAAGACCGGCGAGTTCCATGGCCAGCATGTTGTGGCAGGCGGTGACACCCGATCCGCATTGCTGCACCACCCGGCGCGGATCCTGCCTTGCCAGCAGCGCCTCGAACTCCTTGCGCAACTGGCCGGCGGGCTTGAAGAAACAACCATCGTCGTCAAGATTGTCGGCGTAAAAGCGGTTGATCGCACCCGGGATATGGCCGCCCACCGGATCGAGGGTTTCGTTCTCGCCACGGAAGCGCTCCGGGCTGCGCGCATCGACCACCGTCATGTCAGGCGTGTCGAGGTGGGTCATGACGAAATCGGTATCGACCTCCATGTCGCGCGCTCCATCCGGCCTGGCTGGGAATTCCTCCGGCGAAATAAGCGGTTCGCCCTCTTCCAGCATTAGTCTGGCGCGCTTCCAACCGGCCAGGCCGCCGTCGAGTACCGCGACGCGGGTATGACCCAGCCAGCGCAATAACCACCACAAGCGCGACGCAAAAATGCCGCCTTCGTTGTCGTAGGCGACGACCTGCGTATGGAAATCGACGCCGCAGCGGGACATCTTCTTCGCCAGGACTTCGGGATCGGGCAAGGGGTGACGGCCGTTCCTCCCCGTGGTCGGTCCCGACAGGTCGCGGTCGAGATGCACGAACTGGGCGCCTGGAATATGTCCGCGCGCATAGGCCTTGGGACCATACTCGGTCTGATTGAGGTCATGGCGGCAGTCGAAAATGCACCATGACGGGTCGCCGAGGTGCGCCGCGACTTCCGCCGTCTTGACCAGCAACTGGCTCATAGCACCCTTTTGCCCGTCTCCAGCCAGGCTCGCGCATCTGCTTCATCGCTGAAGACGCGCAGGTCGGCATCGACGAACGCTTGCGACAGCCAGGCACTCCAGGCGATCCACTGGCTCTCGGTCAGCACCGCGATGCGGCGAAAGTCGTGCAGGTGCTGGCGCGAGAACTTGATCTCCTCCCACGCCACGTCGAGAGTGAAATCCGCCATTTGCCGTAAGTCGACAAACAGGCTCACCTGCCCTTCAAACTGAACATTGTGGCGAACGGCCTCTTCAAATTCCCTGAAATCGGCCAGCGTGAATTCGCCGAACACGGCGACGGCGATGAGACTGCCCTGATGATCGGTGGTAATCATATCTAACCCCTGAAGGACGATGGCCGCAGTATATCAATCCTGCTCGACCGGTGCGGCCCGTGACAAGGCCGTGGCAAAGATGCCGCTGGCGAGTATCAGTGTCATACCCAGCAGTGCCATGATGGGTAGCGTCTCGTCCCAGAGCCAGATTCCGAACAAGCTCGAAAACACCACGGTGCTATATGCCAGGCTGGCGCTGACCATGGTCTTGCCGTGCTTGTAGGCGCGCGTCATGCAGAGCTGGGCCAGCGCACCGAAGCCGCCGACGCCGAACAGCAGCAACCAGCCGCGTGCGTCGATGGCATGCAACGGTTGCCCGGTCCAACTGCCGGCCAAACCCCACAATGCCCAGGGCAGGCCGCCGATCGCTGCGATCAACGAGAAATAGAAAACTGTGCGCCATTCCGGTTCGCCCAGTTCGCCGAGTTTGCGCACATTCAGGTAGGCAACGCTGGCGATGACACCTGAGGCCAATCCGAACAATGCTCCGGCAAGTTGCCCGTCGTTCCAGCTCGGCCGCAGCAGCAGGATCACCCCGACGAATCCCCCGGCCAGCGCCACATACAGCAGCGGACGGATTCTCTCCCTCAGCCAGAAAGCCAGCAGCAAGGCCAGAAACAGCGGCGACGTGTAGTTGAGCGTCACCGCGGTGGCCAGCGGGATCAGGCCGATCGCATAGAAGTACATCACCAGCGAAATGAACCCGGACAGGCCCCGCATCAGGTGGGTTCGCCAGTGTGGCGTGGCCAGCGACAATCCGGCGATACGAACGTAGCCGAAGATCATCAGCAGCGCGATTGCGCCGCGCGCGAAGACCAGCTCCGCCGCGGAAAACTTCGCACTGCCGAGTTTGACGCAAACTCCCATGCAGGCGAACAGCAGGCTCGCCGCAACCATCCACAAAGATTGCATTACTCAGACTCGATTAATGGAGCGACAAGCAATTGCGCGCCTCAAGGTTCAGATATGGGGCTCCAGGATGCGCCGATAGAACTCGTGGAAATGCTGCATGCCGTCTTCCATCGGCGACTGATACGGCCCGGTCTGGTTGCGCCCTTCCTTCATCAGGGCGAAGCGGCCGCGGTCCATGCGCTCGCCGATGTCGTCGTCCTCGATCGCTGTCTCCATGTAGGCCGCCTGTTCCGCTTCGATCAACTCGCGCTCGAACAGCGCGATGTCCTCGGGATAGTAGAACTCGACGACATTCAGCGTCTGGTGCACGTCCTGCGGGATCAAGGTCGACACCACCAGCACGTGCGGATACCACTCCACCATGATGTTCGGATAATAGGTGAGCCAGACCGCGCCCTGCCTGGGTTTTTCGCCCCGGTAGTAGTCCAGTATGGCCTTTTGCCAGCGCCCGTAGGCAGGGGATCCCGATTTCTGCAACGGGGTGACGCCTACCCGTTGCACCGAGTACCACTCGCCGAATTGCCAGGTGAGGTCATCGCAGGTGACGAAGTTCCCGAGGCCCGGGTGATAAGGGACCACGTGATAGTCTTCCAGGTAGACCTCAATGAAAGTTTTCCAGTTGTAGTTGCACTGGTGCATCTCGACGCGGTCGAGCTTATAGCCGGAGAAGTCGAAAATGTTGCGCTCAAGGTCCTCGGCCAGTTTCATTCCCGCCAGATCCGCCTGCGCCGAGCGCGGCCCCTTGAACAGCAGGCCCTTCCATTTTTCCAGGGCGTGCTTTTCCAGATGCAGGCAGGGATTCGCCGGAAAGTGCGGGGCGCCCATCAGTTTGCCCTGCAGGTCGTAAGTCCAGCGGTGGATCGGGCAGACGATGTTCCTGGCATTCCCCGATCCTTGAAGCATGATCGCCTGACGATGGCGACAGACATTCGAGAGCAGTTCGATGGCGCCGTCAGCCTCTTGGCGCACCAGCAGCTTGGCGTGATCCAGCCACTCCAGGCTGCGGTAATCACGCACCTCCGGGACCATCAACTCATGGCCCACATACCCCGGCCCGGCATCGAAGAGCAGTTGCTGCTCCAGTTGGAACAGTCTCTCGTCGAAGTACCAGGAAACCGGCAATTGTGAAGCGGCAGGTGCGAGGCGCGCAGCCGCATTGGCCAATTCGATGATGTCGGACATATCTCCCAACCCCCAAGACGGACCCCGGAAACCGGAAAATGTATGAGTATACCCTAGCCCCAAAGGCGGGCACTTGTACCCTAGGCCCAAGAGCGGGCACTGGTAGCCCGGGGCTGGTCGCATGAGCCTGTATCGGGCCTTACCTGCTCGGCAGTCTTGATCATTCCGCGTATTGCATCGCGTTCAAGACATGTTTGACCGAATGGCGCAGAATGCGTTATTTTCCTGCCTTTTCCACGACCCACATCGCGCGGATTCCTTCCTCTGCGCCCGCATTCATGGCCAAGCCACCACCCAAAGCACCTCCCGCCTCGTTCGAAGCGTCCCTGGCGGAGCTTGAAGCCATCGTCCGGGACATGGAAGCGGGACAACTCCCCCTTGAGGAATCTCTCGCCGCCTATGAGCGCGGCGCAGCCCTGCTCAAGCACTGCCAGGAGGCGCTCGGTGCGGCCGAGCAGAAACTGAAGATCCTGGAAAACGGCGCGTTGCATGATTTCGAACCGGCTTCCGGCAAACCGGCATCCGAGGAACCGGATGCGTAGTTCCGATATGGATTTTGCCGCCTGGATGGACAGCCTGCAGCTGCGTACCGAGAAGTCCCTCGAGCGACTGCTGCCGCCCCCCACCATCGCTCCCCAGCGTCTGCATCGGGCGATGCGCTATGCCGCCCTCGGCGGTGGCAAGCGCATCCGTCCGCTGCTGTGTCACGCCGCGGGCGAACTCAGCAGCGCCGAACCCGCCCGGCTCGACATCGCGGCCGCCGCGGTGGAACTCATCCACGTCTATTCGCTGGTGCACGACGATTTGCCCTGCATGGATGACGATGTCCTGCGGCGCGGCAAGCCGACCTGCCATGTCGAGTTCGACGAGGCCACGGCAATGCTGGTTGGCGACGCCCTGCAATCGCTGGCGTTCCAGCTGCTGGCCGATCGCCCGCTGGCAAGCGACGCCAAGCGCCAGCTCGAGATGCTGCGATTGCTGGCGCAAGCCGCCGGGTCGCGTGGCATGGCCGGCGGTCAGGCGATCGACCTGGCCGCGGTCGGGCAGCCTTTGTCGCTGGCCGAACTGGAGTTCATGCACATCCACAAGACGGGTGCGCTGATCCGCGCCGCGGTGCTGCTCGGCGCCGCCTGCGGTGAGCCGCTGCCGGAGGCAAACCTGGCCGGGCTGGACCGTTACGCCAAGATAGTCGGGCTGTTGTTTCAGGTCGTCGACGACATTCTCGACAGCGAATCCGATACCGCGACGTTGGGCAAGACTGCCGGCAAGGATGCCGCGCATCACAAGCCGACCTACGTCAGCCTGCTCGGTCCGACACAAGCCAAGGCCAAGGCCGCCGAGTTGCGCAGCGCGGCGCATGAGGCACTGGCAGCCATCGGCGACAAATCGCGGCGACTCGGCGAACTAACTGACTTCATCGTCAGCCGCAGTTTCTGACGGCTGTCCGAATTGCCTCGAACAGCCGACGCACCTCATGCCCGATACTCCGCTGCTTGACTCCATCGATTCCCCGGCGGCACTGCGCCAGCTGGAGCGCAAGGACCTCGCGCAGCTGGCGGAGGAGTTGCGCGCATTCCTGCTGGAGTCGGTGGCGAAGACCGGCGGCCATCTTTCGTCGAATCTCGGCACGGTAGAACTGACGATTGCCCTGCATTATGTTTTCGACACGCCGCACGACCGCCTGGTGTGGGATGTCGGCCACCAGACCTACGCCCACAAAGTGCTCACCGGACGGCGCGCCGGGATGGGCCTGCTGCGCATGCAGGACGGCATTTCCGGCTTCCCGCGGCGCAGCGAGAGCGAATACGACACCTTCGGCGTCGGCCATTCCTCGACCTCGATCTCGGCGGCGCTGGGTATGGCCGTCGCCGCCCGCAACAAGGGCGAAGGACGCCGCGTCGTGGCCATCATCGGCGATGGTGCGATGTCGGCCGGTGAGGCTTTCGAAGCGCTGAACAATGCCGGGGTGATCGACGCGAACCTGTTGGTGATCCTCAACGACAACGACATGTCGATATCGCCGCCGGTGGGGGCGCTCAACAAATACCTGGCGCGGCTGTTTTCCGGCCGCTCCTTCAATGCCGCGCGCAAGGCCGGCGAAAAGGTCCTGTCGGTAATGCCCTCGATGCTGGAATTCGCCAAGCGCGCCGAAGAGCATGTCAAGGGCATGATCGTGCCGGGGACCCTTTTCGAGGAATTCGGCTTCAACTATATCGGGCCGATCAATGGCCATGATCTCGATTCGTTGATCCCGACCCTGGAAAACCTGAAGCTGCTGGACGGTCCGCAGTTCCTCCACGTGATCACCCGCAAGGGTCAGGGTTACAAGCTGGCGGAATCCGATCCGGTGCTGTATCACGGCGTCTCCAGGTTCGACACCGCCGGTGGCATTGAAGCCGGAAAGACCGCCAAGCTCACCTATACCCAGGTGTTCGGCGACTGGCTGTGCGACATGGCGGCACAGGATGCTCAGCTCATCGGCATCACCCCGGCGATGCGCGAAGGCTCGGGCCTGGTGCGCTTTGCCCAGGAATATCCGGAGCGCTATCACGACGTCGGCATCGCCGAACAGCATGCCATGACTTTTGCTGCCGGGCTCGCCTGCGAAGGCATGCGTCCGGTGCTGGCGATCTACTCGACTTTCCTGCAGCGCGCTTACGATCAACTGATCCACGACGTCGCCCTGCAGAATCTGCCGGTGATGCTGGCGATCGATCGTGGCGGTCTGGTGGGTGCGGACGGGGCCACCCACAACGGCGCCTTCGATCTGTCCTACCTCACCTGCGTTCCCAACATGCTGGTGATGACCCCCAGCGACGAGAAGGAATGCCGCAGCATGCTCACCACCGCTTACCGTCACAACGGGCCGAGCGCCGTGCGCTACCCGCGCGGTAGCGGCCCGGGCGTTTCGCCGGGTTCGGCGCTCGAAGCGTTGCCCATCGGCAAAGGGCAAATCCGCCGCCAATCAGGCTGCCGCAGCCCCGGCCAGCGTGTCGCCCTGCTCGCCTTCGGCAGCATGCTGGCAGCGTCGCTTGCCGCGGCGGAACAGTTGGATGCGACGGTCGCCAACATGCGCTTCGTCAAACCTCTGGACCGCGAGCTGGTCGCGACGCTTGCTGCCGATCATGCCCTGATCGTGAGCATCGAGGAAAACAGCATCATCGGCGGCGCGGGAGCGGAAGTCGCCCGCAGTCTTGCCGAACAAGGCCTGGCGACGCCGCTGCTCAGGCTCGGCCTGCCGGATCGCTTCATCGATCACGGCGATTCGGCGGCGTTGCTGGCACAACTCGGGCTGGATGGTCCCGGGATCGCGGCCAGCGTGAGCAAGGCAATAGGCAATAATAGTTGATCAATTTTGTCGGGTTTGCTAGAATTTGGTTATTGTGGTGAAGTGCACAACAGCTAATTCCGATTCGCAATAGAAACGAGACGCGAAGACGAGCCGAAGACAGTGCTGGTGCACGGCAAGGCGAAGTCGACAAAGTATCGGTTCTATTTCGAATCGGAATTGGTCGGACCGGGGCGCGATCCACCAACCTCAGGAGAGCATCCCATGAACAGCAGGGATATCATGGCCATAGCAGACGTACAAGGCAGTACCGACTCGCGACAGTTGCCGATCAACAAGGTTGGCATCAAGAGCATCCGACATCCCGTCAAGGTGCTCGACAAGAACGGCGGGGTGCAGCACACCATCGCCGTATTCAACATGTATGTCGGCCTGCCGCACAACTTCAAGGGCACCCACATGTCGCGCTTCGTCGAGATCCTCAACACCAACGAGAACGAGGTATCGGTGGAAAATTTCGAATCGATGCTGCGCGACATGGTGGTGCTGCTCGAAGCCGAGACGGGTCACGTGGTCATGAGCTTCCCTTACTTCATCAACAAGGAAGCGCCGATTTCCAAGGTCAAAAGCCTGATGGACTACGAGGTCAGCTTCGACGGCGAGATTCTTCCCGGCGGCAAATACCGCCAGACCACCCGCATCGTGGTACCCGTCACCAGCCTCTGTCCCTGCTCCAAGAAGATCTCCGAGCGCGGCGCCCATAACCAGCGCTCGCATGTGACCGTCACCGCGACCACCAACGACTTCATCTGGATCGAGGACCTGGTGCAATTGGTCGAGGGTCAGGCCTCCTGCGAACTCTATGGCTTGCTGAAGCGCCCCGATGAAAAGTACGTGACCGAGCGAGCCTATGACAATCCGAAGTTCGTCGAAGACATGGTGCGCGACGTGGCAGGCGTGCTCAATGCCGAACCGCGCATTGATGCCTATGTGGTGGAAGCGGAGAATTTCGAATCGATCCACAACCACTCGGCGTATGCCTTGATCGAGAAAGACAAGCGCGCTTAAGTTGAACTTCATCATAAAGAACAGGGGGCCCATCTCGCGATGGGCTCCCTGTTCTTTTGGCCTTGGCCTTGCCGCTCTTATGCCTTGCGGCTGACCAGTTTCTCTTTGATCCGGGCCGACTTGCCGGAACGATCGCGCAAGTAGTAAAGCTTGGCACGGCGCACCGCGCCGCGGCGCTTCACCTCAATCGCGGCGATCATCGGCGAGTAGCTCTGGAACGTGCGTTCGACGCCCTCGCCGGCGGAGATCTTGCGGACGATGAAACTGGAATTCAGGCCGCGATTGCGTTTGGCGATCACCACGCCTTCGTAGGCCTGGGTACGCTCGCGGGTGCCTTCCTTGACTTTTACCTGGACCACCACGGTATCGCCCGGCGCGAAGTCGGGAACGGTTCTGCCCAAGCGGGCGATTTCTTCTTGTTCAAGTTGCTGGATCAGATTCATGCTGTTACTCCACTCAATTTACAGGTCATGGCCTTTGGCCGTTCGCGCAGAGCAGTGACGAGATGCCGAAACTGATGCGCGCGCTTGGTTTTTCCTACGACTGCTCCCGCCGGTATTCCTCCAGCAGGTTTGCTTCTTCCCGGTTCAGCGCCCGTTGCTCGATCAGCTCGGGGCGTCGCCGCCAGGTTCGACCCAGCGCCTGCTTCAGGCGCCAGCGCCGGATCTTCTCGTGGTCGCCGGACAATAGCACTTCGGGCACCAGCGCGCCCTGGTATTCCTCGGGCCGCGTGAAGTGCGGACAATCCAGCAAGCCACCGGCAAAGGACTCCTCCTCCGCCGAATTCTCGTCATTCAGCGCGCCGGGCAACTGCCGCACCGTCGCATCGATCAACGCCAGTGCCGCGATCTCGCCGCCGGAGAGGACAAAATCGCCGAGCGATAGCTCCTCATCCACGCAACGCTCGACCAAACGCTCGTCCACCCCTTCATACCGCCCACATAGCAGGATCGCCCCGCTCGACTGGGCCATTTCCATCACTCGCCCATGGCTCAGCACCCGGCCCTGCGGCGAAAGGTAAATCACTTTCGCTTCCTGCTCGCCAACTTCGCGCCGCCGCCCTTGGGCCGCGCCGATGGCTTTCTCCAGCGGGGCCGCCAGCATCACCATACCGGGGCCACCCCCGTAGGGCCGGTCATCGACGCTACGGTAATTATCCTCGGCAAAATCGCGCGGATTCCAGCAATCCAGCCGCCACAAGCCATTTTCCAGCGCGCGCCGGGTAATCCCGGACTGCGTCACCGCCGCGAACATCTCGGGAAACAGTGTCACGACATCGAATCCGGGGCGCCACGGGTTTGTCACCAGTCTGCTCCCCATTCGACGCGTATCGTGTCGTTCGCCGTATCCACGCTCTTCACCACCTGTGCCACAAAAGGCAGCAGGCGTTCCTGCATTTTCCCGCCTTTGCCATCCGACACGCAAAGCACTTCGTGCGCGCCGCTGGAAAGCAGCTTGGTCACCTTGCCCAGCCGCTCGCCCTGGGTATTCACCACTTCCAGGCCAACCAGGTCAGCCCAGTAGAACTCGTTCGCCGCGGTCTTCGGCAGCGCCTCACGCGGTGCCGCGATGTAGCTTCCAGTTATGGCTTCCGATGCATTGCGATCATCGACGCCAATAAACTTCACGATCCAGCCCTTGCCGTGACTCTTCAGACCCTGCAATGCATACGGCGTCCACACCGCGCCGTCCGCCGCCGCACCCAGCCACCACTGCGGCATGGTTCCCAAGGCGTCAAAATCGTCGCCATAGGCATTCAACTTGACCCACCCCAGCAAACCATAGGGGCCGGCGATACGTCCCAGGACGATCATGCCCTGGGCCATCTGCGCTGCCTGGTCAGCCTCAGGCAGCCTGGGCAACCGCGGGTGCGCTGAATTGCTTGACCAACCGCGCCGCGGTCGGCGACAACTGGGCGCCATGGCCTTGCCAGTAGGCGAGACGCTGCAGATCCACACGCAGCCCCGGCTCGTTGGCGGCGGCGACCGGATTGTAGAAGCCGATACGCTCGACGAAGCGGCCATCGCGGCGATTGCGCGAATCCGTCACCACCATGTTGTAGAACGGGCGCTTCTTGGCACCACTGCGGGAGAGACGAATGACGACCATAGAACGTTACCTCGTGTAATCCGGTATCCGGAATCGGAAAAACCGAGGAATATACGCGAAAATGCCGTCCAAATCAATCGACTGGGGCAGCCTATGAAGCGCCAACGCGACTTGGATATCCTTTCCCTCACCGCCAGCACCAGCCTGATCGCGCTGATCACCCTGAACCTGGCCTGGGAACTCTGGCTCGCGCCGCTGCGCCCAGGCGGCTCGATGCTGGCGCTGAAAGCCCTGCCGCTGCTGCTGCCGCTGTTCGGCATCCTGCGCGGCAGACGCTACACCTACCAATGGGCAGCAATGATGATCCTGCTGTATCTGACCGAGGGTGTGGTGCGCGGCGTCACCGACAGCGGCGCAACGCAGCTTCTGGCGGGTCTGGAAACCCTGTTGGCGCTGGTTTTCTTCATCAGCGCGGTACTTTATGCCCGTCGCAGCGCGCCCTCCAACGCTCCAAATGATTGAAACTTTCCGCCGTATCCGTTAGTCTTAGTATCGCTTGTCCATTCAACGGAGGTAAAGGCAATATGCAACCCATTAACGACCAGACTTGGGGCCAGTCCCCGACCGTAGTCACCGCGGACGTTGCCCAGCAGCAGAACCGGGTGCTGCGCAACACCTATTTCCTGCTGGCGTTGACCATGCTGCCGACGGTACTCGGCGCGCTTGCCGGCGTGCAGATGGGCTTCTCCTTCATGGCCGGCAGTCCGGTAATGGGCTTCCTGCTGTTCCTCGGCATCGCCTGGGGCTTCATGTGGGGCATCGAGAAGAACAAGAACAGCGGCATGGGCGTGGCGCTGCTGCTCGGCTTCACCTTCTTCATGGGCCTGATGCTGGCGGGCTTGCTGCGCGTCGCGCTGGGCCTTTCCAACGGCGGCACGCTGATTGCGCTGGCGGCGGGCGGCACCGGTGCGATTTTCGTCACCCTGGCGGGCGTTGCGTCGACGACCAAGCGCGACTTCAGCGGCATCGGCAAGTTCCTCTTCGCCGGCATGATCCTGATATTGGTTGCGGCGCTGGCCAATGCCTTCTTCCAGATCCCGGTGCTGGCCCTGGCCATCTCGGCAATTGCGGTGGTGATCTTCTCCGCCTATATCCTGTACGACATCAACAGTATCGTGCATGGCGGCGAGACCAACTACATCAGCGCGACGCTGAAGGTGTACCTCGACGTCTACAACGTCTTCGTCAATTTGCTGAGCCTGCTGATGGCGTTTACCGGGCAGCGCGACTGACCTGTCTGTTGGAATCGGCACAAAGGCGACTTCAGTCGCCTTTGTTGTTTTTGGCGCGGCTATTTTTCGAACAGCGCGATCGACTCCACGTGCGAAGTATGCGGAAACATGTTGGCGATGCCGGCGCCGCTCAGGCGGTAACCCAGTTCATGCACCAGCACCGCGGCATCCCGCGCCAGCGTCGCCGGGCTGCAAGAGACATACACGACGCGCCCGGGCGCGGCATTACCGAGCCCGCCGATGGCCTTGATCAGTTCGACCGCTCCTTCCCGTGGAGGATCGATCAGCATCTTGTCGCAGCGGCCCAGGCCGGCAATGATTTCCGCTGTCGCCTCGAAGAGATTGGCTACCCGGAATTCGGCCAGCGCATCCAGGCGATTCAATGCGGCATTGGCGCGAGCGCGCTCGACCAGGATCCGGCTGCCCTCGACGCCGATGACTGCGGCGCCGCTCCTGGCGATCGGCAGAGTGAAATTCCCCAGTCCGCAGAACATGTCGACGACCCGCTCGCCATGCTGCGGCGCCAGCAGCGCCATGGCGCGGCGCACCAGCATGCGGTTCACCGCCTGGTTCACTTGGGTGAAATCGGTCGGCGCAAAACCCAATTCCAGGTCGAACTCGGGAAGCGTGTAGGCCAGCGGCGGGGCATCCAGCGGATGAAACAGGGCGACGCTGTCGAGGCCGCCCGGCTGCAGGTGGATCACCACGCCGTGCTGGTTCGAAAAAGTCCGCAGCAAGGCCTCGTCGGCGGGCGTCAGCGGCTCCAGGATACGCATCACCAGGGCACATTGCCCGGGGACCTCGACATCCCCGATCGATACTTCGATTTGCGGCAGCCGTTCGGGGTTCGCCAGTCGGTCGATCAGATTGCGCAAGGGCCGCAAGAGTGCCGAAATCTTCGGCGGCAAGACTTCGCAGCTATCCATATCGGCGACATAGCTGCTGCTGCGCTCGCGGAAGCCGACCAGAGCACCGCCTTTCTTCGCCACGTAGCGTGCCGATAGCCGCGCCCGGTAACGATAGCCCCAGGCCGGCCCGTGAATGATCGGGTAAAGCACTTCCGGACGCAGCCGCCCGATATGCCATAAGGCGTCTTCCAATACCCGCTGCTTGGTCGCCGCCTGCGCGGCCGGTTCCAGGTGCTGCATGCTGCACCCGCCGCACACGCCGAAATGCCGGCAACGCGGCACCACGCGCTGGCTCGACGGCTTGAGGATGGCCGTGGCGCGCGCCTTCTCGTAACTGGGCTTCTTGCGATAGCTCGAATACTCCGCGGTCTCGCCGGGCAGGGCACCCTCGATGAAGATGGCTTTGCCTTCGACATGGGCGATGCCACGGCCTTCGTGGTCAAGGGATTCGATGAGGGCAAACTGCATGAAACGACCCCGAGAAAAGGCGCGATTATAATCGCGCTATGCCTTCAGCCCCATCCACCCTGCTGGGCGGCCTCACGCCGCAGCAATTTCTCGCCGCTTACTGGCAGAAGAAGCCGCTCCTGGTCCGGCAGGCGATTCCGGAATTCCAGGGGATCACCGGCCTGCAGTCATGGCAGGACATGCTGTCGCTGGTCTGCGCCGAAAACGCCGAGGCACGCCTTGTATCCCGCCAGAACGGGCGTTGGGAGCTGGATGATGGCCCCTTCATGCCGCGCGACTTCAAGCAGCTGGGGGCCGATCCATGGACGGTGCTACTGCAGGGCGTCAATCTGCTGCTGCCGGCGGGCGACCGCCTGATGCGCCGCTTCGATTTCATCCCGCAGGCACGTCTCGACGACCTGATGGTGAGTTATGCCGTGGACGGCGGCGGCGTCGGCCCGCACTTCGACAACTACGACGTCTTCCTATTGCAGGGAATCGGGCAGCGCCGCTGGCGCATCGGTGCGCAGAGGGACAAGGCGCTGATCGACGGGCTACCGCTGAGAATCATCAAGGACTTCCGCCCCACCCGCGAGTGGCTGCTCAATCCCGGCGACCTGCTTTACCTGCCGCCGCAATGGGCGCACGATGGCAGCGCCGCCGGCGAATGCATGACTTTTTCCATCGGCTTCCGCGCACCGCCCGCCCAGGACTTGGCCGAGCAGTTCCTGACGCACTTGCAGGATCGCCTCGTCCTGCCCGGCCGCTATCGCGATCCGGATTTGCGGTACCAGCAGCATTCCGCCGAAATCGCCGCGACGATGATCGATCAAGTGGACGGGATACTTGCCAAACTTCGCTGGAATCGCGCGACGGTGCGCGACTTCCTCGGCTGCGCATTGACCGAACCGAAGGCGCAGGTTGTGTTCACAGCCCCCTCCAGCCCGCTATCGCGCAAGCGCTTTGAAGAGCGCTGTGCCCGGCATGGACTGAGACTCGATATCAAGACCCAGTTGCTGTTCGCCGGTACGCGTTTCTACATCAACGGCGAACCCTGCAGCGTCGCCGCCGCCGATCGCCGGGCCATGCGGGAACTGGCCGACCGCCGCGAGATGCCGGGTAGCCCGCAGTTCTCGGACACGGCGCTGGACATGCTGCATGTCTGGTACTGCGACGGCTTCCTGGCACTGCGATGAGCGGCGTCCCGGAGCAGGGCTTCGACACCGAGGCTGGCTATGTTGCCGCCATCGATGCGGTGTTGGCGGTCACGCAGCAGTCCCTGTGCGTGTTCGACGGCGACATGGTGCGCATGGGACTGGAACAACCGGCGCGCTGCGAATCGCTCGGGCATATTCTCGCCTCAAGTGGCGACCATCCTCTGCGCATCGTGGTGCATGACCGCAAGCCGCTGGAGCGTGCCAGCCCCCGCCTGTTGAAGCTGCTGCAACGCCATCCCGATCGGATGGAGGTGCGCCAGACACCGAAGTCGCTGCGTCATCTTGCGGACTGCTTCTTGCTCGGCGATGCGCGGCATGGCGTGGTGCGCTTTCACGCCCAACAGCCGCGTGGCAAACTCTTCCTTGACGATGTCGACGCAACGCTGCCATGGCAGATGCGTTTCGACGAATTGTGGGAAGCCGCCACGTCCGGGATTTCCGCGACCCGGCTGGGGCTTTAGCAACGTTTGCATAGTATTCTTCGAACGTCGAGCTAACAGGCGGCGGTTGCAATTCTTCCGCGATTCCGGCATGATTGCATTACAAATGCGATGCACGAAGGCCGCCCATGAAAACTGCCGCCATCCCCGCTGTCCGCGTCCCGCCGGAGTTGCGCTCGGCCGCCGAAGAAGTGCTTCGATCGGGCGAAACCCTGTCCGGCTTTGTCGAGGAATCCGTGCGGCGCAATGTCGAATTCCGCCTGGCGCAAAAGGAGTTCATCGGGCGCGGATTGGCCTCGGCTGAGGGTGCGAAGAGCTCGGGCAAATACGTTTCGTCGGCGACGGTGCTCGGGGAACTCAATAGCCGACTCGATAAGGCCCGCAAGAGGAAACCCGTCACCGCATGAACCGGTACCGGGTTCGGTTTACGCCGGAAGCCAAGGCCGATCTGCTGCGCTTGTTCGACTTCCTGCTCGAGAAGGATATGGCGTTGGCCGAGCGCGCCGAGGCCTCAATCAGCAAGGCGATTGAATTGCTCGTGATGTTTCCATTTACCTGTCGCAAGGCGGCAGGTGGATCGGGCAGTACCTTTCTGCGCGAACTCGTCATTCCCTTCGGCGGGACTGGATTTGTAGCGTTATTCGAAATCGACGATCCGCGGACCGTCACGATCCTAGCTGTGCGTCATCAACGGGAAGACGACTACCACTAAGAGCCTATTTCAGTAGGGAGAGCGGCATGCGCCATGACGAATTGGGATGCGATGCAAGGCGCGGCGACGAAGCGATGCTAGGCGCCTCGCTAGAAGCCGCAACGCCGCAGTGCGCCCAATTCGTCATGGCCCTTCGGGTTGCAGCCAAATGCGGCGCTCGCTTTGTCCCCCAAGGGGATTTCCTTCGGGGCATCGCGGCCCTTGGCAAGGGATTACCCTTGCCGGCGGCCCGCTTCGCGCGATCATCCGCATTTGGCTGCAACGCATACCACTCTCCCTACTGAAATAGGCTCTAAGCGGATCAAGACGTACCGACTGCTCCGCCGTCGCAGGCAATGGTCTGGCCGACGACATACTCCCCCGCTCTCGAGCAGAGGAAGATTGCCAGTCCGGCGATATCCTGTGCCGTGCCGACCCGCCCGCTCGGATTGCGCTTGCCCACACTGGCCCAGTCGACGTTTTCCGTTTCCCCGCCAAAGCCGACACCGGTGCTGAGCATCCAGGTCGGAAACGGCCCCGGTGCAATCGCGTTGAACAGGATGTGTTCCTTGGTCAGGTGCGCCGCCATGAAGCGCGTGAGATGGTGTACCGCCGCTTTCGATGCGCCGTAGGAGAAAGTGTCGAAGGCGGCTGTCTTGAGGCCGTCGATGGAGCCGATATTGATTACCCGGGCGGGACTGCTCGCGGAGGCCGCCCGGCGCAGCAGCGGCAAGACTTTTTGCGTGAGGAAAAACACTCCCTTCACATTGGTGTCCATGACCTTGTCCCACCCCGCCTCGGGAAATTGCTCCAGCGGCGCACCCCAGGCCGCCCCCGCATTGTTCACCAGAATGTCGAGCTTGGTCTCGCGCTCCGACAGTTGCTTGGCCAGACTCTCCGTGCCGGCCAGCTTGGACAAGTCAGCCGGAAGCGCGATGCACGCTCCGCCGTAGGTCTCGCTCAGACGCTTGGCGGTGGCGGCGCAGGCGTCCGCCTTGCGCGAGGAGATGTAAACCTTGGCGCCGTGGGCCAGGAAACCGGCGGCGATCATCTCGCCTATGCCGCGGGACCCGCCTGTCACCAATGCGGTCTTGCCCTTGATCGAAAACAGATCCTTGAAATGCTCGCTCATTTGTTCGCCCTGTCTGGTCAAACGACCTCGAAGAGACCGGCTGCGCCCATGCCGCCGCCGACGCACATGGTGATCACGACATACTTCACGCCGCGCCGTTTGCCCTCGATCAAGGCGTGCCCGACCATACGCGCGCCCGACATGCCGTAAGGATGGCCGACGGCGATCGCGCCGCCATTTACGTTGAGACGATCATCGGGGATGCCGAGCTTGTCGCGGCAGTAAATCACCTGAACGGCAAAAGCTTCGTTGAGCTCCCACAAACCGATATCGGCGACCTTCAGACCGGCACGTTCGAGCAGCCGCGGTACCGCGAATACCGGACCGATGCCCATTTCGTCGGGCTCGCAGCCCGCCGTGGCAAATCCGCGAAAGATGCCCAGCGGCGCAAGATTGCGCTGCTCGGCGAGCTTGGCGCTCATCACCACCACCGCCGCTGCACCGTCCGAGAACTGGCTGGCGTTTCCCGCCGTGATTACCCCGCCCGGCATCGCCGAGCGGATCTTCGCCACGCCCTCGAGAGTGGTATCGGCGCGTATGCCCTCATCCTCGCTGGCGGTCACTTGCCTGGTGCCAAAGCCCAGCTTCGGATCCGCCGCGCCCATGGTCACCGTGATCGGGGCGATTTCGTCCTTGAACAGGCCCGCCGTACGCGCCGCCGCGGCGCGCTGCTGGCTGCGCACGCCATACTCATCCTGCACGTCCTTGGCGATGTGGTAGCGCTTGGCGACGATTTCGGCGGTCTCCAGCATGTTCAGGAAGAAGCTCGGGCGGTGTTCGGCCACCCATTCGTCCTGGATGTAATTCAGGTTAACGTTGGCCTGGACGCAGGAAATGGATTCCACCCCGCCCGCCACCATCACCGGTACCTTGTCGATGATGACGCGCTGCGCGGCCGTGGCGATGGCCTGCAGGCCCGAGGCGCATTGGCGGTCGATGGTGGTACCGCCCGCCGTCACCGGCAGGCCGGCTCGGAGCGCCGCATAGCGCCCGATGTTGAGTCCCGTCGCGCCCTGCGGCAGCGCGCAACCCAGGATGACGTCTTCGACCTCGGCCGGATCGATCCCGGCGCGCTTGACCGCATGTTCGATGGCGTGCCCGGCCAGCGTCGCGCCGTGGGTCATGTTGAAACTGCCGCGCCAGGATTTTGCCAGGGGCGTGCGGGCGGTAGATACGATCACTGCGTCTGTCATGTCGGTTCTCTCAATTCGTTGGCGTTAGCGGTCACTGTCGGGATCGCGATCAATTGAAGGTCTTGCCTTCAGCCGCGAGCTTGGACAACAGCGGCGCGGCTTTCCAGAAATTCATGCCGGGTTTCTCGTTGCGCGCGAAGCCTTGCATGGCGCGCTCCACGGCCATCAGGCCGAGGCCGTCGGCATACAGCATCGGACCGCCGCGGTAAGGCGGGAAACCGTAGCCGAAGATATAGACGATGTCGATATCGGAGGCGCGCTGGGCGATCCCTTCTTCCAATATGCGCGCCCCTTCATTGACCAGGGCGAAGATGCAGCGCTGGACGATTTCCGTGCTGCCGATCTTGCGCGGATTGATTCCATTTGCCTTGCGGTGCGCTTCGACCAGGGCATCGACCGCGGGGTCGGGCAGCGCGGCGCGACCGCCCTTCTGATAGCGATACCAGCCGGAACCGGTCTTTTGTCCGAAGCGTCCTTGCTCGCAGAGCTGGTCGGGGATCTGCAGCGCAGTTGGCCAGGCCGCCGTCGGGCGCTCGGCGCGCAGGCGTTTGCGGATCGCCCAGCCGATGTCGTTGCCGGCCAGATCGCCCATGCGGAACGGTCCCATCGCCATGCCGAACTTTTCCAGGGCGCCGTCGATCTGCTGCACGGAGGCGCCTTCCTCCAGCATCTTGATCGCCTCGGTACTGTATCCGGCGATCATCCGGTTGCCGATAAAGCCATCGCAGACACCGGAGATCACGGCGGTCTTCTTGATCTTCTTGGCGACCTGCATGATGGTCAGCAGCACCTCATCGGCGGTCCTGGCGCCGCGAATGACTTCGAGCAGTTTCATGACGTTGGCGGGACTGAAGAAGTGTGCGCCGACCACATCCTGCGGGCGCTTGGTGAATTCCGCGATCTTGTTCAGGTCGAGCGTCGAGGTGTTCGAGGCGAGAATCGCCCCTGGTTTGCAGACCCGGTCGAGAATCTCGAACACGGCCTTCTTCACGCTCATTTCTTCGAACACCGCTTCGATGACCAGATCCACATCGGCAAAGTCGTCGTAGCTGAGGGTGGGTTTCAGCAGGGCCGCCTGAGCTTGCGCCTTGTCCGCCTTCATCCTGCCTTTGATGACGCGACCCTCGAAGAAGTCGTTGACGTGCTTGACGCCCCGATCCAGCGCCTCTTGCCTGGTCTCCAGGATCACCGTCGGAACTCCGGCGAGCAGGAAATTGATGGCGATGCCCGCGCCCATGGTGCCTGCGCCGACGATGCCAACGCTGGCGATGGTGCGAGGTTTCAAACTCTCTGCGACCCCTTCCACTTTCGACGCCTTGCGCTCGGAGAGGAACAAGTGACGCAGCGCTCTGGATTCATCACCGACATACAAGTCCATGAACAGCTTGCCCTCTGCCTTGAGGCCTTCGTCGAAGGGTTTGGTCAGTGCACCTTCGACGGCGTCGACGCATTTGAGGGGCGCCGGGTAGTTCTTGGAGATGGCGCCGACGCTGTTGCGGACGAACATGAAGAAGGCCGCCGGCTTGGGATGAGTGACTTGGAGATCGCGCACCCGTTTCAGTGGGCGTTTCTCGGCAACGGCCTGCTTGGCAAAGGCGATCGCGCCCGCCAACAGGTCGCCTTCGATGAAGTGATCGAACAGCGGGGTGGCTCTCAGGAGGTCGGAGGAGACGGTCTCGCCGGAGACGATCATGTTCAATGCGGCTTCGATGCCGATCAGGCGTGGCAGTCGCTGGGTGCCACCACCGCCGGGCAGCAAGCCGAGCTTGACTTCCGGCAGGGCGATCTGGGCGCCGGCCACGGCTACGCGGAAATGGCAGCCCAGTGCCAGTTCCAGGCCGCCGCCCATGCAAGTGCCGCCGATGGCGGCAATCACCGGCTTGGTCGACGTTTCCAGCAGGTTGATCACCGTGTGCAGGGTGGGTTCGGCGCTCACCGCCGGGGTGCCGAATTCACGGATGTCGGCGCCGCCGGAGAAGGCCTTGTCGGAACCGATGAGGATGATCGCCTGGACCTTGGCATCCGCCTCGGCGCGCTTCACATCGGAAACGATGCCGGAGCGCAGGGCGAGGCTCAAGCCGTTCACCGGCGGGTTGTCGAGGCGGATCAGGGCGATCCCGCCATCTACTTCGTAATGGGTGTTGTTCATGGTCTTGGTTGGGTAATGTGGTTAACGGAAATAGAGGGAGTGCATCAATAGCCGTGCTTGCGGGCCAGCTGGTCCAGATGGAAGTTGGCGTCACCGAAGAGTTCCTGCAGAACGCGGGCGCGCTTCATGAAGAAGCCGATCTCGAACTCGTCGGTCATTCCCATACCGCCATGCATCTGCACAGCCTCCTGCACGGCCAGGGTTGCGGTGCGACCGGCGCGGGCTTTGGCGACGGCAACGGCCTCACCCGCCTTGTCGATGTCGGCATCCAGCAACTGCTGTGCGTTGATGACCGCCGCGCGGGTTATTTCCAATTCGCAGTACAGTTCTGATGCGCGATGCTGCAAGCCTTGAAACTCGCCGATCACGCGGTCGAATTGCCGGCGTTCCTTGAGGTAGGCGACGGTGCGGGCGAAAGCCTCGTCCGCCAGGCCGAGCAACTCGGCCGCCGCCGCCGCGCGTCCGGCATCGAGTCCAGCGTTCAATGTCTTCCAGCCGTCGCCCGCCTGGCCCAATACCGCGTCGGCGCTCACTGGCAGGTCCGTGAAACGGATGCGCCCGGCGTTGTGCGAATCGACCATGACGCTGCGCTCTATCTCGATCCCGGGGACCTTGGGATCCACCAGGAACAGGGTGATGCCCGCCGTATTGCCGGGCTGGCCGGCAGTTCGGGCGGCAACGATCAACAGGTCGGCCACATGGGCGTCGAGGACGAAGGTCTTGGCACCGTTGAGGACAAATCCCTGACCGGTGGGCGTGCCACGCAGTGCGGTCTGCGCCGGGCGATGCTTGGTGGTCTCGTCTATGGCGAGCGTCGCGATGGCTGCGCCGCTGGCCAGGCGCGGCAGCCACGCCTGCTGCTGCGTCTCGCTGCCGGCGTGGCGCAGCGCGCAGACCGCCGCGATGCTCGACGACAGGAAGGGCGACGAGGCGAGTTGGTGGCCGATCTGTTCCATCACCACCCCGGCTTCGACATGGCCCAGGCCCAGGCCGCCGAACGCTTCGGGAACCAGCACGCCGGTGAAGCCCATCTCGGCGAACTGCTGCCAAAGCGGGCGCGAGTAGCCAGCGGCGTCGCGGCTGTCTCTCAGTTCGCGGAGTCGCTTGACCGGGGCCCGGTCGGACAGGAATTCGTGCGCGCTGTCGCGCAGCATGGTTTGCTCTTCAGTAAGTATCAGTGACATGGTCGGTGGCTCGCTTCGGCTGTATCCGGATAGATGGACGCTCAGGCGCCCGGCAGTTGAAGGATGCGCTTGGCAATCACGTTGAGTTGCACTTCGCTGGTTCCCCCTTCGATCGAGTTGCCTTTGGTGCGCAGCCAGGTTCGGGCCATGACACCATCCCCGGAGTGCGCACCCTCCCATTCCAAGGCGTCGGTGCCGCCGCCGGCCACCATCAGTTCCCAACGCCGCTTGTTGAGTTCGGCACCGTAGTACTTGAGCAGGGACGACATCGCCGGGTGCGCCTGCCTCGCCCTGGCAAGATCGCCGACGCGCGTCAGTGTCAGCCGAAACGCCGCTTCGTCGAGTTCGAATTCGGCGATTTGCGCACGCAACTGAGGGTCGGCCAGGCGACCCTGCGCGTCGAGGCCGATGGCTTCCTTCGCGACTTGAGCCAACGATTGCGTCGATGCATTTTCGCCCATGCCGCCGATCATGTCGCGCTCGTGAGTCAGGAGGTACTTGGCGACATCCCAGCCGCCATTCAGGACCCCAATGAGATTGCGTTTCTCGACCCGCACGTTGTCGAAGAATGTCTCGCAGAACGGCGAGTTTCCGGAGATAAGTTGAATCGGCCGGGTACTGACACCGGGCGTTTCCATGTCGAACAAAACGAAACTGATCCCGGTATGCTTCTTCACGCTGTCGGTACGCACCAGGCAGAAGATCCAGTCGGCCTTGTCGGCATAGGAGGTCCAGATCTTCTGACCATTGACCACGAAGTGGTCGCCAAGATCCTCGGCCCGGGTGGCCAGGGAGGCCAGGTCGGATCCGGCGTTGGGTTCGGAATAACCTTGGCACCAGCGGATTTCGCCGCGCGCGATCTTCGGCAGGTGCTCCAGCTTCTGTTCGTGGCTGCCGAACTTCAGCAGCGCCGGTCCCAGCATCCAGATGCCGAAACTGACCAGCGGAGGCCGGCAACCCAAGGCTGATAGTTCCTGGGCCAGCACTTTGGCCTCACCACCCGACAGGCCACCGCCGCCATATTCACGCGGCCACGCAGGCACCGTCCAACCGCGCCCGGCCATGCGTTCCAGCCATAGCCTTTGCGCGTCGGAGGCAAACTTCCAGTGGCGGCCGCCCCAACAAACGTCGTCGTCGCTGTTGAGCGGTTGACGCATCTCGGGCGGGCAATTGGCCTCCAACCAGGTGCGGGTTTGCTGGCGGAATGTCTCGATTTCTGCGATCTCTGTCATGGGGGCTTCCTCCTGGCGGCGCTCACCTGAGAGAGTGCGTCAGCGCCGGATCACTATAATTGAGTCTCATCAGGAAAGCAAACCTTTATTTCAAATGACTACACAATATCTTCAATTCTTCCACTATATCGTAGTGATTCGTATATACTCATGTTTCAAATATGTGAAATTTCGGGTTCCGATACGATCCCTCCGGCGGCCGCCAACCGGGAGTCCAATGTCTCTGCCATTGCCATCGTCCATGCCATGAGTAGTTCCTCGACCTCGCCGCCAAAGACGACCCGCTACAAGGAGAAACGCGAAGCCATCCTTGCGGCTGCGGCGCGGCAATTCAATGAGCGGGGCGTCAAGGATGCCACTCTCAGCGAGATCGCCGCCAGCGTCGGCCTGGTGACGAGCGGCATCACCTACTACTACCGGAAGAAAGAGGACCTCGCCGCCGCCTGCCTGCTGCGCGCCATCGCCGAGGACAAGAAGCTGGCGCTCGAGGCTGCGCGCGAAACGGGCGTGACTCAACGGGTGACCCGACTATTCATGCTGCATGCCGAGCGGCTGGCAGCTATCGATAGCGGCGAGCAGCCGCCGCTGATCGGGTTCAGCGATATCCGCGCACTGCCCGATGCCCAGGCCGCCACCGTGTTCACCGCCTACAACGATCTGTTCCGTTGCGTGCGAGCGCTGCTCGCCTCGCCCGAGGCCGCTGCGCTCAGCCGCGATGCGCGCAACGCCCGCGCCCATCTGCTGATATCGTCGACGATGACGGTGAGCTTCTGGATCAGCCGTTGTGAGATCGACGAGTATCCGAGCGTGGCCCGGCGCATCGCCGACATCGTGCTGCATGGAGTGATCAAGTCCGCCACGGCGTGGCCCGGTGACGCCGCGCTGGATTCGCTGCGGCTCCCTGAGCCACCGCCAGCGCCGGATGAAACAGCCGAAGCCTTTTTGCAGGCAGCCACCGAGCTGGTCAATGAGCAAGGCTATCGCGGTGCCTCGGTCGACCGGATCGCGGCGCTGCTGAATGCCACCAAGGGCAAGTTCTACCACTACAACGAGACCAAGATCGACCTCATCACCGCCTGCTTCGAGCGCAGCTTCGCGCTGCAAAGACACTTTCTCAAAGCCGCCGCACTGCCCGGCGGGGCCGGCTCGCTGCGCGTTTGCGCGGCGGCGATGGCGCTGGTGCGCTTCCAGCTTTCCCCGCGTGGGCCGCTGCTGCGCAACGCCGCCTACAGCGCCTTACCCGACCAGCAACATCGACAACAAGTGTATCGCACCATGCAGCGCGTGATCGAGCGCATGGTCGGCCTGCTGGTCGACGGACTGGTCGACGGCTCCGTCCGCCCTCAGGATCCGGCCATTGCCGCCCAGGTGCTGGACACCGCCATCAATGCCGCTGCCGAGTTGCGACGTTGGGTGCCGGGCATCAGCGAAGACAACGTCACGCGGCTATACACGCGCCCGAGCTTGCTGGGGCTGTTGTGTGACGAGTGAGGAGGTGCAAAAGTGTTTGAACTCTCGGGGAAGACATCTAAGGCGATGCAGCAGACACCGGACACCGTCCGCGCCTTCTGGTTCGAGGAGATCACCCCGAAGCAGTGGTGGACCCAATCGGAGGAATTCGACCGGCAGGTCGAATCACGTTTCGCTGCCGTACTCGCTGCCGCCGAGCGCTGCGAGCTTTATGGCTGGCGCGAGACGGCCAATGGACGGCTCGCCGAAATCATCGTGCTCGACCAGTTTTCACGCAATATCCATCGCGGCCATTGGCGCGCCTTTGCCTGCGACCCCTTGGCGCTGGCATTGGCACAAGCGGCGGTTGCCGCCAAGGCCGACCTGGAAATCGACGTCACGCGCCGGGCTTTTCTCTATATGCCCTATATGCACAGCGAGTCGCCGACAATCCACGCCGTCGCGCTTTCCCTGTTCAGTCAGCCGGGGATGGAAGGAAACCTCGATTTCGAGCGCCGGCACCAGGAGATTATCGACCGCTTCGGCCGTTTCCCGCACCGCAATGCAATCCTCGGTCGCACCTCAACGGCTGAGGAGATCGCGTTTCTGAAGACACCGGGTTCGTCGTTTTGAACGGAGGTCACCGAGATCACCCAATAGATTGGTAGTAGAGGTTTTGCGGATGACAGGCCTGAGCGAAGAAGAACCAGCGTTCGGCCATCAGGCCGATATACTGCACCAGGAAGGCGAGCAGCAACAGCGGCGGCGACGCCGCGGCCATTCCCGAGGCCAGGAGGATGATAGGCAGCGCGAAGGCCCCGAGCAGAAACAGCCACTTGACTGAGCGCAGCAAGGCCGCTGTCTTGCCGTGGAAGAATTCCCGGGTGTTGAACGAACCGCCCATGAATCCCATAGCCTTCTGGGCGATGCGCGGATGCTTGATGCCGATGGCGGTTTGCAGCGTCGACTTGGGTTTCAGACGTGCGTTGCGCAGCAGCGAGGCGACGCGGCCGATCAGCCCGAGCGCCGTGATGATCACTGCCCAGCCGCCGAAGAAGCCGGTCAGCGTCGGGGCGGCGCAGGCGGCGAAGAAGGTCGCCAAGGTGAAGCCGGACGCGCCGCCGAGCAGGATGTAGTTGATCACCGTCAGCGGCGAGTGCCATTCGCGGAGGAACTTCAGGCAGGCATAAATCATCGCGGTACACACGAACAGCGCAAATGCCAGCACCCATCCGATAAAGCCGAGTACGTCCGTGGCATCGACCGCCAGCCCGCTCGGCAGCGTCACCAATATCGGCTTCCAGCCGGTCAGGTGAGCCAGGCCATACAGCAGCAAGGTGCCCATAAAGGCCGGCAGCACGATCACTTCACGCGACAGCCAGGAGGTCCGCCACTTCGTTGCCGAACGCCAGGCGCGCTCGGGGTGGCCGAGATGGAAGAAGGAGGCGAACAGACCCGCCACCAGGAAGGCCAGCGCGATGACACTGCCGGCTGCGTAGAAAGTCGGCCCGTCCTGTTTCGGCAGAATATCGAACAGCGCATAGGACTGTGCCGTGAACAAGGCCAGGAACAGCCCCTGGCCGACGCCGATCAGGGTGGTGAGGAGAATGACGGAAAACGCTGGGTGCATGATTCCTACCAGGAGGTGACGTCGTCGAGGGAAGGCTCGGCCTTGTCCGGCTTGGGCAGCTGGCTGTCGATCTTGAGCGGATTGTCGGCGCGTTCGAGTTCGTCGTCGTGGATCTTCAGGTGCGTCTTGCGCCGCGGCAGATAGTGGTTGGCCGGCTGGGTGCCCCACTCCGGCATCAGCGGGTAGCCGCCGCTCTCGCGGATGGCCTGCGACACCACCGACTCGGGATCGTGAATGTCGCCGAACAGGCGCGCGCTGGTCGGGCAGGCCATCACGCAGGCGGGCCGGCGATCCGCCACAGGCAATGCTTGATCGTAGATGCGATCGACGCAGAGGGTGCATTTCTTCATGACTTTCTGCTTCTCGTCGATCTCGCGCGCGCCGTAGGGACAGGCCCAGGAGCAGTACTTGCAGCCGATGCACTTGTCGTAGTCGACCAACACGATGCCGTCCTCCTTGCGCTTGTAAGAGGCGCCTGTGGGGCACACCGGCACGCAGGGCGGGTCCTCGCAATGCAGGCAGGACTTGGGGAAATGCACCGTCTCGGTGTTGGGGAACTCGCCCACTTCGAAGGTCTGCACGCGATTGAAGAAAGTGCCGGTCGGATCGGCGCCGTAGGGCCGCTCGTCGGACATGGTGCCGGCCGGGCCGGAAGTATTCCATTCCTTGCAGCTCGTGACACAGGCGTGGCAGCCGACGCAGACGTTCAGGTCGATGACCAACGCGAGTTGCGTCATTTCGAGTTCGCCTTCTTGCCGCCGAAATAGGCCAGCCAGGCGGGACGCTGCGCCATGCCCGGCGGGGCCTGGAGAGCGTCGAACTGCGGCGAGGTTTGCTGCGCTTCGCCCGCCTCGGCCTTGTAGATGCGGACGCGCACGTCATACCAGGCCGCCTGTCCGGTAACCGGATCGGAATTGGAGATGCGCGCATCGCCCTCGCCACCGGGGAGTTCCTCGGAGATCAGGTGATTGAGGAGGAAGCCCAGTCTTGCCTCATTGGCATCGGGGGTCAGGTTCCAGGCGCCCGCAGCCTTGCCGATGGCGTTCCAGGTCCAAACGGTACCGGGCTCGACGGCTTCGCTATGGCGGGCCATGCAGCGCACCTTGCCCCATTGCGACTCGACCCAGATCCAGTCGCCGTCGGCAATGCCGGCGAGGCGCGCGGTGCGGCCATTGACGTGGAGATAGTTGTGCGCATGGATCTGGCGCAGCCAGGCATTCTGCGAATCCCAGGAGTGGTACATGGCCATCGGCCGCTGGGTGATCGCGGCCAGCGGGTACTTGAGCTTGTCGCTGAGCTGCGCTTCGAGCGGCTCATAGAAAAACGGCAGCGGGTCGAAATAGGTTTCGACGCGCTGCTTCAGATGCGCGGGCGGCTTGCGGGTAATCCCCCGGCCCTGGGCGGCGAGGCGGAACTTCTGCAGCACCTCCGAGTACAGATGAATCAGGATAGGCTCGGCGTAACGCGTGATGCGGCTGCGCTGCGACCAATCCAGGTAACCCTGGTTCCAGTTGCGCATGTACTGGTAAGAGCGCGGCAGCTTGTGGTGATAGACGCAATTGTTCTGGGCATACATTTCCCACTGCTTGGGATTGGGTTCGCCGCGCATGAACTTCTCGCCGCCCTTGCCGCGCCAACCGGCCAGGAAGCCGATGCCGGAGCCGGGCTCGGTCTCGTAATTGACGATGAAGTCCGGGTAGTCACGGTACTTTCTGCTGCCGTCCTGGTTGACGAATACCGGCAGCTTGAGGCGCGTGCCGAGTTCGATCAGCATCTCCTGGAACGGCCTGCACTCGCCGCTGGGCGGCAATACCGGGATGCGCACCGAGTCCACCGGACCGTCGAACTCCGAAATCGGCCGGTCAAGCATGGACATCACGTCGTGCCGCTCGAGGTAGGTGGTGTCGGGCAGGATCAGGTCGGCGAAGGCAGTCGTTTCGGAATGAAAGGCGTCGCATACCACCAGGAAGGGAATCTTGTATTCGCCCTGACCATCCTTGTCGTTGAGCATCTTCCGCACCTCGACGGTATTCATCGTCGAGTTCCAGGCCATGTTCGACATGAAGATCATCAGCGTGTCGATGGAATACGGATCGCCGCGCCAGGCATTGGTGATGACGTTGTGCATCAGGCCATGCACGGAGAGCGGGTATTCCCACGAGAAGGCCTTGTCGATGCGCACCGGCGTGCCGTCCTCGTGGATGAACAAGTCGTCGGGATCGGAGGGCCAGCCCAGCGCCATGCCGTCCAACGGCGTGTTCGGCCGCACCGCCAGCGGCGAGGTCGGCGTGCGCGCGCAGGGCGGGATCGGGCGCGGGAACGGCGCCTTGTGGCGGAAGCCGCCGGGCCGGTCGATGGTGCCCAGCAAGGTCATCAGGATGGCTAGGGCACGGATGGTGTGAAAGCCGTTGGAGTGCGCCGCCAGGCCGCGCATGGCATGAAACGCCACCGGGTTGCCGGTGACGGTGTCGTGTTCCTTGCCCCAGGAATCGGTCCAGGCGATCGGCAGCTCGATCTTCTGGTCGCGCGCGGTGACGCCCATCTCGTGGGCCAAACGGCGGACCACTTCGGCCGAAATGCCGGTGATCTGCTCGGCCCACTCCGGCGTGTAGTCCTCGACGCGCTCCTTGAGCAACTGGAAGGCCGGCTTCACCGGGGTGCCGTCGGACAACTTGAATTCGCCGCGCAGGAAGGGGTCGGCGCCGGCGCGGTGGGTGACCACCGGCTTGTTGCTGTTGCGGTCCCACCACAGCTTGTTCTGCGGGTCGTAGCAGGCTTCTTCCTCGGGCACTTCGGTGCGCACGAACATGCCGAACTCGTCGTGCTGGTCGTCCAGATTCACCAGTTGGCCGGCGTTGGTGTAGCGCACCAGGAATTCGCGGTCATACAGCCCCTTGGCGATCAGCTCATGGATGATCGCCAGCAGCAGCGCACCGTCGGTGCCGGGTCGGATCGGCACCCATTCGTCGGCGATGGCCGAATAGCCGCTGCGCACCGGGTTGATCGAGACGAAGCGGCCGCCGTCGCGCTTGAACTTTGAAATGGCGATCTTCAACGGATTGGAATGGTGGTCCTCGGCGGTGCCGATCATGACGAACAGCTTGGCCCGCTCCAGGTCGGGCCCGCCGAATTCCCAGAAGGAACCGCCGATGGTGTAGATCATCCCGGCCGCCATGTTCACCGAACAGAAGCCGCCATGCGCCGCGTAGTTGGGCGTGCCGAACTGGCGCGCGAACAGGCCGGTCAGCGCCTGCATCTGGTCGCGGCCGGTGAACAGGGCAAATTTCTTCGGGTCGGTGGCGCGGATTTTCCCCAGCCGCTCGGCCAGGGTAGCGTAGGCCTCGTCCCAGCTAATCTCCTCGAACTCGCCGGCACCGCGTTCGGCGCCGGGCTTGCGCTTGAGCGGCTTCAACAGCCGCGCCGGCGAATACTGCTTCATGATGCCCGACGACCCCTTGGCGCAGATCACCCCCTGGTTCAGCGGATGATCCGGGTTGCCGTCGATGTAGCGCACCTGGCCGTCGCGCAGATGCACACGGATGCCGCAGCGGCAGGCGCACATGTAGCAGGTGGTTTTCTTGATTTCCTCGACGGCGGGTTGCGGCAGGATTGCTGTGGGCATGCGACTGGATGTTCATTAGGAAAGTTTGATATTCTTGCAAGACGCCGCATTTGCCACAAGGCGATAATTCTTATTTCCTGATAAACAATGGTGATCGTTTAGATTTCAAATACCGATGTAGAGTCTTGCGTCTCCTACTC
>Ga0208566_1000224_pt1 | contig 40983 bp, 33 predicted proteins | sample PL_2010_150m_FD_184159 | JGI IMG/M metagenome (GOLD analysis project Ga0208566, IMG submission 184159) | Freshwater microbial communities from Powell Lake, British Columbia, Canada to study Microbial Dark Matter (Phase II) - PL_2010_150m... | ecosystem: Environmental > Aquatic > Freshwater >...
CCTGCCGGCCTGGGATCGTTCGCCGCACAAGCATCTGGTGCGTCACCCGAAGGGCTGGCTGCGCGACAGCGGCCTGCTGCACCGCCTGCTGCAAATACCGGACGCCGACACCTTGGCCACGCATCCGCTGGCCGGGCGCTCCTGGGAAGCTTATGCCGCCGAACTGCTGCTACGCGGCTTTGCCGGCGCCGGCATCCATGTCGCTCCCTTCCACTTCCGCACCCGCGGCGGCGCCGAAGTGGACTTGATTCTCGACGGCGAATTCGGCCCGCTGCCCGTGGAAATCAAGCTCGGCACGCGGGTGGCCCCGCGCTCGCTACGGGCGCTCGACGAATTCGTGGCAGAGCATGATTGCCCGCTTGGTCTGGTCATCAACAACGACGAGAAATCGCGCCGGCTGGGCGAGCGCCTCGTCTCGATCCCGGCTGCCGCTCTTTGATTTCCCTGATACTGTCCGCATGGCACGAATTGCCGCCAAGTTGCCGAGGCCGATCTCGTGGAACAGGATCGGTCCTTCTTCCAATCATTCCAACATAGCCGTTATGCCGGTGTTGTCGAGGAAGAAGTTCCGCCGTTTCCTTTTTGCCATGCCCTTGCTCCTGTTCTGGCCGCTGCGCGACCCTTGGTTGAGCAAGGCTATCATTTATCCTACTGTCCGAATTTCCGGGGCCGGCTCTGAGATTACACCAAACACACCAAACGTAAGAAGCGCGCTGTGTTACGAATATTCAATCCCGATCTGCTGCAAACCCACCAATCCCACGTTGACCTGATTTACTGGCAGAGTAGCGACAAGAGTTAGGAAATCCGCTTTCGTGTATGAACCGCTGTCAATGAGTGCAGCGAGTTCTGTCGTATCGGCCAATGTCGCAACTTGTCCTGTCACTGCTTTGTAAATCATATTCACGTACGCATTCGTGTTTGACCCTCCTGCGAAGCCATCCAATATGCCCCGGCTCACCAGCACATTCGCCGCGTCATGTATCGAAAAGCCAGCGTCAAAGAATCGAAGTAATTGTCCAACCATTTCCTTATCGGTAAGCGAAGACTTGCCCAATAACGCCCCCATTAAGAGCACCACTTCGCCAGCGGACTGAGTAACGCCCAAATCAATGGCTAGTTTGCCATCTGAAAACTGCAATCGTTCGATGTTGGTCAGCGTGTCTATCCCATCTGCTCCAGTCTTTTCCCGCACGGTAAAAGTACTGCCGGTCTTGGACAGTGTGTAGTTGGATCGGCTACCAACAAACACGGCACTATCAATACCATCGCCGCCATCAATGGTGTCGCTCCCCATGCCACCGGTTATGGTGTCATTACCGGCACCGCCAAAAAGCGAATCTGCACGTTCGGTACCGGTAATCACATCCGCCCCAGAAGTCGTCGCGCCAATGACGATTCCAGTAACTAAGGGAGTCGGACTACTAGAAACGGATTCAATAGTGCCATGTCCATCTGTGTACATAGCCGAGATGGTGATCGCCTTACCAACCTGAGCGCTGCTAAGAGTAATGGTGTTCCCGGTCCCGCCCATTATTGCGGTTTGATCAGCAGTCCACTGGTAAGTAATAGGGCCTAGACCGTCGGCATCAGCCAGTGAATTCGAAGCGGTGAGCGTTTCTCCTTGCTTCGCGGCGCCAAGGATTGTCACTGTCCCGGTAGGTAAATCGTTGATATTGGCTACCCTGCTCGTTGCGATAGTGGAAACCGACTCGGCAATACCGTGTCTATCTGTGTAACTACCCGTTACCGAAATCGTCCTACCGACCTGGGCTTCGCCTAGAGTGAAGCTGGCGCCATTCGCACCGTTGATCGGAATGCCGTCAACCATCCATTGATAGCTAGTCGTTCCAAGGCCGTCAGCATCTACAAGGTTATCCGATGCAGTGAGTCTTTGACCTTGGGTCGGAGTGCCAGTGATGCTGATGCTGCCCGTGGGGCTGACGCCAGTAAGTTGCGCTGTAGTTGGGCCAACTGTCTTGCCAACAAGTTTGATCAGGGTGCCGTCGAAACTGGCGCCTGTGCCGGCCCCTTTGACGTAGATATATCCATCGACTCCATCTGTGAAAAAGACGGCCCTGTTCGTTACGTTGCCATTACCGTTGATGGCGCTGACCGTATTGGTCACGTTCCCGGCATAGCTGTAAGCGTTGGCGTATTGCTTGATGCCAGCGACACCACTTAATTGAATCTTGTCGTTGTTCTCTAGATCGATGATGACGTCCGGTGCGTTGGTGGTGCTGTCTCCGGCAGCGGCAAACCTGAAGACGTCATTTCCTTGTCCGCCGCTGAGAGTGTCGCCGCCGCCTCCTCCCTCCAATGTATCATCACCCTCATTGCCTGAAATCAGGTTATTCGCTTCGTTACCTGTAATCGAGTCATTACCACTGCCACCAATCGCGTTTTCGATGAGCGATCCGAAGTTTATGGTAATTTGTCCTGCTGCGGATATAGCCGATTGCTTACTGCCCACATAGCCCCAATAGCCAGGCCGCATATCAAGCACAATGTTAGTGGACAATTGGCGACCGTCTACTGTGTCACTTCCGCCACCGTCCCAAATGAAATTGCTGACAGAGGCCGAGAGGACGTAGTAGCTATCGCCAGCGTGCGCTTGTGTCGAAGGTCCATACAGGTATTGCAATGCAGCGATGTCATAGGCGCTATATTGGAGGTGATAACTTGCTTGACTGCTCGTGTAGCTCATGACTGTCCATAGAGTGGAATCCTCATTGCCATAAAGATATGGCCCCGGACCAACATTTCCATATGCATCGGGGCGATCAAATGGGTGCTTTAAGCCGAGCGTATGACCCAGCTCGTGGATAAGAGTTATCGCGGCATTATTTCCATCTGTAGGATGCAAATTATTGCTTGAAGCGTTCAACATCAATATTCCAGACCCTCCATAGCCATCAGAATTAACCTGATGATTGTTGCCAAGCACCAGGGTATTAGGCGCATCAGGATCGAAAGACTCGCGGTATTCGACATTTATGACGCTACTGACATAGGCAAACGCCTGTTTTGAAAACGCGCGTTGCTCCGCGTTGAATGGCAAGAATCCGTCTTTATCTTTTGCCGAAAACGAGGATGGCGGTTTTTCCGCAAAACAATAATAGATAACTTTCTTTGAACCTTGCGAAGAAACATTTTGGTAAGAATAGTCAAAGGTCAGTGCATCTATCCAATAAGGCAATTTCTGTATGCCAGGTGCGTACTCCCATTGTTCAACGGAGCCATTGGGCTTATAAAAGTCAACTTTTATCAATCCTCGATCATTCGTTCCTCCCGAATCATGAACAATCGCGTGCCGATCGGAAATTATGTAGTAATCGTTCCCTTTTCCACCGTTCAGATAATCATTGCCCGCGCCACCATCAAGAGTATCGTCGCCGTCGCCCCCGGTCAGGGTATCGTTGCCTTCTCCGCCTACTAGGGTATTCTTGCCTTGGCTATTGACCCCTTGCTTCGCAACCGAGTCGTAGCCACCTACTGAAAGCTGATCGTCTCCAGCACCACCATCGAGATAGTTGCTACCCAATCCACCGTTCAGATAATCGTTGCCCGCGCCACCGGTCAGGGTGTCATCTCCCGCACCACCGTCAAGATTGTTCTTTCCTACCGAACCAGTGACTTTCAGAACATCCGCCCCATCCCCTCCATTAAGAGTATTGTCACCAGTTCCTCCGTCGAGTGAGTCGTTTCCACTTCCACCGTTCAGATAATCGTTGCCTTCTCCGCCTATTAGGGTATTCTTGCCTTGGCTATTGACCCATTGCTTCGTAACCGAGTCATAACCACTTACTGAAAGCTGATCGTCTCCAGCGCCACCATCGAGATAGTTGCTACCGAATCCGCCGTTCAGATAATCATTGCCCGCGCCACCATCAAGATAGTTGCTGCCCAATCCACCGTTCAGATAATCATTACCCGCGCCACCGGTCAGGGTGTCATCCCCCGCACCACCGTCAAGATTGTTCTTTCCTACCGAACCAGTGACTTTCAGAACATCCGCCCCATCCCCTCCATTAAGAGTATTGTCACCAGTTCCCCCGTCGAGTGAGTCGTTTCCACTTCCACCGTTCAGATAATCGTTGCCTTCTCCGCCTATTAGGGTATTCTTGCCTTGGCTATTGACCCATTGCTTCGCAACCGAGTCATAACCACCTACTGAAAGCTGATCGTCTCCAGCACCACCATCGAGATAGTTGCTACCGAATCCGCCGTTCAGATAATCATTGCCCGCGCCACCATCAAGAGTATCGTCGCCGTCGCCTCCGGTCAGGGCATCGTTGCCTTCTCCGCCTATTAGGGTGTTCTCACCTTGGCTATTGACCCATTGCTTCGTAACCGAGTCATAGCTATTCACATAAAGCTGATCGTCGCCAGCGCCACCATCGAGATAGTTGCTACCCAATCCACCATTCAGATAATCATTACCCGCGCCACCGGTCAGGGTGTCATTGTTTATCGTGCCATTCAGTGTGGTCATTGATGACATCTCCTCGGGTGATGCGGTGTCTCAATCGTAATCAGTTTCGCGACATCACCTCCATATGACACGCTACCGGAACCACCTGGTGAATGTGGCGTGCTGCCGGCACCACGTTGTATATACGTAAGCGATCTTTTGGGGACGTTCTTGACCGTGAGTATCGGTCTTCGGCGTGTGAAGTGGATCACTTCACTGGGTTAATGGGTGTCTCTTAATATTTCCCCTTTGATCCCCACAACTTTGGAAGGGAATAATTGCGTCACCTTTAGTTCTTTCATCTTGACCCACTATTTTAGTGGGCATTGTAAAAAATGTTGATGTCTACCCAACCACGATTTTCCGCGTCGGTACGTGTGGTCGAATATGGCGCGCGCCCCCATCCCCACAGAACGCCTCCCACATACTCCGGAAGCGCCTGTCCCTTAGTGTTAAGGCCCATATGAATGTGTGGCACGTAAGTTGAACTATTTTTGTTTGCTGCTTGCACTTTCCCTAAACTCTGATTTTCTAAAACTGTGCCGCAGTTCCGGTTACCCGTCGTTGTGTTCATAACCAAGTTGCTAATAATGTGTCCGTAAACAACCTGCACTCCATTTGACATCTGAACAATGACAGCGGAGTTAAACGGGTCATCCAAATAGGTATTGCAGTAAACTGCTATCCCAGAGCTGATTGAAACAACGGGAGTATTTGCGGCAGCTCTGAAGTCTGTACCAAGGTGTTGCCTCCATTGGTCAACGCCATTCACATACCTTGTAACACCGTTGTTATAGTTGAGGTCAAAAAATCCCCCCTCATTTACAACAGTAAGTGATCCAGCAATTGGTTGCGCAAGAGCGTCGGGAGTTTTGAACTTGACCTTCCAAATGCCATTTTCCTGAAAGAATTCTTTTGTCCAGTTGGATGTATCAACACCAACACCAGAACCATCGAGAGGTTTTTGCCAATCATAATTATTCTGAGCAGCGTTTAGCTTCAATCGCAAGATTTGCGAGTTGGTCCCATTTATCCAGACGATATACCAAGTTCCCGTGCTCTCAACACGGAAAAAGTACCAATCCATATTTATGTCTTTTCTTCCAGTTATGAGATTTGCATACAGATTTGCACTATTGCTATGAACGTACTCTCCTCCCTCCCCGGCAACCAGGCTAATAGCCCAATATCGGTCACTTGGCGTCAAAGCCGCAGTGGAGTCATTCAAAGAAACCTTTTTATTGAGAAAATCAAAGCTGGCCACTGCTCCTTCATTGGCAAGTGCTGCCCACGATACATGGCCGCTGTTGTTATAAGCCAAGGCATAGGTCTTCCCTGCTGATTCAGAGATGTACCATATACGTTGTGCGTTTTGACTTGGATCTCTAAAATATGCCCAAGACGTTTCATGTGATGAGTTAAGCAACGAGTCAATCTCTGACGCCAAAGCAAAAACCGGCGATATCAAGAAAGTACAAGCTGCAATCAAAGTCAAAAACAGCTTCACGTCGACAGTTGTTTTACGATGCGTCTTCATGTTTTTACCCCCCTCAATAGTGATATTCCTGCTACGCATCAAGTCACTTGTCTAATTTGCCACCGGCAGCGGGGTGGTCGTGGTGGAGTGAACGCAAGTCACGTAATCGCCGTTTGGGTAGACCTCCCAGTCGACGGTGCCGTTGAAGAAGGCACGGGTGGGATCCAGGTAAACGACGTAGTAACCACCTGTTGGGTACGGGGTAGATGACCAGACGTAGTACCCCGCATTCAACTTCCCGGAATTGGCCATGCTCGACAACTCGCTCAAAGTCGGCAATCGCCAGCCAGTCTGGCCATTGATGGTCGTCCGTGTGCAATAGTTATTGGCAGTCGCCCAGTCAGCAAGTAACGCTGCTGGCGTCCATGTCAATCCGCCCTGAACCACATAACCGGCTGGTAAGACGGCGGTGGCAGTGGTGACGGCAACACTGGCAATCGCCGCTTGCACATTGTTGGCGGCATCCTTGGCAATGAAGTAAATCTTGTACGCCGTCGAAAATGTGAGCCCGCTAATGTTAACGGTCGCAGCCACGTTGGCGGTCATGGCGAAGGATGTGCCGGACAGGACTGCCGCGACAGTCGGTGCTACCGCCGTAGCGGCTTGGACGAGGTAGTAACCAGTGCCGTTTTCGTTGATGGTCGCCGACAGCGTCGTCGCAGTGCTGGTAGTACCCGAAACACTCGGAGCGGTCGTGGTGACCGGCGGTGTCACATCCGATAGTTGTTGCGTACAGGCGGCAGTACCGTACCAAGTCGATGCTAGACCCAAGTCAGATACTGCATTGGCAGCGACATAATACAAATGGCTATCGCTTGACGATGTTCCGAGATAGGCTTTGGTCGCCGAGTAATAACGGTAATAGTAAGGGCTAGCGGTCTGTGAGGCTGCGGGCGGGGAAAAAAGCGAGGGGTAGTTCTTTTCCACCCAATTGAAGAAGCAATCGGGAGCGGAAACCGTGGCTGCGGCATAAATGATAACGAGCTTCGGCCGCAATGTGGCATCCGAATTGTCAGAGGACGCGATCGAGCCATTTGTTTGGTTGTTCGATGTAGGGGCGAGCTTAATTCCATAATTTGGATAGACATTGTCTTTCCACGCTTTGTACAAATCGGTGATGTCGGTGACAATCCAGTTGGAGATTTGGGGCACCGGACCCATACTCTTGTAGAGCGTACTGGAAGGATTGTTCGCGAGCGTCACCCCTGTCTCTGTCCAAGGTTGTGTAACTCTGTAAATCTGGAAGGCCGGGTCATTCGGCGCATTTCCATACAGCCATAGCTCTGCCTTAGTCGTGTCCGCCGACTGTGGAGAACCGGTGAGGTCAAATTCAAAGAAGTCGTAGTACGCATCACCCCATCCTCCGATATAGAGGTTGGGATTATCGGGACAGCCGCTGACCACGTAGGACGTCCCATAGCACGTATCTTTGCCTTCCGGGCCGGGTTGAAGTACATAGGTGCCAGATGCTCCCGCTGTGGTAGTCAAGGCAAGGAACAGAACGAATGGCAGAACGAAAGAAGTGCGCGAGGCCACCATGATCTTTCTCCCAGTATTCATTCAATGCGGATAACCGACTTGGTCGAACTTGCGTGCTGCGATCCCATGCACCTTTTCTTTGTTTCGGTCAGTCCCGTGATGTCCTGACCATGTTTTTCTCGACCCACCCCTTGAAACCGTCGCCCTTCACGTAGATGAAGCCGTTTTCTTCGCGCCCATCGGCGACCGCTTCAGCGCTCTTCGTCAAGAAGGCATTCGCCCTGCCTTCGTCGGACGACTTGGCATAAATGCCGACCTTGCCTATCTTCGAGCGCACGATGCTGCCGGCGAGCGCATTAGTTGGCATGACCTTGTTATCGGGTTGGTTCGTGGAAGGTTCGGCCTTCGCGGTTCTCATAGCCTCCTCGCGCACAGTCGCCGTATCGCGCACCAGTTCGGGAGAATTGCGGATCGTCCCGATCATGCTGTTGTAGGCATCGAGAAACGCGGCGGCGATGACCTTGCCCTCGGCGGTATTGCCGTAGGCGCCCATCGCGGCCAAACCGCCTCTTCCGGCGCCGAGGCCGCCTATGGACAGATCGGCTTTCTCCGAAGACCCCTGCGCCACCGCAAGCTGTACGCCGCTACGTGTGTCGGCGAGAATCAGCGTGGTCTGGGCCTGCTTGAACTGCACACCGCCGGCTAGCGCGCCCACCACCATGCCGATCGGCCCGAAAAGGCTGCCGATGCTTATGAGCGCACCGCCGGCACCGCCCGCATTATTCTGGCTGAACTGGACTTCCGGTGTGACGACGAAATCGGCGGCGGCCAACTGCCCGCTGCCCATGTTCGAGTCGCTGCGCGCGGTCCCGTCGCCCGCCAATGCACGCTCCTGCTGCAATATCCGCATGGCCTGGCCACGCTCGACCACGACGAAGCACCCGGACTGTTGGATCATTAGCCGGATAAGGCCCGTCGGCGATGGCAGGCTGAATTGGGTCAAGGCTTTTTGCATGGCATCCTGCGGCTCGTAGACCGCGATCTTGCCGAAAGGCTTGTCGCACTTGACGAGTTGCTTCGCCTCGTTTTGCGTCCCCCCGGTACCGGCCGCGCCAGTGACGGTGCCGGATGCATCCGAACTGCCAACTTTCATGTCCAGCAAACCACCCTGGGCGAAGGCAAGTGCCGGCCCGGCAAAACTCATCACGATGATAAAAGTTCTTAGAAATGAAGCCTTCATTCTCAGTCTCGCTTTCTATCGGTTCGGATTGCCATTGTCTCCAACCTTCACTACGTGATCGTTCGTAGCAGTCTGTGCGGCAGTGAACAACCACGAAAGCCCCAAGAAAACCGCTCCACAATTGGCTGGCATCGGACCACCCAAACGTAGAGGAGAAGACAATATGCTTATTTGTCACAGATTGATATACCTATAAACCTATAGTGGGCATCGAACATCCGCCTAGTCAGGGCTAACGCCTTCCTGCTATTGCCTTTTCCGCATATACACTTGCGCTTGCTTTGTGAAGCGTCGATCAAAGGTTTTTGATCAAAGGTTTTCGAAGCGGCGCTGGTCACTTTGCGTGGGCGCCAGAGGGGGGGCCGGATGGCCATAGTCGCCGTTGACGGCAACTGAGAGAGGCCAAAAGTCCAAATCCAGTTCCACGATCAGGCGGGACGGATTACCAAGGTTGATCCGGAGGAGAATAGCGGCATCCGGCATCAGGAAGAGGACACTTGCTCTGGCTCCCAGCCTCCGGCTTGTTCTTGTTTGACCCGCCTCCCTTGAGGCCGCTATAATCATCCGCTTTGATTCTGCACCTCAAATTCATGCGCCCTAAGCTCGTCGCCGGCAACTGGAAAATGCATGGCAATCTCGCGACCAACCTCGCGCTGCTGAACCGCGTCAGGGACGCGGCCGACGGTCTGAAGTCAGCTTGCGCCGTTTGCGTGCCCTTCCCTTATCTGGCCCAGGCCCAGGCCAGCCTGACCGGGAGCAAGGTGGCGTGGGGCGGCCAGAACGTATCCGAACACGCGCAGGGTGCCTATACCGGAGAAGTTTCCGCGGCGATGCTGGCCGAATTCGGCTGCCGCTATGTTTTGGTAGGGCACTCCGAGCGTCGCGCGCTCTACGGCGAAAAGGATGCCACGGTTGCCGCCAAGTTCGCCGCGGCTTTGCAGGCGGGATTGACACCCATCCTCTGCGTCGGCGAAACACTGGCGGAACGCGAGGCCGGCAGCACGGGTAACGTGGTCATTCGGCAGCTCGACGCGGTGATCGCCGCTTCGGGCATTGCCACGCTGCTGAGGGCGGTGCTGGCCTATGAACCGGTCTGGGCGATCGGCACCGGCAAGACGGCGACGCCGCAACAGGCACAGGATGTCCACGCCCTGATTCGCGCCCGGATTGCCGCGAGCGATGCAGCGGTGGCGCAAGGTTTGCAGATTCTGTACGGCGGCAGCGTCAAGCCGGGCAATGCGCACGAGTTGTTCGCCATGGCGGACATCGACGGCGGCCTGATTGGCGGAGCCTCTCTGGTGGCGGATGATTTTCTGGCGATCTGTAGCGCCGCCTGACAACAACGATAGAAGGAAAAAGCACATGGATGGTATGTTGTTTCCCCTGGCATTGACCCTGCATATCCTGGTCGGCCTCACGGTGATCGGCCTGGTATTGATTCAGCATGGCAAAGGCGCGGACATGGGCGCCGCTTTCGGCGGTGGTGCCTCGGGCAGTCTGTTCGGCGCTTCCGGTTCGGCCAACTTCATGTCGCGCACCACCGGTATTCTGGCCGCGATATTCTTCCTCACCAGCCTCGGCTTGAGTTACATGGCCACCAACCGGGTGCAAGCCCCTGTCAGCGTCATGGATACGGTGAAGACCGAATCCCTGCCGCCGCTGCCGGCGGCGCCGAGCGCTCCCGCCAAACTCGATACGCCGCTGCCGGCCCCGGTACAGGGCGACTCGAGAGCCAAGGATATTCCGAAGTAACTCCCTTCCGCAGCGCCCCATTTACATGATGGGTGGATGGTACTAACATCAGAGCGCGAATAGTTGAATCGTGAAATGGCGCGAGTGCGAACCAATGAGCTTGGCTACTGCGACCCGATTGACCTATATCAAACTGCCCGCTCCGGGCGGAAGTTACCATCTCAACTAGTCATCGCTCCGCCAAGAGCCTGACGCCGATAGGAGCTTGACAAAACTCATGAGCCCACCGCCACCGATCGCCCTCCGCGAGCAATATCGCGAACAACGTTTCAGCAAAGTCTGGACCCAGGAATTGAACGACGTCTTTGCCGACGTTGCGCCTTACTACGATCGCGGCAACCTCATCGCCAGCCTTGGACTTTGGAACCAGTTCCTGGACAGCTTCATGGCGATCGTGGACGTTCATCCGGGTGAGCGCGCGCTGGATGTTTGCGGCGGCACCAATGCCATCGGCATCGCGCTGTTGAAGCGTGAACCGACCCTCAAGGTGCATGCCATGGATCGCAGCGCGGCCATGCAGGAAGTCGGCCGGCAGCGCGCCGAGGCCTTGGGTCTCCATATCGACAGCACCATCGGCGACGTGCATAAGCTGCCCTTTCCGGACAATCATTTCGATGTGGTGACGCTGCAATACGCGTCACGCCACCTGCGCGTCAAGGAGGTCTTCGCGGAGATTCACCGCGTCCTCAAGCCGGGCGGACGTTTCTTTCACAGCGACATGCTGCGGCCGGACAATCCGGTCGTCAAAGCGCTGTATTACACCTATCTGAGATTCAGCCTGTCCTTCACCGCGCTGCTCTGCAAGAGCGGGTCCGCGGCACACAATTGCAAGACCTATTTCATCGAGGCCCTGGACAACTTCTACTCCGTTGAGGAAATGTCTTCGCTATTGAGGGACCTCAAGTTTTGCGACGTTTCGGCCAAGACCATAATGGTCGGCATGATCGGATTCCATCGTGCGGTCAAACCGCGGCCTGACTGATTCATGCCGTGATTCCGGGCCTGCGGGGCCTGCGTGGCGGAGGCGAGAGCCGTTGGTATGAGCCATGTGCACGCCATGGCTGCGCTGAATCGCAAGATTCTGGAAGCATACAGCCGACGCACCACTGATACCCTGAGGACGGCACTGCCGATGCGCTTGGCATTGCCCAGTCTGGAAAATTTCCTGGCGCTGAACGTCGCCAAGGAAGTCCGCAAGGATGCGTTGGTGATACGCCGGGTCGGAGAGCAGGTCGCCCTGGGCTTGCCGCCCACCGAAGATGCGGCCAGTCAACTGTTCGCCGCCACCAAAGAGATCGATCGCGAATTCCTGGCTCGCGCCGAAAATTTTCCCGTTGGCATCGTGATTCGCTATGACGAGATTGCCCCTCTCCGCACCCAGCGCATCGACAAGTTGCTCTCGGCGGCGTACCGGATCCTCGACGCCGGACGCACGCTTCGCGGCAGTCGTTCAGCGATCCGCTCGGCGATCTGTTCAACATACGCGCGCGATGACTTCGAACGCTTGCTGCAAGATCTGTTGCGGCTGTATGCGCTCGAAACCAGGGCATTGAGCCGTTCCTTGAGCCTGCCGCGCCTGCTCGTCCCATTGCGCGAACGCCTTGTCAAGTCCCTCTACGAAATCATGAATGACACCGCGAACCGCCTGGCACGGGAATTGGCCAGCTGCGTTTACCGGCCTGAGCGCCTCGCCAGATCCTGAGGAATCGGGCTCTCGTTCGAAAGTTTGACCGAAAATGCAGCTGAAATTCCCACTCGCAGGATTTGAGGAGAAGTAATGGAGACGATTCAGACAGATGTGGCCATCGTCGGTGCCGGAGGCGCGGGCTTGCGTGCCGCCATAGCGCTTGCGGAAGCGGATCCGAAGATTCGCATCGCGCTGATCTCGAAGGTCTATCCGATGCGCAGCCACACTTGCGCCGCGGAGGGCGGCGCGGCTGGCGTGATCAAGGCGGACGACAGTTTCGAGCAGCATTTCGATGATACCGTGGGCGGTGGCGACTGGCTCTCGGATCAGGATGCCGTCGAGTATTTCATCCATGAGGCGCCCAAGGAACTGATCCAGCTTGAGCATTGGGGCTGCCCGTGGAACCGCGAAGCGGACGGCTCGGTGGCGGTTCGACCGTTTGGCGGCATGAAGATCCAGCGCACCTGGTTTGCCGCCGACAAGTCGGGGTTCCATATCCTGCACGCGCTGTTCCAGACCTCGCTGAAGTATCCGAACATCCAGCGCTATGACGAGTTCTTTGGCACCGATCTGATGGTGGATGACGGGCGCTGCCAGGGGCTCACCGCGATCGAGATGAAGACCGGCCAGATGCGGCGCTTCCAGGCCGGCGCGGTGATCATTGCCGGCGGCGGCGCCGGGCGCATTTTCCCGTTCAACACCAACGGTGCGATCAAGACCGGCGATGGCATGGCCATGGCCTATCGCGCCGGCGTGCCCCTGAAGGACATGGAGTTCGTCCAGTATCACCCGACCGGCCTGCCCAATACCGGCACCTTGCTGACCGAGGCCTGCCGCGGCGAAGGCGGGGTGCTGCTCAACAAGGACGGATATCGATTTCTCCAGGACTACGGCATGGGACCGGAAACGCCACTGGGCAAGCCGCAGTTGAAGACCATGGAACTTGGTCCGCGCGATCGGGTCAGCCAGTCGATCTGGCATGAATTCCAGAAGGGCCGGGCGGTCAAGACGCCCTGGGGCGACTGCGTATGGCTCGACATGCGCCATCTGGGCGAGAAGAAGATCAACGAACGTCTGCCTTTCGTGCGGGATATTTCCATCAGCTACCTGGGTATCGACCCGGTCAAGGAGATGGTGCCGATCCGCCCGGTGGTGCATTACATGATGGGCGGCATCCATACCGATATCAAGGCGGCGACGTCGCTGCCCGGACTTTTCGCGGCGGGAGAATGCGCCTGCGTCAGCATCAACGGCGCCAATCGTCTGGGTTCGAATTCCCTGGTGGAAATTCTGGTGTTCGGCCATCGCGCCGGCCTCTCGGCGCTCGAATATGCGCGCAGCCAGAAGCCGGGCAATGACGCGCCACTGGAAGCGCAGGGGGAGGCGGCTCAGGCGAAACTCCGCGCGCTGTTCATGCGCGAGGTCGGCAAGGAGTCTATCGCGGGACTGCGCAAGGAAATGACCACGACCATGGAAGAAGGCGCCGGCATCTACCGCACCCAGGAAGGTCTGTCGAAGACCTGCGGGATACTCGCCGACTTGCGCCGTCGCTATGCCGATGTCGCCCTGCATGACAAGACCAATGTGTATAACACCGACCTGCTCTCGGCGCTGGAACTCGGCTCGATGCTCGATTGCGCCGAGGCCGTGGCGGTCAGCGGGCGCGAGCGCAAGGAATCGCGCGGCGCGCATCAGCGCCTCGACTACACGGCGCGCGACGATGAAAAGTATCTCAAGCACTCGATGGCCTGCTACCGCGGATCGGAGCCTCCGCGCATCGACTATCGAGACGTGGTGATCACCACCTCCCCGCCGGGCGTACGCGATTACTCTGGAGCGCATGCATGAGTGACAACAGATTGGAAGTCCGGCAGGTCGAGCTCGAGATCCTGCGCTACAACCCCGAGACCGACCAGGAGCCAAAATTTCAGCGCTACTCGGTGCCTTGCGTTAACGAGTGGTGCGTGCTCGATGCCTTGAACTACCTCAAGGACAATCTCGATCCGACGCTTGCCTATCGCTGGTCCTGCCACATGCAGGTGTGCGGCAGTTGCGGCATGATGATCAACGGCGAACCCAAGCTGGCCTGCAAGGCCATGTTGCGCGATTATGAAGGGCTGATCCGGATCGAGCCGCTGGCCCATTTCCCGGTCGAGCGCGACCTGGTGTCGGTCGCCGATGATTTCATGGCCAAGCTGAAACGGGTCAAGCCCTACCTGATACCGGGACAGCCCAGGACCATCGAAGAAGGCGAATACAAGCAGACGCCGGAACAGTTGCAGCGCTACCGAAAATACGCCATGTGCATCAACTGCATGCTGTGTTACGCCGCCTGCCCGGAGTATGGCCTGACGCCCAAGTTCATCGGCCCGGCGGCGATCACGCTGGCGCACCGCTACAACCAGGATTCGCGCGATGGCGGTCGGGATCAACGGCAGGAGGAGATTGCAACCACCGAAGGCGTGTGGGAATGCACTTTCGTCGGAGCCTGCTCGGATGTCTGCCCCAAGCATGTCGATCCGGCCAGCGCCTTGCAACAGGTGAAGGTCGCCAGTACTGTCGATTGGTACCTTGAACACTTCATGTCATGGGTGAAAAAATGAGCCGCCGACCTTACGTTCAGGAAGTATCCCGGACCGCCTGGTTTTTCAAGCGCCCGCGTTACATGCGCTACATGGCGCGCGAGGTGACGTGCATCTTCATCGGCATCTATACGGTCATACTGCTGGTGGGACTCGCCCGCCTGTCGGAAAGCCAGGTTGACTATGAGGCCTTCCTTGCCGCGTTGCGGCGGCCTTCGAGCATCCTGTTCCATGTCTTCGCCCTGGCATTCTCGCTTTACAACTCCTTCACCTGGTTCAATGTCGCGCCCAAAGCCTTGCCCATCCAGGTCGGCGAGGAATTCATGCCGGACAGCGTGGTCGCCGGCGCGCACTATGTGATCTGGGTGGCGTTGTCGCTGTTCATACTTTACTGGGCGGGGGTATTCTGATCATGGCCAAGTCGAAGAAATCCAACAAGCCGATCATCTGGGGCACCTTTGCCGCGGGTGGGGAACTGGTGTCGCTGGTGACGCCGGTGCTGATCCTGCTGACGCTCCTGGCGGCCACCGGGAATGTACCCGCGATGTTGAGCTACGCAAAACTGCATGCCTTTGCCGCCGGATGGTTCGGCAAGCTGGCGATCTTCGTAATCCTGTTCCTGTCCCTGTGGAGCCAGGCACACCGCCTGCGCATCACATTTTATGATTTTGGAATGCGCGCCGACACCCTGGTCGCGATCGGCGTTTACGTGATCGCGGCGATTGGATCCGTCGCGTCGGTAATGTACCTGGCGCGCATCTGAGCGCCGCAGGCAATGATCGGACATTCTTTTTTTGCGGCGCACCAAGAGTCGATGTTGTATAATTCACCGCGGAAAATTCAGCTGCTTGGCGATTGACGCCAGAGTGCAATGATAGCTGTGAGTAGCCGACGTGGTGAAATTGGTAGACACGCTATCTTGAGGGGGTAGTGACGAAAGTCGTGTGAGTTCGAGTCTCACCGTCGGCACCAAAACGGGACGCGGTTTTGCAATGCGGATACAGATGAAATATCGAAACGCTTGCCAGGCGTCTGAAGCTTAGGGCGAAATCTAACACTGCTAATACTGCGGAAACAACGCGGCGCAAGCTGCGATGAATATGCTGGAAAACTACTTCCCTGTCCTGGTATTTATCCTCGTTGGCCTCGCCTTCGGGTGTGCGCCGATCTTGCTAGGCTGGTTTATCGCCCCGCATCGGCCCAATCCGGAGAAGCTTTCCGCCTACGAATGCGGCTTCGAAGCCTTCGAAGACGCGCGCATGAAATTCGATGTGCGCTACTACCTGATAGCCATCATCTTCATCCTGTTCGATCTGGAAGTCGCTTTCCTGTTTCCCTGGGCGTCGATCTTCAAGGAAATCGTCGGCAACGAGTCGATCAAGGTGTTCGGCTTCGTCGAGATGCTGGTTTTCCTTGGCATTCTTCTGGTCGGCTATATCTATGCATGGGCCAAGGGCGCCCTGGACTGGGAATGAACCATGAGCATTGAAGGCGTCATGCAGGAAGGTTTTGTCACCACCTCGCTCGACTCGCTGATCAACTGGACGCGCACCGGATCGATGTGGCCCGTGACTTTCGGCTTGGCGTGCTGCGCCATCGAAATGATCCACGCCGGTTGTTCGCGTTACGACCTCGACCGGTTCGGCGTGGTGTTTCGCGCCAGTCCGCGCCAGGCCGACGTGATGATCGTTGCCGGCACGCTGACCAACAAGATGGCACCGGCCTTGCGCAAGGTATACGACCAGATGACCGAACCGCGCTGGGTGATTTCGATGGGTTCCTGCGCCAACGGCGGCGGCTACTACCATTATTCGTATTCGGTAGTGCGCGGATGCGACCGCATCATACCGGTGGACATCTACGTGCCGGGCTGTCCGCCGACGGCCGAGGCTTTGCTCTACGGCATCATCCAGTTGCAGAACAAGATCAAACGCACTTACACCATTGCCCGCTGATTCAGAGATCCACGCATTCTTCCCAGACCCACCGGAATCGTCATGAGCGCCAAGCTGGAAACGCTGCGTCAGAATCTGCAAGACATCCTGGGGGAGCGTATCGGCAAGCTGACCACGGCACTCGGCGAAGTCACCCTGGTGGTGTCCGCTGCCAATTACAAGGGAGTGGCAAAGACACTGCGCGATCACCCGGATCTGCATTTTGACCAGCTGATCGATCTTTGCGGCGTCGACTATTCGACCTATGGCGATGCAGCAGCGGCAGATACCGCCGGCTCTCCCAGGTACGCGGCGGTCAGCCACCTGCTCTCGGTGGAAAAGAATTGGCGCCTGCGTCTGCGGGTATTTGCCCCGGACAACGATTACCCGATGGTGGATACGCTGACGGATGTCTGGAACAGCGTCAATTGGTTCGAGCGCGAGGCCTTCGACCTGTTCGGCATCATGTTCAATGGCCACGCCGACCTGCGCCGCATCCTGACCGACTATGGATTCATCGGTCACCCGTTCCGCAAGGATTTTCCGATTTTCGGCAACGTCGAAATGCGTTACGACCCCGACCAAAAGCGGGTGATCTACCAGCCGGTCACGATCGAGCCGCGCACCGTCACTCCCCGCGTCATCCGTGAGGAAAATTACGGGGGCGCGGGGTAACAAACATGGCCGAGATCCGCAACTACACTCTGAACTTTGGCCCCCAACACCCGGCGGCGCATGGAGTATTGCGACTGGTGCTGGAACTCGACGGTGAAGTGGTGGTGCGCGCCGATCCGCACATCGGCCTGCTGCATCGCGCCACGGAAAAACTCGCCGAGGAGCGGACCTGGATCCAGTCCCTGCCCTACATGGACCGGCTGGACTACACCTCGATGATCATCAACGAGCATCCCTACGTGATGGGTATCGAGAGGCTGCTCGGCATCGAAGTGCCGCTGCGGGCACAGTACATCCGGGTGATGTTCGACGAGATCACGCGCATCCACAACCACTTGCTGAGCATCGGTACCCAGGCGCTGGACGTCGGCGCCATGACCATGGTGCTGTACACCTTCCGCGAGCGCGAGGACATTGCCGACATACTCGAAGCGACCACCGGTGCCCGCATGCACGGCGCCTATTATCGTCCCGGCGGGGTGTACCGCGATCTGCCCGACCGGATGCCGCGCTATGAGGTGAACAAGTTCAAGAATGCCGAGACGGTGCGGCAGCTCAATGAAGCCCGTAGCGGCTCCCTGCTCGATTTCATCGAAGATTTCACCAATCGTTTTCCGGTCTACTGCGACGAATACGAAACCCTGCTCACCGACAATCGAATCTGGAAACAGCGCCTGGTCGGCATCGGCGTGGTGCCGCCGGAGCGCGCCCTGCAACTCGGCTTCAGCGGGCCGATGCTGCGCGGCTCAGGGATCGAGTGGGACCTGCGCAAGAAACAGCCCTACGAAGTCTATGACCGGCTGGATTTCGATATCCCGGTGGGTGTCGAGGGCGATTGTTACGACCGCTACCTGGTGCGCATGGAAGAGATGCGCCAGGCCAATCGCATCATCAAGCAGTGCATCGCCTGGCTGCGCGACGATTCTGCCAAAGGCGCCGGCCCGGTGATGAGCGACAACCACAAAGTGGCGCCGCCATCGCGGGAGAAGATGAAGGGCAACATGGAAGAGCTGATCCACCATTTCAAGCTCTTTACCGAAGGCATGCATGTCCCGCCCGGTGAGGTCTATGCCGCGGTCGAACATGCCAAGGGCGAGTTCGGTGTCTACCTGATCTCCGACGGCGCCAACAAGCCCTATCGTTTCAAGTTGCGCTCAGCGGCCTACACCCACCTCTCGGCGATGAATGAAATGGCCAAGGGCCACATGATAGCCGATGCCGTCACCATCATTGGCACGATGGATATCGTATTTGGCGATGTAGATCGATAAGGCCATGCTGAGCGAAGACGCACTGAAGAAGATTGACCGCGAGGTCGCCAAATACCCCGACGACCAGCGACAGTCGGCGGTGATGGCGGCGCTGGTGATCGCCCAGGACGAGAAGGGCTGGCTGGATCAGGAAACCATCGGCGACGTTGCCGATTACCTGGGCATGGCGCAAATGGCGGCCTATGAAGTCGCGACCTTCTACAACATGTATGACCTGGCGCCGGTCGGCAGGCACAAGTTGACGGTGTGCACCAACCTGCCGTGCGCGCTCTCCGGCGGCGTGCATGCCGCCGATTACCTGAAGCAAAAGCTCGGCATCGATTTCAACGAGACCACCCCCGACGGGATGTTTACCCTCAAGGAGGGCGAGTGCCTGGGAGCTTGTGGCGACGCGCCGGTCCTGTTGGTGAATAACAAGCGGATGTGCTGCTTCATGACGCCGGAAGAAATCGACAAACTGATTGCGGAATGTAAATAGGTACACGGCATGGCACTAATTTCTGCGATCAATCCGCTGCTCTCCGTTGGCTGGCAAACCGGCGGTCATGAATGGCGCATGGAGAACGATTCCGGCTGGCGCCTCAAGGACTATGAGGCAAGAGGCGGATACCAGGCACTCAAGAAGATCATCAACCAGAAATTGACCCAGGACGATGTCATCAATGAGGTCAAGAAGTCGGCGCTGCGCGGGCGTGGCGGTGCGGGATTTCCGACCGGGCTGAAGTGGAGTTTCATGCCCAAGGCGGCACCGGTGAAATACATCGTCTGCAATACCGACGAGGGCGAGCCCGGCACCTTCAAGGACCGCGATCTTCTGCGTTATGACCCGCATTCGGTGATCGAGGGCATGATCATCGCCGGTTATGCGGTTGGCGCAGCCGTGGGCTACAACTACATCCACGGCGAAATCCATGAACTCTACCAGCGCTTCGAACAGGCTCTGGATGAGGCGCGCGCCGCCGGGTATCTTGGCGGCAACATACTTGGCTCGGGGTTTGCGTTCGACCTGTTCGCGCACCAGGGCTGGGGCGCCTACATCTGCGGCGAGGAATCGGCACTGCTCGAGTCGATCGAAGGCAAGAAGGGCCAGCCACGCTTCAAGCCGCCTTTCCCGGCGAATGTCGGACTTTACGGAAAGCCGACCACCATCAACAACACCGAGAGCTTTGCTGCCGTCCCGTTCATATTCAACATCGGCGGGGACAGCTACCTCAGCCTGGGCAAGCCCAACAACGGCGGGACCAAACTGTATTCGGTCTCCGGCCATGTGAATCGCCCGGGCAACTACGAAGTGCCGATGGGCACGCCTTTCCCCAAGTTGCTTGAAATGGCCGGCGGCATGCGCGGCGGGCGCAAGCTCAAGGCAGTGATTCCCGGCGGCTCGTCGGCGCCGGTGTTGCCGGCCGAGATCATGATGGATATCACCATGGATTACGACTCGATCGCCAAGGCCGGCTCGATGCTCGGTTCCGGAGCGGTGATCGTGATGGACGAGACCACCTGCATGGTCAAGGCACTGGAGCGGCTTTCCTACTTCTATTTCGAGGAATCCTGCGGCCAATGCACGCCCTGTCGCGAGGGTACCGGCTGGCTGTATCGGGTCGTGCATCGCATCGAACACGGGCAGGGCCGGGCGGAAGATCTGGATCTGCTCAACAGCGTCAGCGAAAACATCATGGGCCGAACCATCTGCGCCCTGGGCGATGCCGCGGCACTGCCGGTGCGCAGTTTCACCAAGCACTTCAAGAGCGAATTCGAGTATCACATCGAACACAAGAAATGCCTGGTGCCGCCGGATATACAACGTGAAGGCAGCAAGATCTACGTGAGGCCGTCGGCATGATCGACATCGAAATCGACGGCCAGTCGCTGCAAGTAGCCGAGGGCAGCACCATCATGGATGCCGCGCATAAGCTCGGGACTTATATTCCGCACTTCTGTTATCACAAGAAGCTGTCGATTGCCGCCAACTGCCGGATGTGCCTAGTGCAGGTCGAAAAAGCGCCCAAGCCGCTGCCGGCCTGCGCCACGCCGGTGACCAAGGGCATGAAAGTTCAGACGCATTCGGAGCAGGCGCTCACCGCCCAGAAGGGGGTGATGGAGTTCCTCCTGATCAACCACCCGCTGGATTGCCCGATCTGCGACCAGGGCGGCGAATGCCAGTTGCAGGATCTTTCCGTCGGCTACGGCGGCGGTGCATCGCGCTATCAGGAAGAGAAGCGCGTGGTGGTCAACAAGAATCTCGGTCCGCTGGTGGCAACCGACATGACGCGTTGCATCCATTGCACCCGCTGCGTGCGATTCACCCAGGAAATTGCCGGCTTGATGGAACTCGGCCAGGCGTACCGCGGCGAGCATGCCGAAATCATGTCCTTCATCGGCCAGACGGTCGATTCCGAACTCTCCGGCAACATCATCGACCTGTGCCCGGTCGGTGCGCTGACTTCGAAGCCGTTCCGCTTTTCCGCGCGTACCTGGGAACTGGCGCGCAGAAAATCCGTCAGCCCGCACGACGGCCTCGGCAGCAACCTCATCGTCCAGACCAAGCACGACCGCGTGATGCGCGTGCTGCCGCGGGAAAACGAGGAGGTCAACGAGTGCTGGATATCCGACAAGGACCGCTACTCGTACGAAGCGCTGAACTCCCCCGAGCGTCTGACCAAGCCGATGCTCAAGCACGGCGGCGAGTGGCACGAAGTCGACTGGCAGCAGGCGCTCGACTATGTCGCGCACGCTTTCGGGGACATCGCCAAGAATCACGGTGCCGCCGCACTGGGCGCGCTGGCCGCGCCGCAGGCCACCCTTGAGGAGCTTTACCTGACGCAGAAGCTGCTGCGCGGGCTGGGCAGCGGGAACATCGATTTCCGTTTGCGCCAGAGCGACTTCTCCGCTGACGGCAAGCGCGCCGGGGCGCCCTGGCTGGGTATGAAGGTCGCCGAATTGAACACGCTGGATCGCGTGCTGGTGATCGGCAGCTTCCTGCGCAAGGACCATCCACTGATCGCGCAGCGCTTGCGCCAGGCGGCCAAGCGCGGCACTCAGGTGTCGCTGATCCATGCCGTCGACGACAATACCCTGGTGAATCTCTTTGCCAAGTCGATGGTTGCACCGACTCAATTGCCACAACTCCTGGCGCAGCTAGTCAAATCCGCTGCCGAGCAGAAGGGTGCGACCGCCGGGTTGGATCCCGCCGTTGCCGCACTCAGTGTTACCCCCGAAGCGCAGCGGATTGCCGCCAGCCTGGTTTCCGGCAGCAATGCGGCGGTATTCCTCGGCAACTTCGCCCAGCAGCACACCCACGCCGCGACCCTGCAGGCACTGGCACAACAACTGGCGAGTCTCACCGGCGCAAGGTTCGGCTACCTGGGTGAAGCCGCCAACAGTGTCGGTGGTTACATTGCGAAGGCGGTGCCTTCCACCGGCGGACTCGACGCCGCGCAGATGCTCGCGACGCCGCTCAAGGGCTATCTGGTCCTCCACGCCGAAGCGGAATTCGATTGCGCCAATCCGCAGCAGGCGCTGGCTGCGCTCAAGGCGGCGGCGACCGTGGTGGTGATGTCACCGTTCAAACTGGCCGGCGCCCTCGACTACGCCGATGTGCTGTTGCCGGTGGCGCCCTTCACCGAGACCGCCGGGACCTTCATCAATACCGAGGGCCGAGTGCAGAGTTTCAACGGCGTGGTCAAGCCGCTGGGCGATACCCGTCCCGCCTGGAAAGTCCTGCGCGTGCTCGGCAACCTGCTCGGTCTTGCCGGTTTCGAGTACAACAGCAGCGAACAAGTCCGCGACGAAGTTCTCGGCGGCAAGCCGCAATTCGTCGCCGACAAGCTCGACAACCGGGTAAATGGGGTTGCCGCCAAGCTGATGCCGGCGACTTCCGCGCTTCAACGCATCGCCGAGGTCCCGATACATTTTGCCGACGCACTGGTGCGCCGCGCTCCCAGCCTGCAGCAAAGCAAGGACGCCGCGCCGCCGACGGCACGCATGAATGCAGCGATGTTGGCAAAACTAGGGCTGAGCGCAGGAGGTAAGGCCCGCGTCAAACAGGGAACCGGTGAGGCGTTGCTGTCCGCCCAACTGGATGCAGGCGTGCCGGACGGATGCGTGCGCATCGCCGCGGCCCATCCGCTCACCGCCGCGCTCGGCGCGTTGTCCGGTGAACTCAGCGTGGAGCGCGCCTGATGGAAACGATCATGACGCTGCTGCAACCGCTCCAGCAATTCCTCGGCCCGCTCTGGCCGCTGGTTTGGGCGCTGCTGCGGATCATCGTGATCATCGTTCCCCTGCTGCTGTGCGTCGCCTACCTGACCTTCTGGGAGCGCAAGGTCATCGGCTGGATGCAGGTCCGCATCGGACCCAACCGGGTCGGCCCGTGGGGCCTGTTGCAGCCGATCGCCGACGGGTTGAAGCTGTTCTTCAAGGAAATAATGATCCCGACCCAGGCCAGCAAAGCCTTGTTCATCGTCGGCCCGATCATGGCGATCGCGCCGGCGCTGGCGGCCTGGGCGGTGGTGCCATTCTTCCCGGGCTGGGTGCTGGCCAACGTCGACGCCGGCGTGCTGTACCTGCTGGGCATCACCTCGGTCGGGGTGTACGGCGTCATCATCGCCGGCTGGGCCTCCAATTCCAAATACTCCTTCCTCGGCGCGATGCGCTCGGCGGCGCAGATGGTTTCCTACGAAATCGCCATGGGCTTCGCGCTGGTGTGCGTCCTGATGATCTCGGCCAGCCTCAACCTGACGGAAATCGTCAATACGCAGGGCAAAGGCATGTTTGCCGGCATGGGCTTGAGCTTCCTTTCCTGGAACTGGCTGCCGCTGCTGCCGATGTTCCTGGTCTACCTGATCTCGGGCGTCGCCGAGACCAATCGGGCACCTTTCGACGTGGTCGAGGGCGAATCGGAAATCGTCGCCGGCCACATGGTCGAGTACTCGGGCATGGCCTTCGCGATGTTCTTCCTCGCCGAATACGCCAACATGATCCTGGTCTCGATCATGACCTCGATCTTCTTCCTCGGCGGCTGGCTGTCGCCGGTGGGTTTCCTGCCAGACGGCTTTGTGTGGCTGGCGGCCAAGACCGGCTTCATCCTGTTCCTGTTCCTGTGGTTCCGCGCCACCTTCCCGCGTTACCGCTACGACCAGATCATGCGCCTGGGTTGGAAGGTGTTCGTGCCGCTGTGCATGTTCTGGGTGCTGGTCGTCGGCGTCTGGATGATGTCGCCGCTCAACATCTGGAAGTGACACGGGGAAGATCATGGGTGCGATGAAAGAATTCTTCAACAGCCTGCTCCTCAAGGAGCTGCTAAAAGGCCTGACAGTGACCGGGCGCTACATGTTCGCGCGCAAGATCACGATCCAGTACCCGGAAGAGAAGACCCCGCAGAGCAACCGTTTTCGCGGCCTGCATGCGCTGCGCCGCTACCCCAACGGCGAGGAGCGCTGCATTGCCTGCAAGTTGTGCGAGGCGGTCTGCCCGGCGCTGGCCATCACCATCGAATCCGAGGAGCGCGACGACGCGCATGGGCAAACTTCGCGCCGCACCACGCGCTACGACATCGACCTGACCAAGTGCATCTACTGCGGATTCTGCGAGGAAGCCTGCCCGGTCGACGCCATCGTCATGACGCGGATCTTCGAGTACCACGGCGAAACCCGTGGCGATCTCTACTACACCAAGCAGATGCTGCTGGCGGTCGGTGAAAGAAACGAAACCCAGATCGCCGCAGACCGGGCGCAGGATGCCCCCTTCAGGTAGGCCGCAATGGACTTCATAACCGCAACCTTCTATTTCCTGGCGACCGTACTGGTTCTCTCCAGCCTGCGCGTCATCACCGCGCGCAATCCGGTGCAGGCCGCGCTCTACCTGGTACTGGCCTTCTTCACCGCCAGCGGCCTGTGGCTCTTGCTGCAGGCGGAGTTTCTCGCCATCGTGCTGGTGATGGTGTACGTCGGCGCCGTCATGGTGCTGTTCCTCTTCGTGGTGATGATGCTGGACATCAATATCGAACGCATCCGCGAAGGATTCTGGGGCTACCTTCCGCTGGGCGCGGCGATCGGCGCGCTGATGGCGGTGGAAATGGCCGTGGTGCTCGGCGGACGCTACTTCTGGCCGGAGGCGATGCCCAGCCCGGCCGCCTCGCCGGCAGGCTATAGCAATACCAAGGAACTGGGGCGCCTGTTGTTCACCGATTATGTCTATCCGTTTGAACTGGCGTCGGTGGTCCTGCTGGTGGCGATCGTCGCCGCGGTGATGCTGACCATGCGCAAGCGCAAGGACACCAAGTACCTCGACCCGCGCCAGCAGATCGCCGTGCAGCGCAACGACCGGATCCGCATGGTGAACATGCCCTCGGACAAGGAATAGGGGACAGTAGATGCTAACCGTCTCGCTTTCACACTATCTGATACTCGGCGCGATCCTGTTCGCCATCGCCGTGGTCGGCATCTTCCTCAACCGCAAGAACCTGATCGTGCTCCTGATGGCGATCGAAGTGATGCTGCTGGCGGTGAACATGAATTTCGTCGCCTTCTCGCATTACCTCGGCGATCCCTCCGGCCAATTGTTCGTCTTTTTCATCCTGACGGTGGCGGCGGCGGAATCGGCCATCGGTCTGGCGATCCTGGTGGCGCTGTTCCGCAATCTTTCCACGATCCACGTCGACGACCTCGACAGCCTCAAGGGATAACCCCTGCCGATGGACATGAAAACGCTCTATCTGATCGTGCCGCTGGCGCCGCTGTTCGGTGCCATCGTCGCCGGCCTGTTCGGCAAGGCCATCGGCCGCAGTGGTGCCCACTGGGTCACCAGCCTCGGCGTGGCGGTTTCCTTCGTCCTCTCCTGCGTGATCTTCCAGGATGTCCAGGCCGGCCACACCTTCAACGGCAGCGTGTACACCTGGCTGGAGAGCGGCGGTATGAAGTTCGAAGTCGGCTTCCTCATCGACCCGCTGACGGTGCTGATGATGCTGGTGGTGAGTTTCGTCTCACTGATGGTGCACATCTACACCATCGGCTACATGGCCGATGATCCCGGCTATCAGCGCTTCTTCAGTTACATCGCGCTGTTCACCTTCTCGATGCTGATGCTGGTGATGGCCAACAACTTCGTCCAGTTGTTCTTCGGCTGGGAGGCGGTGGGTCTGGTGTCCTATCTGCTGATCGGCTTCTGGTATACCCGGCCGACGGCGATCTACGCCAACCTCAAGGCCTTCCTGGTGAATCGCGTCGGTGATTTCGGTTTCCTGCTGGGCATCGGCCTGATCGCGGCGAATTGCGGCACGCTCGACTATGCCCAGGTCTTCGCCATGGGGCCGCAGCTCGCCGCCCAGAGCATCGAGTTGTTCGCCGGCACCCCCTGGCTGCTGATCTCGGTGATCTGTATTTGCCTGTTCATCGGCGCCATGGGCAAGTCGGCGCAATTCCCGCTGCACGTCTGGCTGCCCGATTCGATGGAAGGCCCGACGCCGATCTCCGCATTGATCCATGCCGCGACCATGGTCACCGCCGGCATCTTCATGGTGGCCCGCATGTCACCGCTGTTCGAGCTGTCCGAGGCGGCGCTGTCCTTCGTCACCGTGATCGGCGCGATCACCGCGCTGTTCATGGCCTTGATCGCCATCGTCCAGACCGACATCAAACGGGTGGTGGCGTATTCGACGCTGTCGCAACTGGGCTACATGACCGTCGCCCTGGGGGTATCCGCCTACTCAGTGGCGATATTCCACCTGATGACCCACGCTTTCTTCAAGGCGGTGCTGTTCCTTGGCGCCGGCTCGGTGATCATCGCCATGCATCATGAGCAGGACATGCGCCGCATGGGCGGGCTGCGCAAGTACATGCCGATCACCTATGCCACCATGCTCATCGGCGCCCTGGCGAATGCCGGCCTGCCGCCGTTCGCGGGCTTCTTCTCGAAAGATTCGATCATCGAGGCGGCGCATCTGTCGCATCTGCCCGGGTCGGGCTTCGCCTCGCTGGCTTTGCTGGTCGGGGTCTTCGTCGGCGGCCTGTACTCATTCCGCCTGATCTTCTTCGCGTTCCACGGCGAGGAGCGTTTCCGCCATGTCGATGACAGCCACCATGGGCACGACAGCCACGGCCATCACGAAGTCCACGAGCCGCACGAATCGCCGAAAGTGGTGACGGTGCCGCTGATCCTGCTGGCGATCCCGTCCATAGCCGCCGGCTGGCTGATCTGGCCGATCCTTTTCGGAGGTTACTTCGGCAATTCGATTGTGATTGGCCCGGAGCATCACGCCCTGGCGCACATGAAGGAAGAGTTCCATGGCGTCGTGGCGATGGTCCTGCATTCGCTGACCACGCTGCCGTTCTGGTTTGCCCTGAGCGGCGCCATCACCGCCTGGTACCTGTATGTCAAGCGTCCCGAACTGCCGGCCGTGTTGAAAAAGAAGTTCGGCGTGCTCGCCACCATCCTCGAGCGCAAGTACGGCCTCGATGAGTTCAACGACTGGTTCTTTGCCGGCGGCGCCCGCCTGCTGGGCCGCGGCTTGTGGAAGGGCGGCGACCAGATGCTGATCGACGGCGTGCTGGTGAACGGTTCGGCCCGTCTGGTCGGCTGGATCGCATCGGTGGTCCGCCTGTTCCAGAGCGGTCATATTTATCAATATGCATTTGCCATGATATTCGGCGTCTTCGTGTTGCTGACGCTGTGGTTCAACCGAGCCTGAAGCACCACAGGAAACTTTAGAGATGATCGCTTCCTACCTGCTCAGCCTGTCGATCTGGTTGCCCATCGCCGGCGCCCTGATCGTGCTCGCCACCGGCTCCGACCGCAGCCCCGGCACCACGCGCATGCTGTCGCTGGTGTTCGCCGTGCTCGGCTTCCTGGTGACCGTGCCACTGTACACCGGCTTCGACAACAGCAAGAGCGCCATGCAGTTCGTTGAAACGGTGCCCTGGATTCCGCAGTACAACATCAGCTACTTCCTCGGCGTGGACGGCATCTCGGTGCTGTTCATCCTGCTCAACAGTTTCATCACCGTATTGGTGGTGCTGGCCGGCTGGAAAGTCATCGAGAAGAGAGTCGCCCAATACATGGCAGCCTTCCTGGTCATGTCCGGCCTGATGAACGGCATCTTCTGCGCCCTCGACGCGGCCTTGTTCTATGTCTTCTTCGAGGCCTCGCTTATCCCGATGTACATCATCATCGGCGTCTGGGGCGGCCCCAACCGCGTCTATGCGGCCTTCAAATTCTTCCTCTACACCCTGGCCGGCTCGTTGCTGATGCTGATCGCCCTGTTGTACCTGTTCCTGCAGTCGGGGGGCAGCTTCAATATCCTCGAATGGCATACCCTGCCGCTCGGCATGCCGGCCCAGACCCTGCTGTTCCTGGCCTTCCTGGTCGCCTTTGCGGTTAAGGTGCCGATGTGGCCGGTGCACACCTGGCTGCCGGATGCCCACGTGGAAGCGCCGACCGGCGGCTCCGCGGTGCTGGCGGCGATCATGCTGAAGCTCGGCGCCTACGGTTTTCTGCGGTTCTCGCTGCCGATCGCGCCGGATGCCAGCCACGCGCTGTCCGGGATGATGATCGCCTTGAGCCTGATCGCGGTGATCTACATCGGTTTCGTCGCCCTGGTGCAGAGCGACATGAAGAAGCTGATCGCCTATTCGTCGATCTCGCACATGGGCTTCGTCACCCTGGGCTTCTTTATCTTCAACCAGATCGGCTATGAAGGGGCGCTGATCCAGATGATTTCGCACGGCTTCGTTTCGGCGGCCATGTTCCTCTGCGTCGGCGTCATGTACGACCGCATGCACAGCCGCGAGATCGCCGACTACGGCGGGGTGGTCAACACCATGCCGAAGTTTGCGGCTTTCTTCCTGCTGTTCGCCATGGCCAACTCCGGCCTGCCCGCGACCTCCGGCTTCGTCGGGGAGTTCATGGTGGCGTTGGGCGCCATCAAGTACAACTTCTGGGTCGGCTTCGCCGCCGCCACCACCTTGATCGTCGGCGCCGCCTATACGCTGTGGATGTACAAGCGCGTGGTTTTCGGCGCCATCGGCAACAAGCATGTGGAGGAACTCAGCGACATCGACAACCGCGAGTTCCTGGTCCTCGGGCTGCTGGCGCTGTGCGTGCTCGGCATGGGCCTGTATCCGTTCCCCTTCACCGACGTGATGCATGCTTCGGTCGACCACCTGCTCAAGCATGTGGCCATCAGCAAGCTATGACCGGCCTGGACTAATATGAACTTTGTCATGCCCGATTTCTACCCCGCCATCCCGGAGATGTTTCTCCTGGCGATGGCCTGCGTGATCCTGCTGGTCGACCTCGTCTTGCCTCCGTCACGGCGCTGGCTGATCTCCCTGCTGACCCAGGCGACCCTGGTTGGTTGCGCCATCCTCACTTTCGCCACCGCCGATGGCCAGGTGGTGCTGACGTTCAGCAACATGTTTGTCGATGACCTGCTCAGCGACTTCCTCAAGCTGCTGGTGTACTTCGCCGTGGTGATCATGCTGGTCTACAGCCGTGCCTACCTGGTGGCGCGCGATCTGGAGAAGACCGAGTTCTACCTGCTGGTGCTGTTTGCCACTCTGGGCATGATGGTAATGATCTCGGCCAGCCACTTCCTCAGCCTGTATATCGGTCTGGAATTGCTGTCCTTGTCTCTGTACGCCCTGGTTGCCCTCGATCGCGACTCGGCACGCGCCACCGAAGCGGCGATGAAGTATTTCGTCCTCGGCGCGATGGCCTCCGGCCTGCTGCTGTACGGCATGTCGATGATCTACGGCGCCACCGGCACGCTGGAAATCGGCGGCGTGGCGCAGGCCATCTACCACGGGGTCGCCAACAAGACCGTGCTGGTGTTCGGCCTGGTGTTCCTGGTTTCCGGCCTGGCCTTCAAGCTCGGCGTGGTGCCGTTCCACATGTGGATCCCCGACGTCTATCACGGCGCGCCGACCCCGATCACGCTGTTCATCGGCTCGGCGCCCAAACTGGCGGCCTTCGCCATGGCGCTGCGCCTGCTGGTGTATGGCCTGTTCGAACTGGCGGCCGAGTGGCAGCAGATGCTGATGATACTGTCGGTACTGTCGATTGCCGTGGGAAACCTCGCCGCGATCGCCCAGACCAATCTCAAACGCATGCTGGCGTATTCGGCCATCTCGCACATGGGCTTCATGCTGCTCGGACTGATCAGCGGCGTCGTCGGCGGCGACCGCCACTATGCGCTGAATGCCTACAGCTCGGCGATGTTCTACAGCATCTCCTATGTGCTGATGAGCCTCGGCGCCTTCGGCATGATCCTGCTGCTGTCGCGCGCCGGCCACGAGGCCGAGAACCTCGACGACTTCAAGGGATTGAGCCAGCGCAGCCCCTGGTTTGCGCTGATGATGGGCATCCTGATGTTCTCCATGGCGGGCGTGCCGTTCTTCATCGGCTTCTGGGCCAAGTTCGCGGTGTTGATGGCGGTCGTCGATACCGGCCACGTATGGCTCGCCGTGGTGGCGGTGTTCTTCTCCCTGATCGGTGCCTTCTACTACCTGCGCATCGTCAAACTGATGTGGTTCGATCCTCCCCTCGACCCGGCGCCGCTCGAGGCCGGATTCGACATGCGCCTGCTGCTCTCGGCCAACGGCCTGGCGGTGGCGCTGCTGGGGGCCTTCCCGCAAGTGATCATGACCCTGTGCACCTTCACCTTGCTGCGTTCGCTGTAGCGTCGGCACGTCGGCCCTCAGGCGTGACATAGCCGCACTTGAGCACCGACGACAAACACCTGATTGAAACGCGTTTATCGAGTGAGGAGGTCTTCAGTGGCCGCCTGCTCAAGGTGAACTCAGATCGCGTCAGCCTGCCCAACGGCGCCGAGAGTGTCCGCGAGCACATCGTGCATCCGGGCGCGGTGGTCATGCTGGCGGCGCTGGACAACGGCAAGCTGCTGTTCGAGCGGCAGTTCCGCTATCCCGTCGGGCAGGTGTTTCTGGAACTGCCGGCCGGCAAGATCGATGCAGGCGAACACCCCATGGATACGGCGCGGCGCGAGCTGCGCGAAGAAACCGGCTACAAGGCCAGGAGCTGGCGCCATCTCGGCATCATGCATCCGTGCATCGGCTACTCCAACGAGCGCATTGAAATCTTTCTCGCCCATGGTCTATCCTATGTAGGTCACGAGCCGGATCAGGGAGAATTCCTCGAAGTCATCGAACTGTCGCTGGCGGATGCCTTCCTGGCGGTGCGCGAAGGTGAGATCACCGACGGCAAGACCTTGGCCGGCCTGCTCTGGGCGGAGAAGATCTTTTCCGGGGAATGGCAGGTTCCATCATAGAATGAGCCGAATTTCTCTGCCGGCTGACCGAGCGACAGTGCCTTTGGTTTGCCTGGATCATCCGGCGCCCGGTACTACTCGCTGGTTGCCAGCGTCAAGGTGGTGACAACCCCGTGGTTGCTGGTCACGCCAGGATGGGAGACGGACGTGCAAGAACCAAGACGCGAAATATGGCAATTGCCGGCGTCGACTGACGAACCGCGGCGTCATGCCAACGCCGCTCCGGAGGCTGCCGATGGCTGAGCTTGTTGGCGCACCGGGCATGAGTGCTCCCCCGTTCTGGAAGGCGCTCGCCAAGGGTACCGGGCTTTTCAGCGTCGCCGTCGGCGTGACCGTCCTGATCGGCTGGCTGCTGGACAGCGCGCTTCTGAAGAGCATCCATCCCGGCCTGGTCGCGATGAAGGCGAATACCGCGGTGGGGTTTTGCCTATCGGGTTGGGCGCTCTACTTGAAGGGTCATCCTCCCGCATTCCCGACGGTGCTGTGGCGTCGTATCGGGCAGGCTTGTGCCGGAGCCACGGCGCTGCTCGGCTTGCTCACGCTGGTTGAATACGTCGGCGGGCGGAACCTCGGCATGGACCAACTGCTCTTCCATGAACCAGCGGGGACCGTCGGCACTCTGGCCCCGGGCCGCATGGCGCCGACCTCGGCGCTGTGCTTCCTGTTCATCGGGGTGGCGCTGCTGGTGAATGGAGAATCGCGCCAGGGCGCTCGTCTGGTATTTGCCCTGGCGGTGTCGGTGGCCCTGCTCGCCCTGATCGGCGGGCTGGGGTTCGTTTATGCCGCCCCGCAACTTTCCGGCCTCGGCTATTTCACCCAGATGGCTGTGCATACCGTGGTGGCGTTCCTCATGCTCGCGCTGGGGACGCTTTGCCTGGCCCCGGATCGGGGCTTGATTGCGTTGCTCAGAAGCCGCGGCGCGGACGGCGTGGTTGCCCGTGGTCTGTTGCCTGTCGCGGTCTTGCTGCCGATCGCTCTGGAGCTATTAAGGGAGGCCGGCGAGCGCGCCGGGCTTATCGAAGCGGAGTTCGGAGCAGTCCTGTTCAGTTGCGTCGAAGTCTTATTGTTTTCGGCGTTGATTGCCTGGGTCGCCCGTGCCATTGCGAAAACAGAAAGCGAACGCGGCCGCATGCAGGAAGCGGTCCGGAAGAGCGACGTACTCTATCGCTCGCTTTTCGAGAATATGCTCGAAGGCTATTCCTATTGCCATATGTTGTTCGTGAATGGCGAGCCCAGGGATTTTGTCTATCTGAAGGTCAACGCGGCCTTTGAGACGCTGACCGGACTGAAAGACGTTGTCGGCCGGAAAGTCAGTGAGGTGATCCCCGGAATTCACGAGACCAGTCCCGAGTTGTTCGAAATCTACGGGCGGGTATCTCTGAGCGGAAAGGCCGAGCGCTTCGAGATGTTTGTCGAGGCCATGAAGATGTGGTTCTCCGTCTCGGTCTATAGCCACGAGCGCGAATACTTCGTCGCCGTATTCGAGGTGGTCACCGCGCGCAAGTTGGCGACGGAGGCCCTCGAGCGGGAAAAGACCCGTCTGGCCGCAATCCTGGAAACGGCAAGCGACGGCATCCATATCGTCGACGCCGAAGGTGTGCTGGTCGATGCCAATGAGGCCTTCCTGAACCTGCTGGGGTACGACCGAACGGCGATCGGCCGCTTGCACATCTCCGACTGGGATGCGCAACTGGACGAGGAGGCGATCCGGGAGACCATCAAGAATCTGATCTCGCAGGGTGACACGGTGCTTCTCGAGACCAGGCATCGCCGCCGCGATGGCCGGATCATCGACGTCGAAGTCGGTACCCGCCCGATCAGGATGGACGGCAAGGACTACATTTACGCTTCGTCCCGCGACATCACCGAACGCAAACGGGCGGACGAAGCCTTTCGCCTGGCGGACCGGGTATTCCGCAGCACGGCCGAGGGGATCGCCGTGACCGACGCCGATGCCAATATCGTTGCGGTCAATCCAGCCTTCGAGGCCATTACCGGCTACAGCCAGGCCGAGGTGCTGGGCAGGAATCCGCGCATGCTCCAGGCCGGTCGCCAGGACCCGGCGTTCTATCGCGACCTGTGGGCTGGCCTGTTGGCCAACGGCCAATGGCGCGGTGAGATTTGGAATCGTCGCAAGAACGGCGATGCCTATCCGGAGTGGCTCACTCTCAGCGCCGTCAAGGACGCGCAAGGCGGTACCAGCCACTATGTGGGGGTGTTCAGCGATATCAGCTCGATCAGGGAGGCACAGCAGCAAATCGAGTTCCTCACTCACCACGATGCGCTGACCCACTTGCCTAACCGCGCTTTGTTGAAGGATCGTCTGAACCAGAGCATCCAACGGGCCCAGCGCGAAGGCCATCCGTTGGCCTTGCTCAACCTCGGCCTCGACCACTTCAAGAACATCAATGAAACCCTGGGACACGCCGTGGGGGACGCGATTTTGGAGGAAGTGACGCGGCGCTTGGCTGGTGCGACGCGCGCCGGTGACACGCTGGCCCGCCTGGCGGGCGACGAATTCGTGCTGCTGCTGGAAGGCGATGTCGATATGCTGGCCCAGCAGGTTGCGGTGGCAAAAAAGCTGCTGGAATTGTTTGCCACACCCTTGCACATCGACGGTCACCAACAGGAGGTTACTGCCAGCATAGGCATCAGCCTTTATCCGACCGACGGTACGGATGCCGACACGCTGCTGAAACATGCCAACCACGCTATGCACAATGCCAAAGCGAACGGGCGGAACACTTACCGCTTTTTCGACCCGGTGACGTCCGCCGGCGTGCTTGAGCGTTTGCTCATGGGAAACGCATTGCGCGGCGCATTGGCCCAGAATCAACTGCTATTTCATTACCAGCCGCAAGTGGATCTGTATAGCGGCGAAATCGTCTGTCTGGAGGCCTTGTTGCGTTGGCAACATCCGGACCGGGGCCTGTTGCTTCCAGGGGAGTTCATGGCAGTTGCGGAAGAGACCGGCCTGGTCGTGCCCATCGGCGCCTGGGCGCTGCGCACGGTATGCCGGCAACTGAAGACTTGGCATGTTGCCGGCCACACCCGATTGCGCGTGGCGATCAATTTTTCGGCCGTACAGTTTGCCCGTGGCACCCTGGTGGAGACCATGCGGCAAGAGCTCCGCGACAGTGGCCTGGATGGCCATTGCGTCGAACTGGAATTGAATGAAAGTCTGGTCATGGTCGACTTTCTCAAGACCCAGGCGTTGCTCAAACAGCTCAAGAATCTTGGCGTGGGGCTGGCCATCGACAATTTCGGACTCGGCCATTCCAGCCTGAGTTATCTCAAACATTTTCCGATTGACCGGCTGAAAATCGACAAGTCCTTCATCCGCGGAATTGTCACCGATCTTTATGATGCCTCCATCGTTCAGGCGATCATCGCGATGGGTCATGGCCTGCACTTGAAGATCGTCGCCGAAGGAGTGGAAACGGAGGCCCAGCTGGGCTATTTGCGCAACTTGCATTGTGATGAGATGCAGGGATTTCACTTTTGTCGCGCATTGCCGGCCGAGGAGATTCCCGCGTTCCTGGACACGCAGCTTTCCTTGGTGACCAGTCCTGAGGCGGGCGGCGGACGGGTGCTGTTGCTGGTGGATGACGAGGCGAACGTTTTGGCCGCCCTGAAACGCCTGCTGCGTCGCGACGGCTACCGAATCTTGACAGCCGCCAGCGCCGAGGAAGGACTGGAACTGCTGGCACAGCACGAAGTCGGTGTGCTCCTGTCCGATCAACGCATGCCGGGCCTGAGCGGCACAGAGTTCCTGAGCCGGGTCAAAGTCATGTATCCGCGTACCATTCGATTGATCTTGAGCGGTTACACAGATGTAGACAGCATCACTGAGTCGGTCAACAAAGGCGAGGTTTACAGATTTCTCACCAAACCGTGGGAAGATGAGCCCTTGCGCGAAGTGCTAAAGGAGGCTTTCATGCATTACGAAACTTCCCAGGATACGCCGGGGGCGGGCTGATGGACCATACTGCGTGGAGCTTCGCTGAATCGGCGGAAATTCAGGAGGACGAAAGCCTGAGTTCGGCGGATGCACACGCCTTGCTGGAAATCGCGGCGATACATCGCATTGCCACAGACGTCGCCAACGACGCGATCATCATGATCGACAACGAGGCAAGGATTTCGCTGTGGAACCGGGCCGCCGAAAGGGTCTTTGGATATTCCTTCCATGAAGCCATGGGGCAGGAGGTGCATGCGTTGATCGCCCCTCAAAGATACCATGCAGTCAGCGCAAAGGCGTTTGAGCACTTCAAGGCCACCGGAGAGGGTGCCGCTCTCGGGAAATTGCTGGAATTGACGGGAATCAGAAAAGGCGGTACCGAATTTCCGCTGGAGTTGTCTCTTTCCGCGGAGAACTTCAAGGGCAGGTGGATCGCCGTTGCGACGGCGCGTGACATCAGCGATCGCAAGCACGGCGAACAGCAGGTTCAAGCGCAAGGCGAACACCTCGAAAAAGTCAACGCCGAGTTGGTGGCGGCGAATACGCAACTGAAAGACGCGCAGAACCAGTTGTTGCAGTCCGAAAAGATGGCCTCCATTGGACTGCTCGCGGCTGGGGTGGCGCACGAGATAAACAATCCCATCGGCTACGTATACTCCAACCTTGGCACGCTGGAAAAATACCTGGCTGACATTTTCGCGGTGGTGCGCAAGTACGAGGCAGCGGAACATCTGATGGATGGCCATGCCGAGGAGATCGAAGACGTTCGGCAATTCAAGGCGCAGGTCGATCTTGATTATCTCAAGGAGGATATCCAGTCGCTACTTGCGGAATCGCGCGAGGGCTTGATGCGGGTGCGGAAGATCGTTCGCGATTTGAAGGATTTCTCCCATATCGGCAGCGACGAGGAATGGCAGTGGGCAGATGTGAAGGCTGGTTTGGAGAGCACCTTGGGAGTGGTGTGGAACGAATTGAAATACAAGTGCGAGGTGGTCAAGGAGTACGCCGACCTGCCACTGATCCTGTGTCTGCCGTCGCAGCTCAATCAGGTCTTTATGAACCTGATGGTCAATGCGGCGCAAGCCATCGAGGTGCATGGCATCGTTACCCTGCGGACCGGCCAGGAGGAGGATCAGATCTGGGTCGAGATCGCCGATACCGGCAAGGGCGTAGCGCCGGAAAATCTGGCGCGCCTGTTCGATCCATTCTTCACCACCAAGCCGGTTGGCCTGGGCACCGGCCTGGGGTTGTCGGTGTCATACAGTATCGTCGAGAAGCATCATGGCAAGATCGAAGTGCATAGTGAACTCGGCAAGGGCGCGACCTTCCGCGTCTGGCTGCCGGTGAAGCAAGCAGTTGGAACGGCAGCGGGGCTGGAAGGGCGGGAACCGGCCAATGTTCACGCGCAGCACGCGGCCAAAAACGACCATGAATGAGCAATCCCCACAACATGTTCTGATCGTCGACGATGAGCCGAATATCGTCAATGCGGTACGCCGCGAATTGAGTTCCAGATTCGGCCGCTACCGCTACGAGACTGAAGAATTCAGCGACCCCGTCCAGGCGTTGGAACGGGCACGGATACAACGCTACGATGTGGTGATCAGCGACTTTCGCATGCCGGGCATGGATGGCATGGAGTTCCTCAAGGCATTTGCAAAGATCCAACCCGATTGCGCGCGCATCGTGTTGAGCGGCGAAACCGATATGGCGACGCTGGTCGACATGGTGAATGAAATCCACATTTACCGTTTCATTCCCAAGCCCTGGCGCGACTACTACCTCAGGGGCTCGGTCGCCCAGGCGATTCAGTACAACACTGCACTGCTGGAAAGCAGGCAACTTGCCCAGGTTGCGCGCGATGCCAATATTCCCATTCCCGCGTCCGACGACACCGGCGTCGATCAGGTTCTGCTTGTCGACGATGACCAGAACATCCTCAACAGCATGTCCCGCGTGTTCACCCGTCAATCGACGGTAGACGATCTGTTTTCGACGATTCGTGCGGAGAATGCCAATCGCGTCTGGCCAGTCCCGGAAGAGGACAAGATCCAGATCCACGTTACGCCCTCGCCGCTGCATGCGCTCAGGATGGCTGACGCCACCAGGTTTTCATGCATCGTTGCCGATTTCAAGATGCCGCTCATGAACGGCATCGACCTGCTGCAGAAATTCATGGACTTGCAGCCGGACTGCATCCGGATTCTGGTCAGTGGCGTGATCAGTCAGGACGATCTGGTGTACGCCGTGGATTCCGCCCACATCTTCGGATTCATCAGCAAGCCGTGGGATGATTTCGAATTGAAGGCCATGATTACCCGGGCGCTGGCGTTTCGAAAATTGCTGGCCGAGAATCAACGCTTGGCCGAGATCGTCAGGCTGGCGAGCAAGAATGCGCTTGACGGATAGCGCCGGGACTCGACTACTCCGCAACCGCAGGCAAGCGGATCAAATAACCGCCCGATTTGTCGTCGCGCTCCAGTGCCAGTAATCCGCGCTTCTGCGCGTCCTCAAGCAGTTCGCCGAAGGAACGGTAGCCGTAATAGGTTTCGTTGAAGCCCGGCTGCCGCCGCTTCATGGTCTGCTTGACCATCGAGCCCCAGATCTTCTCGTCCTCGCCGCGCTCGGCGGCGAGGGCCTCGATCGTCTCGACGATGAAATCGAGCGCTTCCTGACGCTTGTCGGCCTCGCTTTTCGGTCCCGCCTTCTTGGCGGTGCCGGCGCCGCCGGACTTTGCCGGCACCTTCTTGCCGGCGCGTTTGCTCTTGGCTTCCTGTTCGCGCACCAGATCGTCGTAGAAAATGAATTCGTCGCAATTGGCCGAGAGCAGATCGGAAGTCGAGTCCTTGACGCCGATGCCGATGACCCGCTTGTTGTTCTCGCGCAGCTTGGAAACCAGCGGCGAGAAGTCCGAATCGCCGCTGATGATGACGAAGGTGTCGACATGCGCCTTGGTGTAACAGAGGTCCAGCGCATCGACGACCATGCGAATGTCCGCCGAGTTCTTGCCGGACTGTCGCACATGCGGAATCTCGATCAGTTCGAAGGCCGCCTCATGCATCGTCGCCTTGAATTCCTTGTAGCGGTCCCAGTCGCAATAGGCCTTCTTGACCACGATGCTGCCTTTCAGCAGCAGGCGCTCCAGCACTTTCCTGATGTCGAACTGCGCATACTTGGCGTCGCGCACCCCGAGCGCCACGTTTTCGAAATCGCAGAATAGCGCCATGTTGGTAATTTCAGGTTGTCCTGCCATGATTCCTCCGGGGGTTAATCTTCAGGCGTGGTGAGAGGCAAATCTGCCAGAGCCCCGCAAGCCGCATCGATCAATTGATCGACATTCTCCTGCAGAGACACGTAGGATTCGCTGTCGCCCTTCTTCAGGGCGCTTTCCAGTGCCAGGGCTGCAGCCGATAGCTGGATCGCGCCGGTGGTCGCGGCTTCCCCTTTGAGCGAGTGTACCCGGCGCCGGGCCTCCTCGAATTCGCCGCCGCCAAGCAGGGCGCGGATGTTCCGGCGATATTCCGGCAGGGACTGGCGAAACAAGCCCAGCACGGTCAGGAACAGTTCAGGTTCGACCTCCAGGCGCGCCAGTGCCCCCGGCACATTCCATTCCGCATTGCCGGCCAGGGCGGCTGTCACCTGCTCCAGACCCTGATTGGCGGCCAGGGCGGCTGGCGCCGCAGCGGCGTCGGGGTGGTCCAGCGGCAGCGCATGCAACGCGTCCAGCAACACCTTCTTCTTGATCGGCTTGGTGAGATGCTTGTTGCAGCCGGCGTCGAGACTCTTCTGCTCGTCCTCGTGGAGTGCGTGTGCCGTCAAGGCGATCACCGGCGTCTGCAGGCGTCCCTCGGACTGCTCGATGCGGCGGATTTCCATGGTCGCGGTGTAGCCGTCCATCACCGGCATTTCCACATCCATCAAGATGACGTCGTAGCGGCCCGAGCGGAATTTTGCCACGGCTATGGCGCCGTTTTCCGCCAGGTCGATGTTGCAAGGCGTGTCTTTCAGCAGGCTGCGCATCAGGAACACGTTGTTCTGGTTGTCTTCGGCCAGGAGGATCGCCAGCGGCCGGCTGAACGCGCGCCGCTCTGCGCCGGCAGCCGCTTGCGGCTCCGCAGAAGGCGCCGGCGCCTGGGCCTGGGGCAGGTGGGCGACAAAGCGGAAAGTCGATCCCTGGCCGGGGGTGCTCTCAACCCAAATGCGGCCCTCCATCAGTTCGACGAGTCGCTGGGTGATGGTCAGTCCCAGCCCCGTGCCGCCGAAATTGCGCGTGATGCGGGCGTCCGCCTGGCTGAACGCCTCGAAAATCGAGTCGAGCTTGTCGGCGGGGATGCCGATGCCGGTGTCGCGGACCGCGAAACGCAACATTTCGGGAGCATCGCGTTCCACCGTGATTGTGACGCTGCCTTGATTGCAGAATTTGATGGCGTTGCCGACCAGGTTGGTGATGCACTGCTTGAGGCGCTGGGGATCGCCGTGGAGGAACGGGGGCACGTCGGCAGCAATGTTCAAGCGCAACTCCAGCCCTTTATCGCGGGCGCGTCCCGAGAATAATTCGACCTGTCCCTGCAGCAACTCGGCGAGCCCAAAATCCTCCAGGTACAGCTTGAACTGACCTGCTTCGACCTTGGACAGATCGAGAATGTCGTTGATCAGGTCGAGCAGCGAATTCCCGGCATTCTGGAACACTTCCAGGTATTTGGCCTGTTCCTGGGTCAATTTGGTCTCGGCCATCAGTTCGGCCATGCCCAGGATCGCATTCATGGGTGTGCGAAACTCGTGCGACACCATGGCGAGAAAGCGCTTTTGCTGTTCCCGCACCAGGCGCCGGGCAGTAACGTCGCGCGACACCCCGACCACTTCCAGAGGCTGCCCCTGGGGGCCGCGGATGATGCTCATGGTCGCCTCCGACCATACCTTGGTGCCGTCCTTGCGGGCCGACTCCAGTTCCATGACCGATTTGGTTTCATCGGTACGGGCTGTCAGGAAGGTGACGGCGGCCTTCACCGCTTGCGCCCAGGGCGAGGTCGAGGATTCTTCAATCGACCGCTGCATGGCTTCCTCCACCGTGTATCCGCTCAGGCGTTCGATGGAAGGGCTGATATAGCTGAGGCGCTGCTGGCCTAGGTCGTACTTCCACAATACGTCCTGGGCATTGTCGGCCACCAGGCGGAAGCGCTCTTCGCTGACGCGCAAGGCGGCGGAAAGCTTGGACAGGCGATAGGCGACCGCGCTGGAGAAAGCGATTATCAGCAGTGCGATCGCCAGGGTGCGATAGAGCCAGCCCGAATCGCCCTCAAGAACGGATTGCGCCGCCGCCGGCCAGGCGCAACCCAATGCCAGAATGAACAACAGCGCATCGATGCCTTGCTGTCGTTTCATGATGGCTGTGGAATCATGCAGCGTAGCAATGACGTGGCCAGCCAGGCAGCGCCTTTGTCAGGGCGTCGCCGGGTCCGATTTCGGCGCCGCAGCTTTCAAGGCGCGGGATTTTTCGACGGCCTCGCCTATCATGCTGAGCACCGTGGCGGAGTTGAAGGGTTTGATGATATAGCCGCTGGCGCCGGCATCCAGTGCCGCCTTGACGGTTGCGCTATCGCTGCTGCCGGTCACCATCAATACCACGGTTTGCGGCAATTCCGTCCTGATCTGCTTGAGCACATCGAGACCATTGCCTTTCGGCATCAGGATATCCAGGCAAACGATATCCGGGCGCAGCTTCAAGGCCTGCTCCATGGCCATCTCGCAATCGCTCGCCGAGCCGACCACTTCGTAGTCGGAAGACGCTTCGCTACGCAGTATGCCGCGCAACAGAGCGCGCATCGTGCCATTGTCATCCACGATCAAAATGCTCGACAAAGAATTCTTGCTCACGTTGGACTTCCCACCTCAAAAAAGTGCTTGCCCATTATCGCACCGCCCTGCCAAAAGTGGCAGGCCATGGAATGTCCGGCACATCCATGGCCGGTCAATCGCATCCATCAGGCGTAGAATGGCGTCGGCCAGGCAGCGTGCCTGCGGGCCATGAGTGAGCGGCGCGGACTGGCGCGAACCGGTCTGTTGCACAGGCGCTGTGCGGATGGAGCCCCGGTACGGGAAGCGGATTTG
>Ga0208566_1000225_pt1 | contig 40935 bp, 40 predicted proteins | sample PL_2010_150m_FD_184159 | JGI IMG/M metagenome (GOLD analysis project Ga0208566, IMG submission 184159) | Freshwater microbial communities from Powell Lake, British Columbia, Canada to study Microbial Dark Matter (Phase II) - PL_2010_150m... | ecosystem: Environmental > Aquatic > Freshwater >...
TTTCAGTAAACAGTCAAGCGCACCATTTGACTCAACTTGCCCCCGCAATGCGAACCGGCATCCGTTTCGAGCCGAATTGTCGCGTGACATCAAACGGCTGAAACCGTCCGGCGACGATCGCACCGCATTCCCGGCAATGCCCGTCCGCGCTGACGCGGTAGTTGAGGATGTTGTACCAGTCGCGCACGATCAGCGCGTTGGCGCAATGCGGACAATGCGTGGTTCCACCTTCCGCATCGTGCACGTTGCCGGTGTAGACGTAGTGCAGCCCGTGCCCGAGCGCAATCCGCCGTGCGCGCGTCAGCGTCGCCGCGGGCGTGGCTGGAATACCGGTCATTTTCCAGTCCGGATGAAACGCGGAAAAATGCAGCGGCACGTCCGGACCGAGTTCACGCGCGATCCAGGCGCTCAGGGCTTCGAGCTCGGCATCGCTGTCGTTCTTGCCTGGAATCAGCAGCGTGGTGATCTCGAGCCACACCGCGGTCTCGTGCTTCAGGTACTTGAGCGTTTCCAGCACAGGCGCCAGGTGCGCGCCGGTGAGCTTGACATAGAACTCTTCCGTAAACGCCTTGAGATCGACGTTGGCCGCGTCCATCTTGGCGTAGAATTCGCGCCGCGGCGCGGCGTGGATATAGCCTGCGGTGACCGCCACCGTCTGCACGCCGACGGCGTGACAGGCGTCGGCAACATCCATCGCATACTCTGCGAAGATCACCGGATCGTTATAGGTGAACGCAACGCTCTTGCAACCCAGGCGTTGCGCTTCCCTGGCGATCGCTTCCGCGCTCGCAGCGTCGGCGAGGCGGTCCATGTCGCGCGATTTGGAAATGTCCCAGTTCTGGCAGAACTTGCACGCAAGGTTGCAGCCGGCGGTGCCGAACGAGAGCACGCTCGATCCCGGATAGAACTGGTTGAGCGGTTTCTTTTCGATCGGATCAATGCAAAAGCCGGACGAGCGGCCATAGGTCGTGAGCAGCATGCGATCGCCCTGGCGCATGCGCACGAAGCACAGCCCGCGCTGGCCTTCGTGCAGGCCGCAGTCGCGCGGGCACAGATCGCACTGCATCCGGCCGTCATCGAGCAGGTGCCACCAGCGTGCGGGATATTCGCTTTCGGCGACGCTCATCCGCTCGATTCCTTGCGCTAGTCTTCTTTCCACTTGAGCACGCGGTAGCGCCGGATTCGGCATTTGGCCGTGCTTACGCCAGGCGCGAGTCCGGCTTTGCGCTTGAGTTCGGCGACGAACTGCTCCGGATCGGGCAGGCCATCCCAGACCTGCGGCAGAAAGGTGCCGCGCGCCCCGCCGCATTCCAGGATCAGGCCGTCCTCGCCCGGCCGCAGCTGCGCGATCAAGTCGGCGTGATCGGCGAACGCGATCACCTTGGGCGTCGACAGGATCGACACCTCGACGCGTATGTCTGCGAGTTCGTCAGGCGTGAGCGGCGCAAAGCGCGGGTCTGACAACGCCGCGGCGCGCGCATTGTGGCTGATGTCTTCGCCCAGCGGCCGCCCGGCTTCCAGGCTGCCGATGCAGCCGCGCAGGCCGCCGTTCCGGGTCAGCGTGACAAAGCTTGCACGCGCCGGCTTAAGCCAGGGTTCGTCGGGCAGGCGCGTCTTTTTGGACACGCCCAGTGCAGCCTCGATACTGTTACGCGCAATGCCGAGCAGCGTGCGTCCGTGCGCATCGCCGAAACTCGCTGCGCCGTCCCAGAACGCAAACGCCGCGTAACCCACAACGCGCGATCGGCCGCCGGCAGTGTCGCCGGAATTGCGCAGGTCCAGCAGTTCCACATTCAGACCGTGGCGCTTCGCCGCCAGCAGCAAACCCGCGACCGGGGTCGCGCCGCATGCCTGTTCGTGGTCGATTGCAGTGGAAAAATCGAGTATCGCGTTCGCCGTGGTCCGGTCGATCGCGCAGGCCTCGTCGTAAGCGTGGTAATGCGACAGGTCCGAACTGATCACGACGAGCGTTTCTTCGCCGCCCCAGAGTGTCTCGATGACCTCTGCAACTTGCGCCGGCGTGGCTGCGCCCACCGCCAGCGGCACCAGGCTGAATTCGCCCAGCACCCGCTGCAGAAACGGCAGCTGCACTTCCAGCGCATGTTCCTCCGCGTGCACCGCACTGCTGACGACCACTTGCGTCAATCGTTTTAGCGACGCTACCGCCTCCTGGTCGATCGGCACCCGGCCCAGGGGCGTGTCGAACGCCGCTGCATCCGGCAGCGCGAGACCGCGCACCGGCAACCGGTGGCAGGGACCGAGCAGCACCACGCGGCGCACGATGCCGCGCGCCGGTTGCAGCGTGTCGTAGGCCTCGGCGGCGATGCCTCCGGAATAGGTATAGCCCGCGTGCGGCACGATCAGCGCTTTGGGAAAACCAGGGGCCAGGCCAGCGCCTGCGCTGTGGCCGAGCAGGTCATCGACATCCCGGGCCAGTTCGCGTGGGTTGGCGGGATAGAACATGCCGGCGACAGCGGCGGGACGGGACGCGATCATGGTTGACAACCGGTTTGACGATAATTCATTCTAGGCCGGTAAGCGGCCGGGTCAAGCTCGGCCGCAGGTCGCTCTATCTGGACTCAGGCCTGCAGCATCAGCAGGACCCCTTGCAGCGCGACCATCACCGATTGCCTGCGCACGCTTTCGCGGTCCCCTGCGAAATGGCGGGTTTCGACGTTTAGCGCGCCATCGTTCTTCGCCCAGGCGAAGCACACCGTGCCCACCGGCTTTTCCGTCGAACCGCCACCGGGACCGGCGATGCCGGTAATCGCCACTGCCAGCTGCGCGCGGCTGTGCGCCAGTGCGTTGGTTGCCATCTCGCGTGCGGTGTGCTCGCTCACGGCGCCGTGCGCGGCGAGCGTTTCGGTGCTTACCTCCAGCATCTCCTGTTTGGCCGCGTCCGAATAGGTGACAAAGCCGCGCTCGAACCAGGCGGAACTGCCAGCGACGGCAGTGAGCGATTGCGCGACCCAGCCACCGGTGCAGGACTCGGCAGTAGCGAGCATTACGCCCCGCGCCGACAGCTTCGCGCCGACCAGCGTGGCAAGCGTCGTGAGCGTGTCAGAGGACATCGATAACGGCCTTGCATAGCGCCATGGCCAGCAGCGTATAGAACGCCGCAAGGATGTCGTCGAACATCACGCCCAGACCGCCTTTGAGTTGCGCGTCGACCTGGCGAATCGGCGGCGGTTTGACGACATCGAAAAAACGAAATCCGAAAAACGCAAACGCCTGCCACTGCCACGCTGCCGGCGTCAGCAGCAGCACCAGCTGGAATGCGACGATTTCGTCCCAGTTCATGCCGCTGTGGTCGGCGATGCCCAGGTCACGCCCGGTGCGCGCGCAGGCCCACACGCCGAGCGCGAACATAAGCCCGATAAGCACCAGCATGCCCGGCGGTCCATAGGGGGCGAGCTGTTCGCTTGCTATCCAGTAGACGGGGAAACCGAGCAGCGTGCCCATGGTGCCCGGCGCAAACGGCGATAGGCCGGTGCCAAAGCCGAGTGCGATGAACCGCGCCGGATGCGCCAGCATGAAACCCGCGGTAGGCCGCAGGATGGTGTCAGCTGCCAAAGTGGTCAAAACCCCTGTTTGCAATCTGCATAAGCTTGCCGCTCGCGTCGTACACGGATACCAATCCCGGCTCACCTGCGCTGATGCTGCCGACGCGGGTCAGTGTCAGACCCAGATCGGCCGCGACCGATGCGACGCGCCCGCTCGCATCTGGGCTGACAGTGAAAGCAAGCTCGTAATCGTCGCCCCCGGCGAGCAGGCATTCCTGCACCAGGCTCTGGTCCGCGCAGCCCTTGAGTGCGCGCGAGCGCGGCAGCTCTGCATAGCGCAATTCTATCGCCACGCCGGAGGATTCGGCGATGTGTCCAACATCGGCCAACAGGCCGTCCGACACATCAATGGCACTGCTGGCCAGTCCGCGCAGCGCCAGGCCCAGGGCGACGCACGGCACCGGCGTGTGCAGGCGCGCCAGACAGTGCGCCAGCGCCGCGTCGCCCAGGCGCGTGCGACCGCCCAGATGCGCCAAGGCCAGCGCCGCGTCGCCGCTGCAACCGGATAGCCAGACCTCATCGCCTGCCGTGGCGCCGTCGCGACGCAAAGCGAGTTGCGGCGGCACAATACCCATGACGGTAATCGATATGGTTCGCGGACCGCGCGTGGTGTCACCGCCGATCAGTTCGACGCCGAAGGCGTCGGCCATGTCGAAAAATCCCTGACTGAATTGCGCGAGCCAGGCTTCGTCGGCGTCGGGTAGCGCCAGCGCGAGCGTCGCATAGCGCGGTGCGGCGCCCATCGCCGCGAGATCGGACAGATTCACTGCCAGAGCCTTGCGGCCCAGCTTGGCCGCGTCGGCGCCGGCGAAAAAATGCCGCCCCTCGACCAGCATGTCAGTGGATACCGCCAGCACCGTCCCCTTGTCCGCGGCGACCAGGGCACAGTCATCGCCGACGCCCAGCAGCGCTCGCTTCCCGGTGCGGGTGAAATAGCGGCGAATGATGTCGAATTCGGAAGCCAAGGCGGCTTAGGGTAAACGGACTTAGGCCGCAGCCTTGCCCCCGCCGGCCTTGCGCGCCTTTAGCTCTGCAGGACGCAAACGCGCGGCAAGCTTGTCCAGCACGCCGTTGACGTATTTGTGGCCGTCGGTGCCGCCGTAGGATTTCGCCAGCTCCACCGCCTCGTTGATCACGACCTTGTAGGGCACGTCCGGAACATGGGCGAGTTCATAGGCGCCGATCAGCAGTACGCCGCGCTCCACCGGCGAGAGCTCGTCGACGCGACGATCAAGCAGCGGACTGAACGCAGCTTCGAGTTCCGCGGCATCGGCGATCACACCGTTCAGAATTTTCTCGAGATACTTCTGGTCAGCCTTGTCGTAGCCCTTGAATTCGGCCAGGTGCCTGCGGATCTCGTCCGCGTGTTCTTCGGCCAGCAGCCACTGGTACAGGCCCTGCAACACCAGTTCGCGCGCCTTATGCCGAGCGTTTTTCATTCCTGATTTCCCGGGCCAGATTGGCCATCTCCACCGCCACCTCGGCGCAATCGCTGCCCTTCTGCCGCACCCGCGCCAGTGCCTGCTCTTCGGTATCGGTAGTGAGTATGCCGTTGGCAACCGGCACGCCCGCATCAAGCTGCACCTGGCTGACGCCGGCAGCGGACTCGTTGGATACAACCTCGAAGTGATAGGTATCGCCGCGCACCACTGCACCCAGTGCGATCAGCGCGTCGTAGTGGCCGCTGGCGGCGAGTTGCTGCAACGCGAGGGGAATTTCCAGCGCGCCGGGCACGCCCACCACGGCAATCCGGCCGGGCGCGACACCGAGCGCACTCAGGCGCTCCACGCAGGCGACGAGCAAACCGGCGCCGATCGCCTCGTTAAAGCGGCCGCGAACAATGGCGATACGCAGCTCCGACCCGTCGAGGCCCGGCCTGATCTCTCTCACTGTCCTGCCTTCGCCGCGCGCTGCGGTTGCACGTACTCGGCTACTTCCAGGTTCCATCCGGCCATGCTCGGCATTTTGCGCGGCGTCGCCATCAGTTTCATTTTGCCAACGTTGAGATCGCGCAATATCTGCGCGCCGATGCCGTAGGTCAATAGCGCGACTTTCGCCGTCGGCCAGGGCTTGGATTCGCCGACGACGCGCTCGGCCAGCTGCGCCGAACTTTCGGCGCAATTGAGGAGCACCATGACGCCGCTGCCGGCCGCGTCGATCGCGGCAAGCGCTTCATTTACACCCCAGGAATGCGCACCCGGCGCGGTATCGAGCAGATCGAGCATGGACAAGGGTTCGTGCACGCGCACCAGCGTGGGGGTATCGGCGTCGATCGCACCGCGCACCAGCGCCAGGTGCGTCGCGCCGGAAATATGCTCGCGATAGGCGATCATTCGAAAGCCGCCATGCGTGCTCACAATGCCGCGCTCGGCCACACGCTCGACCAGAGACTCCGTCTGGCTGCGGAAGTGAATCAGGTCGGCGATGGTGCCGATTTTCAGACCGTGCTCTTTTCCGAATTCAATCAGGTCGGGCAATCTGGCCATGCTGCCGTCGTCTTTCATGACCTCACAAATCACCGCGGCGGGCGTGAGTCCGGCCAACGCCGTCAGGTCGCAGCCGGCTTCGGTGTGCCCGGCGCGGACCAGCACGCCGCCGGGTTCGGCCGCGATCGGGAATATATGCCCGGGTTGGACAATGTCCTCGGGCTTGGCGCCGTGGGCAACCGCCGCCTGAACGGTGCGGCTGCGGTCCTGCGCCGAAATCCCGGTGCTGACCCCGGTGGCCGCCTCAATCGAGACGGTAAACGCCGTGCCGTGGGAGGACCGGTTCTCCTGCGCCATCGGCGCGAGCTGCAGCTGGCGGCAGCGCTCTTCGGTAAGGGTGAGGCAGATCAGGCCGCGCGCGAACCTGGCCATGAAGTTGATTTTTTCCGGGGTGACGAAATCCGCCGCGAGCAGCAGATCGCCCTCGTTCTCGCGGTCTTCCTCGTCCACCAGGATGACCATCTTGCCGGCCTTGATGTCGGCGATGATTTCCTCGGTGCGGCTGATGCTCTTGTTCGATTGCGGGTCGAACAGGCGATGGACCTGATTCATTTGGCGGCACTCCATTTATGACCTGCCGATTATATGCGTTTCCCCGGCCGATCGCGGATCGTGCCTGACCTGATGCAAGGGCATCGAAACCTGCAGGTGAAGCGGACGCGACGGCTAATATTTCATATCCATGCCGGAGCCGACGAACGGCGGCGTCCTGCCAACCAGCGCTTCGAGCATGATCAGCTCGGCGTCGGTGTGGTTGATCACCGGCGCCACTTCGATCATCTTGATCGGCATCTCGCCGTGTGCGTGGATGTAGCGCGGCGAATCGTGATGCTTGGTGCGCACCGTCTCCCTCGCCGAGGGCATGTTGCTCGCCTCCAGGTCGGCCACGCCGTAGCAGGTGCAGGCGTAGGTACGCTCGGCTTCGACTTCGAGGTAAAGGCCGGTTCCACGAATGCCGATGGTGGCGGTCGGCGTCGCGATACGGCGCTGCCCGCGACCGAAGACCGACAGCAGCCTGCCCGTGACCAAGCGCAGCGAGGAGATCAGCACATTGCTCCGCCCCGAGGTCAGAAGTTCGCTGTTCCCGCGCAGAAGGAACGCATCTGCGCCGACGACGAATACGGCATTGGCGCCCGGCGCGGTGACAACATGGTCGCCAGGCAACACTGGCGCGCCCAGCGCTGCGGCTCGTCCGTTGATCAGCACCTCCCCGTTCATTTGCACCACACCGCCGGCCTGCGTGCCTGCAGCCAGGACATCGCGCAACAGCAACGGCAGGGCCGCGCCGCCCGCCAGCGCGCGTTTGAGCCACTCGCGCCGCCGGTAGGCGAACGATGCGCTGTATTGCTGCATCTGCGCTCGGGGTTACTTGTCGCGCAACTCGCGCCGCAGAATCTTGCCGATGGGCGTCTTCGGCAGGCTGTCGCGGAATTCCACGTGCTTCGGCAGCTTGTAGCCGGTGAGCTCCCGCCTGCAGTGCTCGATTACCGACTCCTTGGTCAGGTTCGGATCCTTCTTCACGATCACCACTTTTACTGCCTCGCCCGTTTTTTCGTCGCTCACGCCGACCGCCGCGCACTCGAGCACGCCGGGGTGCATCGCCACCACACTTTCGATTTCGTTCGGATAGACGTTGAAACCCGACACCAGAATCATGTCCTTCTTGCGGTCGGTAATCGTGACGTAACCCTTGGCGTTGATGTTGCCGACATCACCGGTCTTGAGCCAGCCCTGGTGCAGCACTTTGGCGGTTTCCCCCGGTTGCTGCCAGTACCCCTTCATCACCTGCGGCCCGCGAATGCATATCTCGCCGGTGAATTTCTCTATGTCGCCGCTGCCGGTCCAGACCGGCAGTTCGTTGAACTCATCGTCGCGAATCGAGAATTCGGTGGAGGAAATCGGCAGTCCGATGGTGCCGTTCCACGGCGTGCCCAGAGGATTGATGCTGGCCGCGGGCGAGGTCTCGGTCAGGCCGTAGGCTTCGGTCAGATAGCGGCCGGTCATCTGTTGCCATTTTTCCGCCACCGGCTTTTGCACCGCCGCCCCGCCGCCCACGACGACTTTCAGTCCGGAGAAATCGAGCTCGCCGAAACCGGGCGTATTCAACAGCCCGTTGAAAAGCGTGTTGACACCAGTCAGCACCGACCATTTCCACTTGGCCAGCTCCTTGACGAATGCGGGAAGGTCGCGTGGATTGGTGATCAGCACGTTGACCACGCCCAGCGTCATGAAATAGAGCGTCGTCGTCAGGCAGAAGATGTGATACATCGGCAGCGGCGAAATCACTACCTCCTCGCCTTGCTTGAGATTGCCCCCGATCCACACACCCGCCTGCTCGATATTGGCGAGAATATTGCGATGGGTCAGCATGGCGCCCTTGGACAGGCCGGTGGTGCCGCCGGTGTACTGCAGGAACGCGATGTCCTCTCGATCGATGCTGACGGCCTTGAGTTGAGCACTGGCGCCGCGCGCGAGCGCCGTGCGAAAATCGATGGCACCATCGATGTGCCAGTCCGGCACCATTTTCTTCAGCCGCTTGACCACCAGATTCACGATCCAGCGCTTGGGCAGCGGCAGCAGGTCGCCGAGCTGGGTGGTGATCACGTGCTCTATCTGGGTTTTCTGGACCACCTGCTGCAGCGTGTTGGCGAAATTCTCGACGATCACGATGGCCTTGGCGCCGGAGTCCTTCAGCTGGTGCTCGAGCTCGCGCGGCGTGTACAGCGGGTTCACATTCACCACGGTCATTCCGGCCCGCAGAATACCGATCAGCGCCACCGGGTATTGCATCAGATTGGGACTCATAATGGCGACGCGCTCGCCCTTGGTCATTCCCGGCAGGCTTTGCAGAAACGCGGCGAAGTCGCGGCTGCGGCTGTCCAGCTCGGCATAACTCAAGCTGCAGCCGAAGTTGTTGTAGGCCGATTTATCGGCAAACTTGCGAAATGCTTTCTCCACCAGATCCGGGATCGACGTGTAGCGATCGGCATCGATCTCCGCTGGAACGCCCGCGGGATATTCCTTCAACCAGATCTTTTCGGTCACGGTGTTCTCCTCGAGAATGAATTTGAAATGAAGTTGCAGATCCAGGTCTGCGCCTGGATTGAGTCAGGAAGCCTCATTTGCACTGGCGCGCAATGCGCTGCCGCATCTCCAGCTGCCGCCGCTTGAACTGATCCATCACATCCTTGTCGGCCCCGGCGGCTATCCGCCGGTCTATGTCGGCCAGTTCGTCGCCATAGTTCTCGCACTTGGCCTGTTGAATCGCCTGTTCGCGCTCGCGCCGCTTTTCCGCGGTCTCCTGCTGTTGCTGCGGATCGGCCTTGGCCGCGGAAGGGGCCGGTTCGGTCTTCGGCCCCTCGCACGGCCGCTCCTGGAATTGATTGCCGCAGCGGTACATCTTTTTCTGCGCCAGCACCACGCCGCTACCGCAGGCAATCGCAAACGCCAAAAACAGTCGGATCATGATTCCCTCTCCATGCTTAGTCCATCCGGAACGAAGTGTCCTATGGTACCCCGTCGAGGAACGCCGATCCAGTTCGACGCGGCGAGCGCGCCTGCTACGGTTTCGACGCGGCGAGCAGCAGCGCGCGCATTGCCGCGGCGCGCTGTTCGTCGTAGCCACCGCGCTCCAGACCCAGCGGAATCGAGCGCAGCGCCAACTCGCAATACAGATGCAGGGCGTCCGGGCCGACCCGGGCCAACTCGGCCAGGTGTTTTTCCATGGTGCCAATATCGCCACGCGAATAGGTGCCTGCCAGGCCCTGCGCCAAACCCATGCGCTCCACCGAGGCCACGGTGCCGCGCAGCAGCGGCAACAACGCACGTATCGTATCCTCCCGCCCGACGCCAAAACTGTGCCACAGTTCGACCGCTTCGTTGAGCAGGGTGATGACGAAACCCGCGGCGTAATGCGCCGCGGCGTGATAGCGCGCGCGGCATCCGGGTGGCAGGCGAATGGCGCGGCAGCGCAGCACCTGCGCCAGGTGTTCCAGCTGCGACAAAAGCGGCGCTTCGGCTTCAATTGCAATGGTGCATCCCGGCAAACCGGCGAGCGCCACGTCGGGATCGGCGAACAGTTGCAGCGGATGAAACCCGCCTGTCTGCGCACCGGCGCGGGCCGCAGGATCGAGCACCGCCACTTCGGTCGCACCGCTGCAGTGGATGACCGCGATGTCCTCGCGCCATCTGAGGCCGGCGGCGAGCGTGGCGATGGCATCGTCAGGGACGGTGATGAATACCAGGTCGCTGCCATCGACGACATCCTGCGCGTGTGGGGCCGCGCGGCAGCCGTCGATCCGCGCCGCCAGTTGTGCGGCTGAAACCGCGCTGCGGCTGGCGGCGGCGACAACGCGCTGTCCGCCTTGCGCCATGCCCCAGGCCAGCCCCTTGCCCACACGGCCGGCGCCGATGAAACCGATGCGTGGAGCAGTCGCCTCTTGCTGTGTGTCCATCGGTCGCCCTAGTCGGTCCCGCTCGCGGTTAAGGCACGCAAAGGCAGCCTATCAGGCGTCGCGTTCCGCCTGCTTGCGCGCGCGCACCACTTCGGCGAGATCGAGCACCGCCTGCGCCAGCGCGACGCGGTCGTCCTCGGAACGCATGATCGTCGGCGCAACGGCGACGTCGATGCCGCAGGCGCGGATGTCCGCGGCGGCGGCTTCGTCCACGCTGTCGATCACGAAACCGTCGATCAGCCGGTAGTATTCGAGCGCCGCCCGCCGCGCCGACACTTCGTGGCCCAGTTCCTGCATCATCTTGCCTGCCGCGCCCTTGAGCGCGCGATCGCCTACGATGGGACTCACCGCTATGATCGGCGCACCGCACTCGCGCAGCATCTCGCGCAGGCCCTGCACCGCGAGAATGGGCTGAATCGTGTGGTAGGGATTGGCCGGGCAGAGGACGATCGCTTCCAGATCGGGCGCATGCAGCGCGTCCAGCACTTCGTCGGGAATGCGCGCCACGTCCGCGCCGGCATACAGAAATCCTTTCACCACCGGCGCGCACTCCAGTTCGGTGAGGTATTCGTGATAGCTCACATGACCGTCATCGGTGATCACCACCGTGCGCACCGGGTCGTTGCTCATCGGCACTACACGCGCATCGATGCCCAGCGTGTCGCAAAATCCCAGCGTGATCCGGCTGAGCGGATACTCTTCCCGCAGCGCTTCGGAACGCAAAAGCGGCAGCGCCAGCGAGCGATCGCCAACGCGTACCCGGTGCTCGGAACCCAGGCGGTGCAGCATTTCATGCAACACATAGGTCTCGCCGGCAGGTTCCCAGCCGGCCCCGGGTCCGGCGATTCCGCCGAGCGTGTACAGCATGGTATCGATGTCGGGGGAGAACGCCAGGCCGAACACCTCGTGGTCGTCGCCGGTGTTGACGATGACGGTGAGATCCCTGCCGCGCAGGCGGCGCAGCCCGTCAGCGAGCTTCGCGCCGCCTACCTGACCAGACAATGCGATGACGGTACCCATTGGATCTCTCCGCTCTTGAACTGTGAATTGTAGCCGACGCGAGGTCCGGGCGCGTGCGTACGATGCTGCGGTGTAGAATCGGACCGCCTGCATTGCGCCGGATCGCGTCGCTGCCTTTCTCCGCAGGCCACCGCTACCATGGACCTTGACCATGAATAGAACGCCTGTTCCAAGCATCAAGCCCGAAACCTTCGCGCTGATCGAGCGCCTGATCGGTTTCGACACCACCAGCCGCGGCTCCAACCTCGGCCTGATCGAATGGACGCGCGACTATCTCAAGGGCTACGGCATCGAATCGCGCCTTACCTACGACGCCGGCGGCAACAAGGCGAATCTGTTTGCCACCGTTCAAAAGGGGGCGAAGCCCGGCATCGTGCTCTCCGGCCACACCGACGTGGTGCCGGTGGACGGGCAAAACTGGTCGAGCGACCCGTTCAAGGCGACGCTGAAAGACGACCGTATCTACGGCCGCGGCGCGTGCGATATGAAGAGTTATCTCGCCGTGATCCTGGCGATGGCGCCACGCTTTGCCGCGGCCAATCTCAAGGCGCCGATACATTTCGCGCTGTCCTACGACGAAGAAATCGGCTGCATCGGCGCGCGCGGGCTGCTCGAAGACCTGGCGCGCAACAACATCCGCCCTGCGGGCGCGGTGATCGGCGAGCCGACCAGCATGCAGCCGGTGATCGCGCACAAGGGCAAGCGCTCCTACGGGTGCTGCGTACGCGGCAGGGAAGCGCATTCGGCACTCACGCCGCAGGGCGTGAACGCGATCGAATACGCCGCCAAAATCATCACCTACATCCGCCACATGGCCGAGCGCATGCAGGCGTGCGAGCCGCGTGACTACGGCTTCGACGTGCCCTTCACCACGCTGCAGACCGGTGTGATCTCGGGCGGCACCGCCCTCAATATCGTGCCGCAGGAATGCAATTTCCAGTTCGAGTTCCGCTACCTCCCCGGCGCCGACCCGGACGCCCTCGAACGAGAAATAAAGGACTATGCCGAACGCGTGATCCTGCCGGAGATGCAGCGAACCGATCCGGGCACCAGCATCCGCTTCGACACCAAGGCCGAGATCCCGGGACTCAACACCGCCGAGGAAGACCAGGTCACCCAACTCGCGCAGGCCCTGTCGCGCAACCAGTCCACGGCCAAGGTGGCCTATGCCACCGAGGGCGGGTTATTTCAGCAAGCTGGCATCCCCGCGATCATCTGCGGCCCGGGCTCGATCGAGCAGGCGCACAAGCCCGACGAATACGTGACCCTGGCGCAGGTGGCGCTGTGTGAGTCGTTCATGGAGCGGCTGCTGGAGCAGATGTGTGCGGGATAACGCGGCGCGTTTAGCGCGCACGAGTGCGCTGAAAAACAACGGGACGCCGCGGCGTCCCGTCTTGTTTCACTACTGTGGCGAAAGCTTACTCGGCACCGGCCTCGGCAGCCATATCCGGCGCCACAGTCTCCGGCACCGCGACCGCGCGCTTGGTGAGTTTCTCGCGAATCCGCGCCGACTTGCCCGAACGGTCGCGCAGGTAATAGAGCTTGGCGCGGCGCACGTCGCCCTTGCGTTTGACCTCGACCGAAGCGATCAGCGGTGAGTAGGTCTGGAACGTGCGCTCCACGCCTTCACCCGCGGAAATCTTGCGCACGATAAAGGACGAATTGAGACCGCGGTTGCGCTTGGCGACGACCACGCCTTCGTAAGCCTGCACGCGTTTGCGCTCGCCCTCGACCACTTTGACGCTCACGATCACAGTGTCGCCGGGGGCAAACACGGGAACCGTCTTGCCCAGGCGGGTCATTTCTTCTTGTTCGAGTTTGGCAATCAGATTCATGGCACTGCTCCTTCGCATACGCAAATGACTACGTGTTTTCTTCCTGCTTGAATTGTTCAAGCAATTTCGCTTCTTCAGCGCTCATGCCGCGCTTTTCCAGCAACTCCGGCCGTCTTTGCCAGGTCCTGCCCAGCGCCTGCTTCAGGCGCCAGCGTTCTATCTCGGCGTGGTTGCCGGAGAGCAATACCGGCGGCACGCGCTCGCCCGCATATTCCTCGGGCCGGGTGTAATGCGGGCAATCCAGCAGTCCGCCCACAAACGAATCCTGCGCCGCCGAATCTTCATCACCCAGCACGCCGGGCAACTGCCGCACCACGGCGTCGATCAACACCATCGCCGCCAACTCGCCGCCTGAGAGCACGTAGTCGCCGATCGAAAGTTCCGCGTCGACCGCGCGGCTAATCAATCTTTCGTCCACGCTCTCGTAGCGCCCGCATAACAAGACCGCACCCGGCCCTGCTGCGAGTTCCATCACCTTGCGGTGATCCAGCACCCTGCCCTGCGGCGAAAGGTAAATCACCTTGCGCCCACCACCTGCGACACGCGCTTTGGCTGCGTCAATCGCCGCCTTCAGCGGCTCGGCCAGCATCACCATGCCGGGCCCGCCGCCATACGGCCGGTCGTCCACCGAGCGATAATTGTCGCTGGCGAAGTCGCGCGGATTCCACAACTCCAGGCTATAGCGCTCAGCTTTCAATGCACGGCTGGTAATTCCCGATTCGGTGAGCGCCGCAAACATCTGCGGAAACAGCGTCACGCAATCGAAGTGGATCACCAGTCCAGCTCCCACTCCACCCGGATCCGGCCCGCGGCCATATCCACCTGCAGCACCACCTGCTCGACAAAAGGCAGCAGTCGTTCGGTCTCGCCGGCGACAACGCGCATCACCGGATGCGCGCCGTTCTCGAACAGTTCGGCGACCACTCCGAACTCTTCGTCCTTTCCGTTCACTACCTTCAGGCCGATCAGGTCGGCCCAGTAAAATTCGTTATATGCGTTCTGCGGCAGTGCGTCGCGCTTTACCGCAACGTCGCAACCCTTCAGCGCCAGTGCCGCATTGCGCTCCTCGCAGCCCTCGAAACGCGCCACCAGACTGGCTCCGTGCTGCAATACGCTCTGTGCTACCTTCACTTCTCGCCAATCGTCGTTCCTGCCGACCCACCACGACGGATAGGCGCTCAAACTGTCCGGTACCGCGCTGTAGGGCTCGATTCTGACCCAGCCCTTGAGACCGTAGGGGGCGACGATGCGCCCCATCACGATCAGCCGCGCCGTCTGCTTAAGCTGCAGCGGGGGCGACAGTTCCGGCGACTTTTTTGCCAAACTGCTTGACCAGCCTTGCGACCGTGGGTGAGAGCTGCGCGCCCTTGCCCTGCCAGAAGCTCAGCCTGTCCATGGCAACGCGCAGGTTCTCGCGGCCTTCGGGCGCCTTGGGATCATAGAAGCCGACGCGCTCGATGAACTTGCCGCCGGCGGCCCGGCGCGAATCCGCCACCACCATGTTGTAGAACGGGCGTTTATGCGCGCCACCGCGGGCGAGGCGAATCACAACCATGTTGTTATCCTGAAACTCGAAAAAGAGCGAGATTCTACGATGATTCAGTACCCATTGGCAAGGAATTTATGCCAACGGATTTGGCCGGCCTGACCGAGATTTACCAGGGTTTTCAACGCAATATGTGCTGGGAACGACGCAGAATCAGCGACCGGATCCCCGCCACGGCTAGGCTAGGCTAGGCTAACGCATGCCGGGGATCATTCCTTTCATCCCGCGCATCATTTTCGCCATTCCGCCCTTCTGCATCTGTTTCATCATCTTTTGCATCTGTTCGAACTGGTTCAACAGACGGTTGACTTCCTGCACCTGCACACCGGCACCTGCCGCGACGCGGCGCTTGCGCGTAGCCTTCATCAGTTCGGGATGCGCGCGCTCCTGCCGCGTCATGGAATTGATGATGCCCTCGATGCGGCGCATCTGCTTTTCGCCCATGTCGGCCGATTGCGCCTGCGCCGCCTGCGCCAGCTGCGCCGGCAGTTTGTCGATCATCGACGACAGCCCGCCCATCTTGCGCATCTGGCCGATCTGCTGCTTGAAGTCATCCAGGTCGAAGCCCTTGCCGCGCTTCAGCTTATCGGCAAGCTTTTGCGCTTCTTCCACATCGACGCTCTTGCGCGCCTCCTCCACCAGCGACAGCACGTCGCCCATGCCAAGGATGCGCGCCGCCATGCGCTCCGGGTGAAACGCTTCCAGCGCTGCAAGCTTTTCGCCCACGCCAGCGAACTTGATCGGCTTGCCGGTGACCTGCCGCACCGACAGTGCCGCGCCGCCGCGCGCATCCCCGTCGAGCTTGGTCAGCACCACCCCGGTGAGCGGCAGCACTTCGCTGAACGCTTTGGCCACATTGACCGCGTCCTGCCCCTGCATCGCGTCGACAACGAACAGGGTCTCTATCGGGCTGAGCACGGCGTGCAGTTCGGAGATTTCCTGCATCATCGCCGCGTCTATCGCCAGGCGCCCGGCGGTGTCGACAATGAGCACGTCGTTGTAGTGTTTCTTCGCGTAATCCAGTGCCGCCAGTGCTATGTCCCGCGGCTGTTTCCCGACTGCAGATTCGAAGAAATCAATTTCAAGCTGGCGCGCAATCGTACGCAGCTGCTCGATCGCGGCCGGTCTGTAAACGTCACAGCTGGCGAGAAGCGGTTTCTTCTTTTGCCCGGCAAGGAGCTTCGCCAGTTTGCCGCTGGTGGTTGTCTTGCCCGAACCCTGCAGGCCCGCCATGAGTATCACCGCGGGCGGAGTAACCGCCAGATTGAGCGCCGCGTTCTCCCCGCCCATCAGGCGCGCGAGCTCGCGCTGCACCACGCCGACCAGCGCCTGGCCGGGCGTAAGGCTGCCGATCACCTCTTCGCCCATCGCCTTTTCCTTTACCGCGGCGATGAAATCCTTCACCACCGGCAGGGCGACATCGGCCTCGAGCAACGCCATGCGCACTTCGCGCAGCGCATCGGCGACATTGGATTCGGTCAGGCGTGCTTCGCCACGCAGGGTCTTGATGACCCTGGACAGGCGGTTGGTCAGGTTATCCAGCATTCTGTGGTGTAAAATTTGCACATGCCCGACATTTTACTCTATGCCGTCACGTCGCTTCTTTATGCGGCGCTCGGACTGCATTTCTGGCGCACGCGCTGGACGGGCGGCGGCGCGGCGGGCGGGGAGGAAGGCTCCGGCAGCGTCTCCTGGGAGCGGCTGGCGATACTCGCGCCGTTCCTGCTGCACAGCTATCTGCTCTACGCCAGCCTGTTTGCCGCCACCGAATTACGCTTCGGTTTTTCCCAGGCGCTGTCGGTGACGCTGTGGCTGACCGTGCTGATCTACTGGGTGGAGAGCATGGTCTACGACGTGAAGGGCATGCAGGCACTGGTGCTGCCGCTTGCCGCGCTGTGCGCGCTGTTGCCGGCGTTCTTTCCCGGACCCGAGACCCCCGCCTACACGCAGACTGTAGCCTTCAGAATTCATCTGCTGGTGGCGATGCTCGCCTACAGCCTGTTCACCATCGCCGCGCTGCATGCCACGCTGATGACCGTCTTGGAGCGGCACCTGCATAGCGGCATGCATGCCGCGGCCTCGGGCGAATCGCTCGCAGGACCTTGGGCTTCGCTGCCGCCGCTGATGACGCTGGAGAAGCTGCTGTTCCAGATACTCTCCCTGGGCTTCGTGCTTCTCAGCCTGACGCTGGCTTCCGGTTTCGTGTTTTCCGAAGAGCTGTTCGGCCAGGCCGCGCGCTTCAATCACAAAACCGTATTCGGTATTGCATCCTGGATCATCTTCGCCGCACTGCTGATCGGACGCTACGGCTGGGGCTGGCGCGGACGCACAGCGCTGCGCTGGACGCTCGCCGGATTCGCCGCGCTGCTGCTCGCCTATGTCGGCAGCATGTTTGTGCTCGAAGTGATACTTGGGCGAGTTTAGATCGGCATTGAATCAGGGGGCACGCCCCCTTATATATCCCCCGAATCGGAGGCTGTTGAAAAACTCTTCCCGCAGAAGAAGGCGAACCAAGGCGTGATCACTGTGCTAGCGAAAAGCGTTGTTCAACAGCCTGTCAGATGCCTGGGTGCGCGACGCCTCCCCTCGGCGTTTAGCGCGTAACGCGCGCTCCTCGCATGGAAGACATCCCCTTATCGGCGCAGTTCAGCGTATTGATATTGATGCTGCTGCTGTCCGCGTTTTTCTCGCTTGCCGAGACCAGCATGATGGCGCTCAATCGCTATCGACTAAAGCACCTACTCAAACAGGGACATCGCGGTGCCAGGCTGGCGCATGCGCTGCTCGCCCGCACCGACCAGCTGCTGGGCGTGATTCTGCTTGGCAACACACTGGTGGCAGCCGGCGCGGCGACCCTGGCCGCAGTGATCGCGCAGCAACTGCTCGGCGACTATAAATGGGTTCCCGGCGTAAGCGCGATTGCGATCACGCTGGCGCTGCTGATTTTTTCGGAGATCACGCCAAAGGTGATCGGCGCCGCGCACGCCGAGCGCATCGCATTTGCAGTGAGCTACGTGCTCACGCCGATGCTGAAACTGCTGTATCCGGTAGTCTGGTTCGTCAATCTGTTCGTGTCCGCGCTGTTGATGCTGCTGCGCTTCAAACCGCGCGAGGGCGGTGAACCGCAGCGCCTTTCGGCCGAGGAGCTGCGCTCCCTGGTGCTGGAGGCCGGCCACTACATTCCGAAGAAGCATCGCAGCATCCTGATCAATCTGTTCGACCTCGAACGCGTCACGGTTGAGGACGTGATGACGCCGCGCGCGCAAATCGAGGCGGTCGATCTGGAGGCGCCGCTGGAGCGCATCGCAGAACAGCTCGCCACCAGCTATCACACGCGGCTGCTGGTCTATCGCAGCGAGCTCGGAAATATCGCCGGCATTCTGCACCTGCGAAAAGTGCTGGCGTTGATGCGCGACCACGATTTCACGCGCGACAAGCTCGCAGAATTGCTCACCGAACCCTATTTCATTCCGGCCAGCACGCCGCTGTTCGCGCAGATGCAATACTTTCAGGAAAATCACCAGCGCCTTGCCTTGGTCGTGGACGAGTACGGCGAACTGCAGGGCCTGATGACGCTGGAGGACATCATCGAAGAGATTATCGGCGAGTTCACCACCAATTCGCCCGCGGTCGGAAGCATCCGCGCCTGGGACAAGAACGACAGCGCGCTGGTCGAGGGCACGAGCCCGCTGCGCGAACTCAATCGCAAACTCGGCCTGGCGCTGCCGCTCGACGGACCCAAGACCTTGAACGGACTGATCGTCGAGCACTTTCAGGACATTCCGGAAGCCGGCGTCAGCCTGAAGATCGCCGGCGTGCCGATGGAAATCGTGCAGACCCAGGATCGCGTGGTCAGGACGGTACGCCTGTTCAAACCCAAGACCGAAGCGCCCGCGGCGCCGGAAAAATCCTGACCCGACCGCCGTTGCCGACACGCCGGGTTCGGGTCGACAATTCATGGCAAAAATATCTAATCTTCAATACATTAGGCGAATGACCTCAGGCTTTACAAAAAGCCATGGGCAGTGCATCATGATTGCACCGGTAATACAATAAGCGCCGTCGGGAAGCGTCGGAGGGAAAAATGGCCACAGCGGCAAAAGACAAAGTCAAGGAATTCAGCTTTGTCTGGGAGGGTAAGGACAAGCAGGGAAAGGTGGTCAAGGGCGAAGTGCGCGCCCAGGGCGAGGCCATGGTCAACGCGACGCTGCGCCGCCAAGGCATCCTGGTCACAAAGCTCAAGAAACAAAGCGCCGGCAGCGGCGGCAGTGTCAGCGAGAAAGACGTCACATTGTTCACGCGCCAGCTCGCCACCATGATGAAAGCCGGCGTGCCTCTACTACAGTCCTTCGACATCGTCGGCAAGGGCCACACCAATCCGGCAGTAGCGCGCCTGCTGATGGCGATCAAAACCGACGTCGAGACCGGCTCCAGTCTGACGCAGGCGTTTCGCAAATTTCCGCTTTATTTCGACCCCTTGTTCTGCAACCTCGTCGGCGCCGGCGAGCAGGCCGGTATCCTGGAATCGCTGCTCGATCGACTGGCGACGTACAAGGAGAAAACGCAGGCGATCAAGTCCAAGATCAAGGCTGCCCTGTTCTACCCCATCGCCATTATCGGCGTCGCCTTCATCATCACCGCGGTGATCATGATTTTCGTGATTCCCGCGTTCAAGCAGGTGTTCACCAGTTTCGGCGCCGACCTGCCCGGGCCGACCCTGGTCGTGATGGCCATATCGGATAATTTCGTCAAGTACTGGTACGTCATCTTTCCGCTGATCTTCGGCAGCATCTACGGGTTCATGTACTCGTGGAAACGCTCGCTCGCGGTGCAGATCTTCATGGACAAGCTGCTGCTCAGGGCGCCTGTATTCGGTCACCTGATTCGTATTTCGACCATCGCACGCTGGACGCGCACGCTGTCAACCATGTTTGCCGCCGGCGTACCGCTGGTGGAAGCACTGGATTCGGTGGGTGGGGCGTCGGGAAACTACGTCTACCTGGTGGCGACAAAAAGCATCCAGCAGGCGGTCAGCACCGGCTCCAGCCTCACGGTAGCCATGACCGACACCGCGGTATTCCCGAGCATGGTGATCCAGATGGTGCAGATCGGGGAGGAGTCGGGCGCGCTCGATGGCATGCTGTCCAAGGTCGCGGACTTCTTCGAGGCCGAGGTTGACGACGCCGTGGGTGCACTTTCCAGTCTGATGGAACCGGTCATCATGGTGGTGCTGGGTACTCTGATCGGCGGGATGGTGATCGCGATGTACCTGCCGATTTTCAAACTCGGCCAGGCAGTCTAGGATCGAAGGCACAGTGTTGGCGCGACAGAAGGCAAAGCTTCGGCTTCGCGTGCCTGCGTACTCCTTCTGGCTTCGACTTTCGTCACCATGACCTCGCTGGAGGTCATGGTCCAACCCGCCGTTTTTCCCTGGTTGTGCCTCGCGCTGGGCCTGTGCGTGGGATCGTTCCTGAACGTGGTGATCTATCGCCTGCCAAAAATCATGCAGCGCGACTGGGAAGTTCAATGCGCCGAATTGCGCGAGGAAAAGCCACCCGAAAGGGAGGTGTTTACGCTCGCCCGCCCGCGCTCGCGCTGTCCCGCCTGCGCCCATCCGATCTCGATGCTGCAGAACATTCCGATCGCGAGCTACCTGGCATTGCGCGGCAAGTGTTCAGCATGCGGCGCTCGCATCAGCGCACGCTATCCATTGATTGAAGCCTTGAGCGGATTTGCGAGTGCCTACGCCGCGTGGCACTTCGGCTTCGGTCTGGCCGCGTTTGCGGCGATGGGATTTCTGTGGTGCATGATTGCGCTCGCGCTCATAGACTTCGACACCCAGTTGCTGCCTGACTCGATAACCTTGCCGCTCGTCTGGGGCGGGCTGCTGCTCGGTCTCGGCGGTACGTTCGTCGACCTGCGCTCGGCAGTGATCGGCGCCGCGGCCGGCTATATGTCGTTGTGGAGCGTGTATTGGGGATTCCGCCTTCTCACCGGCAAGGAAGGCATGGGCTTTGGCGACTTCAAGCTGCTCGCCGCGATCGGCGCCTGGTTCGGCTGGCAAATGTTGCCTCTGGTGGTTCTGGCTTCCTCGTTTGCCGGCGCCGTAGTCGGTATCTCGCTCATGCTGTTCGCGAAGCACGAACGCAACGTCCCCATTCCGTTCGGCCCGTATCTCGCCGCGGCAGGCGCGGTCGCGTTGTTCTGGGGCAAGCCGCTGACTTTCGCCTATCTGAGATTACTTTAGAGCATGCGCCGACCTCGCGCTGCAAAGGCAACAGTGCGATGACCTACATCGTAGGTCTGACCGGCGGCATCGGCAGCGGAAAAAGCGCCGCAGCGCAGGTGTTCGGAGATCTGGGCGCCACCGTAATCGACACCGACGCCATCGCGCACGAGCTCACCGCGCCAGGCGGCGCGGCGATTGCGCCGATCCGCAACGCGTTCGGCGCCGATTTCATTACCGCCGAGGGCGCGCTAGCGCGGGCGCGGATGCGCGAGCTGGTATTTGCCGATGCCGCGAAAAAAAGCGCTCTCGAAGCCATCCTCCACCCGCTGATTCGCACGCGTTCGGAGGGGCTGGCGCGTGCTGCGCGCGGTCCTTATGTAATTCTGATGGTGCCGCTATTGATCGAGTCGGGCGATTATCGACGTCGCTGCCAGCGTATTCTCGTCGTCGACTGTCCGGAGGAAATGCAGCTCACCCGCGTCATGGCGCGCAGCGGCATTGCGGCGGCGCAGGTACGCGCCATCATGGCGAACCAGGTGGCGCGGGAAGCGCGCCTCGCGGCCGCAGACGATGTGATCGACAACAGCCGCGATCTGGCGCACCTGCGAAGCCAGGCCGAAGCGCTGCACCTTCGCTATCTGCAGCTTGCTGCCGCTGTCTGATGAAGTTGTAAATTACTGACGAATCGGTCAAAATCCTCAAAACTGACCTTTATTTCGGGGCACCAGCGCGATAGTGATCACTTACGAGTATCCCTTCAACGAACGCATCCGCACGTTGCTGCGCCTGGAGGATCTGTTCGACCGGGTGCGCTTTTTTCTGGCCCGCCAGGACGCGCTAGATCACCATGCCACGCTGCTCACGTTGTTTGAGATTCTCGAAGTCGCAAGCCGCGCCGATCTGAAATCGGATCTGCTGCAGGAACTGGAGCGGCAGAAGCAGGTGCTGCTGTCGTTTCGCAACAATCCGGAAATCTCCGAGGAAGCACTGAATCAGGTGATCTCCGAGATCGAGCAGGCGAGCTCGGCGCTGTTCAACATGACCGGCAAGATCGGCCAGTATCTGCGCGAAAACGAGTGGCTGATGTCGATCAAGCAGCGCACCGGCATTCCCGGAGGCGTGTGCGAATTTGATTTGCCCTCGTACCACTATTGGCTGCATCGCGATTCCGGTTCGCGGGCTTTCGACCTGCACGGCTGGATCAATCCGCTGTTTCCGTTGCGCGACGCAACCGCCATCGTACTTCGACTGCTGCGCGAAAGCGGCAAGCCGTCCAAGATCCTTGCCCAGCAGGGCCTGTTTCAGCAGATGCTGGGCGGCCGCGTGGTGCAGATGGTCGGCATACGCCTGCCGCAAGAATCCGAATTCATCCCGGAGATCAGCGCCAACAAATACGCGCTCAATATCCGCTTTGCAATTTTCGGCGAAGATGCGCGTCCGCACACCAGCAGTTCGAACGTGGAGTTCGAACTGACGCTGTGTAATCTGTGACCAAGGCGAGCCGCACCGTCGGCTGCCCGCGTTGCGCCAAGCGGGTAAGCTGGGGAACCGAATCACCGTTTCGACCGTTCTGTTCCGAGCGCTGCAAGATGATCGATCTCGGCGCCTGGGCGAGCGAGGAATATCGTGTGGCGGTAGAAGGCGGCGAGGAGGACGCGGACGCCGGATCCGACGAATCGAAGCCGGAGGCGCCTTAGCGCTGTTGCCAGCTCCCGCGCACCATGGCGATGCCGTGCGCGCCATGGTGCCAGGCGATCTGCAGATCGGCCGGCTGCATTGCGCCAAGCGCGAACACCGGCATCGCTCTGCCGCGCACAAGGGTGCTGAAGCTGTCCCAACCCAGCGGCCGTGTTTCCGCGTGCGTCGGCGTCGCCTGCACCGGTCCGAGTACCGCGAAATCGACGCCGAGCTCGAGCGCTCGCTCCAGTTCGGCCGCGCTGTGGCAGGACGCCGCGCACCAGTCGAGCGCCGGCTTCTTGTCCAAGGCAGCGAGCTGCGCGGACGTGAGATGCACGCCGTCCGCACCCAGGCGCTCGGCCAGTTCGATGTCCGAATTGATCAGCACCTGCGCGGCGTACGGACGCGCTCTCGCGATCACCGCCGCGGCGAAGCGCGCAAGGTCCGCTTCCTGCATCTGTTTCTCGCGCACCTGAATCAGGCGCAGCCCCTGTGCCAGCCGCGCATCGATTCGGCTCAACTGCGCGGCCTCGCCCATCGAGGCCGCATGCGTAATGGCGTATTCGGTTGGCAGGCCCAGCGCCCTCAGCACCGGTCCGTTGGCCGGCAGGAGCGGTGCGACATCGAGCGCGGCCACCCGCTGCCAGGCGAGCCGTTGCGCCTCTTTTGCGTGCGGTTCGCCGCGCCAGGAACGCACGCGGAAGAAATTCAGCCGCACACGGGCGTGCGCATAAGCGTAGGTGCGCACGATCCATGGATAGGCGCGCTCGACCTCAATGCCGAGTTCCTCGTGCAGCTCGCGTGCGAGCGCCGTGGCGAGCGGCTCGCCCGGCTCGACCTTGCCGCCGGGAAACTCCCAGTATCCTGCGTACACCTTGCCTGGCGGGCGTTGTGCCAGCAGGAAGCTTCCATCCGGCCGCTCGATCACCGCGGCGACAACTTCGACCAGGTTTGTGTTCAACCGCGTCTGGTGCGCGGCGCGGCGGCGGCGCGCAGGCGGCCGGACACATCGCGCGCGAACTGCCAGGCGACGCGGCCGGAACGCGAGCCGCGCGACAGCGCCCACTGCAGCGCTTCTTCGTGCGTCGCCGCGATGTCCCGCGGCGAGCAGCCCAACTCGGTGAGCCAGTGGCTGACGATGTCGAGGTAATCATCCTGATCGAACGGATAGAACGACACCCACAGGCCGAAGCGCTCGGACAGGGAAATCTTCTCCTCCGAGGTCTCTCCCGGATGTATCTCCTCGCCCAGGTGCTTGTACTCCAGATTTTCCTGCATGTACTCGGGCATCAGGTGACGCCGGTTGGAAGTGGCGTAGATGAGCACGTTTTCCGAGGTCGCCGAAATCGAACCATCGAGTACCACCTTCAGCGCCTTGTAGCCCGCCTCCGCCGCCTCGAACGACAGGTCGTCGCAAAATATGATAAAGCGTTCGCTGCGCACCGAGATCTGGTCGACGATGTCGGGCAGGTCGATCAGGTCGCGCTTGTCCACTTCGATCAGGCGCAGCCCCTGGCGCTGAAATTTGTTCAGCACCGCCTTTACCAGCGACGATTTTCCAGTACCGCGCGCGCCGGTCAGCAATACGTTATTGGCCGGAAGCCCGGCGACGAACTGGCGCGTATTTTGTTCGATCAAACGCTTTTGCCGGTCGACGCCGTGCAGGTCGGACAGGCGGATTTTGTGCGGCCTCGCGACCGGCTGCAGATGGCCATGCCCGCCCGCCTTGCGCCAGCGAAAGGCGATGCTCGCGCTCCAGTCCACCGGCGGCTGTATCGCGGGCAGCAACACTTCGAGCCGAGCGACCAGTGCTTCGGCGCGTTGCAGGAATTTGGCGAGCTCTATCATAAAAGCTAGCTGCGGTAATCCGCATTGATGGAAACGTAATCATGCGACAAGTCGCAAGTCCATACCGTGTATTGCGCCCGACCGCGGCCGAGCTCCACGCGCACGCTGATTTCGCTTTGCTGCATCACGCGCTGGCCGTCTTGCTCGCGGTAGCCCGGATCGACTCCGCCGTCCCCGGCGACCAGCACGTCGCCCAGGTGCATACGCACCTTGGCGGCGTCGAGGTCGGCAATGCCGGCGTTACCGATCGCGCACAGCAGACGCCCGAGGTTCGGGTCGGAGGCAAAGAAAGCGGTCTTCACCAGCGGTGAATGCGCAATTGCAAAGGCGACCTTGCTGCATTCCTCCTCGGAATTACCGCCCTCCACCTGCACCGTGATGAACTTTGTCGCACCTTCGCCGTCGCGGATAATCGCCTGCGCCAGCCAGACGGCAACTTCGGTGACAGCCGCGGCGAGCTCCGTGTAATCCGGATGGCTGACGCTATCGATGGTTTGGGTCGCGGCCGCGCCGGTCGCAATCAGCATGAAGGAATCGTTGGTCGACGTGTCACCGTCGACGCTGATGCGATTGAACGACTGCGCGGCCGCCTGGGTCAGCATTTGCTGCAGCACCTGCCGGCTGACCGCTGCGTCGGTCGCAACGAAACCGAGCATGGTGGCCATGTTCGGGTGAATCATGCCGGCGCCCTTGGCGATACCGGTCACGCTCACCGGCTTGCCGCCCAGACTGAGCCGGCGCGAGCATGCCTTGGGCACGGTGTCGGTGGTCATGATTGCCGCGGCAGCAGGAGCCCAGTTGTCCTCGCGGCAATCGGCGAGCGCGCGCGGCAGCGCCGCGACAATGCGCTCCACCGGCAATGGCTCCATGATCACGCCGGTTGAAAACGGCAGGACCTGTGTCGCGTCGCAACCGAGCGCCGCCGCGAGTTCGGTACAGGCCAGCCTGGCGCGCGCGAGTCCGTCTGCGCCGGTGCCGGCATTCGCATTGCCGGTATTGACCAGCAGTGCGCGTGTCGGCCGTGCCAGCGCCAGATGTTCCCTGCATAGAATAACCGGCGCGGCACAATAGCGGTTCTGCGTAAACACACCGGCGACGCTCGCGCCTTCGGCCAGGCGCATGACCAGCAGATCGCGACGATTGGCCTTGCGCACGCCCGCCTCGGCGATGCCGAGCGCCACGCCATTTACCGGCAGCAGATCTTCGGGTCTGGGCGGAGCGAGATTGACAGGCATGGTTGCAACCTGATTAAGAGGCGATGTCAATATTAACTGTCATTCCGAGCGCAGCGAGGAATCTGCAGTTGAAGCTAACTGTAAAAAGCAGATTCCTCGACCTTCGGTCTCGGAATGACAATGCCATATGTTGCTGCTTTGCCGCGAGCGCTAAGTCAACTTTCCGTGGCACTGCTTGTATTTCTTGCCGGAGCCGCAGGGACAGGGATCGTTGCGGCCGATCTTGCCCATCTCGCGCACGAACGGCCGTTCCTTGTTTTTTTGCTCGCCGTCGTCGGCGACAGCCGGCGCCTCGTCGTAGCCGGCGTGGCGGTATTGGACATTTTCCACTGTTGGCGCTGTTTCCGTCGCAGCCTCGGCCAGTTCGGTTTCCGAATTTACCTGCACTGCGGTTAGTGTCTTCGTGACTTCCAGCTTGACGCTTTCGAGCATGCCAGAAAACAGCTCGAACGCTTCGCGCTTGTATTCCTGCTTCGGATTCTTCTGTGCGTAGCCGCGCAGGTGTATGCCCTGGCGCAGATGGTCAAGCGCGGCCAGGTGCTCGCGCCAATGCTGGTCCAGGTTGGTCAGCATGACCCAGCGTTCGTATTGATGCAGCGCTTCCGCGGGCGCAAGCGAGAATTTCTCCTGGTACACCCGGTCGGCCTCGGCCACCGCCTTTTCAAGCAGCGCCTGCTCGTCCAGGCTGGCGTCCGCATCGAGCCAGGATTTTACCGGGATGGTGAAATGCAGTTCCGCCGCAAACGCCTTCTCCAGTCCGGGCACGTCCCACTGCTCCTCAACGCTCTCGGGCGGAATGTGCGCGCGGAATATATCGCTCACGACGCCCTGGCGCAGTGAAGTGATGGTTTCACTGACGTCGGCGCTCTCCATCAGTTCGTTTCTCTGCTCGTAGATGACTTTGCGCTGGTCGTTGGCGACGTCGTCGTACTCGAGCAGCTGCTTCCTGATATCGAAGTTGTGCGCTTCGACCTTGCGCTGCGCCGACTCGATCGAGCGCGACACCCACGAGCTCTCGATCGCCTCGCCTTCGGGCATTTTCAGCCGCTGCATGATCGCCTTCACCTTATCTCCGGCAAAAATGCGCAGCAGCGGATCTTCCAGCGACAGGTAAAAGCGCGAGGAGCCAGGATCGCCCTGACGTCCGGAGCGGCCACGCAACTGGTTGTCGATGCGGCGCGACTCGTGGCGTTCGGTTCCGATTATGTGCAGCCCGCCGGCGGCGATGACCTTGGCGTGCAGTATTTGCCATTCCTCCCGCAGCGTCTTGATGCGGCTCTCTTTCTCCGCTTCGTCCACGCCTTCGCTGGCGCGCAGCACGTCGATGGTCCTTTCGACGTTGCCGCCAAGCACGATGTCGGTGCCGCGGCCGGCCATGTTGGTGGCGATAGTGACCATTTTCGGTTGCCCGGCCTGGACCACGATTTCAGCCTCGCGTGCATGCTGTTTGGCATTGAGCACCTGGTGCGGCAGCTTGATCTTCTCCAGCATGCCCGAGAGCAACTCGGAATTTTCAATCGACGTAGTACCGACCAGAACCGGCTGATCATGCTCGTAGCAGTGCTTGATCGCCGCGATGATGGCGTCGTTCTTTTCGTTGATCGTCTGATAGACGAGGTCCTCGCGGTCGTCACGGATCATGTTCTTGTGCGTCGGCACCACCAGTGTTTCCAGTCCGTAGATCTCCTGAAACTCGTAGGCCTCGGTATCGGCCGTGCCGGTCATGCCGGCGAGTTTCGCGTACATGCGGAAATAATTCTGGAAAGTGATTGTCGCCAGGGTCTGGTTCTCGTTCTGGATCGAGACGTTTTCCTTGGCCTCGACCGCCTGGTGCAGGCCGTCGGACCAGCGTCGTCCCGACATCAAACGCCCGGTAAACTCGTCGACGATAATGACCTCGCCCTCCTGTACCACGTAATGCGTGTCGCGCAGGAACAGGTGATGTGCCCGCAGCGCCGCGTACAGGTGGTGCATCAGGTTGATGAACGAGGGCTCGTACAGGCTGCGCCCTTCGGGCAGCAAGCCGACCCGCGCAAGCAGTTTCTCCGCGTGCTCGTGGCCCGATTCGGTCAGCAGCACCTGGCGTGATTTTTCGTCCATGGAAAAATCGCCTGGTCCATCCTCCTCGGCCTGGCGCACCAGCAGCGGCGCCACTTCGTTCATGCGGTAATACAGATCGGTATGATCTTCTGCCTGGCCGGAGATGATAAGCGGCGTACGCGCTTCGTCGATCAGGATCGAATCGACCTCATCGACAATGGCAAAATTGAGGCGGCGCTGGTAGCGGTCCGCCACCTGCATCGCCATATTGTCGCGCAGGTAGTCGAACCCGAACTCGTTGTTGGTGCCGTAGGTGATGTCGGCCGCGTACGCCTGCTGCTTCACATCCGCGGTGCTCTGCGACAGGTTGACGCCGACGCTAAGCCCGAGGAAGCGGTAGATGCGGCCCATCCATTCGGCGTCGCGGCTGGCAAGGTAATCGTTCACCGTGACGATGTGCACGCTCAGCCCGGACAGCGCATTCAGGTAGGCCGCCAGCGTGGCAACCAGAGTCTTGCCCTCGCCGGTACGCATTTCCGCGATTTTTCCGGCGTGCAAAATCATGCCGCCGATCAACTGCACGTCGAAATGGCGCATGTTGAGCACGCGCTTGCCTGCCTCGCGCACCACGGCGAACGCCTCGGGCAGCAGATCGTCCAGCGATTCACCCTGCGTCAGGCGCTGCTTGAACTCCGCGGTCTTGTCGCGCAACGCCTCATCTGAGAGCGCTGACATGGCGGGCTCGAGTGCGTTGATTCGTTGCACCGACTTGTTGTAACGCTTGATCAGCCGGTCGTTGCGGCTGCCGAAAACGCGGGTCAGGATGCGGTTGAACATTAAAGGGTTTGGGGGGAGGATCGAGGAAAGAGCGCGAATTTTACCATGCCTGCTCCTCCCAAAACGGCGGGAACGACCCGGCGTCAGAGCAGCGAATGAAACTGAACTAGCAGGAGAATATGAGCGCCGCGGCGCAGATCAGGCCCGGCGCATTCGCAGATTGGTGAAGCGCCTGTTACTTTACCATCGCGGTGGTGGCGGGGACCTTGAGGAAACGATTGGGGTTCTGTGCAACACCCTTATAGCGCACTTCGAAGTGCACATGCGGCCCGGTCGAGCGTCCGGTCGAGCCGGACTCGGCGATTATCTGTCCGCGCTGTACCAGGTCACCTACCTTCACCAGGAGCTTCGAATTGTGTGCGTAGCGGGTGGTAAAGTCGTTGCCGTGATCGATATCGATCATGTAGCCGTATTGCGGATGCGATTGCGCTGCGATCACCAGACCGCCGGCCGCGGCGTGGACCGGCGTGCCGGTATCGACCAAGAAATCGACGCCTTCGTGCATGGCATTCTGCCCGGTAATGGGGTCGATGCGCCAACCGAAACTCGATGCATTCCAATCCACATCCACTGGCCGCACCGTCGGCATCAGCTTCTTCTTGATTCTGGCGTCGAACAGGCGGTTCTCGAGAATGCCCATGTAGTCCTGGCGATTCTCCATATGCTTGGAAAGCGCATCAAGTTGCCCGGTAAGTTCGCCCATCGACAGGTCCTGGACCGGAATACTGGAGGGCAGCGCGCCGCCACGGCCGGGCGCCTCGTTCATGCGAAATTCCTGCGGCTTGATGCCGGCCAGTGCCGACAAGCGCTCGCCCAGCGCGTCCAGGCGCATGAGTTGCGCCTGCATCTGTCCCAGGCGCACCGCCATCGCGTTCAGGTTCTCGCGCATGAACTCTTTCGCGTTCTGGGTCTGTTGCTCCTGCGCCGACAGCAACAGCGTCTGCACCAGCGGCAGCTTAATATCGACCGCGTGCCGGAACACCAGATAGAACATGGAACTGGACAGAATCACGACCGCCGCAGTCAGGAGCCCGGCTCCCAGCAGAAGGTGGCGGGCGCCCAATGAAATCGACTTGGCCGTTGCCAGCCGGTCCGATACGAGAATAATATGCATGGTTCCCTCAGAGTTCCTATACATGCATTCCAAGAATCTTCGCGCCTACCTGGACTCGGCCGTCGGCATAGCGGGACTTTTACCCCAGGCGGAACGACTCATCGAATTGCGGCGTATTTACAGCAAACTGGTGCCGCAACAATTGTTGCGATCATCGTCGATCGTCAATTGTAAGCAGCAAACGGTGGTTATTTTCGCCGAAAACAACGCCGTTGCAGCCAAGCTTAGATTGCTAAGCCCACGATTAGTCGATGATTTTTCAAAAAGTGGGGTGCAGGTTACCGGATTTCGGATTGAAGTGCAACCCCGACAGGACCCGCCCAAAGCGGTACCGCCGAAACGGGCGAAACTCAGCCGCGCAGGTGCAGAAAGCCTGGGGGCGCTGGCGAGGCAACTGCCGGATTCAGCACTCCGGCAAACGCTGGCCGGGATGGCGGCACGCGGTTCGCTGGCGCAGCAACCCGATCAAACACGGGCGCAGGATCCGGGCCCGCGCCGACCAGCCGGTGCGAAGTGAGTACTAGCGGCTGCCGAAGATCGATCCTGCCGCATCCGCTTACACGCGCCCGACCGCACGCCGGTGTTCGCTCAAGCCGCCTGAGCCAGAAACCGCGTCAAACCAGCCGGCGCGTCCTCAGTGCGATCGAAGCTGGCATATTCCCAGGCATCGGCGTCGGCCAGAGTCGCGCGCAACAAGGCGTTGTTCAGGCCGTGCCCGGATTTATGCGCCGAGAACGCCCCGATCAGCGGATGGCCGAGCAAAAACAGGTCGCCGATCGCATCCAGTATTTTGTGTTTCACGAATTCATCGGCATAGCGCAGGCCGTCTGAATTCAGCACCCGGTACTCATCCATTACCACTGCGTTTTCCAGGCTGCCGCCCATGGCGAGGCCGCTGGCACGCAGGCTTTCCACATCCTGCATGAAACCGAAGGTGCGCGCCCGCGCCACCTCTTTGACATAGGACGTTTCGGCAAAATCGACCACCACTTTCTGGCTCGACTTGTCGAATGCCGGGTGGTTGAAAACGATGGAAAAAGTCAGTTTGAATCCGGCGTAGGGATCAAAGCGTGCCCATTTTTCGCCATCGCTCACTTCCACCGTCTTTCTGATGCGGATAAACCGTTTGGCGACGGACTGCTCCACGATGCCCGCCGACTGCAGCAGAAACACGAAAGGCGAGGCGCTGCCGTCCATGATGGGCACTTCGGCACCGGTAAGGTCGACGTAGGCATTGTCAACACCTAAGCCCGCAAAAGCCGACATCAGGTGCTCCACTGTGGCAACTCTCACGCCGCCCTCCTCCAGCGTACTGCACAAACGCGTGTCGCCGACCTTGTAGGCGCCGGCGCGCACGTCTGCCGGCTGCGGCAGATCCAGGCGGCGAAATACGATACCCGTGTTCGGTTGCGCCGGACGCAGCGTCAGTTCCACCTTCTCGCCCGAATGCAGGCCGACGCCAGTCGCGCGGATGATGGATTTAAGGGTGCGCTGCTTCAACATTTGGAGCTTCTTGCACGGAAATTAAACGGCAAATTTTAACATAAGCGCCAGGCCCGGCCGGCCGCGCGACCCGGTGCGCGGTCGGCCGACTGACGGCGTTAGATCAGTCCGCCTGCTTGCGCAAGAAAGCCGGGATGTCGTATTTGTCCATCCCGTTATGCTGCAGTGCCTCGATGGTCGATGCGCGGTTCTTGCGCACCACCGCCGGCATCGCGTCCAGCGCGGCGTAGTCGACGCCGTTCACCGGCATGTTGTTGGTGCCGTTCTTCACCACCAGCATCGGCTTCGTCTGGCGTATTGACGCGGGCTGTCCGAGGCCGGTCGCGACCACCGTGACGCGCAGCGCGTCGCCCATATCCTCGTCGTAGACCGCGCCCAGAATCACGGTGGCGTCTTCTGCGGCGAAGCTGCGTATTGTCTCCATGACTTCCTTGGTCTCGCGCAGTTTCAGGCCGGACTTGGCGGCGGTGATATTGACCAGCACGCCGCGCGCGCCCGAGAGGTTGACGCCTTCGAGCAGCGGGCAGGCCACGGCCTGCTCCGCGGCTATGTGCGCCCGGTCCATGCCCGATGCGGAGGCCGAACCCATCATCGCCATTCCCTGTTCGTGCATGACGGTTTTGACGTCCTGGAAATCGACGTTGATCAAACCGCGGATGTTGATGATTTCGGAAATGCCTGCGACAGCGTTCTTGAGTACGTTGTCGGCCGCGCTGAACGCGTCTTCCATCGACACCTCCTCGCCCAGCACCTCCTCCAGCTTCTCATTCAGGATCACGATCACCGAGTCGACGTTCTGCGCCAGTTCGTCGATGCCGCCCTCGGCCGCCTGCATGCGCTTTACGCCCTCAAAGGTGAACGGCTTGGTGACGACCGCCACGGTCAGAATGCCCATCTGCTTTGCCACTTCGGCCACCAGCGGCGCGGCACCGGTACCGGTGCCGCCCCCCATGCCGGCGGTGATGAACACCATGTGCGCCCCCTGCAGCGCCTCCTCTATCTGCTCGCGCGCTTCGATCGCGGCCGCGCGTCCGGCCTCGGGCTTGGCCCCCGCGCCCAAACCGGACGCACCAAGCTGAATCTGATTCTTTGCCTGTCCGTACGCAAGCGCCTGTGCGTCAGTGTTCATGGCGATGAATTCCACCCCCTGCACGGTGCTCCGTATCATGTGATCGACGGCGTTGCCGCCGGCGCCACCTACGCCTATCACCTTGATCACGGTACCGTTGTTCTGTGCATCCACGATTTCAAACATAGTGCTTCCCTCCGGGTCTTGGTTAAGAAATAAACTGCGCACTCACCGCCATTTCCAGCAAAAGATACGAGTCCAGGGGGCGAACACAATGGCCCGCCCCGCCGTACTCCAATCTCCAACTTCTAGAAATTCCTTTGGAACCATTCCTTCATCCTCGACAAGATCTGCCTGAACGACGCACCCTGCAGCGCCTGGATGCCGCGCTGGGTCTGCGACTGCCCCTCGATCAATAGCCCGATCGCCGTGGCGTAACGCGGATGCTTCACCACATCCGCGAGGCCGCCTGAGTAACGCGGTGTGCCCAGACGCACCGGCATATGAAAAATCTCCTCGCCCAGATCGACCATGCCACGCATCACGCTGGAACCGCCGGTCAGGACGACGCCGGAGGAGAGCAGTTCCTCGTAGCCCGATTCGCGCAGCACTTTCTGGATCAGCGAATACAACTCCTCCACCCGCGGCTCGATCACTTCGGCCAGCGTCTGGCGCGAAAGCTGGCGCGACCCGCGATCGCCGATACCGGGCACCTCCACCGTTTCCGCCGGGTCGGCGAGCTGGCGCAGCGCGCAGCCGCTGCGAATTTTTATTTCCTCGGCCTCGGCGGTGGGCGTGCGCAACGCCATCGCGATATCGTTGGTAATTTGGTCGCCGGCGATCGGGATTACGGCGGTATGCCGGATCGCGCCTTCGCGAAAAATGGCGATGTCGGTAGTGCCGCCGCCGATATCCACCAGGCACACGCCCAGTTCCTTCTCGTCCTCGGTGAGGACCGCGATCGATGACGCCAGCGGCTGCAGGATCAGATCGTTCACTTCCAGGCCGCAGCGGCGCACGCACTTGACGATGTTCTGCGCCGCCGACACCGCGCCGGTGACGATGTGCACCTCCACTTCCAGGCGCACGCCGCTCATGCCCAGCGGCTCGCGCACGCCGTCCTGACCGTCGACGATGAACTGCTGCGTGAGAATGTGCAGAATCTGCTGGTCCGTTGGAATCGGCAAAGCGCGCGCGGTCTCGATCACGCGCTGCACGTCGAGCGCCGACACCTCCTTATCCTTGATCGCGACCATGCCGCGGGAATTGAAGCTCTTGATGTGGCTGCCGGCGATGCCGGTGAACACGCGGCTGATCTTGCAATCGGCCATCAGCTCGGCTTCCTCCAGCGCGCGCTGGATCGCGCTGACCGTGGCTTCGATGTTGACCACCACGCCTTTTTTCAGGCCCCTGGATTCGTGACCGCCCATGCCGATGATGTTCAGCCGGTTATCCGGCAGCAGTTCGGCTACGATCGCCACCACCTTGGAAGTGCCGATATCCAGGCCGACGACGAGGTTCTTGCTTTCCTTACTCATGCCTTCTCCCTGCTGCCGACCTTGCGTTTGCTGGTATCTGGCGCCGCGCCCGGATGCAGTATCTCCGGCACGCGCAGCGCAAAGCCGCTGGGATAGCGCAGATCGACGTATTCGAGCCTGCGCTTGAGCGTCCCGAGCGTTTGCGCGTAGTGGGAGACAAAACGTGCAAGCCGCTGCGCTACGGGTTCCTTCAGCTGATCGCTGCCCAGGTCCAGCGTGAGCCCGTTCGAAAGCCGCAGTTGCCAGGCATAGCGCGGCGACAGCAGCACCTGCTTCGGCTCAAATTGCAGCGGCGCCAGGGTCTGGCGAAATGCCGCGTAGCGACGCGTCACTTCCGCGGCGCTGCCGCTTGGGCCGGCGAACAGCGGCAGTTGAGAGGCGTCGGCGAGTTCCCCCGCGAACACCTCGCCATGGGTGTTGACCAGGCGCCTTGCCGGCGCATCGACGCCCCAGCGCGCCAGTGCAACGTGCTCCTCGATCGACACCTGGATGCGATCGGGCCACTGGCGTCGCACCTCGACTTTGCGCACCCAGGGCAGGGACTCGAAAGCGCGCCGCACCGCATCCAGATCGACGCTGATAAACGTGCCTGCTGCAGATGCGTTTGCCGCGCCCTGCGCCTGTTCGCGCGTAACGTGCGTGACGTCGCCTTGCAGCGAGAGATGGCGCAGCGGCAGCAGCTGCGAATGCATCAGCGTGTACCCCCCGGCATAGATCACGGCGGCGGCAACAAGCGCGTAGAGCGCGTTGGCGCAGCCGTTGAGCATGTCGGCGTCATCCCACATGCGACAGCTCCAGAATGCGCAGCACCAGATCTTCGAATGACAGGCCGGCGTGGCGCGCCGCCATCGGCACCAGCGAATGGTCGGTCATGCCGGGCGACGTATTGGCCTCGATGAACCAGGGAGTTCCGGCCGAATCCAGCATCAGATCGACGCGCCCCCAGCCGCTGCAGCCAAGCGTTGCGAACGCGGCCAGCACCTGCTGCCGCAGAACCGCCTCCGCGCCCGCGGCGAGGCCGCAGGGAATGATGTAGCGCGTGTCGCTCGCTTCGTATTTGGCCGCATAGTCGTAGAATTCGCGCGGCGTCTCCAGTTTGATCAGCGGCAGCGCATCGCTTCCGAGCACCGCGGCGGTGAGCTCGATACCGTCGATGAACTGCTCGGCCAGCACCACGCTGTCGTAGTTGGCCGCCAGGGTATAGGCCTCCTCCAGGTCGCCCGCCGCGCGCACCTTGCTCATGCCGATGCTCGAACCCTCGTTGGCGGGCTTGATCATCAGCGGCAGCGCGAGACGCGATACCACCGCGGCGAAATCGCTCGATGCGGTAAGCAGCTCGTAGCGCGGGGTGGGGATGCCTGCTGCCTGCCACACCAGTTTGGCACGCCACTTGTCCATGGCAAGCGCACTCGCCAGCACGCCCGAACCGGTGTAGGGAATGCCGAGCAACTCCAGCACCCCCTGGATGGTGCCGTCCTCGCCGTAGCGGCCGTGCAGCGCGATGAACACGCGGTCGAATTTTTCCGCGATCAGCGCCGCCAGGTCGCGCTGCTTCGGATCGAACGGATGGGCATCGACGCCGGCGTTGCGCAAAGCGTTCAGCACCATGGCGCCGCTCCTGAGCGACACCGCGCGCTCGGCCGAGCGCCCGCCGAGCAAAACCGCGACCTTGCCAAAGTCCCTGACGTTCATTTTTTTTCGCCCACGATGCGCACTTCGGTAATGAGTTCGACGCCGTGCCGCGCCAGCACGGTTTCACGCACATGAGCGATCAGGTATTCGATGTCCGCCGCACTTCCCCGGCCGCCGGCATTGACGATGAAGTTGGCGTGCTTTTCCGACACGCACGCGCCACCGACGGCGTAGCCCTTCAGGCCGCAGGCCTCGATCAGGCGCGCGGCGTAATCGCCCGGCGGATTGCGGAACACGGAGCCCGCATTGGGCAGCGCCAGCGGCTGCGCGTCGATGCGCCGCTGCAGCAACTCCTTGATCCGGCCGAGCGCGACTGCGCGCTCGCCGCGCTCGAAACGGAACCAGGCGGCGGCGAACCACTCGTCGGTGCCAAGCGCAACATGCCTGAGCACGACATGGCGGTAGGCGACGTCGAATTCCTCGGGGCCGCGCTGGCGCAGTTCGCCGTCGCGGCGAAGCATGAGCACGCGTTCGACCCGGTCCCAGGTCTGGCTGCCGTAGCAACCGGCGTTCATCGCCAGAGCGCCGCCCACGGTTCCCGGAATGCCGGCGAGAAACTCCGCGCCGGCGTGGCCGCGGGTCGCGGCGAACCGCGCCACCTTGGGACTCGCGGCGCCCGCTTCGGCGTAAACGAACTCGCCGTCCATGTGCATCAGCGCACGGCTCGTGTGCATCAGCATGACGGTGCCGCGGATGCCGCCGTCGCGCACCAGCAGGTTGCTGCCCAGGCCGACGAAATACAGCGGCTCGCCCGGCGCAAGCGTGCGCAGGAACTGCGCCGCATCATCGAGATCGGCAGGAATATAGGCCCGGTCCGCGCTGCCGCCGGTGCGCCAGCTGGTGTGCTTGCGCATCGGCTCGTTCGCAAGCAGCCGGCCGCGCAGCGTCGGGTGAGGTAGATGTATTTTCTCAGCCATGTGCATCTCTCACTCCGCAACCCTGGTGGGCAAGGTCGGGGTCGGCAGCGTCGGGGCGAGTGCAGCCGGCACGCTGCCGATCGAACCGGCGCCCATGGTGACCACCACGTCGCCGTCCCTGGCGGCCGCACGGATTGCTGCCGGCATGTCGGCGATGTTTTCGACGAACACCGGCTCGACGCGGCCGGCGACGCGCACCGCGCGAGCCAGCGTCCTGCCGTCCGCAGCCACGATGGGCGATTCGCCCGCTGCATAGACATCGGCCAGCAGCAGCGCGTCCGCACCCGACAGCACTTTGACGAAATCTTCGAACAGATCGCGCGTGCGCGTATACCGGTGCGGCTGGAACGCAAGCACGATGCGGCGACCCGGGAACGCGCCCCGCGCCGCATCCAGCGTCGCCTGCATTTCCGCCGGGTGGTGGCCGTAGTCGTCGATCAGGGTGAAGCTGCCGCCGCCGTTAGCTGCAATTGCGTTGTAACTCTGAAAGCGCCGGGCGACGCCGCGAAATTCGGACAGCGCCTTGACGATCGCCGCATCCTCCAGACCGAGCTCGGTGGCGACCGCAATCGCGGCGAGCGCGTTCAGTACGTTATGTCTGCCCGGCAGGTTGAGCGTCACGTCGAGCACGCGCGACCTGCCTTCGCGCACTGCATGAAAGCGCATTCTGCCGCCCGAGTGACTGACGTTCTCGGCGCGCACCATTGCGTCGGCGCCGAAACCGTAGCTGAGGATGGGTTTGGATACGAACGGCAGGATCTCGCGCACATGCTTGTCGTCGGTGCACAGCACCGCCGCGCCATAGAACGGCAGGTTCTGCAGGAACGCCACGAAGGCCTGCTTCAGCCGCGCGAAATCGTGCTGGTAGGTTTCCATGTGGTCGGCGTCGATGTTGGTGACTACCGCGATCACCGGCTGCAGATGCAGGAACGAAGCGTCCGACTCGTCGGCCTCGACCACGATGAATTCGCCCGCGCCCAGGCGCGCGTTCGTGGCGGCGCTGGTGAGCCGGCCGCCGATGACAAACGTAGGATCGAGCCCTGCCTGGGCGAGCACGCTCGCCACCAGGCTGGTGGTGGTGGTCTTGCCATGCGTGCCGGCAATGGCGATGCCCTGCTTCAGGCGCATCAGTTCGGCCAGCATCAGCGCGCGCGGCACTACCGCGATGCGCCGCGCACGCGCGGCGACCACTTCCGGATTGCTGTTGCCGACCGCGGTAGACACGACCACCACGTCGGCCTGGGCCACGTGCTCGGCCGCGTGACCGATATTCAAGATGGCGCCGAGTTCGACCAGGCGCTGCGTCGCGGCGTTGGCGGCGAGATCGGATCCGGTGATCTGATAGCCCAGATTGAGCAGCACCTCGGCGATGCCGCTCATGCCGCTACCGCCGATGCCGACGAAATGAATGCGTTTAACTTTGTGTTTCATTTCCGGTCCAGTCGGCAGCGGCGGTTCGAAAAAACCGGTTCGCCGATACCGACGAAATGAATACGCTTAACTTTGTGTTTCATTCTCGGTCCAGTCGGAAGCGGCGGTTCGAAAAAACCGGTTCACCTATGCCGACGAAGTGGATGCGTTTTACTTTGTGTTTCATTGCACCAGCTCCATGCAGGCGCGCGCCACCGCTTCGGTCGCATCCGGCTTGCCCAGCGCCCGCGCCTTCTCGGCCATATCGAGCAGCCGCTCGCGCGTGAGCCCGCGCAACAATCCGGCCAGTCGCTGCGCCGACAACTCGGCCTGCGGCAGCAGCAGCGCTGCGCCGCGCTGTGACAGGAATTTCGCGTTCGCGGTCTGGTGATCGTCCACCGCCTGCGGAAACGGCACGAGGATGCTGGCCACACCGGCGCACGCGAGTTCGGCCACGGTAAGCGCGCCAGCGCGGCAAATGACCAGATCGGATTCGCCATAGCAGCCGGCCATGTCGTCGATGAAGGCCGAGGCGTCGACACGCACGCCGGCGGCGGCGTAGCCGGCACGCACCGCGTCGATATGCCGCGCCCCGGCCTGGTGCGTGACCTCGGGCCGCGTGTCCTCGGGCAGCAGCGCCAGCGCCTGCGGCACCGTCTGGTTCAGCGCGCGTGCTCCGAGGCTGCCGCCCAGCACCAGCAATCTGAGCCTGCCCTCGCGCGCGTCATAGCGCGCACGCGGTTCCGGCAGCGCGGCGATTTCCCTGCGCACCGGATTGCCGCTCAACTGCGCGCCGGGGAGCGCGTCGGGAAACGCCTGCAATACGCGATCGGCCACGCGCGCGAGCACTTTATTGCTCAGTCCTGCGACCGAGTTCTGCTCGTGGATTGCCAGAGGCCGATTGAACAGCGACGCCATCATGCCGCCGGGAAAGCTGATGTACCCGCCCATGCCGAGCACCACGTCCGGGCGCCGGGCGAGAATCGCGCGCGCACTCTGCCAGAAGGCGATGAGCAGGTTCAGCGGCAGCAGCACCGCGCGCACCAAACCCTTGCCGCGCAGCCCGGTGAAGCGCACCCAGGCGATGTCATACCCATGCCCGGGTACCAGGGTCGCTTCCATTCCGGTCTTCGCTCCCATCCAAATCACGCGCCACCCCTGCCCGCTTAAATATTCGGCCACCGCCAGCGCCGGAAACACGTGTCCGCCGGTTCCGCCGGCCATGATCATGATTGTGCGTGCCATACTTTTGTAATCGCGCTCATGCGGGTTGCCCCCGCATGAGCGCTCGATTTTCGTAATCGATGCGCAGCAGTATCACCAGCGCCAGACAATTGGCGAGGATGCCGCTGCCGCCGAAGCTCATCAGCGGCAGGGTGAGGCCCTTGGTCGGCAGCACGCCCATGTTCACGCCCATGTTGATCAGCGTCTGCACCCCGAGCCAGATCGCGATGCCCTGCGCCACCAGCGCCGCGTAATAGCGCTCCGATGCCGCCGCCTGGCGGCCGATGGCGAAGGCGCGCAGCACGATCCAGGTGAAAAGCGCAACCACCGTCACCACGCCGGCCAACCCCAACTCCTCGCCGATCACGGCAAGCAGGAAGTCGGTGTGCGCTTCGGGCAGGTAAAACAATTTTTCCACGCTCGCACCCAGACCTACGCCCAGCCACTCGCCGCGGCCGAAAGCGATCAGCGCATGCGACAGCTGGTAACCCTTGCCGTAGGCGTCGGACCAGGGGTCCATGAAACCGAAAATGCGCTGCATGCGGTAGGGCGAACTGAGAATGAGCACGAGGAAGCCGCCCAGCGCGAGCATGAACAGTCCGGCGAACCACTTGCCGTTCATACCGCCGAGAAACAGAATGGCCATGGCGATGGATGCGATCACCACGAAGGCGCCGAAATCCGGCTCGCGCAGCAGCAGCCAGCCGACCACCAGCATCACTGTCAGCATCGGCAGCAGTCCTTTGCGGAAACTGTGCATCAGCGCCGACTTGCGCGCGGTGTAGTCGGCGGCGTAGAGCACCGCGGCGAGCTTCATGAACTCGGAAGGCTGCAGGTTGGCCACGCCGAGGTTGAGCCAGCGCTTTGCGCCGTTCACCTCGCGTCCCACGCCCGGGATCAGCACCAACACCAGCAGCGCGATACCGAACATGAACAGCCAGGGCGCAAATCGTTGCCAGGTGCCCACCGGCACCTGGAATGCGGTGAGCGCGACAATCAGACTCACGCCGAGAAATGCCGCCTGGCGCGCCAGGAAATACGCCGGCTGATTGCCGGTGAAGCGGCTCGCCTCGGCGATGGCGATCGAGGCCGAATACACCATCACCATTCCCAGCAGCAGCAGGACCAGCACCGTCCAAACCAGCGCCTGGTCAAACTCCGCCGGCGATCTGCGCTCGGCCTTAATGTAGCTGAGCATGGGCCATTTTCCTTGCGCATTCGGCGAACACTTCGCCGCGATGCGGGTAGTTGCGGAACATGTCGAAACTGGCGCAGGCGGGCGATAGCAGCACCACGTCGCCCGGCTGCGCCTGGGCGCGCGCCTGCGTCACCGCCTGTTCCATGCTGCCGGCGCGCACCATCGCGGCGCCGCTGGCGACGAGGGCGCGGGCGATAAGCTCGGCATCGCGTCCGATCAGGATCGCCGCGCGCGCATGGCGCGAAACCGCCGGCGCCAGCGGAGAAAAATCCTGCCCCTTGCCTTCGCCGCCGGCGATCAGCACCACACGCCCACCGCGCGCGACGAGCTCGGCGAAGCCGTTCAGTGCCGCAACCGTCGCACCGACATTGGTCCCCTTGGAATCGTTGTAGTAGGCGACGCCGTCGAGCTCGGCCACCTTTTGCAGCCGGTGCGGCAGCCCGTTGAATTCGCGCAGCGCCGCCAGGAGCGGCGTGTAGGACAGATCCAGCGCGCGCGTC
>Ga0208566_1000226_pt1 | contig 40890 bp, 28 predicted proteins | sample PL_2010_150m_FD_184159 | JGI IMG/M metagenome (GOLD analysis project Ga0208566, IMG submission 184159) | Freshwater microbial communities from Powell Lake, British Columbia, Canada to study Microbial Dark Matter (Phase II) - PL_2010_150m... | ecosystem: Environmental > Aquatic > Freshwater >...
CTGGTTATGGAGGCTAAATCGCTGGCAGAAATGGCTACCTTTCTCGGTTATAGGGAAGAAGCAGGAAAATGGGCGGAAGATGCAAACAACCGTTCGACGTTAATCAACAGATTTATGTGGGATAATGCAAATGGATTTTACTATAATGTGAACAGGAATGATCAATCCTTCAGTTACCAGCACCCGGATGATCTCAAAATTAAAGAAATCATCGGATTCCTGCCTTTATGGGCCGGTGTAAGCGACCCTGAAAAGATAAGTAAACTTGTTTCCTCCATGACAAACCCGGATGAATTTTGGAGGTCTTATGGAGTCCCAACACTATCTGCGAAAGACAGCTACTATAATCCCATCGGTTATTGGAACGGACCGGTATGGATTCAGTGGGATTATCTTCTTTTCCGCGGATTGCTGGATCACGGATACAAAAAAGAGGCAGAAGAACTTGCGATGAAGGTATTGAATAACATGATCTGGCATTTAAAACAGGATCATGTTTTCTGGGAGTTTTACAGTCCGGATGACCGCGAAGCCGGCTGGAACAAGACCTACATATGGGCCGGACTGGCGGCGCGCTTCCTGATCGATCTCCAAAAATAAGTTCATAAAGTTTGTAAAGTTCATAAAGTTCTTAAAGTTTATAAAGTTTTATTGATGAAACGATTTTTATTTCTAATTCAGATTGTGATCCTGCCGGTTCTTCTTTCCGGCCAGACACTTGGCACCATGGCCGATTACCTCAGGATTCGTGCAAAAGCTAATGATCCGCTTTATACAACGTATGCTGCCGCCATGGCGCGTTCACGCCTTTATGGGGATAAGGCCTATAAGATGGATTATTATTCCGATTGCAGGCCGGTTACCTATTCGAGCGATCATGCCGGGAGCATGTTTGCCATCTGGAAAGTGGATGGGGTCGTAGTAATGAATACCGGTGAATTCATCAAAAAACCCGTCGTTGAATATTCTTTCCCTGATATGATGGTGATGGAATATGAGCCATTCCATGGAATTCATGTCAAAGAAACTTTCCTGGTTTATAGTTCAACCCTTGCAATTGTGGATATGGAGGTAAAGAATACCGATAATATCCCCCATGAAATCACGGTTTACCCTGTGCTGGAACTGGGAAACGACTCCCTTGAGATCATGAATTACAACGAAAAAGCTGACGGGTATATCACACACTGCTACGAAAGTCCGTACCGTTTGATCAGCAGCTTAAAAACAGAGTATCCTTATCCAATCCATACGCGTGATTTTTTCACGGCGAATCAGAAGGTTTATTCCTTTGGAGGTTATTCGGGAGATATGTCTGATTTCTATAACCGCATCAAAACCGATTACTATTCGGATAAGCGTATTGATTCACTGAATTTGAAAAAGGAAGGATTTGTGGACTTCATCGCACTGCAACTGAAAAAACGTTTACGCCCTGGAGAGACCACCGATTTCCGTTACCTGCACGGAGTTCAGTCACAGACTGAAATTACCGATTCGCTTTTTGCAGAGACGACACGCTTGAAAACCTTGTTCCTGAAGACTTTTTTTGAAGATAACCTGATGTTATTTGGGAGGATTCCCAGGATTTCCTTCAAAACAGAGGCAGAGAAGCTGGTGTATATCGGAGCTTTCAACCTCGTACGCGGATCGATGTACCCGGCTACCGGAAAAACCAAATATAACTTTTATGCTTTTTCAAGGAATCCCTTGTGGGGATGGGGACATGGGCACCAGGTGCTGCATGAATCCCTGAGCATGATGTCGTATGCTTACCTCGATCCTTTGTCGGCAGAAGGATCACAGCGGGTTTATATGGAACAGCAGGACAGCAGTGGACTTATCGCATACCGGCACGGTCCGCGCGGGAAACAGGATTACCCGCACAAGAACATGCCTACGACCTCAGCACCCTTTTTCAGCTGGATCAACTGGGAAGTCTACAAGGTCTCAAAAGACAAGCAATTCCTCGTGGAATCGTATGCAGCAGGTTCAAAATATGTTCAATGGCTGATCCGGAACAGGGACACCAACAACGACGGCACTTTTGAATGGGGGCCTTACGGGATCATCGAAAATGTGCGTGACTGGTACAATGCAGTTTTCCAGGTCTCGGCTGATCGCTACCTGGATGTGGACAAAGAGGATATTTCCGATGAACTGGAATGTCTCGACTTAACGCTGATGGTCATCAAAGAAGAAAAAAGTCTTGCACAAATGGCTTCCTCGCTGGGGAAAGCAGAAGAAGCGAAGGAATGGCAGAAAAAGGCCGAAAATACTGCAAAGCTGGTCAATGAAAGGATGTGGGATGATTCAACGGGTTTTTATTATTCAGTCAACAAAAAAGATTATTCCTTCAAATTCATGACTCGCGACCTGAGGAGGCAGGAGATCATCGGGTTCCTGGCTTTATGGGCAGAGGTGGCTCCCAAAGATCGGGCCGAAAAGCTGGTAAAGACCTTGACTGATACCACCCGTTTCTGGAGAAAGTACGGGGTCCCTACCCTCTCAGCCCAGGATCCATGGTACAGTCCTTATGTGGATTATTGCTGCAAATGGAACGGGCCGGTTTGGCTTCTGTGGGACTACATGGTTTATGACGGATTAAAGAATTACGGTTACAATGAAGTTGCAAAACAGCTTGCAGGGAAGATGATGCTGTGTGTCACCACACAATTGTCGAAGAACCATAATTTCTGGGAATCATTCAGTCCCGACAACGAAGTGTTGAATTGTCCTTCCAATTATATCTGGGATTCGATCATGGCGAAACTGATCATTGAAGAAAATAACGGAAAACCGTTGAAATGATATAATTTTGCACCCTGATTTTACGAAAACATAGAATTCTTTTTTATCTTAAAGGAAATGAAATACCGTTCATGGTTTCCGATTGCAGGTTTCGGACTTATTGCAATAATCTTGTCTTCCTGCATAAACACCTATAAGGCCGACATTGAAAAGATACTAAACCCCGGTGCATTGCCATACCTCAAGGACAGTAAACTTATCCAGGTTTCAAGTCATGATACTACCGGCGGAAATAATGACATGATCACCATTGCTGCCGGGAAGGAGGCTAAGATTTTACAGGTACAGGGGCCGGGAATCATTACCCGTATCTGGTTCCGGATCGATTCGAACGATCCCTATTTTTTACGAAGGATCTTATTGAAGATGTATTGGGACAATGAGGATAACCCTTCGGTGGAAGTCCCTTTAGGTGACTTCTTTGGAAGCGGATTTGCTTATAGGCAATATGTTACCCCTTATGTTGGGATGTCTTCCGGCGGGTATACCTGTTTTTTTCCAATGCCTTTTGAGGATCTGGCCAGGATCGTTATCGTGAATGAAACAGGGCAGGAACTGAAAGGGTTTTATTACCAGATAGATTACCAGAAGCTTGAAAGCCCCATCAGTACGGATGTGGGTTACTTTCATGCTTACTGGCACAGGGATTCCAATACGGATTATGATTCCAATTTCACCGTCCTGAACACCAAAGGCCGCGGCCATATAGTTGGTGTAAATATGAGTATACAGTCTTATGACGGCACATTCAGTTTCCTGGATGGAGATGAAAAGGTATTTGTGGATGGGGAGAAAAAGCCATCGATCCATGGTACGGGTACCGAAGATTATTTCTCGAGCGGATGGTATTTCAACAAGGGAGAATATGCAGGCCCTTACAACGGGCTGGTTTTGAAGAATGATTCTCTGGGAAGGATTTCCGCATACCGTTTTCATATCCTGGATCCCATCCCTTTCAAGAAATCCATTAACTTCACGATCGAGCATGGTTTCAACAACACGGAGGTTGCTGATTACAGTAGTACCGTTTATTGGTATCAGGTAGAACCGCATGTAAAATTCCCCCCCATGATCAGATCAGGATTGAGGGTTCCACTGCGGCTCATACCCCCGACCGATATGCTTGAGGCAGAGAAACTAACATTCAACCTGGGGAAAATCCGGTCGAAAGTCATGGACATGAGTGATTATGGTGCAGAATGGGGAGGGTCGAAACAACTTCTCATTGAATCCGGACCCAAAGATGAATTTTCACTGAATCTGAACCGTCTTGAAGAAACAAGTTATGATATCCGGATTTATTACACCTGCGGGCCGGAATACGGGAATGTTGATGTTTTTCTGGAGGCGGAAAAAGTTGGACAGATAAAAGGTTATGCGCCCTTCATTAAACCCGGCGGGTATTTATCCATCCCAAATTTCATCAACCTTTACAACGGTCTTAGCTTACAGTTTGCTGTTGCAGGGAAAGACAGCTTGTCGGGAGGATATTTTATCGGGCTGGACGGGATCAAACTGGAACCGAAACGCACTTTCATCCCCACATGGAATGTGATCGGGCCATTTCCAAACAAGAGAAGGGCAGATGACTCACGTGCAGGAATGGATTCGATCTATCCCCCGGAAGTCGCGATCGACAAGAATCAAGTTTATCCGGGATTATATGGCAAACCTTTGCGCTGGCAGGTTCTCAAAACACCCGCCGATGGATTTGTATCTTTTGACAAGATGATCAGACCCGACCAACCGGCTGTTTTTTTCGCCCTAACCTATATTTATTCACCACAATCACGAACAGCCACTTTACTGGTCGGATCCGACGATGCCATTAAGGTTTATTACAATTATAATAAAGTATATACCCAACGGGGCGGACGGATCATTGAACCCGACCAGGGAAGGAGCTTCATCAAAGTCAACAAAGGCTGGAACAAACTTTTATTGAAGATTGAAAACCGGGCGGGCCGATCCGGGTTTTATGCCCGTATCCTTGACCGTGAGAACATGTTCCGTTATAACCTCAACCAGGAACTCCCTTCAAATACTCCCGTTACACCGTCAAAACCCACAAAATGAAAATGAAGGTGCCAAGATTTTTATCAGTTCTCGTTATTTGTTGTTCCTGGATGGTTTCCAGTGGCCAGATGCCCGAAAAGACCGCCAAACCGGTTCCGGCTTCCTTCTGCATATCATCCATGGAATACAAGCTTTATAACATGATCAATGCCTACCGGCAACGGTACGATCTCCCTCCTATCCCATTATCAAAATCCTTGTGTTTTGTGGCTTCGGTGCATGTCAAGGATCTCTTCTTTCATCATCCCGACCAGGGAGGATCATGTAATGCACATTCATGGTCGGACCAGGGCAGCTGGAAACCATTTTGCTATCCCCGCGATGAGAATAAGAAGAACAGCGTGTGGGATAAACCAAAGGAATTGACACCTTACAGGGGTAAAGGTTATGAGATCGTTTACTGGGAAAACAACGCTGTGGTCATCGACAGCATTATTACCTTCTGGAAATCGATGGATTATTTTAACAGTTTCCTGATGAATACCGGCAAATGGCAGGGAAAGAAATGGAATGCGATCGGGATTGGCATCCATGAGAATTATGCTTGCGCTTGGTTTGGCGAGCTACCCGATCCTGAAGGAGAACCCATTATTTGTGGACAGGAACCACAGAAAACCGTTTCACTGCCCAAAGAAAAACCGGTCCTGACAAAGAAAAAAGAAACTGAGAAAAAAGATGTTATTAAAAAGGATGTTAAGAAGAAAGATGTTGATATAAAAGCACCTTCTGAACCGAAAAAGAAAGAAAAACCTGCCGAACCTAAAGTGAACAGTGAAAACACGGTTCCCGGGAAAGAATATTATTACATCATCGTTAAAGGTATTGCCCCCGAAAAGGAATTGCACCGGTTCTTAAAGGATCTGCAGTCAAAAGGATATTCAACTTCGCGTTTGCTTGAAAAAAATGGCAAGCAAAGGGTTTCCATCATGGAATTTCGGGAAAAATCAAAGGCCGACAGCGCCCTGAGACAGATAAAGAAGACCTGGCAGGATGCGTGGATCCTGAAAAAATGATCTGCTATTTGGCATCCATCACACACCTGAACCCTACCGTTCCGTTCCGGTCAAGTCCGGGCGCAATTAATAACATCATTTCAGGATGATCAACCGGTAGCGGTCCTCCGGTTATATACCAGGGGCTGGAGGTTGGGTGATAATAACTGCCGCCCCGGATGATGATATAATAATAACTGCCGACATCATAGATATCGTTGGTCAGTTGCCAGATGTTCCCAGTCATATCTTCCACTCCAAACGGACTTGCCCCTTGCGGATGCGCTTCTACAGGCGTAGGATGATTCAGATTATAGTTGCATTTGGATGAATCCATCGTATTTCCCCAGGGGTACTTCCGCATGTCTGTTCCCTGGGCGGCATATTGCCATTCCATCTCGGTCGGCAACCGTTTCCCCGCCCAACGGGCATAAGCCTTTGCATCATCCAGGTTGATGTAGACTACAGGGCAATATTCCTGCCCTACAGGGATAGATCCGCCAACCCAATGCTTCAAAAAATTGGTTGTATCACTGGGAACATATTTGGTACGTTTCATGAAGATCAGCCAATCCCGGTTGGTAACAGGATATTTATCCATGTAGAATTTCTGCATCTGAACCACCACCGTGTCATGATGGTCAGGCAAGGGAATAAACGGATCTGCAGCACCCGGATCCCTCTTGGTATAAAAGTGGAAGGCACCTTCAGATATATCCTTCACCTGCTCGAAATCATGATCCCGGAGACGCGTTCTTACTTCAGCGGAGATGAGCACAGGAATATCATTCTTTCGCTGCAGAACCCTTTCATCCAGAAGTTCCCTGCCCATAAAAAGTTGTACGACGATCTTTTCGGTTGTGATATCGAAATAAGAATGAAAGGGAATCGTATTGCCTCGTGCTGAAAAAGTATAGGTCATCGAGCTGTAGGAAGGATTTCCAGCTGTAAGCCGGATGCTGTCGCCTTCCGATGCATGGAAAACAATTGAGTCTCCTTTAAATTCTGCATTGAGAAGTACCGGTAATAAAGCGACACAGCCAACATTTCCTTCCCTGCGGGTATCCAGCCAGGAACGGTTGAAAGGATCAACTGTTACCGGTACCAGGATCTTCCCCTTTTGGATAATGGTGCCTATTTCAGCATGGTTCCAGAGATCTGCGACGTGGTAGTCCTTGTTATCAAAGATCCTTGTCATATTTTCCCGGAATGATGAGAGGTCAAACAAGGGTCCTGTGAATCCTTCCGGCCGGATACTATAAATGGTAAAAAGCACTTTCCTGCCGGAGATCCAGCGGTTGACATAAATGCTTTCGGCCAGGGTCTCGACCAGCGGCATCCAGTTTGAATTATGGAATACCGCATCATTCTCACGCAGGATCCTGGTGGTTCGCCCGAGGTACTCAAACTCCTCCATCATCCAGGATGGACGGCCTGCACGCATGGTATTTATTTCTACACCATAGCCATTGAAGAAGGAGATGGCCAGTTCACGGTGCAGCCGGTCATCAGCCAGCTGGAGCACGCGGAAGATGGCAAAATCAGGTTTAATCAGCTTGTTCAGGTTCAATGGCGGAGGAAGCACCAGGGCATCGTGTACCCTCCCGGCAACGATTCCCGGCATATCCTTCGGGATGGCCATTCCTTCGCTGTACATAATGATCCCCGGCTTAACCTTGTCGGCCGTAGCTTGCAATTCTTTGCTGGAGGCCCCTTTTGTATCCAGCACCACGCCATCAGCATCGGTGGCCCGGAGCAGATCTTCCATTCCTTTCAGCTGGTCTTCCTTCCGTGTACTTTCATCCCATGGGTTGTAGGAGATGAAATATTTTTTCCCTTTCCTGTGAAGAAAATCCACCTGGTTCCGGAGTTCCGGAAGTCCGCCCGGCAGATCCCGGTACATGTCCCATTGGTTCCGCTGATCGAGGCCAAGGCGTGGCCAGGTGGGCCAAAGAGTATAGATATCATAGCCACCGGTCAGCGAATCATATTCAGAAAAAGAACGGTAAAAAGTATATTTCTTCTCCTTTGCATCATAATACTTTTTATCCCAGGCAAACTGCAGCAACATGAGGTAGGTGCTCTTCATCCACTGAAGATCCTTTCGCTCAAAATAAGCATTGTCGAAGGAAGGAAGGTCGTAGAGGTAGTGTTCGCCGAACATCATCTTCAATCCCTCGTGCCAATCGCCGGAATGGGTGTCGAAGTAAAGATTGTATTCCACCCAACCTCCAGGCTTGAGCGTAACGGCCCAGCGGTCGATTGTGCTTTTGTCTTTATCTCTCTGGTCGCGGCGGGCAAGACCTGACAGGGCATACTCCTCATTGACTTTGAAGTCGGAAAATCCCAGGTGCCAGGCATTATCCGGGAGGATCACCCCTACCGGTCCGTAACCCGGCCGGAATAACAATGAACGGCAAAGGTAATGCGGCCATTCTTTTGTACCGCCGGCGGTGATATACACTTTATCGCTTCCTTCACCGAGCGGAACCAGGTTTTCGATCCGGTGGGCCCCTTTTCCCGTATTGGTGAACCGGAGGATATACCTGAGCCCCGGTTGAAACTTCTTGTCTGCCTTCAGCGATCCCTGGATGCTATCAGCCAGTACAAAAGAGATCTCATTTTTCCCAAAGGCCACTTTCCCACAATACGAGTTGTAGAAATTACTGTCGATCAGAACTGAAAACAAAGGGACTCCATAAGAGAAGGGAACTGCCTTTTTCTGTTGGAGAACCAACCCGTTTATAGTGAATGAATTGGGTTCATCAAACTGAAGGGATTGTATCTGCGAAAAAGAAGAGAATCCTGCTGAAAGAAAGTAGGACAGGAAAACAATAAAGTATATGTTTTTCATTTTCGGAGAAAATTTAGGGGAATGATTCTTTGGTTAAAAGTAAGAATCGGACAAATATAAGAAGCCGTTTCAAAAGGAAAAAAATTACCGCGAAGATGCTAAGACGCAAAATGAAACGCTAAGTTTTAGCGAACTTTGCGCCTTAGCGCCTTAGCGGTAAAAAAACTTTTGAAACAGTCTCTTTTAAAGAAGAATATTATTTCTCCTTCTAATTCCACCGGACAGGATTCCGGTGAGTTCGTTTAATTAAACTGTGGACGGGGGCTGTTGCAGTGGAATCTGAACTCCGCCAGGTCCAATATATTTAGAGCTGCCAAAGCCCAGGATCGGGTAAAAGATGATCCCAAGGAAGATTAATCCAAGGGTAAAACCAACCTCATGTCCAAAGGAAAGGGACAGTTTGTGGATAACAATGATCAGGAACACGATGTTTGCGAATGGGATGAGAAACAATAAAAGCCACCACCAGGGTTTGCCAACTATCTCCAGCAGAACAATAACATTGTAAATCGGAATAATAGCTGCCCAGCCTGGTTTTCCGGCTTTTGAGAAGATTGTCCAGATTGAAGCAATCATAAGAATTATGATCGCAAGGTAAAACAGAACAAAAACTACGAAAAAATCTTCCATGTTTGTCGATGTTTAATACTCCTACTCGTCTGGCTTTTCGGTATCGCCCCGTTTTTGATGGTCTCTGGACTCCATTTTAAACTTTATTCCAATAGGTTCAGAATTGCTCAGAACGGGTCTGAGGGTTCATCGTCCGCTTCATTCGCTGGAACCATGAGCATTATCATCAATTCTATTTTTCCTGAGGCGAAACTTCACATCAGTTTTGCCGGGTAAATATACAAATAAGTAGCTATGTCTGTAACGCCTGATCTATTTTACTCATTTCCACATAGATTATTTCCCACAGATGTCCATCCGGATCTTTTTCTGTCCGCCTATGTTGATCCCTCTTAATATCGAGATAAAGATTGCCATAATGCAAACGCAATCACTCGTAAAACAGGTCCCGTTGCGCAAACGCATATTCATGTTCGAGCAGCCATTTCTTTCGCCAGAGGCCTCCGGCATAGCCAACGAGTTTCCCGTCCATCCCGATTACCCGGTGACAGGGAACGAGAATGGAAGCGGGGTTGTTTGCATTGGCCCCTCCTACTGCACGTAAAGCTTTTTCATCTCCTATCCTTTTTGCCAGTTCAAGGTAAGTGATCGTGGTGCCATATGGAACCTTGAGGAGTTCATTCCAGATCTTTAACTGGAAAGGAGTGCCTTCAAGGTCGAGCGGTATGGTGAATTGTTTTCGTTTGCCTCCGAAATATTCGCGGAGCTGATCCTTGCAATCTTTGAGGCAGGCGGGCGTACGCTTGACCTTGACCTTAAAATTGATAAAATCAATGCTCCGGATTCCTTTCCCGGTGCAGTTGATCTCCACGAAACCGATCGGTGTTTCGAGGAAGGCTCTTTGAATGGCGTTCATATCATTTGGATTTTGTTTTCCTGCTCTTCCAAGCCAACCCAAGCATCAGTAAACCGAATACCAGCATCCCTGCTCCCGACCAAAGATTGATGTTGATCCCAAGTGAACGCTGGTAAAGGCCGGCATCGGAGTTCGTGAACAAGCCGAAAACCGCCAGGATCAGTCCCAGAATGGAAAACATCAAACCAATCGGAAATTTTATATCTATACCCATACGATTAATTTTTTACCAGAATAATACTGTAAGAATGCCTGCGATTGTCAGTACGGCGATGGCTAGTGTTGTAGAACGCCTGTACCATGCAACGTCTTCCCTCATGGTCCTGGGCGTCAATGAATAAACAAGGCCCTTTAATTCCCCATCCGATTTCTTCTGCGGGGTCAGCAATGACAATACAACTGCGATCCCGGCGCTGGTTGCGCAACCAAAGATGGCGGTCCAGAAATTCTGAGCCATCTCAACGGGATAACTGTGAAGTTTAAAGATCCATCCTCCCTTGACCAGTGTATCTGCTCCTTCGGGGAACGTAAGTCCGTGGTGCAGCAATGCTATCAGGAAACCGGCCAGCAAGCCTGTAAAGGCGGCATGGCCGGTAGTTCGCTTCCAGAACATCCCAAGGAAGATCACTGCGAACAAAGGTGCATTGATCATGGAAAAGATCGTTTGCAGAAAATCCATGATATTCCCGAACATGCTGGCCAGGTATGCCGCTGCAATGCTGACGACCACCCCGAAAATCGTTGCAAGCCGCCCTACCTTTAAATAATGTTTCTCATCGTCTTCCTTGTTCCCGGTAACCGGGCGGATATAACTCTGATAGATATCATAGGTCCATACAGTATTGAAGGCAGAAACATTTCCCGCCATTCCCGACATGAAAGAAGCCAGCAGGGCCGTTATGCCCAAGCCAAGAGCGCCTGCAGGCAGGTATTGCTTCAGCAGCATGATGATGGTATAGTCGTAAATCGGCTGCCCGGCTGCATTGTGAGGTAAGGTAAATCCTTTTCCCGGCATATTTAGCAGGACGAGTGCGGCAATGCCCGGAACAATGATCAGGAATGGGATGAACATCTTAGGAAATGCGCCGATCAACGGGGTGTTACGAGCAGCCGTAGTGGAATGTGCCGACATGGCGCGCTGCACGATGAGGAAGTTTGTGCACCAGTATCCGAAGGAGAGGACAAATCCTAATCCGGCAAAGATACTGTACCATTCCACGCCCATCGGGTTGGCCCTGGCAGAACCGGTATATTTCCAGGTAGTGGTCCATGCATCGGCAGCATATCCTTTCGCGGTGACAATGGGTGCAAGGTGTTCCTGTAATCCCGACCATCCACCAAGATCCTTCAGGCAAAGTATCACAATCGGCAAAAGACCGATGACAATGATGAAAAACTGCAGCACTTCATTGTAGATCGCTGAAGAAAGCCCACCCAGGTATGTATAGGCAAGCACGATGGTGGCCGAAAGGATCAGGCTGAGGTGAAAGTTCCATCCCAGGACGGTCTCCATCAGGATCGCCAGGGCATACATGGATATCCCCGATGCCAGGATGGTCATGACGGCAAAAAGGATGGCGTTCAGCCCCCGTGTTTTTTCGTCGTAACGCAGCTTCAGGTATTCAGGAACCGACCTGGCCTTTGACCCATAATAGAATGGCATCATGAACAGCGCAAGGAAAACCATGGCAGGAATGGCCCCAACCCAGTAAAAATGTGTTGTAAGCATGCCATATTTGACACCTGAGCCGGTCATGCCCATGACCTCGAGCGCCCCGAGGTTGGTGGAAATGAAAGCCAGACCGGCTACCCAGGCGGGCATCGAACGGCCTGCTTCAAGGAATGATTTGGCATCCTTCATGAAACGTTTTAACGCCCAACCAATACCAAGAACAAATACAAAGTAGATCACCATCACGAGGTAATCGATCCAGTCAAGAGAAAAGTTTGTACCCATGCCTGCCCTGTTTTAATCATTAAAAAATGAAAAAGTGCAATCTGGCAATCATCCAGATGACCTACAAATTTAATGATGTTTTAATGCAAAAACCAAAAGTTGAAATATATTCGGAATTTAAATAAGGCATCAGGCATTGGGCAATAGGCAATAGGGAATGCAGGAATTCAGAATGCAGGGTGCAAAATGCAGGAATGAACGGTGAACAAATAATAAATGCCAACTCACCAACTCGCCAGTTCACCAGCTATGTCTTGGGTTTGGATAGGAGATAGATGATATAGCCGGAGGCTGTGATCACCAGACCGGCGAGGGACTCATGGGGTTTGTAGATAAAGCCATACACCAGGATCCAGGTATTCACCAGGAGAAAGAAGCCCGGCAGGTAAGGATAACCGAAAGCGCGGAAAAAGGTCTCGCCTTTCTTTTGTCTGAACCGCGTAATAAAGACGCCGAGGACCGATAAGAATGTGAAGAGGTTCAGGGTAAACCCCACGAAGATGATCACCTGTTCAAAGGTAGAGGTAATGATGAAAAAGATGGAGATGATGCTTTGAAAGAGAATTGCAATATAGGGAACATCATTCCTTTTGCGGGAAAGCCACCTCAGCAACCGGTAGTCCTCCCCTATCGCATGATAAACCCTCGGCCCTACGATGATCATGGAACTGACAGAAGAGATCAGCAGGAAGGAGATGATCAATCCGATGACAGCCCCTGCCTGATGGCCGAGGATCTTCTGGGTAAAAATATAACCGATCTCGATCTTCCCTGCCAGTTCAGGGATAGGGACAGCATAAAGAAAGATGAAATTAATCATCATGTAAAGCAGGACTACGATCGCGGTACCGGTGATCAGGCTTCTGGGGGTATTTTTCAGGGGATCTTTGATCTCGCTGAGGATATAAGCCGCGGCATTCCATCCCGAATAAGAATAGGAAACAAAATACATGGAGATGGCAAATGCCGGGCTGATGATGTCTTTCAATGCTTTCTTGTCGAGGTTGAACCCGATGTGGGTACTATTCCCATAGGTTAATCCAAGGATAAATAAGAGAATGATGAAAGAGATCTTAACCACGGTCATGACATTCTGAAATATGGCGCCGAGGTGTTTGTTTGTTCCGTGAAGCAGCGTGAGGAAGAGGACCAGCAGGATCGATAGTAATACCGGCAGATTCATCTGCCCCATGAAATCGGGGAAATAGGGTTTCAGGTCGATGGCGCTGGAGAAATATTTTCCGAACGCAATAGCGGCAGCGGCCACCGGCGCTGCAAAGCCCACTGTGATGGAGATCCAGCCAGCCAGGAAACCCATCCCGGGATGATATATCTTCGAGATAAAATGATATTCCCCACCTGAACGAGGATAGAGGACACTGAGTTCGGAATAGGCAAACGCCCCGCACAAGGCCACGACGCCACCCAACAGCCAGAGCATCATCAGCGCGAAACCGGAGGTAATGCCCATCACCTGGAAGCCAAGGCTGGTGAAAACACCGGTCCCGATCATGTTGGCGATCACTACTGAGATCGCAGTCACCAGGCTGAAATTATTCTTCGCAGGCACGTTCAGTTTCTCTTTTTTGCAAACAGCAGGTTCGTTTCATTGAATTTCACATTGTAACCGATCCGGAAAGGAACTGCGTGCTTTGTTTCCTGCTTCTCATATGCAGATTGAAGGTCGGGCTGGAATTTATATTTAAACAGGTCGATTGTCTGCGTATAGGTCCCGAACAGCTTTACCGTCCAGCCGGAAGGCTTGAAGAACCGGTAGGGAATCCCGGAATCATCCTGCAGGATAGAGGATTCCTGGTCAAGAAGGTAGTTCCGCATCACCTGGAAACCGGAAGTGAACATGAGGTATGATGCTGCTTTCAGGAAGCCAACCTGGCTACCGAACGATTTTACAAATTGGAGCAATTCCGGATGCTTTTTCAGGTTCTGGTCGGAAAGATCATAGGAAAGATAATACAGTACCTGGTGCTTTTTCATTGTGGAATCAAAAAACGCAACCCTTACCCCTATTGTGGATGTGTCCTGCCGGCAGGGAATGATCCCTCCTTTATTATCCAGGCTGAAATAGGTGATCCCGGTAAGCCTGTGGCCTGTTTTCCGTATATAGAATACGATCAGTGGCAAGGTGCCGTCGAGTGATTGCTGGTTAAGGTCCTTTTCCATGCTTTTGGTCCTGAAAAAACCCAGCTGGTTTGAATAATAAAGGGCTGAGCGGATCTTCTCCAGGTAAAAAAGGAAATCTTTCTTTGCCATGGTATCGCAGCGATGCAGCTTACCAATCGGTTCCAGCCCGATCAGCACATAATTACCGGCATCAGGGAAAAAGGCATTTGCATAAAGGAAATCAGCTCCTGCAAATGGGTATATCAAGGTAGAAGTATAGGAGGTAACTGTATCCAGGTTTTTCTCCCTCCAGCGTGCGATCGGACCAGTCTTGTTCTTTTCAACCAACTTCCAGTCGTCGTTGATATGTTGCTGGTAGGTCGTCCATTTTTTTTCTGCAGTAAGGTCTCTGCATCTTTTCAAAGGGTTGATCCCGGCAATCACTGCGGCCATCTCATCGTTAAGGGTATCCAGGACAGGCATGTCACCTTTCGGCTTGACAGGCAAAGAATCATTTATGGCTTTGTTCCCGGCGTTTTTTGAAGCATGGTTTTGCATGCAGGAAAGAAGAAGAAATATTACGGCAATGAGTAAACCGCGCGAAAGCAAACCAATTTTTGTGAATCGATGAAACATACCGGAGATGTAATGATCGGCAAAAGTAAAACAATTCTCAGTGACACTACAACCTGCGTTAAAAATTCTTAAATGTTCCGGGAAAATGTGTATTTTTGGGTGAAATTTCTTTTTTTTGCATATTAATTATTCCCGGATGCATAGAACGAGAGCTCTTATAATTTTCTTTTGCCTTTTATCAGTTGCCTGCTTTTCCCGTGGTCATATCAATATTGATTCCATCTTTTTCAATCCTTCTTACTTTCAGTTGCGACTCGATTCTTTGTACCTCGGACAATTCCGCCAGGCGTTGAAAGGCCATGAACTTGAAAACAACCTTATGCTCGCCACTGCCCTCCCGGGACTCCGGTCATTGACGGAATCGGATATTACGCGCCAGGTCAGCGAGATGAGTTCTGTGATCCATGTGGGGTACAATCCGAAGGTCAGGGAATTCATTGATATCCTCCTTTTTAAAAAACCTGAAGCATCCTGTCTTTTACTTACGCTGGCCAATCATTATGTTCCTCTTTTCCAATCGGTTTTTGATAAATACAACGTCCCGCACGAACTTGCCTACCTGCCTTCGGTGATCTCTGCCTTCAATCCCGGAGCCTCTTCGATGTATGGTTCCTCCGGCATCTGGAACATCATGTACATCAGCGGGAAGCTTTACAAACTGGAAATCAATTCGATGGTGGATGAACGCAGGAATTATGAGAAGTCGACCGATGCGGCTGCAAGACAATTCAAGGATTTCTTTGCCATTTACCAGGATTGGACGCTTGCTCTTACAGCCTATATCGTTGGCCCGGCTGTTGTGAACAAGGCTATCCGCAGGGCAAACGGAAAAAAAGATTTCTGGAGCCTTTACCCTTTTCTGCCTGCGGAAACGCGGGATTTCCTGCCTGCCTATGTTGCCATGACCTACTTCGTCAGCTACCATAATCAACTGAATCTGAAACCCCTCCAGGCTGATCTTCCGTTTGCCACCGATACCATTTGTGTAAGGAAAGAGCTTCACCTGAGGCAGGTTTCAAAGGTCCTTGATATCCCGATCACCATTCTGAGGGAATTAAATCCCCAGTACAAACACGATATTCTTCCTGCCGGCCCGAAAATCTGTATCCTCAAACTACCTGTCAGCTACGGCGAGAAATTCCGGCTTCATAAAGACTCCATCTTTCATTTCAAGGACTCTGTGATCATTGCTTCGCGGCAGAGCATAATAACATTTCCGATGGCAACTTTCACCCAGATTGAACCGAAGGCCGGATCCGGCAAAAGCCAGATTTATCATTCGGTCAGATCCGGTGAAACCCTTGGCGTAATTGCCTCAAAGTACCATGTGACAGTTGCAGAGATCAAATCCTGGAACCACATGAAATCCACCTCGCTGAGGGTAGGACAGCAACTTCTCCTGTTTACGGCTCAAAAAGCGGGAAGTCATCCTTCTGCAAAAAAGAAATAACGAACTTTCATCCTGATCACCTGCCATTCTGGCGATCAATATCATTTCCTGAGGCGTAATGAAACCTATCCGAATCTTCCTCCTGCTGCTGATCGTGTTCCTCTTCTTCGGCCTGGTTTCACTTCTTGTACCTGACCATAACCTGACGATCACAAAAGACTTCACTGTCCGGTTTCCTTCAATGAAAAAGGTATTTCAACCGGGGAATATTGAATATGCTGATATTGCTTCGGTCCTGCAACAGAAACGGTCGGATACGGATTCGCTGGTGAGGATCGCAAAGAAAGATACCCTGAAGAAACCTGATTCCCTCAGCATAAAATTGGTTTCCCAGCCCCTGGATTATCCCGGTGATGATAAAAGTGTTCTCTATCCTTTCTTCCATGAACTTGAGGAATCGCTGGTAAACAAACAGGGAATACATATCCTGCATTATGGCGATTCGCAACTGGAAGGCGACCGGATCACCGATTATCTGAGGTCGAGGTTTCAGGCTGAGTTCGGAGGATCCGGGCCGGGAATTCTGCCACTCGGCGAAGAAGCTTACTGTCTTGCCCTTCTCTCTTCCGTTTCGAAAAACTGGCAGAGGTACAACCTGATGGGAACAAAGTATAAAAACCAGGGATCACATCCCTATGGTCCATTGGGAAGTTATTCCAGGTTTGCCTCCGATCCGCAGGATTCGGCGGCCGGCAATGGAAAGCTGCTGGAGGCATGGATCACATTCCGGGGAAAGGGAATGTCCGGAGGAAGAGCCGATCAATATCAGCGATGCAGGATCTTCTACCAAAACTATCACCAAGCGGTGAAAGTGAGTTTCTTCGACGGGGATGTGAAGATCAAATCAGATACACTGCCCATGACCGGGTCACTGAAAGAATATGACCTTTCCTTTACCGAAACGCCTTCAAGCCTGACGATCCGTTTTACGGGCCCCGGCAGCCCTGATTTCTATGGGATCTGCCTCGACAGCCCCTCGGGGATCTCCGTGGATAACATCCCTATCCGGGGTAGTTCCGGGCTGGAATTTACCCGGATAAACCCAACCCTGATGACAGAGATGTACCGGATCCTGAATGTTAAGCTACTGATCCTTCAATTTGGGGTAAATGTCGTTCCCGGCGATCTCGAGGATTATACCTATTATGAAAATGGCCTATATTCGCAAATCTGTCAGCTGAAGAAACTGAATCCCGGCCTGAGTATTATCGTGATCGGTGTATCGGATGCATCACGGAAGAATGTCGACACGTATGAGTCGTATCCCTGTGTGGAAAAGATATTGAATGCCCAGAAAACAGCTGCGCTCAAAGCAGGTTGTGTTTTCTGGAACCTGTATGATGCGATGGGCGGAAAAAATTCAATGCCGAGCTGGGTATTTGCGAAAGAACCCCTGGCCAGCACAGATTTTCTTCACTTTAATTATGCAGGTGCAAGGATCGTTGGAAAGATGTTCTATTCAGCACTGATCAACGATTACAATGAATTTATCCGGAAAAACCTGCAATGAACACAAGCACTTATAGGATCACTTTAGCCCTTTACTTAATGTTGGTAATGGTTTCCGTGCAGGCCCAATTGCCTGCCGTATTGCCTTCTGGTATCCTTGTGGGTGGGAATATGAATAATCGTTTTCTTTTTTACGGAAATTCGGAAAAAACCTATGAATCTCTTTTCCGGTCGATGAATAACCTGGTACTGAAAGGAGAAGGTATCGTGAATATTATTCATATAGGTGATTCCCATATTCAGGCAGGATTTCTCCCTGAACAATTGCGAAAAGACTTCGCTTCGTTCATCTCTTCCGGATGCGGCGCCCGGGGACTTGTCTTCCCTTACAGGATCGCAAAGACCAACAACCCTGCAGATTACTTTGTAAAGTTTACCGGAAAATGGGAAAACTGCCGGAACGTTGAGATCAATAAAAACTGCAGCCTGGGCCTCACGGGGATCATGGCCCAAACCCGTGACACGCTTGCTGAAATGACTTTCCATTTCAGGGAAAATTTCACTTTCCGTGACTTTAATTTTATCCGGATATTCCATGATCCTTTGGACACCAGTTTCCGTATCGATTTTCCAGGATTGGCGGGTACGTACCACGTGGTTTTACCGATCCAAACCGGGTACACGGATATAAGGTTTGATACCATTATCCCTGATTCCCTGAAAATCAGGATTATGAAAAAAGATACGACCGGGAACTATTTTACATTTTATGGTATCGATTTCGAAAATGGAGATCCCGGTATCATTTATTCTGCTTCAGGAGTAAACGGGGCTGAAGTCACCTCATACCTGCGTTGCGATCTGATGAAAGATCAACTTGGAAAAATGAAACCCGACTGGGTCATCCTTTCACTGGGTGCAAATGATGCCTATCCTCTTCATTTTAACAAGGATGAATTCATTGAGAATTACATTACCCTTGTTAAGAAAATCCGGGAGGCCGATCCTGGCGTGCCGGTTCTGCTGACTGTTCCGGGTGACAGCTACCGGCGGCACCGGTACGACAACCTGAATCTGGTGGCAGCGCGTGAAGCGATACTCGATGTTGCCAGGCAAACCGACTGTGCTGTATGGGATTTTTATTCACTAATGGGTGGACCGAAGTCAATTATGAACTGGTACAAGGCAGGACTCGTTGCACGGGATAAGCTGCATTTCAATAAGCAGGGATATCTCATCCAGGCTGACCTGCTGTTTGGCGCCTTTGTTGATGCATGGTCTTCATTCATTGATCAGTCGAACTTATCAGATTAAGGAGGATGGAATTTCTGGAAAGTTTCTTCAGCTACGACAGCAACTCGCTCCTTCTATTTACAGGGATCCATTTCTGGATCTTTTTCGGGATCATCCTGTTTGTTTACTCCTGCCTTCATTCAAAGGTCAGATGGCGGAATGTTTTCCTGCTCCTGACCAGCCTTTTCTTCTATTATAAATGCGGAGGATGGTTCGTCATCTTCCTTTTCCTGGCCGTTGCAGCCAATTATTACCTGGGGATATGGATGGGACGGATTCCGGAGAAACGGCAAAGGAAAAAACTTCTTCTGCTGAGCATTATTCTGAACCTGGGAATGCTGGCGTGGTTTAAATATACTGCTTTTTTCATTACACTCTTCAACCAGGCATCCGGAAGCCATTTGAAACTCTTCAACTTTATTACCTGGGGATTCAACCAGGTAAGCGGAACACATTTCAATATTTCAGAGATTCTTGTTCCGCTGGGGATCTCATTTTTCACCTTCCAACTGATCAGCTATTCAATCGAGATTTACCGGAAAAAGATAGAACCCATCCGTGATTTCAGCGATTTTGGGTTTTATATCACCTTTTTCCCGCAACTGATCTCCGGGCCCATCGTTAAGCCTCAAAACTTTATCCCGCAAATACGGCAACCATTTGTGTTGAGTAAAGATGAATACGGGCTTGCCATTTTCCTGATCCTTTCGGGGTTGGTGAAGAAGATTGTTTTTGCAGATTATCTATCGGTGAATTTTGTAGGGCGTGTATTCGACAATCCCAACCTGTTCACCGGTTTTGAAAGCCTGCTGGCAGCCTATGGATATACGCTCCAGATCTATTTCGATTTTTCCGGATATACCGATCTTGCTATCGGGATTGCCTTGTTGCTCGGGTTCAGGTTACCTCCCAATTTTGATTCCCCGTATAAGGCAAGAAATATCAGCGATTTCTGGAAACGCTGGCACATGAGCCTGACAACCTGGTTCCGTGATTATCTGTTCCTTCCTTTTGCCTATAACCTGTCAGGGAAAATGGTAAAGTCCCGTTATTTCAAAATCAAGACTGAATTACTGATTTACATTGCCTGTATTCTTCTCACTTTCCTCCTATGTGGACTATGGCATGGCGCGGCCACGAATTTTATCATCTGGGGAGGGTTGCACGGAGTTGCCCTTGCCATTCATAAGCTTTTCTATCCCAAAGTTCGGCCGAATAAGATGATTCCTCCTTTCCGGTTGTTTGCTTCAAGGTTCTTCACCTTTCATTTCATCGTTTTCACCTGGATCATTTTCAGGTTTACGAGCGCTGAGGGGTTCAGTATCCTGATAAAGAAGATCTTTTTCCAGTTCCATTCCGAGCTTGCAGGGCAGGTCATCATTGCCTACTGGAAAGATCTTGTACTCCTCTTTGCCGGGTTCCTGCTGATCTGGGCTCCTTCAAAAATAAAAGAAGAGGTAAAACGTTCCTTTGTGGCGATGCCTGATTACGGGAAAGGGATCATCGTGGCTTGTGTGATCTTTTTTATTTACCAATTTAAAGTTTCGGGAATACAACCGTTCATTTATTTCCAGTTCTGATATGAAGATAGCTCCGTTTCTTGTTTTTTTCTCGATCGTCCTGATCATCTATGGGCTGATCAACACCTATATTTTTATCCGGTTCATGCAGTGTGTACCTTCCGGCTGGCAAGGGAGGATGTGGGCGATCATCGTTTTCTGGGTTCTGGTGGGATCGTTTGTCGTCGCAAGGTTCCTGGAAAGGGCCTATCCGTGTGATTTCACAGAGGTGATGACCTGGATCGGATCGTTCTGGCTGGGAGCGATGGTTTATTTTCTCCTTGTTGTTCTTCTCGTTGATTTTGCCCGCCTGGTCAATCATTTTATTCCATTCTTTCCACAGATTTTTTATGCAGACTATCAGAAGACAAAGTTGATTGCTCTGGTCATCACCATGGGATTGGTGTTTTTAACCGTTACTGCCGGGTTCATCAATGCACGGAATCCAGGGATTACATTACTGGATCTGAATATTGCGAAAAAAATTCAAGGAAGCAAGACATTAAAGATCGCCATGGCTTCTGATATTCATCTTGGAACGCTCGTTGGTAAGAGAGGCGCTTCACATCTGGTTGAGATGATCAACGGACTACATCCGGATATCATTCTCCTGGCAGGCGACCTGGTGGATGAGGACCTGAAACCGGTGATCCGGCGTAATTTAGGCGAGACCTTAAAGAACCTTCATGCCCCGTTGGGTGTGTATGCCATCACCGGCAACCACGAATACATCGGGGGTGCAGCAGAAGCCATTGCTTACCTTACAGCACATAAAATCAAATTTCTCCCGGATACCTTAGAGTTTATCGATAACAGGTTCTACCTTGCAGGGCGGGATGATCGTGATAAGTCGCGTTTTACGGGTAAACAGAGAAAACCATTGGCAGAAATATTGAAAGGCGCTGATCCTGCTATGCCGATCCTGCTGATGGATCACCAGCCTTTTCAACTGTCAAAACCGGAAGAATTGGGTGTAGACCTTCAGTTATCCGGCCACACGCATTACGGACAGATCTGGCCTTTTAACTACATCACCAATGCGATCTACGAAGTGAGCTGGGGTTATAAGAAAAAAGGAAACACCCATATTTATGTTTCTTCAGGATATGGCACCTGGGGTCCTCCCATCCGCCTCGGCAACCGCCCCGAAGTGGTATCAATTACGCTTCACTTCGAGTAATCCAACAATTCTTCATTCTTCATTCCCGTGTAAACGGGTTTGGGTTCTTCCACATCTTCCAAACAAGAAAAACCGGAAAGAGGAACCATGGTGCATTTGCCAGAAGTACAAGGGGTAAGTTCGTTGCGCTAACCGGCCCCCAGATCTCCTCACTGAGAATAATAAAGACATTGGTAAAGAGGATGGACATAATGATAAAAGTCGGAATGCGGATCCAGTCTTTTCCCTTGATGAAGGCATAAGCTGCGGCAAGGTAATAGGGACCAAAGAAAAGAACATCCAGCCAGATCGTGGCTTTCCACCACATCGGACGTGCATTCTGCAACGGATCAAAATTGTTTCCCCACCAGTGAACCATGTCCACAAAGAATGGCAGTGGCCATAGCGGATACTTGAAATTTGCCGGGTCTTTGATCACCAGCTGCTCCAGATCAACGATATACGTAATAAACAGCAGGTTTACCAGGAAGAATGCGATGTAAATGTAGTCGGTTCGGCGTTCGCTAAGAGGGATGGGTTTTCTCATATGTTTGGTGTTAGGTATTAGGTATTAGGTTTTGGGTAGCTGTTCGTTGTTTGCTATTCGTTTTAATTGTCAATTATCAATTATCAATTGTCAATTATTTTCTCATCTTCCTTCGTGCGGTTTCGGCCATCTGCCGCGCTATGGAAAGCCGGAAGGATGGCAGGTTAGAGATAAAAGAACCGATTTTAACACCTGCTCCCGAATGCATCAGAATTTTGGGTCTGAGTGCCAGTTTTATAATATCTTTTGCCACACTTTCAGCCGTCTTTGGTTTTGTAAATATCCGTGTCAGAAAATTTTGTTTCTCCGACATTAAAAAATCCTGCTCCACCTCCCCTATCCTTGATTCCGGCCTGGAATCAGTTTTGATATATCCCGGAAAATATTCACTGATGTGGATTCCGGTTCCTGTCCATTCTGCCTGGATGGTCCTTGTCCAGGCAGATAATGCTGCCTTGGAACATACATACGGTGAATAAAACGGAATCCCCATCATGAAACCGGGAGAACCAATATTGATAATATGGCCGTTTCCCTGTTTGCGGAAATATTTCAGGGCACATTGTGCAGCGATTACCGGGGCAACCAGGTTCGTCCGAAATGCTTTCAAAAGGTCTTCCCGCTGAACCTCTTCAGAGGGAACGACTATTATACAAGCGGCATTGTTGATCAGGATATCCAGTCGGCCATATCTTTCCACTGTTTCATCGATCATCCTCACAGCCGCCGAAGAATCCTCCAGGTCGGCCTCAATAACAAATGCATCCTGCAGATGGGAAGCTACCGCATCCAGCTTTTCTTTCCTCCGTGAAACGAGGACGACTTTTGCACCTTCACGGCCGAATGCAAGGGCAACGGCTTCCCCGATTCCTACCGAAGCGCCTGTTACAAGTACAACTTTATCCTTGAGTTTCATCCTTCCTCTCAATAAAATTTCGATTATTTGCCTGAATCCGGCAAAGGTAAAAGTTCCCAAAAATAGAAAGTTTCCATTAAAAATCATGATTTTTTTTGTCTGCCGCTTGGTAGATTATACAATTTGCTTTACGTTTGCTTTGATAATCACGATGAATATGAAAAAAGTAATTCAATCTCTCCTTTTCCTGGCCATCCCGGTACTATTTCTACAGGGTTGCGGAAGCAGGGAAATAAAAAAAGAAGCCTCAATGAATGATTCGTTAAAAATGTCAATCATGAAAGAGAACTGGGGAAAAGTTGACGATAAGGATGTTTTCCTTTTTACCCTGAAAAACAAAAATGGAATCGTCGTAAAGATCACGAATTACGGTGGAATCATAACTTCCATCCTTACTCCTGATGCACAGGGAAAAATGGGGGATATTGTGCTTGGATATGATAGCCTGAAAGGGTACCTGGCTGCCACTCCTTACTTTGGCGCCATCGTGGGAAGATATGCCAACCGGATTGCCAAAGGTACTTTCAAGCTGGATAATAAGGTTTACAAGCTGGCAGTCAACAACGGTAACAACTCCTTGCACGGAGGTATTAAAGGGTTCGACAAGGTGGTTTGGGAAGCACGGAAAATTAACGATTCAACGGGAGTCGGCCTTGTTTTGACCTATATGAGTAAGGATGGTGAAGAAGGTTATCCTGGTAACCTGTACATTGTTGTGACGTACATGCTGAATCCTTCGGATGAATTGAAAACTACTATCGAAGCCAAGACAGATAAACCCACCCCCGTCAATCTTTGCAATCACACCTACTTCAACCTTAATGAAGCAAAAACGAGTATTCTTGGACACCGGTTAATGATCAACGCCTCCCGTTACACTGTGGTGAACGATGAACTCATCCCTACAGGCGAGTTCAGGCCGGTAATAGGAACGCCTATGGATTTCAACGATTTTCATGAAGTGGGTTCGAGGATCGACAAGGTGAAAGGAGGCTATGACCATAATTATGTGCTGAATAAAAATGAGAAGGAACTGAGCCTGGCTGCCGTGATTCTGGATACTGTTTCCGGAAGAATCTTCAACATCCGAACGACCCAGCCTGGAGTTCAGTTCTATTCCGGAAATTTTCTTGATGGAACGATCAAAGGCAAAGGGGGTAAGGTTTACAAACAGCATTGGGGGATGTGCCTCGAAACCCAGCATTTTCCCGATTCTCCCAATCAACGTTCATTTCCGAATACCATTCTCAAACCCGGGGAGACGTTTAACGAGGTAACTGTTTATAGGTTCGGAGTGAAGAAATGTGACTGAGTCACAGAGTAACAAAGAAAATTTACGATTTACGATTGAATTGTTTGATTTACGAATTACGATTTAGCGTTATTTAGCGTCTTCGCGTCTTTGCGGTAAAATAAAATTAAATTACTAGTACTTTTCCGGTACAAACGTCTGCTCCGACATTGGAGGCCTGATATAGGATTTGTCCTTTTCGAGCGGAGGAAGGACGATCTTTTCCCTCGGTACTTTTTTATAAGAGATCATACTCAGCAGGTGACTGATACAATTCAGCCGGGCCCGGCGTTTGTCGTCGCCTTCCACCACGTACCATGGAGACTGCTTGGTATCAGTATATGCAAACATCTCATCTTTCGCTTTCGAATACTCCACCCACTTTGTCCGTGCTACCATATCCATCGGACTGATCTTCCAACGTCGTGTAGGATCCTCGATCCGTTGAATGAACCTTTGTTCCTGTTCCATATCACTGACCGAAAACCAATATTTGATAAGGATGATACCTGACCGGATCAACATGGTCTCAAAATTCGGGCAGGACCGCAGGAAATCCCAATATTCATCATCCGTACAAAATTCCATGACACGTTCCACGCCGGCCCGGTTATACCAGCTCCGGTCGAATATCACCAATTCACCTGCGGCCGGAAGATGGTCGGCATAGCGCTGGAAATACCATTGCGTTTTTTCGCGTTCAGTTGGAATCCCGAGTGCAACAACCCGGCAAACACGGGGATTCAGGCATTCGGTGATCCTTTTAATGGTGCCGCCCTTGCCGGCGGCATCGCGGCCTTCAAAAAGAACGATCACCCTCAATCCTTTATACTTGATCCATTCCTGGAGCTTTACAAGTTCAATCTGAAGCTTTATCAGCTCATCTTCATAGAAGTCGGACGGCATCTTTTCCTTCATTTCCTGAGGGATGTCTTCTTTGATCATTTCCTCTTTCTTTTCCTTATGTTTTTTGTTTTTGTTTGCCATAGTTTTTTAATTTTTACCATTTATTAATTTCGCGGTTGTCGTCACGCGTTACGCGTTACAACCTTTCAACCATCCTTACCCCATCCCCAATCTCTGCAACATAAAAATCGGGTGTGAGACCGGTTTTTGCCTTGTATTCCCTGCCGACTTTCTCAATAAAGTCCGCAATAACATCTTCCCTCACAAGACTCACGGTGCATCCGCCGAATCCGGCGCCGGTCATACGGGAACCAAGCACTCCGGTTATCTTCCGTGCTTCTTCAACAAGTGTATCCAGTTCAAAACCGGTAACTTCATAATTATCACGAAGCGAATCATGCGAAGCATTCATCAATACGCCGAATTGTGCGAGGTCGTTTTTTAACAGGCTTGCAACAGAAGCAAGTACACGTTGGTTTTCCGAGATCACATGCCGGGCTCTTTTCCGGATGACCTCATCTGGAATACAATCCTGTGCCTTGAAGAACTGCGGATATCCCAGATCTCCCAATTTACTTATGGAAAACCGTTCCGCAAGAAAAGCAACGGCAAGCTGGCATTCTGCAACCCTTTCGTTGTACTTTGAGTCGGCCAGGCTCCTCGGTTTGTTGGTATTTGCAATGATCAGTTTATACCCGGAAAGAGGAACAGCAACGAGCTTGTACACAAGATTGTTGCAGTTCAGAAAAATTGCATGATTGGCCTTACCCATTCCTACTGCAAACTGATCCATGATCCCGCAATTTACACCGGCAAATTCATGTTCTGCTCTTTGCGACATCTTTACCAGGTCCAAAAGATCCAACCCTCCATTCAAGATATGGTTCACTGCAAATGCAGTAACCATTTCAATGGAAGCAGAAGAGGAGAGTCCGGCGTTGACAGGGATATCACCATAAAATAAAAATTCCATCCCTCCAACAGGGATGCCTTTTTCAACAAATTGCTCAAAAACGCCAAGAGGATAATTGAACCAGTGAACCGACTGTTTCGAAAAATGGTCCGTCACAGGAATTACCGTTTTCTGCGGATCATTGACTGAGGCAAGTTTGATCAGCTTGTCATCTGTTTTCCTTATCAGCAGGTAGGTTCCATATAGTATAGCGCAGGGAAGAACAAAACCGCCGTTGTAATCGGTATGCTCACCGATAAGGTTGACACGTCCAGGTGCAAAAAACAGAACCGGCTCAGTACCATGGGTTCCGTAACGATCAGTAAAAGCTTTTCTTAGGTTTTCTGGTTCCTGCATAAACAGGATACGTTAAGATGAATACTGATCCGAAATTACGACAAATTTTGCATTTTCGACACAACCAATCCCGTATCCCACATCTCATATCCCACATCTCCCGCATTCATCAGAAACCGGAATGAATTAAAAATTGGTATTTTTGCGGGTTAAAACCTGATTTTTTCTGAATATGAGAAGTTACCGTAATCCGATCATAATCATTCTGATAGTTCTTTCCTCACTTTCCCTTTTTTCGCAAGACATGAAAAAGATCGACCTGGGCGGGAAGTGGAAATTTCGCAGGGCCGGAACCGACCAGTGGTTGGATGCCAGAGTTCCCGGTTGTATTCACACCGACCTGATGAAGAACGGCCTTATCCCGGATCCCTTCTTTCGTGACAATGAAAAAAATATGCAATGGATCAGTGATATCGGGTGGGAGTATAAAAAAACATTCATGATATCAGATACGCTTTTCCGTTCACGTCACCTTGAACTTGTTTGTAAAGGACTGGACACCTATGCCAATGTATACCTGAACGACTCCCTGATCATCGTTGCTGATAATATGTTCCGGGACTGGTATGCAAATATTCAACCATTGCTGAAAATAGGTATCAATACGCTCAGGATACAGTTTCCCGCCGTTACTTTTGAAAATAAAGCACGGTACAGCCGGCTGAAACACAAACTCCCGGGCGATGAGAAAGTAGTTTGCAGGAAAGCAGCTTACCAGTTCGGCTGGGATTGGGGGCCTACACTGATCACAAGCGGAATCTGGCGGCCGATTTACATCCGTTGCTGGAACCATATGAATGTGCTGAATGTTCAATACATCCAAAAAGATCTTACCGATTCCATCGCGAACCTCACAGCAGTTTTCACCTTCCTGTCCACGCTGTCCGATTCAGCGTTCATACAACTTTCTGTGAAGGATAAAATGCTGGCAACAAAAAAGGTACCTGTGCAAAGCGGCGTGAATATCGCACGATTTGATTTCCAGATCCTGAACCCAAAACGTTGGTGGCCGAACGGACTGGGCGATCCTTACCTTTATCCCATCAATCATAAGGTTTATTTTACCGGACGGCTTGCAGCTGAAGGAACTCAGAAATTGGGTTTACGGACCATTGAAGTGCATGAAGACCAGGATACCGACGGGAGTGGTTTCTCTTTTCTGGTGAATAAAATTCCTGTATTCATGAAAGGAGCAAATTATATCCCCCAGGATAATTTTCCTTCGAGGGTTAGCGATTCCTCTTACAAAGCATTGATCAATTCTGTAAAAGCTGCAAATATGAATATGCTTCGTGTCTGGGGCGGGGGCATCTATGAAAATGATATTTTCTATGATCTGTGTGATGAGAACGGAATCCTGGTGTGGCAGGATTTTATGTTCGCCGGTGCACTTTATCCTGACAACAAGGATTTTATCAGGAATGTCCAGACCGAAGCAATACAAAATGTGGTGAGGCTGAGAAATCATCCCTGCATAGCCCTCTGGTGCGGTAACAATGAAATCGATGAAGGCTGGAAGAACTGGGTTTGGCAGAAACAATACGGGTACACTCCGCAGGATTCGGCAGAGGTCTGGAATAATTACCGTGGTATTTTCGGCGGTACAATTATGACCGTCATTGCTAAATTCGATTCCCTGCGTCCCTACATTCTTTCTTCGCCGCGCATCGGATGGGGACGACCGGAAAGTACAAAACAGGGAGATATGCACTATTGGGGTGTCTGGTGGGGTAAAGAACCTTTCTCATCCTATAACGAGAAGACAGGCAGGTTTATGAGCGAATACGGATTCCAGGGATTTCCTTCGCTGGAATCGATTCAGAAATTCACCCTTCCTGCCGACCGGCAGATGGGTTCACTGGTGATGAAAGCGCACCAGAAGCATCCTGCAGGATATGAAATCATTGATGAGTACCTGCTCAGGGATTACAAACGCCCTAAAGATTTCGAATCTTATGTTTATGTGAGCCAGGTGCTCCAGGCAGAAGGGATCAAGACGGCAATCGAGTCGCACAGGCGGGCAAAACCGTATTGCATGGGAACCCTCTACTGGCAGCTGAACGATTGCTGGCCGGTGGTTTCCTGGTCTTCCCGTGATTATTATGGACAAGAAAAAGCCCTTCATTACTTTGTGAAAGACGAATATAATACCCTGCTCGTTTCTCCGGTTATTAAAAACGGGATCCTCCAGGTCTTTATCATCTCTGACAGCCTTCAGGATTGCCAACCCAGCCTTCACTTTAGCCTCAGGGATTTCGGAGACCAGACTTTCTATGATACGACCCTGACCATTTACATCAAGAAAAATTTCTCATCTTCCTATGTTGAATTTCCGGTAGAAAAACTGGTACAGGGGAAAGACACGAAACAACTGGTCTTTACCACGCAGTTAACTTCAGGGAAGAAGATCCTCTCACAGAACAACTTATATTTCGACCCTGTAAAGGATCTTCTCCTGGAAAAACCGATGATCACTAAAACGGTTAAAAAATCTCCGGAAGGTTATCAGATCACGCTATCCTCAAACAAGCTGGCAAAAAATGTTTACCTGGCCAGCAGCATAAAAGGATCCTTTTCCGGGAACTTCTTTGATCTCCTTCCTGATGAAACGCGGACGATTACTTTTACAACAAAAGACAAAAGCAGTTTATTTGAAGGGAAGCTAAAGATCATGACGATTGCCGATACCTATTGAACAAATGCCAAACAAAATTCGCTCCGACTTCATACTAATCCTTACAGCCATAATATGGGGCTTTGCTTTTGTGGCGCAGCGCATCGGAATGGAGTTTGTCGGGCCATTTACTTTTAACGGGGTGCGATTCACGCTGGGTACGTTGGTATTGGTTCCATTTCTTTTCTTCGGAAAAAAATTCACACTAAGAGATCCTTCACTGGCAATCACCAGGAGAAAGATCTTATGGGGCGTCATTGGCACCGGGATTCTCCTGTTTATTGGTGTTTCGCTGCAACAGGTCGGTTTGCAAACCACAACAGCAGGAAAAGCCGGTTTCATCACAGGACTTTATGTGGTTTTTGTTCCCATTGTGGGGATTTTCCTCGGACACCGGATGAATTTATATGCCTGGCTGGGGGTATTGCTTTCTGCAACAGGCCTCTATTTATTGAGTATTACAAGTGGTTTCCGGATCGAACATGGTGATCTGCTGGTATTGGCATGTGCGGTCGTGTTTACCTTTCATGTACTGTTGATTGGCTGGTTATCACCCAGGATGAATTCTTTTCACCTTGCTATTGGACAATTCTCCATCTGTGCCCTGCTAAACATCATTGTTGCTTTCTCAATTGAGCCTGTCAATACAGGAAAGATCATGGAAGCCGCCATACCCATTCTCTATGGAGGAATCCTGTCGGTCGGCCTCGCCTATACGCTGCAGGTCATTGCCCAGAAGGAGGCACATCCTGCCTATGCGTCCATCATCCTGAGCATGGAAGCGGTATTCGCTGCACTCGGTGGCTGGATGATCCTTCATGAATCCCTTTCTCAACGTTCGTTAGCCGGTTGCCTCCTGATGCTGGCAGGGATGGTCGTAGTGCAGGTAAAAAGATTGTAACTTTGCATCCTCTTTCAATTTCAGATAACATAAATGAAAAGTCTTTTCGTTCTACGTTTTTTTCTGGTCACAGCCATTTGCTTTGTTATTTCTTCAGCTCAGGCGCAGATTAACAATGATACAGCAGCACCTGCTGTTTCTAACCGTATTATTCAGGTTGAATTTGATGATTATTTCTTCCCGAATACCCTGCGTGTGGATTATTATATTGCCGGGGATTACAAGTCCGAGTCTGTCTACTTGAACCAGGTTAAGCAGGAACCTTACTGGAGCGGACCACACAAACGCCTGATCGATCCATTTAATTCCGGCACCTACCGGGTTGCTGTTTTTGATTCGGTTTCGGGAACATTGCTTTTCACCAAAGGATTCAGTAACCTCTTCCAGGAATGGCAGGGAACTCCGGAAGCCCGGCGCGTTCAGCGTTCGTTTGAACAGACCGCAATATTGCCTTTCCCGCGGCAGACAATACGGTTCCAGGTTGAAAAACGGAAATATGCCGATGGAAAATTTGAGAAACTGTTCCAGATGTACATCAATCCGAATGATTATTTCATCAGCCGTAAGAAAAGCCGAGAAATCCCGTTTGTGAAGTTTCATGATACGGGAGAGCCCGAAAACAAGGTGGATATTGCCTTTATCGCCGAAGGGTATACCAGAGACCAAATGGATAAATTCCTCAAAGATGCCAACCGGATCGGCGATTATTTTCTCTCCCAGGAACCGTACATTGATTACAAGGACCGTTTTAACTTTTATGCCATCGAATCTCCATCCGAAGAATCCGGTGTGGATATTCCGGGTCGAAGGATTTATGTAAACACCGACCTGAACAGCAGTTTCTATACCTTCGATATGGATCGTTACCTTACCACCTCCAATACAAAAGAGGTGTATGACATCGCGGCAACTGTTCCTTACGATGCCATCTTTATCCTGGTGAACAGCAAGATGTATGGCGGTGGCGGATTTTATAACCATTTTGGAGAAAGTACCGTTGATAACTTCTTTTCAGAAATCGTTTCCATTCATGAGTTCGGGCATTCATTTGCCGGGCTTGCCGATGAATACTATACTTCCGAAGTAACTTATTCCGATTTTTACAATACAAAAGTTGAGCCTTGGGAACCGAATATTACAACGAATATTGATTTTGCTTCCAAATGGAAAAACCTGGTCAGGAATGGAACTCCCGTTCCCACCCCCAGGGATGAAAAATACCAGAATGATGTCGGAATGTTCGAAGGTGGCGGTTATGTTGCAAAAGGGGTTTACAGCCCCATGCTGGACTGCCGCATGAAAAGCAATGAAGCTGCAGGGTTCTGCCCTGTTTGCCAGCAGGCAATCATCCGGATGATAAAATTTTACAGTGAATAAAGGCCTGATCTTCGAAATCCGGAGGTTTACAGTCCACGACGGACCGGGAATCCGTACTACGGTATTTTTCAAAGGCTGCCCCCTGAACTGTTGGTGGTGCCATAACCCGGAAAGCCACAGTTGTCATCCCGAAGAATCGCTGAAAACGCTGAAACTGGATGGAAAAAAGTTTTCCCTGAAGGAGATGATAGGGCAATGGATGAGTGTTGACGAGGTAATGAGTGAACTTCGAATGGACCGGATCTTTTATGCGGAATCCTCCGGCGGGGTCACATTCTCGGGTGGAGAACCTCTGATGCAGTCTGAATTTCTTCTGGAACTGTTGAAAGAATGTAAAGCCGGCAGCTTTCATACAACAATCGACACTTCGGGTTATGCCGATCCGGAAATAATTGAAAAGATTCATCCCCATACTGATCTTTTCCTTTATGATCTGAAACTGATAGATGACACGGATCATATCAGGTATACCGGTGTTTCAAACAAAACTATTCTGGAAAATCTGATGTACCTGATCTCGGAAGGGAAACAAGTTGTAATCCGGATCCCTGTCATCCCGGGCATTACCGACACCAAAAAAAACATCCATGAAATAAAAGAGTTTCTTTCGAACCCGATGAAAAAAAGAAAATCTGATTCACCCGTAAAAATCAGCCTTCTCCCCTATCACTCCATCGCAAAAAACAAATACGCCCGATTCCATATTGATAATAAAATGAAAAATTTAAAGGATCTGACGAAGGAATCATTAATTCCCTTAAAGAAAGAATTTGAGGCTGAAGGGTTTCTGGTGAAGATCGGGAGCTGAAACAAAATGAATGCAGGAATTCAGAATTCAGGAATGCAGAGGAACTGGTGAACTGGTGAATTGGTGAATTGGTGAGTAAAAAGGGAGTGATTACTTTATAACTTTATAGACTTTAAGAACTTTACAAACTTTATAAATTCGTAATTTTCTATGAACGGCCGCATTAAAAAACTTCGGGATCAAAGTCTGAATGCGATTAACCGCCTGACCGCGGAACGTGCATTGTTAGTTACGGAATTTTATAAAAGCGGTATTGGGAGTAAAGTATCAACTCCGGTTATGCGTGCCCTTACCTTAAACCATATCCTCTTAAAAAAATTCATTTGCATCAATGAAGATGAACTGATCGTCGGAGAGCGCGGCCCAGCTCCCAAATCCACTCCTACTTACCCGGAGATCAATGTGCATTCACTGGAGGATTTAGAAATCCTGAACGCAAGGCAAAAAGTGTCGTTTAAAGTTGATGAAGAAACGAATAGGATGTACCGCGAGGTGATCATCCCGTTCTGGAAAGGAAAAAGTAACCGTAAACGGATTATGAAATCCATGGCACCGGAATGGATTGAAGCATACAATGCAGGAATATTCACGGAATTCCAGGAACAGCGGGCGCCGGGCCATACGGTTTGCGGAAATAAGATCTATCTCAAGGGTATGCTGGATCTTATTAGAGAGATACAGGATGCAGTATCACTGATAGATTGGAAGAAAGATCCTCTTGCTTCTGAAAAGAATGAGGAGTTAAAAGCGATGGAAATCGCAGCAAATGCCATTATCCTCTTTGCTAACCGTCACGCTGATAACCTTGAGGAATTGTCGAACGAACCCGGCATCAGCAAAAGGAAACAGGAACTTCGTGAACTGGCCGTCCTTTGCCGGCATGTACCGGCCCATGCACCACGCACCTTCCACGAAGCGCTACAGTATTACTGGTTTGTCCACCTCGGCGTGATCACGGAGCTGAATCCCTGGGATTCATTCAACCCTGGTCGCCTGGATCAGCATCTTTATCCCTTTTACAAAAAAGGGCTGGATGACGGAACCCTGACCAAAGAAAGAGCCACCGAACTCCTCCAGTCATTCTGGATTAAATTCAACAACCATCCTTCCCCTCCGAAAGTCGGCGTGACGGCGCAGGAAAGCAACACTTATACCGACTTCTGCCTGATCAACCTCGGAGGTGTAAAAGCCGACGGTTCGGATGCCGTGAATGAACTGACATTCCTGATCCTTGATGTCATCGAAGAGATGTGCCTGCTTCAGCCAGGTTCGATGGTGCAGGTCAGTAAAGTGAATCCCGATAGCTTTATTCACAGGGCAATGAAAATCACAAAGACCGGGTTCGGGCAACCCTCCTATTTCAACACGGATGCGATCGTGCAGGAACTTGTGCGCCAGGGAAAATCCATAGAAGATGCGAGAAACGGTGGGGCAAGCGGATGTGTCGAGGCTGGTGCTTTCGGCACAGAAGCATATATCCTGACAGGTTACTTCAATCTCCCGAAAGTGCTCGAGATCACGCTGAACAATGGAACCGATCCCAGGTCGGGAAAGAAGATCGGGTTGGAAACAGGGCCTGCCGTGAGTTTCCTGGACTTTGATGACCTCATGAATGCCTTTTCAAAGCAACTAAAGCATTTCATCGATATCAAGATCAATGGAAATAACCAAATCGAGAAGATCTTCATGGAACACATGCCGGTTCCTTTTCTCTCCTTGCTGATCGATGATTGTATCGCCAATGGAAAAGATTACAATTCCGGCGGTGCACGTTACAATACCAGCTACATCCAGGGCGTCGGACTGGGTAGCATTACTGACAGCCTGACAGCCTTGAAATACCACGTATTTGACAAGAAAACGATCAGCATGACCGGCATGCTTAAAGCGCTTTCACAAAACTTTTTAGGTTTCGATGAATTGCGCTTCGAACTGGTGTACAACACTCCGAAGTATGGCAATGACGATGATTATGCAGATGCCCAGGCCCTCTCTGTATTTGAATTATTTTATGATGCTGTGGATGGCCGTCCTACTGCCCGGGGAGGTATTTCTCGTATCAACCTGCTCCCCACTACTTCTCATGTTTATTTTGGAAGCGTTATCCAGGCGTTGCCAGATGGAAGGAAGGCAAAGGAACCGCTTTCGGAAGGGATCTCACCTGTTCAGGGAGCCGATAAAAAAGGGCCCACAGCAGTATTGAAATCGGCTTCAAAACTCGATCATCTCCGGACAGGCGGAACTTTATTGAACCAGAAATTCACACCTTCCTTTTTTGATGATGAAGATAGTATTCTTAAAATGACTGCACTCATCCGCGGTTATTTCCGGATGAATGGGCATCACATCCAGTTCAATGTTGTCTCAGCACAAACCTTACGTGATGCGCAGAAGCATCCCGAAAAATACCGCGATCTGATCGTCAGGGTAGCTGGTTATAGTGATTATTTCAATGACCTTGGCAAAGATCTTCAGAATGAGATCATTCAGCGGACGGAACAGGGAGCAGCATAAATGAATGACGAATTCGGGAATATGAGAATTCGGGAATGAAGGCATAATTCACTATTCGCATATTCGGTTTTCATCCAATCGAAAATATGTTTATTATCTTTGGTCTTTCAAAGCAATGATTATGAACAGGACCAGGATATTTACCCTCATTTTGGCGACATTAATGCCTTTCATTGGATTTTGCGAAAACGATCTCCCGGTTTTCCTGGGTTCTTTTAAAAGCATGAAGCTAGTGGATCATGGGATCCTCATCACCGCTGAAAATGCAAAGGTTGAAGTACTTCATTTTTCACCTACAATCATCCGTATCCGGATCAACAGGCCCGATTTGCAAACGGAATTCTCTTATGCTGTAATTCAGCAACCGGCTGGTAACTTCAAGGAAATAACGGATAAACAGGATTCCCTGGTTTTGCTCACAGATTCCCTGCAAGTGGTCATAACAAAGAGGCCTCTCAGGATAAAATTCTCGACCCTGGCCGGAGCCCTTATTTCCCGGGATTATCAGGATTTCAACATAAGCTGGCAGGGAACCGAAGTGACCTGTTACAAAAAAATGTTCCCGAATGAAAAGTTTATCGGCTTAGGGGAAAAGACCGGCCCATTGAACCGGCGCGGTAATGCTTATGTTAACTGGAATACCGATATCCCGGCCTATTCCTACCGCCAGGACCCATTGTATGTAACCATCCCCTTTTACATCGCGATCCATGATGATGTCGTATATGGCATCTTCCTCGATAATTCTTTCCGGACAAAGTTCAATTTCGGCGCTTCAACGGATAATGAATTTTCATCTTTCTCTGCTGCCAACGGCGAGCTGAACTATTATTTTTTCGGCGCGAAGAACATTCCCGGAATCATCCGTGACTATACCTGGCTGACGGGTCGGATGAAGCTTCCACCATATTGGAGCCTGGGTTACCAGCAATGCCGCTGGAGTTATTATCCCGAATCGGAAGTGCTGAACCTTGCCAATACCTTCAGGGACAAGAAGATCCCCTGCGATGTGATCTATCTCGATATCCATTACATGGATAACTACAAGATCTTTACCTGGAACAAAGACCGTTTCCCCGATCCGAAGTCGATGATCAGTAAAATAAATGCGATGGGGTTTCACCTTGTAACCATCGTTGATCCGGGTATAAAGATCGAAAAAGGTTACCTGAACTACGACGATGGTATAAAAAATGATTGTTTTATAAAGTACCCCGGTGGGAAACTCTATACGGGAAGCGTATGGCCTGGAAGGTGCCATTTCCCTGATTTCACTAACCCGAAAGTCCGGGAATGGTGGGGAAAATCGTTCACTGCGCTCACCGGGCCAGGCGTGGAAGGATTCTGGAATGACATGAATGAACCCAGTGCCTGGGGACAGAGCATCCCGGATATCGTCAGGTTTGATTTCGACGGCCATCACAGCACCCTTGCCGAAGCGCATAATGTTTATGGCCTGAACATGTCGCGTGCAACCTTTGAAGGGACAAAACAACTGCTGAAAGGGAAGCGGCCCTTCGTGCTTACACGCGCTGCCTATGCAGGCATCCAGCGATATTCGGCAGTTTGGACCGGCGATAACCAGGCTACCGAAGACGACCTTATGATGGCGGTCAGGATAGTGAACAGCCTGGGGGTTTCCGGAGTTTCTTTTACCGGGCCTGATATGGGCGGGTTTATCGGAACACCAACAAATGAGCTGTTTGCACGGTGGATGTCGGTTGGTGTATTTACTCCGTTTTTGCGGAATCACGCAGAGATCAATTCAAGGAGGAAAGAACCCTGGTCTTTTGGTGAAAATATTGAAGAGATCTCCCGGCAATGGATCAACAAGCGATACCGGCTTCTCCCCTACCTCTATTCGGTATTTTATGAATCCACGCAAACCGGCATGCCCGTGGCAAGAACGCTTGCAATCAACAATCCCGGCGATGAAAAAATCTATGAAAATGATTTCCAGAACGAATATCTTTTTGGCGGGGAAATCCTGGTTGCTCCTGTTGCCAGCGACAAAACAATTTGCAATGTCTATTTCCCTGACGGGGAATGGTACAGGATGAGTAATGACAAGCTGTATAAAGGAAAGACAGAAGCAGTGGTGGGCTGTCCCTTAGATGACCTACCGGTATTTGTGAGATCCGGAGGCATCCTTCCATTGCAATCTGTCATTCAGAACACTTCCGAAAAGCCTTCACCCACACTTGAGATTAATGTCTGGAACGGAAAAGTCCCGAATTCATTTACCTGGTATGAAGACGATGGCATAACCTACAATTATGAAACCGGGCAGTATTGCTTACGCCTGATTTCCTTCGATCCTGGAAAGAAAACTATAACGATAGGAAAAACAGAAGGGTCATTTTCTTCGAAATTCACGGCCTTTCGCTTGGTATTGCACGACTTTGGCGATATCATGGGGTTGAAGGTGAACCGACAGGATCAGACACTGAAACTTAAAAACTTCAGACAGCGGTTCTTTGAAGCTGCACTGACAAACGATAATATTGAGATTAAATATTAAAGAAACTAACCCCCTGGCCCCCTCTCTTGAAAAAAGAGAGGGGGTGTAACAGGAACAAAAGTTTTTCAGATAAAATTCATAATGATGATTGAAGATCTTCGCAATTATGGACAAGAAAAAAGAACTTGGAGAGAAAAGATTAATCAAACTGCTCGGGAATTAAGGAAAAACCAGACAGAATCTGAGAGATTAGTATGGGAGATCCTTCGGGGGCGCAGATTGTCCGGAAAAAAATTTCTGAGGCAGCATCCGATTATTTATACTGTTTACCGAAGACCCTATTACTTTATTGCTGATTTTTATTGCGCCGAAGCAAAGCTTGTCATTGAAATTGACGGAAGCATACACAACATTAGTTTAGAATATGATCAGCAAAGAACAGAAATTCTGAAATCAAAAGGATTACATGTTTTAAGGATTTCAAATGTTGAATTACTCGATCTTGAGAAAGTAATAAACAAGATAACTACTTATTTAGCAAAAATGAAAAACTAATAACAGGAACAACCACTTCTTCTCCCCCTCTCTTTCCTTCAAAGAGAGGGGGCCGGGGGGTGAGTTTATAAATTTAAATAAACAAACAGATCAAATGAATAAATTCCTGTCACTGCTTTGCATTATATTCCTGGGCTCGCTGATTAGCTGCAAACATGAAAATCAGTTCATTTCCGATAAGAACTACCGGGAAAAAGTCAGCACCCAGTTTGAGAAACAAAAAATTCTTGCAAAGAACCGGAAGGACCAGTTATTTAAGGTATTTGATCAGGATCTTCCGAGACGGGAAAAAGAAGCGCTGAAGTTTCTTTATGCTTATATGCCGCTGAGTGACCTTGCTGATTACGACGGCGATTTTTATTTGAAGAATGTGAGGGCTTCTTTTGCAGCACAGGATACGTTTGCCTGGGGAAAACGGGTTCCGGAAAACATCTTCCGGCATTTCGTGCTTCCCATCCGTGTAAATAATGAAAACCTCGATTCTTCACGCTGGATCTTTTTCATTGAACTGAAAGACCGGATCAAACATCTTTCCATGAAGGATGCTGCCCTGGAGGTGAATCACTGGTGCCATGAAAAAGTGACCTACAAAGGTTCTGATGTAAGAACATCTTCCCCACTGGCCACAGTAAAGAATGCCTATGGACGTTGCGGCGAAGAATCCACCTTTATGGTTGCCGCATTACGCGCAGCCGGCATTCCTGCGCGTCAGTGCTACACGCCCCGCTGGGCGCACAGCGACGATAACCACGCATGGGCGGAGGTTTGGGTGGACGGGAAATGGCATTACATGGGCGCATGCGAACCTGAGCCGGATCTCGACATGGCCTGGTTTACCGGCCCGGCGAAACGCGCCATGCTTGTCAACACCAATGTATTTGGGGATTATGATGGCCCTGAAGATGTCCTGGTAAAAGATCCGAGGTATACCCGGATCAACGTACTCTCCAATTATACCGAAACGAAAAAGATCTGGGTGAAAGTCACCGGACAGAAAAACAATCTGGTCGACAGCGCTGCAGTTGAGTTCCAGCTTTATAACTATGCGGAATTTTATCCCCTGCTGCGGTGTTATACCGATAAAAACGGGCTGTGCTCCTTTACTACGGGCTTTGGCGACCTGCTCATTTGGGCCGTAAAAGGAAATAATTTTGGTTATCGCAAAGTCACGGTAGCCGGCACAGATACTATTACCATCAGGCTATTTCGTAACCCGGGGGAGGTTTACGCTGAGATTTTTGATTTCGTTCCCCCTCCGGAAAAGAAGGTTGAAAGCGCGGTCAATGATTCCATGAGAAACCGGAATACAAAACGCTTTGCCTTTGAAGACCGGGTAAGGGCAGGTTATGAAAACACTTTCATCGACTCTGTTAAATCGGGACGGTTAGCAGCCAATCTCAAACTGGATGCGGATTCCCTGTGGATGTTTCTTCATAAAAGCCGTGGAAACTGGCGCGATCTCATCGAATTCATTTCATCTGTCCCGGCTGAAAAAATACAAGGAATCTTTTCATTGCTGAATGAAATTTCCGAGAAAGACCTGCACGATGTTACGCCGGAAGTCTTAAATGACAATATCCTTTTCACCCATACCTATGAGCCCATGACGAAGGATCATGCCACATTTTCCGAATGTGTCCTCTCACCCAGGGTCGATAATGAATACCTGAAACCGTTCAAAGAATTTTTCCAGCAAAAATTTGATCGGAATTTTATTCTCCAAGGACGAAAAAATCCGGAAGCTATCGTGAAATGGATAAAAGAATCCATCTGTATTGATGAGAATGCCAATTATGCCAGGGCTCCTCTTACCCCCATTGGTGTTTACGAATTAAAGGTTGCCGATCCTCATTCGAGGGATATCTTTTTTGTTGCAGTTTGCAGAAGCTTTGGGATTCCTGCCCGGCTTGAGCCGGCAACGCGAATCCCACAATATTTTGTCAATGAAAAACGGCACGATGTCTATTTCACCAACCCACATTCCAAAACCAATGTCAGGGGGAAACTGGTGGTGAATAACAATCGTGGAAACGACCGCAAACCGGAATACTATATCCATTTCACGATCGGGAAGTTTGAAGATGGGTTCTTCCGTTCCTTGGATTATGAAACTGATCCCATTTTAAAATCCTTCCCCAGCACAATCGAAGTTCCGCCGGGTTCTTACCTGCTTGTCACAGGTTCCCGGATCAGCGGTGGCACGGTGTTGACGAAGCTTTCCTTCTTCAATCTTGAAGAAAATAAAACCCAAAACCTGGACATTGAATTGAGAAAAGACCTCGCCCCGGCGCCGGTTCTTGGAAAGATCAAAAACATTGAAGGGATCTTAAAAAAAATTGCCGGAGCCAGTGAAATTGCGAATAAAAAAGGAACCATCCTTGCATGGATCGATCCGGAAAAAGAACCTTCCCGCCATTTTATTGCAGATATTCTTCAGAAAAAAGCAGAACTTGACAAATGGAATGGACCAATATTGTTATTGTTCAAAACAGGAAAGGAAAAAGATCTCTTCATGAAAAAAAATGCAGGCGGGTTACCCTTAAAAACAAAAAGCGCCGTAGCTTCAACCGGATCACTGGAAGAATTTTTAAAGACCCTTCAGCGGAAGGCAGTGATGGATCTTCCTGTAGTGACCTTCATTAATCCGGTTGGTGAAGTACTATATTTTTCTGAAGGATATAAGATCGGTATTGGTGATGAAATCCTGCATTATCTGAATCCTAAAAAATAAATCTAATGCTCGTAAATTTTCAATGAACGAGTACCACCTTATCCTTATAAAGAATCC
>Ga0208566_1000228_pt1 | contig 40802 bp, 27 predicted proteins | sample PL_2010_150m_FD_184159 | JGI IMG/M metagenome (GOLD analysis project Ga0208566, IMG submission 184159) | Freshwater microbial communities from Powell Lake, British Columbia, Canada to study Microbial Dark Matter (Phase II) - PL_2010_150m... | ecosystem: Environmental > Aquatic > Freshwater >...
ATATATAAGGCTATATGCAACAAAACTGAGCGCTGATTCATATGGTAATTATTATTGCCAGATAGCCGAAATGAATATAGCAACCAATATTACCTCTGTAGAAATTGAATCATCCGGTTTGCCTGATGAATTAGGGCTATTACAAAATTTTCCTAATCCTTTCAATGCTTCAACAACGGTTACTTATGCTATTCCTGAAGAATCAAATGTAAGCCTAATAGTATATGACATCTTTGGAAGACAAGTGGCTGGCTTAGTTAAGGAAGTACAATCGAAGGGGACCTTTAAGGTGGTATGGAATGGCATTAATGACAAAGGCAAAAGTCTTGCGAGCGGATATTATTTGTATACGCTTTCAGTCGACGGCAGGAATTTTACCAGGAAGATGCTAATCGTTAAATAGGTTTAAGTGCTATTTTCAAAAACAAACATTGAATCATTATGAAATACTACTTTTTATTAATTGTCAGCTTACTAACAATTGCAGGCTGCCATAAATCAAAAACAATTCTTTATTCTGCACCCGGACCGGAAAAGAAGTCCGATGATTTTGAAATGTTTGTTAATAATAAACCGGTATTTGTCTACGAGGCAAGGGTATCAAAATATCCGATCAATCAAATTTGGCCCGGATACCAAAGGCCATTGGACCAAACCGAAATTGCTTCATTTGCTTATTTTGATTTCGATGGAAAAGTTGAAATTGAGATCATTTCAAAGGAGGAAATTAATTCACTTGATATCCGTCCGAAGGAATACGGAATTATCCCGACCATTACCGGTAAATCAATCAAAATAAAAATATCAAAACCTTGCCAATTCGTTGTTGAAGTTAACGGATATCACCGGGCTTTGCACATCTTCGCTAATCCTATCAGTATTTTAACTATCGACAGGCAAAATCCCAAAGTTCACTATTTTGGACCTGGAATACATGAAGCCGGTGTGATCAAATTGAACAGCGATGAAACGGTTTTCATTGATGGCGGCGCCATAGTTTATGGTGTTATTGTAAGTGAAAACGCCCGAAATATTAAAATTGCAGGCAGAGGGATACTCGATGCAAGCAAAATTGCAAGGCACGAAGCTCCCAACATGATTTCCCTGAAACATGTTGTAAACGCTCACGTTAGCGGGATCATACTCCGGGATCCTCATATATGGGCAGTACTTCCTGGCAACAGCGATAGCATTACCATTGATAATTTAAAACTGATCGGCTTATGGCGTTATAATTCCGACGGGATCGATATTGTAAACAGCAAAAACGTTACAATCAAAAACACTTTCATCCGGGCATTCGACGATAATATCGCTATAAAGGGACTCAAGGGTGCCTATGATGAACAACATAATATTATTGAGAATATTAAGATTGATAATTGTGTTCTCTGGAATGATTGGGGAAGGCCTATTGAGTTAGGACTGGAAACCGTGGTGGACACGATGAAAAATATTACGTTCTCCAATTGCTATATTCCCCATTTTACCTGGATTGCAATAGATATACAAAATGGAGACAGGGGATATGTTAAAGATGTCCATTTTGAAAATATTTTTATTGAAGATCCGATATTAGACAGCATCACACTGGGTACAGATCCAATGGACAAAAAGGAGCTGGGTAAGACGATTGAATTGATTATTAAGGGATTTGATTGGTGGACAACGGATACCATCAGAGGCAATATCATCAATATCCACTTTACTAATATCCGATACAATAGTGCTAATCCCACATTTATTAATCTTGTCGGCTATGACAGCGCCCACATGGTGAACAATATCTTTATCAAAGACTACTTTATCAATGGCATTAAGATAACTGACCAGCACTCAATCAGAAAAAATGGATTTGTAAAGAATGTTTTTATTGAATAAATGATCAGTATGCAAAAGTGGAATAGATTGTCGGCCGGAATTTTTCTGTCATGTGCTTTGTTCATCCCAGTTCCTGCAAACGCGCAGCGGGATGTATTGTCACCCGGTGTGCCCTCGTTAGCCAAAATCGAAGGGATCCTCGGGCAGAAATTGGAAAATTGTATCGTGAACGGGGTAATGGCCAGAAACTTCGACCTGTATTCTATCCCTTTCAAAGATAAACTGGATGACGGAGGTGGTTTTACCGGCGAATTCTGGGGAAAATGGTTCACCTCGGCTGCCCTTGCCTATGCATACCAACCCACTGCCGCTCACAAAGGAATACTGGATAAAGCGGTATCGGAATTGCTAAAGGCACAGGATGCTGACGGACGTTTGAGCAGCTATTCAAGAGCGCAGGAATTCGGATTCTGGGATATTTGGGGCAGAAAATATGCACTTCTCGGACTTATAGCCCATTATGATCAAACAGGACATAAAACATCATTAAAAGCTGCCTGCCATGCCGCAGATGCCCTGATTGACATAGCAGGACCCGGTAAAAAGAAACTCACCGAAACAGGTCTTCGTATTCTCGGTTCCTTATCATCGTGCTCGGTTCTCGAACCTGTTGTGCTGGTTTACGAACGGTCGGGCGACAAAAAGTACCTTGATTTTGCACAGTACCTGGTGCGTCTCTGGAGCGAGCCGGATAGTTATAATCCCGACGGACTCAGGTATATCGAGGATGCACTTTCCGGCGTAGATCCGGTGCTTATGGCGGCTCCCAAGGCTTATGAAATGATGTCGTGTTATGAGGGATTGTGTGAGTTGTACCGCGTCACCGGAGAAAAACAACTGCTTGATGCAGTGGTTAAATTTGGCGAAAGCGTCCTGAAAAAGGAGATTATGATCGTGGGTTCCGGATCGAGCGCTGAATTATGGTGCGACGGTGCCAACCGCCAGACCCAAATAATGGAACAACCGATGGAGACCTGTGTCACAGTAACCTGGATGAAATTATGCTACCAGCTTTTGCGGTTAACAGGTAATCCGCTGTGGGCTGATCAGCTGGAAATATCGCTGTACAATGCTTTGTTGGGTGCCATGTGTGACAACGGAAATTGGTGGGCCTATTATTCTCAGCTGACAGGAGAACGGATGCCCAGCCCAATGCAGGTTCCCGTTTGCCAGTCAAGCTGCTGCGTAGCCAATGGCCCGCGGGGTCTGCTGATAACTCCGGGTTGGTCAGTCATGCGCGGAGCCGGCGGACCGGTTTTCAATCTGTATAATCAGGGAACCTGGTCACAGAAACTGGCAAACGGTACGGACCTTAAAATGGCCCAGACAACCGATTATCCGGTAAACGGAGAGGTGCTGATCAGCATCGATCCGGCCAAACCCGCGCGGTTCACGGTCAGGCTCAGGATACCGGCCTGGAGCAAAAATACATCACTGCTGGTCAATGGTGATTCAATCAGCTGCAGCGTAGGTTCTTATATAAGCATTAAAAGGGAATGGAAGCAGGGTGATAAAATTCATCTGGAATTGGACCTCAGAGGACGGATTATCAGGGCTCCGGGAAGTGTTAACGATCTGGCGGTAATGCGCGGACCGATAGTTCTTGCATTGGACAGCAGGTTTGTAAAAGCTGAAAATTTTAATCTATGGTTACTTCCCGATGGAACAAAGTGGAATCACGTGGATGAGCTTGGTGGACTGAACTATGTGCTGCCCAAGCCATGTCCGCCTTCAGGTATGCCTGACCAATACATTGAATTAAAACCTGTTACGGAAAAACCAGCTGACGTATGGATGGCATTTGAAGTGCCTTTTCTGTACAGATATACCCACTTTTTTGATCATAAGCAGATTAACCTGATCATGTGTGATTATGCTTCAGCTGGGAATCAATATGATGAAAAAAATCTGTTCAGGGTATGGCTTCCCCAACCCCTGTTCATGAATAATATTTTTCCGGAAAATACCTGGCATATCCTTTATCGCGATGGGGTTACCAGGCCTGAGTTCCCATCAAAATAATCTGAAATCCTTATGAAAACCTTATTGTTATGCTGGTGGGGGTTGTTAGCGGCTATGTGTCCGTTTAAAGTACATTCACAGACGCCTGTAATCAGCAGCGATTATTGGACGGCTACAGATGCTCTGGGGCGCAAAACAACGGACTCCCGTGAAGCAGGCACCTCCAGGAAGGACAAGTTCGTTGGAATATTTTACCTGACCTGGCATACCGATTTCCTTGCAGATTTTTCACCGGTGATGAACATCCGGGAGATCCTTCAGAAATATCCCGAGGCTGCTTCCAGCGCAGATCATCCGGCTTGGAAGGGGATAGACGGCGGGGTTTTCTGGATCGATTATCAGCTTTCGGAAATCTATTTCGATAATAGTGATTGGCCGGGAAACAATATCAAGTGGTGGCGGCCGAACGATCCGCCGGAAAATGGAGGTGGATCCTTTTTGATACCGATTTTGGATTCGGGCTGAGTCCGTTCGGGAACGAAAATTATTATTAATCAGGTAGATGAATTCAAACATTCCATTATTTTTTTTGAAGGGCACAATAGTCTTAAAATCGCAGATTTATGACGCAACAAAAAGTGGCACTGAAACTTAAACAGAAAATGGGGTTATATTCTTCAATTCTAATTATTGCCCTCCTTGCTGCCTGCAATAAACCGACATGGCAGCAATCGCCGGCGCCCGAGCGCTATCTTTATGCTAAGGGCAGTTTCTCCGGCGCACAGGTTGCTGAATCACCTGATCCGCTCGTTGCTTACCGATGGAAAAATCCAAAAGCCTCCGACGACCTGGAAATTTACACCCTTAAACCGGTTCAGGTCACCTCGGATAATCCCGGGTCATTCGATAATATGGGAACGCTTACCGGTAAATCTCCTGATGTTACAGTTAAGGGTACCGGTTCCATCCGCGTTGATTTCGGACAGGAAAGTGCTGCCTGGCTGGAATTCGATTCAGAAGATCTGAAGGGTAAGGTTGAAATGAGTATCAGTGAGTACAATCAGCCAGCTGTTGTTAATGACGGGGCTCAACACCGGTTTAAAACAATGGAACCGGTGAAACACGGAAATACCTACAGGCTCGAACTCAATGATATGTTATATGAGGGCGTACGGTATGGCTGGATACATGTCCGTTCATTCACAGCGCCCTGGCATATCAGCAATATCAGGCTGGTTTGCCAGATAAAACCCGCAAACTATGAAGGCAGCTTTTCATGCAACGACACGATGCTTACAAAAATCTGGTACACAGGTGCATATGGGGTGAAACTGAATTTGCTTAAAGAATATTTCGGAGCAATCCTGATGGAAAGGAGCGACCGGTTCTCCTGGACCGGCGATGCCTATACATCCCAGGCTGCGTCGCTGGTAGCATTCGGGAATTCCGATTTTGTACATACAAATATTAACCATACCGCTGACCAGAATAACGGAATACTCAGCTACTCCCTATACTGGATCCAAAGTCTGATCGATTATTACAACTATACCGGCGATAGCACAACCCTGGTTCGCTACATCGAAAATGCTTCAAAAAAAATGGATGCAGCCTTTGTCCACTTTGGTACCAATCCTTCGTTGGGATATTACGGATCCGATGAACGGATCGGAGCCATGTTTGAAAATCCGAGCTGCAATGAGTCCCAGCGGGCATACAAAATGCTGACCCTTGAATCAGGGCTCGATTTTGCTGATGTTATGGACAAGATTGGCAGAAAGGAATTGTCAGACAAATACAGGAATTTTGCACAGGAGAAAATTTCCGGCCTGAAAGAGGACAATAAATGGTATGAACCATTTGGGCTTCATGCTGCAGCGGATGCCATTAATGCAGGATTCACAAATGCTGATGAACAGAATGAATTGTACAAAAAGAATTTTTCTGACCGCGTAAACAGGATGTCGTTATCTCCTTTTAACCAGTACTTTATCATCAATGCTTTGGCACGTATGGGGAAATTCGACGATGCCATGAGCCTTATACGCGATCATTGGGGAGGTATGATTAATTATGGAGGTACTGCCTTTTTTGAACTCTACCGCCCTTCGTGGAACCAGGCCCTGGGTTATAACGATCCGCCACCCAATAATCAAACCGGTTATGTCAGTATGTGCCATCCCTGGGGCGGGGGTGTTACAAAATGGCTCACCGAACAGGTGTTAGGCATTCGGCCTAGCATGCCGGGCTTTTCATCCTGTGAAATCATTCCTCATCTTGGACGCACCATCACCCGGGTTAAGGGTACGGTGCCAACCCCGCATGGTCCTATCAGCGCCGGTTTTGACACTCAAACGGGTAAGTGTGCCGTCACTATTCCGGAAGGAGTGACGGCAAAAATCGGCATTCCACGGGTTGAGAAAACCATACAATCCATTACGATCAACGGAAAAACGGCCTGGTATGGGAAGTATTCCCCGGTAACCGGCGTCGGTGGTTCTGAAAAGGATAAGGATTTTATTTATTTTATTAACGTGGAGCCAGGTGACTATGCCATTCATGTTGCCTATTCCGGTGAAACCCCGGCTTACCAGGAACTTCCCTGGTATTATCCGGTGAGTCAGATTGCCATGGATTCCACCACAGGCGGCAACTGGGGCGGCCAGTATGGTTCTGGCGGATATGTTTTGTTTGCCTGCGATAATAAGAACGATATCAGGAAATTGCCTGATTTTGTAACGGAGTTGAAGACTAACCTTAATCTGAATGTGCAATGGGCAGTCAATACAAATGATCCGCGGGCACCATCCCTTTCCCCTGACAATGGATTTCCCAGGAATACCGGTGCCATCTACACGCAGAATGCATCTGCAACCCTGCAAACCATGACGGTTGATATAAGCCTTAAGCAAGATCGCCCGTACCAGGTAGCTCTCTATTTTTTGGATTGGGATGAAAAAAACCGGAAGGTTGAGGTTGAAATGTTCGACCTGAACACACTTGAAATTCTGGCACCTGTAAAAGTGGTGGGCGACTATTCAAGGGGTAAATATCTAATTTACAAATATAATAAGCCGGTTCGTTTTCGTATCAATATGATTAATGAACCCAATGCAACCTTGAGTGCAATCTTTTTCGATTAACGCTGGCAGTTAGTCCGGTTTTAGAATAGATAATCTGAAAATGAAAGGAGCATGAGATGAGGAAATTACTCTTTTTACTGTTGGTTAGTAATTTTGCATGGATAGGAAGTGCGGAATCTCAGGAGAAAATAGTATCCGGAAGGCAAATTCCTGTCCTTGCCTATTACAGTATTCCAGTCGAAGAAACCACCGTAAGCCGCTATCAGGAACTGAAAGAATCGGGAATAACACACAATTTAAGCTTTTTTCCTAATGCAGAATCTGCATCAAAAGCCCTCGATATTGCACAGAAAGCAGGAATTAGAATGATCGTTTACTGTCCGGAACTTGCAGCAAATACAGAAGAAACGGTAAAACGATTTATGAACCATCCCGCTGTTGTCGGTTATCTGCTCCGGGATGAACCTCGTCGCAACGAATTTCCTGAACTTGGCAAATTTGCAAGAAAAATCCGTGAGGTCGATGATATTCATTTTTGTTATCTGAATCTCTTCCCCAATTATGCCACCGAACAGATGCTTGGTACTAAAACGTACAAGGAATATGTTGATCGGTTTATTGAAGAAGTTCCGGTACAGATTCTGTCCTTTGACCATTATCCTACCTATGGCGATTCTTTAAGTGCTAAATGGTATGAGAACCTGGAGATTTTCTCCCAAGCAGCCAGAAAAGCCGGAAAGCCATTCTGGGCTTTCGCACTTTCTTATGCCTGGGACCCTTTTCCCATTCCCACTGTGGCCAACCTGAGACTTCAGGTATTCAGCAATTTGGCTTACGGAGCACAGGGTATACAATATTTTACCTATTGGACACCAAATGATTCCGCCGGGAAATTATTTAATAACGCTCCAATTACCCTCGAAGGCAAAAGAAGCGTGGTTTATGACAGAATTAAACTGGTAAACGGGGAAATCAAAAATTTGTCGGGTGTTTTCCTGGATGCCAGGGTTATTTCTGTAGCACATACCGGCAGTATTATTCCTGTTGGAACAAAACCTTTGGAAAATCTTCCACCGCCGATAAAGGCTCTTAAAACGGAAGGTATCGGAGCTGTTGTTTCGGTTTTGGAGAATGGTGCAAATTCTTACCTCGTTGTGGTAAACCGCGATTTCAAGAATTCTATGAAACTATCCATTGAGTGCGATCCAAAAGTTAAGAAAGTTTTAAAAGATGGTTCGGTGGTTCCTGCAAATGCTTATGTAAGTACCCTGGTAATTGACCCCGGTGATATTGCGATTTATACATGGTCTGATACTAAGGATCTGATAACCGGGCATATTGTCAGCAAGGATATCCCGGCCATCGATGAAGCCTTTTTACACGGATATGTGCACAATCTGGTAAATGAATTTGTTGATAATCAATACGTTCCAGTACTTACTATTCAATGTACCGATGAAAGCGTGCATAAAGTTAACGGACCTTATGATGCCGGCAGAACCACCTATTCTTCCATATGGACCCGCGATCTTTACTGGGGATTTCTGGGCTGGTTTCAGGCTGGCGATGACAATGTGCAGGACCTGATGAAATCATCGCTGCAACTGCTGATCAAGGCTAAAAATAAAAATCAGGCACTGGGTCAGAGCAAGTTTTGGCCTCTGAGCGATGAGCGGTTTTATATTCCTCAGGCCTATACAACAGGATTGAAAATCGCAATGGACTTTTTCCCCTGGTGCTCCGAATCGCAGGCAGGGAAGGTTACTATGTGCAAATGAGGAACATAGCAAAAGGTTCTGAAAAAATCGAAGATATGTTCATTCCCTATGATAACCTGGTTCCCATGTGGTGCGGCATGACAAGCCCTGAACAGGATATAGCCATCTTTCAAAAGCTCGATGCGAATTTTGATAAAATTTATAACCAATATGGAACAGCTGCTACGGGTAGTAGGCGATGATTTCCGTTATGTTGAACCTGTTTATACCGGTCCGGAACTAAGGACCTTTCCCGATGGAAGCATTGAGGGATATTGGGGAGAACGTTACAAGTATGCTGCCTTTGAAGGAGGAAAATACCTGGAGGCTTGCTATCTTCCTTTTGCGAATGTTGATTCAGTGGATGAACTGGACCGATCCCATTTTCCGCAGGCCACTTGGTTCGATTATTCCACCATCAGGCAGCAATGCGTAAAAATCCTGGAACACGGATATGCGATATGCTTCGGTACAGCCGGCGACATGGACTTTATCAACAGCATTGCCCGGGCAAGGGGAACCGAAAAAGTTTTGATCGATCTGATAACCGATGACCCGGTTTATCTGGAAATCATGGAAGCCCGCTTCAGGTTTTATTATGAATTGCATGAGCAGGTGCTGCAGGCTGCCGGAGGCCTCATAGATTTTACCCACATCGGAGAAGATCTGGGTACTCAGACCGCCCAGATTATTGATTTTGACACCTTCGAAAAACACTTTGCCCCAAAGTTCAGGAAGTATTTTGAAATGGTGCATGGTTACGGAGCTAGAACCATGATGCATATGTGCGGCTGTGCCAGGGCTTTTTTAACCCGGTTGATAGAAATGGGCCTGGATGTGTATGATGTTGTGCAACCCACCACCCCCGAAGGTGGACTTTTTTTGGGTCCCACTCATGCCCTGCAGGTAGGTACTCCGATGGAAAACATTCTGGCATTGTACCGTGGTGCCGGGAGTCTGCTCGAAAACATCCAGGATTCAATCCGGGACATTCAGGATGACCACACCGGAGATAAAATAAATATGTCAAAGCTGTTTTGAATGAAAACACTATTAATTGTTCTATCCATTACTGCATCCAACTTTCTTGCACACGGACAGGTTCCGGAAGTGCATAACATCAAATGCGAATATCTTTCTGATCCATTGGGAATTGATGTGCCTGCTCCTCGATTAAGCTGGGAAATTTCCGGCACCGTAAGAGATATTCAGCAATCTTCATACCGCCTCCTGGTTGCATCTTCGCTCAAAACTCTTGAAGCTGATAAAGGAGATCTCTGGGATTCCGGAGAAGTAATATCTGCCCAATCACTTAATATTCAATATGATGGAAAACAGCTGGAAAGCCGTATCATCTGTTACTGGAAGGTCATGGTTACCACGAATAAGGGAAAGTCGGTCTGGAGCAACCCCGCTGAATGGTCGATGGGGCTCCTGGGTAAATCCGACTGGAAAGGTCATTGGATCGGCTGCGACAAAATTTTCCCGGGCGAAAGTCCCGATTCGGTGTATTCACGACTGGCTGCCCGCTATTTTAGGAAAGAGTTCGGGATAGAAAAACGAATTACCAGGGCAACTGCCTATATATGCGGCCTGGGGTTGTATGAATTGTATCTGAATGGAAAAAGAATGGGTGATCAGATACTATCCCCTGCCTTGTCGGACTACACCAAACGTGCCTATTACAATACATTTGATGTCACCTCATGGGTTTCAAAAGGCAAAAATGCCGTTGGCATAATCCTGGGCAACGGACGCTTTGTGAGCATGCGTCCCGGTGAGTCCGGTGTTTGGAAAGAGGGCATTCCTTCCATAGCCAATTATGGTTTTCCTAAAGTCCTTTTCCAGCTCGAACTTGAGTTGGCCGACGGTTCACAAATAACCATTTCAAGTGATGAAACGTGGAAATTCACAGCTGATGGACCTATACGGGCCAATAATGAATTCGACGGTGAAGAATACGATGCCCGGAAAGAGTTTCCGGGATGGAATCGGCCTGCCTTTAATGACCTTGACTGGTGGCAGGCCATGGAAGTTAAGCAGCCCTGCGACAACCTGGTTGCCCAGATGAACCCCAATATTAAAATCATGGAAACCGTTAAACCCCTTTCCATAAAGCAAACCGATCCAGGCACTTATATCGTTGATATGGGACAGAATATGGTCGGTTGGCTGAAAATCAGGGTAAAAGGTACCAGCGGCCAAGCTATAAAACTCCGCTTTGCCGAGCGTCTTAAGGAGGATGGCACACTGTATCTCGCCAACATTCGCAGTGCCAGGGTTACTGATATCTATACGATGAAGGGCGGTGATGAGGAAACCTGGGAGCCCCGCTTTGTGTATCATGGCTTCCGATATGTTGAGATTACCGGCTATCCCGGAATACCTGATCTTTCATCCCTGGAGGGCAAAATCATTTATGATGAGATGCCCATCACTGGCAGTTTTGAGACTTCCAACGAAATGATCAACCGCATTTATGCCGCTGCATGCCGCACCATAAAGGGAAATTACCGCAGTATACCCACCGATTGCCCTCAACGCGATGAACGCATGGGCTGGCTGGGCGACCGGTCGATCAATTCGTACGGCGAGAGCTTTGTTTTCGGCAATTCCAGGCTTTATGCAAAATGGGTCACCGATATGGCCGATGCTCAAAAACCATCCGGCAGTGTGCCCGATGTAGTGCCGGCATACTGGCCATTCTACAACGATAACATGACCTGGCCATCCACGTTTGTTTTGATCCCAGGCATGCTCTATCAGCAGTTTGGTGACAAAATGCCTATAATTCAGCATTATGCGGCCATGAAAAACTGGCTGCTCTACATGCGTAAAAATTATTTGCAGGATGACCTGATTACCAAAGATTCATATGGCGACTGGTGCATGCCTCCCGAACGCATTGAAATGATCCATTCACAAGATCCAAAAAGAAAAACTCCCGGCGATTTTCTGGGATCAGCTTACTACTTCTATTGTCTTAACCTGATGGGCCGCTATGCCGAAATTATTGATCAGAACAATGATGAGCTAGAATTTATGCAGATGGCCGAGGGTGTTAAAAAGGCCATTAATACGAAATTCCTTCATACCGACAGCCTTTTCTATGCTAATAACACGGTTACGGCCAACGCCATGGCCCTGTATTTTGGCATCGTACCGAATGACCTGGCAAAAGGGGTGTTCTATAGTCTGGTAAAGAAAACCGTTGAAGAGTATAAGGGGCACATCAGCACTGGCCTTGTTGGAGGTCAGTGGATCATGCGTACGCTCTCCGACTGGGGCCGGCCGGATATCGCCTATCAAATGGTTACCAACAAGAGTTATCCCGGCTGGGGATATATGATTGAAAATGGCGCTACTACTATATGGGAGCTTTGGAACGGAAATACTGCCGATCCTGCCATGAATTCAGGGAACCACGTGATGCTGCTGGGTGACCTGATAATCTGGTTTTATGAATATCTGGCCGGAATAAAAAGCAGTTTTGATCATCCCGGTTTTGCCAAAATTATCATGAAGCCAATCATGCCTGAAGGGTTGACTCATGTTAAAGCTTCTCATCAATCCGGTTACGGTATGATCAGCAGTGAATGGACCATTGAAGACCGCGTGTTCCGGTGGAACATTACCGTACCCCCCAATACCACTGCAACGGTTTATATTCCTGCCAATTCGCCGGATGAAGTGATGGAAGGTACGCAAAAGGCCTTGCAGTCAACCGGTATGGAATTTATCGGCCTGGAGAAAAACAGGGCTGTTTTCAAAGTAAGATCAGGGTATTATGCGTTTACCGCATCTCAATATTAAAGGAAGGTTAATATTCACAAAGTATAAAACCATTCATGCAATGAACCTTATAAAAACTATTCTCAGTAAAATCCTGGCGGCGATGGTACTTATGTCTGGCAGTCATTGCCTGATGGCTGCAGCAGCTGATTCTATGCTGATATTGGAAAATGACCAGATACGGCTGAAGGTCGATACCAGGTCCGGGGCAATAAATTCGTTCCATATCAAGGGAAACAATTGTGAAATGATCGGCGAGCCCGCACTGATCTGCAATTTCAGGATAAATCTTCCTTTGAAGGATTATCAGGCGAATTATATTGACGGCATGTTACAAACCCCTAAACAAGTGGTAAAAATAGGGAACTCGATCGTTGTTGAATTCTCAGGATTATCGTCCGATAAAGGAATCTATCCGATCGACCTGTCATACACGATCACCCTTTATCCGGATTATGTCAGTTTCAAATCGCGGTTAACCAACCACTTTAATCAGCCTGCTGCGGAATTCTGGTTTCCCCGGCTCGGTGGCTGGACCCAATTTGGCAACAACCGCGACGCTATGCTCGCTACACCCAACTATAACCAGAATTCAAAGCATGATATCTCCATGTTCCGGAATTATCCCGGTAACCGGGGATTGGGCTCAGAGGCTGCGGAATGGTACCAGCATTACCCGGGAATGGTAATGCCCTGGTGGGACCTGTATGATCCGGAATCCGGACTTGGACTCTACCTGGGATATCACGACACGAAGTTCCGGTTCAGCACCTGGCATACATACCTGATGCCTGATAACAGCGGGGAGAGGGATGCTTGGCTGACTCCTGAAAATGCCGGCGGCAAGCCTGTGGGATTGATCTTTTCGCATGTCAGGTATCCTTTCATTAAAGACGGTGAAACTCTTGAATCCGGTGAATTCATTATCAGGATCCATCAGGGCGACTGGCACGATGGTTCCCTGTTTTATAGAAAATGGTTCCTCGAACACTTCCCGTTTGATAAATCGGACAGCTGGCTGAGGAAGGAATCTTCCTGGTTTACTTCCATTATCTATCAGCCTGAAGATAAGATAATTGCCGACTTTAAAACCTATGGCGAATGGACCCGCGATGCACAAAAGTACGGCATCAATTGCTTTGAGCTGATCGGCTGGAACAACGGCGGATTAGAACGGAACTATCCGATATACCAGCCCGAAGAAAAACTGGGTGGCAGGAAAGGTTTTCAGGAATTATTAAAATCAATAAAAGGAAATGGGGGCAAGTGCCTTGTTTTCAATAATTATAACATTCTGGATCAGAATACCGAATGGTATAAAACAGAGCTATTCAAATTTAAACAGCAGGATCAGTTTGGCCAGCAAAACATCTGGATGGGATGGGGCGAAAGTACATTCCTGGCCCGCTCAGCCTTGAGTGTACGATATCATGTCCGTGCTTCCATAACCCCGGAAATCGAAAAAATCCTGGCCGACCAGTTTCTTGATCTCGTCAGGGATGGTGCTGACGGATTCCAGATGGACAAGGTTTGTGTTGCAGCTGCACTCGACTTTAATCCGTTGAATAACCTGAAGCCTGATTTGGCCCTGTGTGAAGGACTGGTACAGGCAATCGACCGGCTTTACAGGCAATGCAAAGCAATTAATCCCGATTTCCGCATGGGATCAGAATTCGGGTACGACAGGCTCCTGCCTTATTTTGATGTGGGATACCGAAACTCCAGTCGTAATGAGATATCAGCCTTGCGGTATGTTTTCCCGGAATGGACCTCCTGCAACCATATCAGCACTCCGCGCGACTTCCGCGGTGTGAACGGCGCAGTTCTCACCGGTGCCGTGATCTGCGTTGAACCGGAATCCTATCAGGGTTCACTCGACCAGCCGCTCTATCGTGATTTGGCGGAATACATTCGCGAAATCAATAGGATCAGGGGTGAACTGGCTCCGTATATTTTTACGGGCAATTATTTTGATAATCAGGGTGCCAGTATTAAAGAAATACCAGGCACTACCACGGGCAGGCTCATTTATAAGGTGCATGGGAACAGGGAAACGGCCAAAAGGGCAATCGTTGTGGTAAATGGTTCTGGGGATTCAGTACAATACAATTGGACATTTACTCACCGGGATATACGCAAGGCAGTGCTTTACAGCCCATTCCACGCTCCTGAAGTCGTAATCGCCGGCCAGCCGGTAGTGATCCCTGAAGATGGATTGCATATACTGGTGGAACAATAATTAATATACGGATCTGTGAATAATTCTGATGACATCAGTCCTTTTCTTGAAATTCAAAGATTATCCAAATCATTCCCCGGAACGGTTGCGCTTGATGAGGTCAGCCTGAATGTCTGCCGCGGTGAAATTCATTCCCTGATGGGCGAAAACGGCGCCGGTAAATCTACCCTGATGAAAATACTGGCCGGTATCTATCAAAAGGATAGCGGGCAAATCTTGTTAAATGGGCAGCCGGTGGAAATTCAAAATGAACGTCAGGCTTTGCAATCAGGTATTGCCATGGTGCATCAGGAACTGAACAATTTTCCGGAAATGACGGTGGCTGAAAACATCTTTGCCGGTCGCGAGCCTTCCCGATTGGGAATGGTTAAAAAAGAGGAACTCAATTCCAGGGCCGGAATCATCCTTCAGGAATTTCACCTGAATATCGATCCTCATACGAAAATGGGAATGCTCAGTATCTCCGAAATGCAGCTGGTCGAAATCGTTAAAGCGATATCTTGCAATGCCGCTATCCTAATCCTGGATGAACCTACGTCGGCAATCTCTTCCATCGATGCTGACTTTCTGTTTGAGGTTTTACAACGTCTTAAAAAGCAGGGAGTTGCAATTATCTACATTTCCCATAAAATGGAAGAGGTATTCCGGATAAGCGACCGCATCACAGTATTAAGAGACGGGAAATGGATTTCTACGGGATATTCCACCGAAATAACCCGCGATGAATTGATACACAAAATGGTTGGCCGTGAACTGAAGGAATTGTTTCCCGATAGAACTTCAATTCCTGGCGATACGGTTCTGGAAGTAAAAAACCTATCGCGGCAAAATGCTTTTATCGATATCAGTCTCAGTGTCAGGAAAGGTGAGGTGTTGGGAATAGCCGGACTGGTAGGGTCGGGGAGATCTGAATTTATCAAATCGATTTTTGGATTTCCCCCGGCAGATTCGGGAGAAATTCTGGTAATGGGGAAACGGGTCCATATCCATTCGCCGGGCGATGCCATGAATAACGGATTCGCGCTGGTACCTGAGGACCGGAAGCTGGCCGGGTTGAATCTGCTTGGTACAGTGATGTTTAACACAACCCTGGCAGTCTTGCCCAGGTTTGCCGGTTTCGGAGGAATGATTCATCGAACTCAAGAAAAACAGGCAGCCGGCTACATTGCGAGCCAATTGCAGGTAAAGTCAGGTACTATGAACCAATTAATCAGTAACCTGAGCGGAGGTAATCAGCAAAAAGTGGTACTGGCCAAATGGCTACTGGTTGAACCTTCTGTCCTTTTACTGGATGAGCCCACACGGGGCATCGATATTGGTGCAAAATCTGAGATTTACCAGCTTATTAATAAACTGGCCATGGAGGGCATGTCAATCCTGATGGTCTCTTCTGAAATGACCGAACTGATGGGATTGTGCGAAAGAATAATTGCTTTCCGGAAAGGAAAGATATCACGGGAGTTTGACCGTTCCGGTTTTAACCAGGAACATATTCTCGCTGCCATAATGAACTGAACAGGTTGTCAAAATAGCTAAAACCGATGAAGCAAAAACAAATTTTTCAATACCTGTCGCGTTATGGGATCTTAGTAGCCTTTCTGATCCTTATCCTTCTCTTGTCGCTGCTGTCTCCGGCATTTTTAAAGACAACCAATATCATGAATATTCTCCGCCAAACATCCGTAAACGGAATTGTGGCGGTGGGGATGACATTCGTGATCATCCTGGCAGGCATTGATCTTTCGGTAGGTTCGGTGATTGCACTGGCAGCAGTAATTGCCGCTTCATTTGCGCATTCCGGCGATTATCCGCTGATCGTACCGGTTTTTGCAGGATTGGCTGTCGGAGGCCTTTGCGGGTTCCTTAATGGTTTTGTCATCGCAAAAAGGAAAATAGCCCCATTTATCATGACCCTGGCCATGATGACCATTGCCAGAGGTGCCGCACTGGTATATACCAACGGACGACCCGTAATTGAACTGAGCGATTCCTACAACAAAATCGGAGGCAGCTATTTTCTCGGAATACCCTTGCCGGTCATTATATTTATCATAATCATCTTCATAGGCTGGGTGCTCCTATCCAAAACTGTATTTGGCAGGCACGTATACGCTACCGGCGGAAATACCACAGCTGCAGCGCTTTCGGGCATTAAAACGGGTAAAATCACCATTTGGGTGTACACCCTGGCCGGCATTCTGTCGGGTTTGGCAGGTATTGTGCTTTCCTCAAGAGTGATGTCGGGATCCCCGGCTACCGGACAGGGATATGAGCTGGATGCCATTGCTGCTGTGGTGATCGGAGGAACCAGGCTGACCGGCGGCGTGGGTACCATTTTTGGAACCATTGTCGGCGTTCTGATTATCGGTGTCATGAACAACGGCCTTGATCTGCTGAACGTTTCATCCTACTGGCAACTGGTGGTGAAAGGAATAATCATTCTGCTGGCGGTGGTTCTTGAAAAGAAAAATTCACGGTAAATGAGCAAGTTAATAAAACCCGTTTCCTTAGTGATAGTTATTATACTGAGTCTGTGCTGCAACCGGCACCCATCGGTTCAATACAGTCATACAATCGGTGTAACCTATCAGAACCTCCAAAACGAGTTTGTTATCAATATTCAGGATGCCATGCGAAATAGGGCCAAAGAGCTGAATGTCAAACTGATTGAAGTGGATGGCCAGGGAAAGGCCGAAAATCAGATTTCGCAGGTAGAGAATTTTCTGGCACTCGATGTGGATGCCATCATCCTGAATCCTTTCGACCGATATGGATCGGCACCGGTGGTATCCATTGCCAAAAGAGAAGGCAAACCCATTGTGGTGGTCAATGCCGTAGTGGTTAATCTGGATAAAGCAGATGCTTACGTCGGTTCAAATGACCAGGAGGCCGGCAGGATTGCTGCAACATACATATCCCAATTATTGAAAGGCAAAGGAGACTTAGCATTAATACGGGGCCCCAATGGGCATTCAGCTGAAATACAGCGTACTGAAGGGATCTTGGAAATTTTAAAAGGATATCCCGATCTAAAAATCATTTTCGACCAATCCGGTAACTGGGACCGGACCCAGGGCCTGGAACTCATGGAAAACTGGTTATCGACTGGCAAACCGCTGCAGGCCGTGATTGCTCAGAACGATGAAATGGCCCTTGGTGCGCAAAAAGCCATTGAAGCCGCCGGCAAGCAAAATGATATACTGGTTATTGGTATCGATGCCATTCCCGATGCACTCAGGGCTGTGAAAGATGGAAAATTATGCGCAACTGTTTTCCAGGATGCGCGCGGACAAGGCATCCTCGCACTGGAACTCGCGGTCAAGTTATCCGAAGGCAAACGGGTCGATCATACCAATTACATCCCCTTTCAATTGATTACAAAAGAAAATCTGAATAAATAGAACTCCATACCATGAATCAATCTCGTTCCATTTTTTTGTTCGCTCTTCTGATCATCGCACAATTGTCGTCAGTTAGCGCACAGCAGCAGCAACAGGTACTGAACAAGCGGATGGCCGGATACCATTATTCGGTAGTATTTACCGGTGAAGCTATGCCCAGTTCGGCGGCGATGACCTATCCGGTAAAAACCTTCGATTATCAGAATTATAATTTTCTGGTCAAATTTATGCCCTGTCTTTCGGTGGGCGGAAAGATCATTTACCCATCGTCATTCAGCAATATAAAGGTTGAAGATATCCCGGGCGGGGTAGAAGCCACCTTTACCTATGAAAGCACAAGAATTACCACCCGCATTACTCCGCTGCTCGTAGGCAGGGGAGCCAAAACATGGACAGGAGCGGCGTTGTACGATATTCAGACTTCCCCGGCCCGCGAGGTGTTGGTTCTTCTTGGCAAAGGCCGGACACTGAACCTGTTTTCCGAGTTTGCCACCTCCTTTATGGCCAAAGACACCGTTATTACCATTGATAAATTCACCCGGATTGATGATCAAAGTATTGTTTTTCTGAGCGGTAAAGATGGATTACATGTGGTTGTTAAGGGTTCGGAACCCGTGGTTGCAGGGAAAATCGGTGATCAAAACAAGCAGGTCTATGTACGCATGGCTAAAGGTTCAGGATATGTGCTGACGGTTTTTTCAGATCAGGCCAGCGACATGGAGAACCTGAGAAAACTAAATGCGGCTGCCGAGCGAACCCGGGTTAAAAAGTATTATGAGGAATTGTATAAGACCTCACTCAATACGCCGGAACCAGTTATGAATGAGGCTTTTGCGTCGGCACTCTATAACCTGGAATACAACTGGCTGGAGCCTTTTGGCTGGGGCGAGTGCCTCCACCACTGGCTGGCCCTGTGGCATATGCAGGTGGGTGCAGCGGCCGACCTGATAGGTCAGACCGACCGGTCGAAATCCTGCATTATCGAGCATGCTCAGAATTTGCTGAAAAATGGTGCGGTCCCGCAGTTTATGCCCAATAAGGCTACAAAAAGGGATTTCGGCGGGTCCAATTCATACTGGGTTTGGCAGGTGCGCCATTATCTCAATTATACCGGCGACAAGGAGTTTGCCAAACTAATCATGCCCTATGTGGATACTGTCATCGGTCAAACTTTGAAGGAATATGACAAAGACGGGGATTTCCTGCCCTCATGGGGACTTCAGATCGGAAACCAGGAGGATTTTCTGGCCAATCCTTACAACGGTTCAGTGCCTTCCATGGAGCTGTATAATATGTTCATGACCCGTGCAGAGTTATCAAAATTTGCCGGTGATTCCGCTACAGCATCGCTTTGGTTTAACAAAGCTGCAATGGTTCACGGCAAACTGTACAAGGAATTATGGATGAATGACCTGGGCAGATTCGGCTATTATAAGGATCCAACCGGAGTGTTAATGCCCGATGGGCAGTACCAGACCTATCTCTATCCCATTATATATGACCTGGTTGATGAATATGACAAGTATTCCGGTCTGCGTCACTTAAGGGACCGTTTGACCGGAGAAAACGGTGCCGTCTTCCTATCCAATAACTTTCCCTGGCATGCCACCGGCATTGCCTGCACCTGGGGAATGCAGTGCGGCGAGGCCCAGCAGCCCTGGGCCGCCGAAGGTTTTTCAAAATCTGGATTGAACAATGAAACCTGGCGCCCATTGAAGGCCATGGCCGACTGGGCCCAGGACATTAACCACCGCGGTTCCTGGCCCGAAACCGGTCCCGAACCAACACCGGCCTACTTTACCCCGCCGGCAGGATTATACCTTGTTGCAGTAACAGAAGCCCTGATCGGGATCAATGTGCATGCCCCGGAGGGATATGTGGAAGTTTCACCCTCGCTTCCCGACCATTGGCCTTATGCGAAGCTGAATCTCCCAGATTTCCAAGTCGATTATACCAGAAAGCAAAATCAAATCAACTATGTAATCTCTTCCTCAAAGGATTTGCCGCTGAAAGTCAGGTGGCGGCTGCCGGTATCGAAAATTGTGAAGTGCACGGTAAATAATAAAGAAGTTCATTACACCATTATTCCGGGTGTTAATCATATCGTCCTCTGCTTTGATGTTCCGCATACCGCAAAATCCGCACTGAAGATTGAATTTGAACCGGTTATCTATAAAGTCAACGCTCCCCAATCCATAGCGTCCGGTGAAAAACTAGAGATTTCAGTGGAAGGGGCTACTATTGAGCGCGTTATGGATCGATATGGCGTACTGGAAAATGTTAAAACAAATTCATCCTCCTCTTTTTCGTCAAAAGTCCAGGCCCGTTTACTCGACCCCTATCAGTCGTTCAACCAGCTCGGACTGCTCAATTTTTCAAGGAGGACGTTTTTTCTGGATTGCCGCACAACGGATGGATCGCCCTTTATTGCTGCAGTGGATCTGAACATTTTACCCAGATTTGAAGTCGCTTCTGTGGGAAATGCCAACCAAACCGGCAAGAATACTATCCGGCTTAAGGTAAGGAATAACACGGGGAAATCGTTCACCGGGCAAGCAGGTATAACTCTGCCCAATACCCATTTCCTGGTGCCGGTGAAGCTCGCATCCCGCTCAGACCAGCTGATTGACCTCACGTTGCCATTAAACTCAACTCTTTCGTCCGGTGATAATATTGCAACATTCATCCTGCCGGGTGAGGCTCCTGTCAGCGTTCATTTTACCCTAGAAAACCCGGTTAATGCCCCTCGGTTTGTTTCCATTAAACTGCCGGCAAAGGATTTGATGCCAGATACCCTTTGGACCACCATTCGGATCATGCCCGGATTTCCGCACATCTTTTTTACATTTTCCGATTATGGAGTGCCTAAACCCATGTGGGCACTTAAAAATGTAAAAGAAATTGAGGCGGCACAGATCCCCGGACTGAAATTTCAAATACCGGGAACTAATTTCATCCCGGTTTCCCATCTGGCAGGGAAGGTTTCGTATAAACTCGACCTCGAAAGGACGAAATATAAGAAGCTCTACCTGCTGGTTATACCTTTTGTCGACAACCATAACATATTTGCACCGGTTGCCCGGATCACCGCCTACGGCAATAAGGAGATTGTGTATACCCGAACCTTGAATTACCCGGGCGATGTGGATTATTGGGTGCCGGATAAGAATCCCACGAGTTTTGCATCCTTTCGTGAACCGCGGCCCGACCGGTTTGAGCTGCTGGCGTTATTGAATCCGGATATGCCCGACTGGAAAGAAGGAAACCCGCCTGCCTTTCCTCAGCCCAGATGGTGGTCAACCAGCCTGCCTGTTGTTACCAAATCATGCATGATGAGTATTATTGAAATCAACCTGAACAAACCGGGTGAACTCGATTACCTGATTTTTGAAACTATCGGTGTGATGCCGGCGTTCGGGATTGTAGCCGTAACGGCCGAATTGGAAGAGTAATTAACCAAAATGCTTTTCCGGTTTAAACTTGCAATTTCGATATTTTACCACATTAGACACAATAGTTCACAATAGAATACCATTGCCTGATGACACGGAAATATTTAAACGGATTGACTCCAACTAATGTGACCAAATATACCTAATGTGGTTAGTTTTTTAATTCTTTAACTTGTAATATTCATAAAATCAGTTAATTATTAAAATAGAATATTATGTCAGAAAATAAATTGATAAAGGGAACCTTTGAACAAGGTCAGGGTATCTTACGTCTGGTACCTGTTTTTGTGCCTCGCCGGTTTAGTAAGGCAGGCCTGAGACTAAGACTGCACCCTCATGATTATTATGCCCTTGGCACACAAAGGGGCTCCATAAAAGAACGCTGGTTCTCTTCAGTGATCCCATGCATGAACGGCGAGCTGGCGCCCAAAGATGAAGGCATCAGCTATGTTTTGCCCTTTTCAGAGAAACTGGAGCAAAAATTCACATTAAAAGATACCGTCGGTGAATTAAAGAATTCCATTATAGGTCATGAACTGTTCAATAAATACGGCACCTGGCCCATGTATTCAAAATTTTTCGATTTCCAGGCACCTTTGTTTCATCATCTCCATCTCGGTTTTGAAGCGGCAAAAAAGGTGGGCCGGTTAGGAAAGCCTGAAGCCTATTATTATCCGCCCCAAATGAATAATTATCCCGGTGATTTTCCCCATACCTATTTTGGATTCGACCCCGATGTTACCAGGGAAATGGTTAGGGAACGGCTGCTTAATTACGAAAAAGGCGATACCCGGATTACCGAATTATCCAGAGCCTACCGCATCGAACTGGGCACGGGATGGTATACCCCGCCGGGCATTGTGCATGCGCCCGGCTCCTATCTCACTTACGAACCTCAGTGGAACAGCGATGTGAATTCAGTGTATGAGAATGTCACCTCAAACGAGGTATATCCATATGAATTCCTGGTTGAAAATTGTCCGGCAGATAAAAAACGGGATATTGATTATGTGATCAGCCTGATGGATTGGGAAAAGAATATCGATCCGAATTACAAAAAGCATTATTTCAGGCCTCCCATCCAGATTCCTTCAGGTGCCGGATATGATGAAAAATGGATCGTATACGGCAATGAATATATTGCAGCTAAGGAACTTACCATTCACCCAAGGCAAACTGTCATCATAAAAGATCAGGCGGCTTACGGATGCATCATCATCCAGGGTCATGGCAAATTTGGTGTTTATGATGCGGAAACCGCTGTCATGCTGAGATTTGGGCAGGCCAGTTCCGATGAGTATTTTGTATCTGAGGATGCAGCCAGGAATGGCGTTAAAATAACCAATAACAGCCAGTTCGAACCCATGGTCATCCTCAAACATTTTGGACCGAATAATCAATTTGTTGTCAAATGAAAAATAGTACACTTTTTATTGGGCTATTCATTTCTTGTATAATCATGATTACAGGTTGCACCGGGAGGGAAAAATCCATTGTTCCTGAGCCTGATCAGCTGCTGACCATTGAATTGCTATCTTCTGCAACAGCTGAATTGAAGATGGTTAGAAAGTGGGAATTTGAAGAATCTGAACGAATCACTGCAACCTATTTATTTATTTCCACCGGTACCGATAATATTGATAAAGGATCAACAGACTGGGGAACAACCGAAAGCAAAAATTTCAGAATGATCGGCGATTACGGCGGTGAATTCAGAATTGCCTATGAAAATGAAAAAGTAGATACTATCCCCCTTGTTTATGGATATACGCTCTGGTTTAAAAATAACTGGATATCCGGAAAAGAGCCGTTTCTCTCCGACACCAGTGCCCGAAAGCTCCTGAACAGCACCATATTCCTTAATAATCTATATAAGGACGACTATAATTATACTTTAAGAATACGGCTCCGAAAAAGCAAAGTAAAAAGCATTGATTACTTTGATAATCAGCTTAAAGAGGGATATTTGAAACAACCGGATATCCGGTTTGACCGGGAATTGAGCGGGAAATCAATGGCTGGCAATGCGTCTGCGAAAATTGATACGACTGATGAAGAAGGTTTCTTCATTAATCATACCATTGATACACTGAACACATATCCTCCAGTTATTAAAAATAACCTGCGAAGGTTAATGCATCTACTGTATACTTTTAAATCAGATTATCAGTCAGTTGCATCTGTTGATATTCCTCCGGCCTACAAAGGGCCTTCTATTATTTTTTCGGGCGAACCTGAAGCCGATATTATCAGCAGCGTATTCCATTATAATTTGAGCGACCAGGTAAGCCGGGTGGACCCGAATGGAATTGTGCATGAATCCACATTAAATGCACCGTCGTGGTTTTACGACGGCTTTGGTACATGGACCAACACAATCGGTGAAAACAATTCCGGGTCCTATTACGACTGTTATTATACCCGGAATAAAACCATTATGATTCTCCCGGATCTGAATTATTTTGAGGAATCAAACCGGGCACTGGATTTTCTCGATAAACAACTGATGTATTTCCCGGAGATGTACCCTTCACTTCAGCTTGGAGGGGAAAAAATTCCGGGGCACTGGACGGTGATTGCCAATAAGCCCCTGGTTTATTCTCATGTTTTAACCGGCGTGGGATGGCCCACTCAATATACCCATGACAAATTTGGCAGCCATTATAAGGATTTCGGAAATCCTGAAACGGATGGACAGGGTCACTCTATGATATCCCACTGGAAGGTCTGGCAAAACAGCGGCAGAAACAAGCAATGGGTATCAGACAAATGGAATTATCTTAAAGAAGCTGCTGAATACCTAACCTGGTCTTTCGCTAATCCCGGATTATCATTCTCGAAATACGGACTCCTTTACGCTGAGAGTGAGGCAGGCATGAATGATTATACCCTGTATTGCAATTTCCCCTGTTATCTGGGGCTGCTCATGTATGCTGAGATGGCTGATTCAATAGACGCTGCGGATTATTCCCTGAAATGGAGGAACAGTGCATCGCAACTTCAAAAAAGCATGCAGGTGTATTTTCCGGCGGACGATTCCACCTATGGAAGAATATGGCAGAAAGCAGGGTTTTATCATGAAAATATTTTGACAATTTTAAAGGAATATTATGGCTTCGATCTGACCAATAAACTTTCGGCCGAATGGATGGAACGCTCACGGAATACTTATATGAAAAACAGGGATTCCAGACCTGGTTTTTATGGACCCAAAGGCATTGGATATGACCATGATATGCTCACTCAAACAGCCATGCTGCTCGACAAAATGAATGATGCCACCCAATGGATGATAAATCTGGCCCACCTCTGCTATTCGCCACGATTACCCAAACCCTATATTGTACCGGAGTGCGCAAGCATCGATTTAAAAAGGGGGATCATCAGGAGGCAAGGTGATCTGGGTAATGGATTTCAACAGGCCGAAACGGTAAATACTATATTGCTCTGCGCCGGGATTGATGATAATGTTCCGGGAGTCTTACGGATTATGCCACGATTGCCCGAAAACTGGAGCATGCGTATTTCCGATTATCCGGTTACTGTATATAGTGATGGCAAGAGCTATACCTGCAGCATACATATGACCATGACTTACCCGAAAAACGGAGAACAATCAGTAACACTAAAAACGATCACCGGAGGCGATTTAAAGAATCTAAACTTCAGATTGGGTCCGTTTCCTGCAAGTACTAAAAGAATCAGCGTAATCATTAATAAGAAGAAAAATGATTATCAATGCTTTGTGAGTGGCGATAGGGCCTGGGTTTGGATTAATATTCCTGAAGTCAAACTCAATAATCCATTATCAATCGAAACAACTCATTAAATGAATGATTATTTTCTGGGTCTCTATGAGAAATCAATGCCCAATTCCCTGTCGATCAAAGAAAAGCTGACAGAAGCAAAAAAGGCAGGATTTGATTTTCTGGAGATCAGTATCGATGAAACGGATGAAAAGTTAAGCCGGCTGAAATGGAACAGGCAGCAGCGGCAGGAACTTGTTGAATCAACCTGGGCAACGGGGACCCGAATCATGACCATGTGTTTGAGCGGTCATCGAAAGTATCCTATTGGCAGTGAGAACGATAAAATAAGAGTCCGAGGCATGGAAATCATGTCGGATGCCATAGATTTTGCGGCAGATACCGGTATAAGAATCATTCAGATAGCCGGTTACGATGAGTATTACCAGCCATTCAATGAAAATACCAGGAGACTGTTTTTGGAAAACCTGAGAAAAAGCTCAGATATGGCTGCAAAAAAAGGGGTAACCCTTGCGTTTGAAACCATGGAAACAGAATTCATGAATACCGTTCATAAAGCCATGCATTATGTCGATCTGATCCAATCACCTTATCTTCAGGTATATCCCGACCTGGGAAACATAACCAATGCGGCTGTTTTGTATGGTCATACCGTATCAGAGGATCTGCGATCGGCAAATGGTCACCTGGTTGCCTTCCACCTGAAGGAAACGGTTCCGGAAGTTTTCCGGGAAGTGCCTTATGGTCAGGGACATGTAGATTTCGGGAATGCAATAAAAATTGCTTTTGAACTGGGCGTACGAATATTTGTAGGTGAGTTTTGGTATACGGGCAATCCGGATTGGCAATATCAACTGAATTTCGCCAATGAATTCATAAGATCAATGTTTAATGAAATAAAACCATAATGAGGAACATTATGAAAAAATATTTTATGGGAATTGATAACGGCGGTTCGATGTGCAAAGTGGTAATCTTTGATGCCATGGGGACCGAAATTGCCTCTTCATCGTTGAAACTCAAAATGATAACCGCACAGGCTGGCTACACGGAACGCGATATGGATGAACTCTGGCAGGTGAACTGCAGAGTAATCCGGGAAACGATTGCAAAAGCCGGACTCGGTGCGGGTGAAATAACAGGAATCGCCTGTACGGGCCATGGCAAGGGTTTGTACCTCTGGGGCAAGGACGATAAACCCTGCTGCAACGGAATCATCTCAACTGACAACCGGGCGTGGATGTATCCTGAAAAGTGGAATGAGGATGGTACAGCAGACAGGGTATTCGAAAAGACTTACCAGAAAATCATTGCCTGCCAGCCGGTTTCACTGCTTTGCTGGTTTAAGGACCATAAGCCTGAGATCCTCTCCAATATCAAATGGATATTCGAGGTGAAAGATTATATCCGGTTTAAACTTACAGATCAGGCGTTTGCCGAGTTAACGGATTACTCGGGTTCAAATTTGCTGAACCTGAGAGACGAGAAGTTCGACCGTTCACTGATGGCTGAGTTCGGACTGGAGGATCTGTTTGAAGCTCTGCCGCCGTTAAAGAAATCAACCGACTTCTGCGGAGGTGTCAGTAAACGTGCCAGTGAGGAAACGGGACTTAAAGAGGGTACACCACTCGCAGGCGGCATGTTCGATATTGATGCCTGTGCCATCGCCATGGATATCGTGAATGAGGATAATATATGCGTTATCGCCGGTACCTGGAGTATTAATGAATATATTTCCAAACAGCCGGTAGTGAATAAATCGGTGAGGATGAATTCACTCTATTGTATACCCGGATATTATCTGATCGAGGAATCCAGTCCAACCTCGGCCAGTAACTACGATTGGTTCCTGGAACTGTTTTTAGCTGAAGAAATAGCCAGGGCTAAGGAATTGAACAGGAATGTTTACCACTATTGCGATGAACTAGCTGCCACAGTGGCTCCCGATGAGCAGAATATTATCTTTTTACCCTATATCTTTGGTTCCAATTACAATCCTCAGGCGAAAGCATCACTGGTAGGCCTGGATAACCATCATACCAGATCCCAGATTATCCGGGCGGTGTTGGAAGGTATCGTTTTTTGCCACATGATCCATCTTGAAAAACTGGTGGTTAACCGTTCCAAAACAGATGCAATCAGGCTTGGCGGGGGAGCTGCAAATTCATTGATCTGGGCGCAAATCTTTGCAGATGTATTCGGTTTGCCTGTAGAGATCATCGAAACCAAAGAAATTGGAACCCTGGGTTGTGCAATGGCTGCCACTGTTGCAGCCGGTGTTTATCAGGATCTTCCTGAAGCAGCGCAACATATGGTAAAAGTGAAATGCCGCCTGGAACCGATAGCCGCCAACATACCGGTTTATGAAAAGAAGTTAGCTTTATACAAAAAAGTTTCCGCGGCCCTGGAGGTGGTTTGGCGGGACTTTAATTGAAATATCAGTAATACTTATTAAAATAGTAATACAATGAATCTTAGAGAAAGATTTCATGAAGTAATGAGTTTTAATACCAATATTCACTCCTTAAAATGGGAATTCGGATACTGGGGTGAAACGGTGAATAATTGGTATGATCAGGGTCTTCCCATGAAGAACTACCCGATTCTTGATCCGGGAATCACCACGCCAACCTCATCTTTGTACAGCGCAGCCTGGACCTGCAATGGAATTGACCGCTTACCCAATGGTATCGCCGTAACGGCGGGCGGATTGTATTGGCCAACCCAGGGTTTTCCTCTTGATGCTGATGTCAGGCACCATTTTGGTATGGATTATACTCAGCGTTTGGTAGACGTCAACCTGCATTTTTGTCCCATGTTCGATGTGCAATTCCTGGGCGAAGATGACAAGACGCTTACTTATATTGACATCGATGGGGTAAAAAGGATCTTCCTGAAAGAGGAAGGCACTATTCCAACTTCCGTTTTTTGGCCTATTACAGACGAAACCAGCTGGCAAAAACTCAAGGCAGAACGATTGAATATAAAAAATCTGACGGACCGTTTTCCGGCTAATTGGGATATTCTCGTGGAGGAATACAGGAACCGCGACTATCCCCTTGCCATCGGAGGCTATCCGCAGGGATTCTTTGGTACCCTCGCCCACCTGATTGGTTACGAGAACCTTTTTATCTGGTATTGCATGAAACCTGATTTGGTTCACGACATCCTGAATACTTTCACCAATATCTGGTTAGCCGTTTTTGAAGAAGTTATATCTCAGGTTTCCATTGATCACTGGCACATATGGGAAGACATTTCTTTTGGCAAAGGATCAATGATTTCTACCGATATGGTTAGAGAATTTCTTCTGCCCTATATCAAAAGGATTGGTGACTTTGTGAAATCAAAAGGAGTAAAAGTCATTCTTCTTGATACCGACGGTGACTGCAACGATCTCATACCTCTGTTTATTGAAGCCGGTGTTACAGGAATGTATCCTTTTGAAACGCATTGCGGGATGGATATTGTTAAGGTGCGTAAGAAATATCCGTCACTGCAGATGCTCGGAGGTATTCCAAAATCGGAAATAGTAATGGGCAAAAAGCGAATCGATGAAATTCTTGAACCTGTTGAAATTGTCTTAAAATCAGGTGGATACGTACCATTCGGCGACCATTTAATACCTCCGGATGTTAACTTCGAAAATTTCACCTATTACCGTAACAAGCTGAACAGCATGATTGATCGTTACGGAAAATGAAATCATACCTTATTTTCGTTTGTTTTGTCGCCGCCATCGGCGGTTTTCTTTTCGGTTTCGACACCTCGGTTATTTCCGGGGCTATAGAATTTATTGAAACTCCACAGGTATTTGGCCTGGATGAAATTCAGAAAGGGTGGGCCGTCAGCTGCATTATCATTGGGTGCATGATCGGTTGCCTCTTTGCAGGCAAACCCAGCGAGGTTTTCGGAAGGAAAAAGATGCTGATTATGACCGCATTTCTTTTCCTTTTTTCAACTCTTGGGTGTGCAATGTCCAATTGCTTCGGGGAATTCATCGTTTTCAGGATGCTTGCCGGTGTTGCGGTAGGATCGGCTTCTATGCTCTGCCCGGTTTACATCTCTGAAATCTCTCCACTGGAATGGAGGGGCCGCATGGTTTCGTTCAATCAATTGGCCACGTTTACCGGCCAGGCCTTGGCTTTTGTTTCCAATAACTTCCTGTACCAGTATGGCGGAATTGATAACTGGCGCTACATGTTGGGTATCATGATTATCCCGACTGCTTTGTTTGGCGTTTTGCTGTTCTTTGTGCCGGAGAGCCCCAGATGGCTGGTTCATAAAAATAGAAAAGAAGCGGGTCTCAAGGTGTTGCTGAGAATTGGCGGAGCCGAATCCGCCACCAGGGCCATGGCAGAGATCATTGAATCCACTGAAAAATCCATTGCCGGAAAATTCAGTCAGCTGTTTAAGGGCCGAATGAGAAAATTAATGTTTATCGGGATACTTCTTGCTGTATTTCAGCAGGTTACAGGTATTAATGTGATTATGTATTATGCCCCGGCCATTTTTAAATCAGCGGGTTTAGGCAATGATTCAGCCTTGTTTCAAACCATGATCATGGGATTGGTTAATCTGACATTTACCATAGTATCCATATTATTGATTGAAAGGCTCGGACGAAGACTGCTCATGCTGATCGGATCGGTGGGGATGGGGATTTTCCTGTTTGCCATCTCGATAGCCTATTTTACCGGCAGTTTTACAGGGATCATTGTGCTGATATTTATTATGGGTTATCTGGCCTTTTTTGCGCTTTCTTTGGGCCCGATCGTGTGGGTATTGATCGGCGAAATATTTCCAAACAATCTCAGGAGCCATGCAGTTTCCCTTGCCGTATTCTGCTTATGGGCAGCTAACTTGGTGGTTTCTTTCAGTTTTCCAATTCTCTTGGTCTATCTGAAAGGGGGATATACATTTTTGATCTATGCCGTAATGTGTGTCCTCTGCTTCATTTTCGTGTACAAATATCTGATAGAAACTAAAGGGAAAACCCTGGAACAAATTGAAAAAGAATTTTTTACTTCTTAGTTAAAGAAAAACCAGGCATTCATTATGTTACTTCCGTTTTCCCTATTTTATCCGGACAGATGCTTTAATTTAATGGACAAGAATTAACCACAATAGACACCATAGATCACAATAGAACTTATGTGTTCTATGTCCCTGATGCGGTTAATCTATCTATGTGACCAACAAAACAAACTCGAAATGAAAAACTTTAAAACTCAGATAATAAATACAATAGGTATCGTACTAAGCTTTTTGATTGTTTTACCTGTAAGTGCCCAGGTGTCATCGTTTGACAGTGACAAACCAGCAACAACCTATACCAGCCAGTACACCCAAACCTTTAATACTACATGGGACGGTGCAGTATTTTATGGTCAATGGAATGCGATGGAATCAAATGTTTTCGGAGCGGGTGATATTTCAGCTGGTTATTTGCAGTTTGTATGGATCCAAAAACGCCTCATATGCTCAATAACACCGTATGTTTCTCCTTATGTTATTCAAACCGACATTGATTACTCAGCCGGCAGCAGTCGCGGCGGTGTAGTCATAAGAGCCAATCCTGTATTACTTGATCAATTGCAGGAACCCGCATCAGGTGACCCCGGATTCAATCGTGTGGGGATTGCATTTTATCCGGCAATTGACGGATCTTCAATGACTGTTCAATTCACAGGCCCATTAAATGGCGATGCAACCCAGGTAGCAAGAATTGCAGTTCCTAAACCCACTGGTGTAACAAGTCTGAGAGACAGAGGAACATTAAGGATAGAAGATTTTGGAGCATCGATCAATGTATATTATAATGGAGCTCCTTACATCAGAATTGACCTTGGCGGCAGATCAGGAAGTATATATACTTCAGGTACAGTATATAATTCAGACATGCAGGCCGCAGGAACCTTTACGGGTAAGGAGGTAGAAGTTTTAGGTAAAGTTGCTGTTGCACAAAGAGATGCAGCACTTAGACTATATAGCGCAACTATAAATTACAACGACCTTGAACAGCAAACCATCAACTTTGATATCATCGGTAAAAAACAGATTACTGACCCTCCCTTTATTCTATCAGCTTCGGCATCTTCAGGATTGCCAATTGAATTTAAGCTTGTTGCAGGTCCTGCAACATTGGTTGGGAATACAGTTACTTTAACCGGGGAACCGGGTATTGTGACCATATCCGCCAATCAAAGTGGAAATTCAATCTATTACCCCGCCCCTGAAACCCTTCGTTCATTTTATGTCAGCGATCCTGCTACAGGAAACAGCGACTCGCAAAGTCAGGACTATGTTGATAATTGGGTAGTTACGGACGGTTTAAACCGGCAATTGCCTGACTATGAGGATGCAGGACCCAAATTACCCCGGTGTTCAAAGATCCTCCGGGTGATGTGATGCACCGCAATTTTAAAGGATATGATCCTGCCGTTACCTTCATCAATAATACCGGCCGAAACGATATTATTGAATCCAGGGTATCTTATGATGATCAGAATATTTACTTCTATGTTAAAACGAATGAGGCATTAACCTCCCATGCCGGCAATAACTGGATGCTCCTCTTCCTCGACACCGACCGTAAAAAGGGAACCGGTTGGGAGGGATATGATTATGTGGTCAACTACGGGGTAACCTCTAAAAATCAGACGACTGTAAAACAATGGGACGGAGTTGCCTGGGGAAATGCACAATCGGCAGCATTTTCCGTCAGTGGCAGCGAAATGGAGATCAGCATCCCCCGTACTGCCATCCTGAAAACCGAAGGCACGCCGGAGTTTTATTTCCATTGGGCCGATAATTCGCAGAACCTCAACGATATCACCGCATTCTATGCAAACCTGGGCCGATGTGTCGCCGGGCTGCGGCATCAGCAAGGACTGGTGGAACATCCGCTGGGAAGGAACACTGGAACCCCTTTATACCGAGACGTATACCTTTCATTTAACAGTTAACGACATGGGCATTCTCTATATCAATAACGAGCTGCTGATCGATGCCTGGAACGGCTCAGCCAGCGGCAAAACCTTTACTGCCACCGTTTCACTGACAGCCGGTCAGAAAGTACCGATTAAGGTGGAATTTGCCGAGAAAGCCGGCGACGCCTTTATTTTACTCGAATGGGAAAGTACCCGCCAGCCGAAAGAAATTGTACCCGTTAGTCAGCTCTATCCTTTGCTTTCAGGGATCAATGCCGCCGGAACCGGCGTACAGGTACCGTATATCCGATTTTAAGGAGGAGGAAATAAAAAACAACTTTGCGTTAATTAGCATTCTTAGTGCCAAAGCTAAAATAATCATAAAAAAGACCTCCGAAGATAAAGATGGCTATATTATTGTTTTTTCAAACCAGGAGTGTTATGAGCTTATTTGCGGCCAAAAAAATATTCAATGTTCAAGTGCTCGGGAATTTGCAGGATGGGAATCTGCCGTTAAACAACTATTAGATAACGAATTAATAATCTTTGAATCTCAAAACAAAGGAACAGTATACCGTTTAACAGAAAAAGGGTATTTGACGGCTGACGACATTGACAAGGATACCCAATTGCCTTCCTGAGATCAAGCTAAATAGCACTTTCTTAGATAATAACAGGTATATCAATAATTCAGGCTCCATTAAAATAATCGTCCGGATTTTCGTACACCAATTTTTGGGGGAGGATGGTCCCGAATTTGGCGCATATTTACCGGTCGAGTTGTTTGGGGTACGATTATTTGACAACTTCCATAAACTACCCTCCTTACCACTGACTCCGCGGTCGTACCTTTCGTTCGATACTCTTTATAGTGGCTTACACATGAAAGGAATCAAAAAACTGAGCCTGACAGTGGGATGTCGATATTAATAACGATGAAGTGGCATGGTGAATAATCGGGAAGTATTCCACGGAAGCCCCAGGAATAACAAGTTCAACTTCTTCTTTCAAGAGCTCTGAGAATTCTATAATGGCATTAAGAGGTGTCCGGATCTCATGCAATAGGTTGGCAATGAAATAATCCTTGAGTTGCAAAGATAGTACATGAAGATGCCAACAAAGTGGTTCATTTTCCATTTGCTTAGGGATAGTTTTAACTTTTTGAATAGTTGAAAAGTTTAACAGGTAAAATTATAACCAATGAAGCAAAAACTACTTTATGTATTGTTGATGAGTTTTTTTGCCGGAACTCTCTTCGGCCAAACTCGTCAACTAACCGGAACAGTTACCTCCGCGGCTGATAAACAGACAATTCCAGGAGTTACTGTAATGGTAAAAGGAACACAAACCGGAACCACTACCGGAGGTGAAGGCCGGTTTGTTTTGTCAGTAAAAGGTCAAGCTGGCATCCTGGTGTTCTCATCAGTCGGTTACTGCAAACTGGAAGTTCCAATCACATCATCAAATAACTATGATGTCAGTTTGGAAATTGATGTAATGAACCTCGATGAGGTGGTTGTTACCGCCCTTGGTATTTCCAGGGAAAAGAAAACACTTGGATATGCTGTTCAGGATGTCAATTCAGCCGAGCTTATTGAGGCTAAGGATAACAATATTATTAATACCCTGTCTGGTAAGATTGCAGGGGTTCAGGTTACCAGCGGTGGTAGTACGGTTGGAGCATCCTCAAGGATTGTTATCAGGGGGAATAAATCTTTTAGCGGCAACGAACCGCTTTTTGTTATTGACGGCACCCCGATTTTCAATAATACAACCAACCTCGATGGTGGTGGAGGCATTGACTGGGGCAATACCGCTGCAGATATTGATCCCAACAACATCGAATCCTTGACTGTTTTGAAGGGTGCAAACGCTGCAGCTTTGTATGGAAGCCGGGCAACCAACGGGGTCATTCTAATTACAACCAAAAAGGGGAAAGACGGCCGGAAACTGGGTGTTGATTTTTCTTCTTCAATGTCTTTTGATAAAGTCGCCTATTTGCCGAAATTCCAAAATGAATACGGCGGTGGATGGAATGGCGAGGAATATATTTGGAAACGGGATTACCCGGACATGAGTTATCAGGATTATGCCAAAACTTATTCTTATAACTGGGTAGATGGCGGCGGCGGTGGAGTAAACGATAGCTGGCCAATCAACTGGGGTCCAAGGATGGATGCCGGTCTTCTCTTGGACCAATGGTCGACAGGCCCCAATAGCCCATGGGTTTCCCGTCCAAATAACTACAGGGATTTTTTCCAGACCGGTACCAATGCTGAAAACAGTCTGGCTATTTCATCCAATGGTGACAAAGCGATGGGAAGGCTCGCTTTTACCAACATGAATACCAAGGGGATAATAGATTATACTGATCAATCTCAGCAAACACTGAATGGCAGTCTTACATTAAAACCAACCGACCGCCTTACCGCCGTAACTAATTTAACCTATCTTAAGAAGCAAAGCAACAACCTTCCTAATAACGGTTATTCAGGAATTGGTGTCGATTACGCCTGGACTCAAAGGGATTTTGATATCAATTATACCAAACAGCTATTTAAGGATAAAGGGAACGCGGATTATATTTTCCCCGACGGAGATAATCCATACTATAATTTGAGAAATCTGACAGGTTTTAACAGAAACAGATTATTCGGTAACTCAAGCGTTGATTTTAAGATCACAGATTGGTTGTCGGTATTAGGTAGGGTAGGAATTGACTTCTATAATGAATATAGAAAGGATCTTACCCAATCCGGCACACAGGGTAATATCAGCAGAAAGAGAGGGGGGCAGTTCAACCAGACTCAATTCTACTACAATGAAACCAATGCTGACCTGTGGCTGAAGTTTGACAAAGCTTTTGGTGATATCCGCCTCGATGGTATCATAGGAGGTAACTACCGTAACGTCAAATCACAATCCATGTACATGGCCGCAAGTGATCTGACCGTTCCGGACCTGTACACCATCGGTAACGTAAAAGGAAATCCGACCGTTTCCATGAATACCAATGAAAAGGAAGTGAACAGCGTATTCTTTGCTGCTAACGGATCCTATAAAAACTTCCTATTCCTGGGTGTTACTGGTAGAAACGACTGGAGTTCAACACTTCCGGCCGAAAACCGTTCCTATTTTTATCCATCAGTAAGCTTGGGATTTGATGTTACGGAAGCATTTAAACTGGAATCTGATATTCTCAGTTATGCAAAATTAAGGGGTAGTTGGGCACAAGTAGGGGGCGACGCCGGTGCATACCAATTGGCAAACACATATGGTGTTGGAACATTTAATGCAATTTCAATGTTTAGTATTGGTTCAACCTATCCGCCTGCCAATCTTAAACCACAAATCACCTCCTCGTTTGAATTTGGGGGAGATTTCAGATTATGGAAAAACCGGCTTTCTCTTGATGTGACCTATTATGACCAGACTACAGTTAACCAGATCTTATCTGTGGCTACTTCAATCACTACAGGTTACAGTGCCATGCGCCTGAATGCAGGAGAAATCGAAAATAATGGAGTTGAATTGATGTTAACCGCTAAAGCAATTGACAAACCTTCCGGATTATCATGGGATATCATGGTTAACTGGGCCAAAAATAAAAGTATGGTAAATGAACTCTATGGCGACCTGGAATCATACAGGATATCAAATGGGTTTGGAGGAGCCACCACGGTTGGAGTTCCTGGTCAGCCATGGGGCGTACTCTGGGGCTTGCCTTATGTGCGAAATGATGCAGGAAAGATTGTAGTTGGCAGTGATGGAATCCCGCTTACAACAAACGTAGGTGCCAACCTTGGGAATGTTACTCCCGATTGGGTTGGCGGCATTCGTAACTCATTTAATTATAAAGGACTATACCTGAGTTTCCTGATCGATATGCGAAAAGGCGGTGATTTCTTCAGTGTCACGGCATGGCATGCCTATCCGACTGGAACTTATGAGATCACGACACAAAACAACGTCAGGGAGACAGGTCTGATTGTGGATGGCGTGAAAGAGGATGGCACTGTTAATGATATTCGTGTATCGGCTCAGGATTTCTATGGTGGCGCATGGATGTGGAATAACCATGAGTACTCAATCCTTGACGGTACCTACGTGAAACTGAGAGAAGCTGTCCTTGGATATGATATTAATGTCAGTAAAATACCATGGATACAAAAACTCAATATTTCTGTCTATGGAAGAAACCTTGCCATTTTATACCGTGATAAGAGCACTGCCGAACTCGGAATAGATCCGGAGGTTGGTCTTGGTGGTGGTGATTCCGGAGTAGGATTTGAGAATTTTCAGATACCAACAACCAGGAGCTTTGGTATCAAAATGCGATTAAGCTTCTAATAACCTCCCAAAATGAAGATAATTATGAAAACGATTAGTAAAATAAAGTTTCTAATACTGGCTGCAGTATTGATGATCTCGAATTCTTGCACTAAGAATTTCGAAGAGATGAATGTGAATCCCAATTCTCCGACAGTGGTTCCGGCTACAAATGTTTTTCTCAATGCAACCACTAGCGTAATGTACACATTGTTCGGGGAAAGGCTCGACGTCTATTATGCAGGTTCTTATGCCGGGCAAACTGCTGCTATCGGTTTCGGTGATTATGAATACAGGGTTGACATAAATAACAGCATGTGGAGGGGAATGTATCGAAGTTTAACCTACTTTGTTGATGCGATGAGGCTTGCAAAGGAAGAGCATAACACTAGTCTCTATGCTGCTGCTCTTACCATGAAAGCGTATAGTGCGCAACAAACTACTGATATGTGGGGGAAAATACCCTATTCCGAAGCATTCCTTATGGAAGAAGGTATCATTTACCCGAAATATGATACACAACAAGAGGTATATACAGCCATTCTTAAAGAGTTGAAAGAAGCTGCAGACTCGCTCAACAAGGGCACCGGTTCCATGGGTATTGGAGACTGGATTTATAAGGGAAATATTGAAAAGTGGAAAAAATTCTGTAATTCAACCCGGTTAAGGGTGGCCATGCGTATGTCTTTGGTTGATGAAACGACTGCCAAAGGTGTCGTCTCTGAAATATTAAACGATCCTGCAACTTATCCCATAATGACGGAGAATTCCGATAATGCATATTTCTGGTATCCCGGTATTGCTCCGGATCAGGAGATATGGTTTGAAAGGATGGGTGCACCTGACGGTAACAAAAAGGATCAGTACAGAACGAACAGTGTTCTGGTTAACGCCTTGAAAGACAATAATGACCCCAGATTGCCGGTCTACGTTGATAAAAATAAGTATGGCAATTACAACGGGTATAGGTTTTATTACGGCCAGACCCGTGATACCTTGAACAACGGTAACAATGTATCCCATATCGGCGATCGCTTCGGTAACGATCCAAAAGGTTTTTCCCCTTTTATGAATTGCGCTGAAGTGCATTTTATCATAGCTGAAGCAATACAAAGAAACTTTGCTGCCGGGAATGCCCGTACTTCTTATGAAACCGGAATTATCAGGTCACTGGAGGAAAATAAGATCGGCGCAGATGCCATTGCTGCTTTCCTGACTCAACCTGAAGTTGCATGGGGTGGTGGTACGACGACAAATCTTCATAAGATTGCTTTTCAGAAATGGATCGCCCTCTTCAAGCAAAGCGTTGAGGCTTGGTCGGAGAGCAGAAGAACTGATGTCCCGCTTATGGACCAGGCTTCGGAGAACTATGCCCTGAAGCATAATCGCCCACCGTTCAGGTTGGCTTATGCAGATGAGGAAAAATCTCTTAACACAAAATTCCCGACGGATGTTGTTGAGAATGATATCTTTTACGGAACACAGATGTGGTGGGACACAAGAACAGGAATTCATTAATCGTTAGGTTTAGTATTTTTATTGGTTTGAAACTGGAAACAGGTGGAGATTTCCACCTGTTTCTTGTTTCCTGCCTTTCAGCAATCAAATAGGAGTATTATGATTGGAACAATCAGTTTAATAGATTCTATAATAATATTAGCATACCTGATTGGTATTCTGGTAGTCGGAGTATTGTCGGTGAAGATGAAGAAAATGACCAGTGATGGGTATTTTCTTGCCAGCCGGGGGCTAAAATGGCCGGTGATCGGAGCGGCACTTTTTGCTTCGAATATTTCCACCATTCACCTCGTGGGACTGGCTGCATCGGGGTATAATGAAGGCTTGGTCTGGGGGAACTTTGAGTGGCTGGCAGCTATTACCTTGATATTACTCGGACTGGTTTTTGCCCCGTTCTATTTTAAAAGCCGGATTTCAACACTGCCTGAATTTCTCGAAAAACGATATGGACCAGGTTCCCGCACCGTTCTGGCTTTTATCGGAATTATCGGTGCCCTGTTTGTCCATATCGGTATGAGCCTGTATGCCGGCGCCATAGTGTTTGAAACATTTTTCGGAATCGACGTAGTTACCTCCATTATCATTATTTCAATTGTCACAACCATCTATACTGTGTTGGGTGGATTGAAAGCCGTGGTGGTTACCGAAACTATTCAAACAGTTATCCTGATCGGAGGTGCTGTATTACTGACAGTGATTGCCATTTTTGCATTACCGGATAAAGGAGTACACACTTTGGCTGAATTTAAGGCAGCTCTGAAGCCTGGTCAATTAAGCATTCTGCATACTAAAGAAAGCTTAAGAGCATTGGGTGAAGGAGGCTTTGAGTCGGGACTCACCTGGTATGCCTGTTTGCTTGGCTATCCGATTCTGGGTTTATGGTACTGGTGTTCCGATCAAACTATTGTTCAGAGAGTTCTGGGTGCTAAAACCCAAAGCGATGCGCAATTGGGGCCAATTTTTGCCGGATTTCTAAAAATTCTTCCGGTATTTATCCTGGTGCTTCCCGGTGTTATTGCCTATGTTTTGTTCCGGGATATCATTGGCACCGATGCCAATCAGGCTTTTCCTGTAATGATCAATCAATTGCTTCCTGTTGGTTTAAAGGGCATTATGGCAGCCACGCTGCTGGCAGCATTAATGAGCACCATTGCTGCGGCTTTGAACAGTTCAGCAACCCTGGTGGCCGTTGATATTGTGAAAAGACTAAAACCTGCAACAACGGATAAGAAGCAGATACAAGTCGGACGTATCGCTGCAGTTGCAGTTATGTTGCTGGCAATGGTATGGTCAACACAGGGAGATAAATTTTCCAGCATCTTTGAAGCCATTAACAAAATTGCGGCTGCAATAGCTCCACCGGTTGCTGTCGTACTGCTTTTCGGCGTTTTCTCAAAGAGAGGTACAAAACAGGCAGCTATCACAACGTTAATATCCGGTTTAATGCTCGGGATAACCTTCTTTTGTATCGATTTTCCTCCCATCAGCGGTTACATGTATTTCACCAAAGGATTGCATCTGCCTTTCATGTTACAGGCCTGGTGGCTTTTTGTGATATGTACATTTATCTATTTTATTGTCAGTTATCTAACTCCAAGACCAGATCCTGCTGTTATCGAAAAGTACACCTGGGACAATCCGCTTGCCGTAATTACCAGGGAGAAATTCCTTGGAATCAGGGATCCGAGATTATGGGCTTCTTTCTTAATTCTAACACTGGTAGTTCTGTATACCATTTTTTCTTAATTGATTAATTATGAGACAAGCAATTATGACATCGCCGGGGGTGATTGAATACAGGGAAATTCCGGAACCTGGGTCCTTGAATGACCATGAGGTTTTATTGAGAATAAAGAAAATCGGTGTTTGCGGGTCCGATATCCATGTTTTTCACGGGAAACATCCTGCAACCCCGTATCCTGTTGTTCAGGGACATGAATATTCAGCAATTATTGAAGCGGTTGGGAAAAAGGTTACCAATGTTAAACCTGGCATGAAAGCAACCGCCAGGCCTCAACTAGTGTGCGGAACCTGCGGCCCTTGCAAACGCGGGCAATATAACGCCTGTCAGGAATTAAAAGTCCAGGGTTTTCAGGCGCCGGGAGTGGCACAGGACCTTTTTGTTGTGACGGACGACAGGATTGTTCCATTTTCCGATAGAATGTCATTCGAACAGGGAGCTATGATTGAACCTGCTGCGGTTGGAGCACATTCGACAAACCGTGTTGCCGGGCTGAAAGGGAAAAATGTAGTGGTTTCCGGAGCAGGCACTATCGGAAATCTGGTTGCTCAGTTTGCCAAAGCCCGTGGGGCCAAAAAGGTTTTGATAACTGATGTAAGTGATTATCGTTTAGCCATTGCAAAAAAATGTGAAATCGAAGAGGCTGTCAACATTAAATATACCTCTTTTGAGGAAAGTGTTAAAGCTTTTTTCGGCGACGAAGGTTTTCAGGTCGGGTTTGAAGCTGCCGGTGTGCAATCTTCGCTGGATGTTCTGATCCAATTTGTGGAGAAAGGAGGGAATGTCGTTATTCTTGGAGTCTTTTCCCAAAATCCGGTCGTAAATATGTTTTTCCTGGGTGAACATGAGCTGAATGTTTTTGGTTCGATGATGTACCGGCAGGAAGATTATGAAGCTGCTGTTGACATGATTGCTTCAGGAAAAATTATTACGGCTCCACTTCTTACC
>Ga0208566_1000231_pt1 | contig 40571 bp, 27 predicted proteins | sample PL_2010_150m_FD_184159 | JGI IMG/M metagenome (GOLD analysis project Ga0208566, IMG submission 184159) | Freshwater microbial communities from Powell Lake, British Columbia, Canada to study Microbial Dark Matter (Phase II) - PL_2010_150m... | ecosystem: Environmental > Aquatic > Freshwater >...
TTCGTCCAGGCTAGGACCGCTTATGGCCGAACTGAGACCTCCAGATCAATCACAAGCCGCAACCTGATGACATTGTGCGCTGCACGGCCGACTATCAATCACAAGATCCGGATAGCCGAAACAAAATTGCCGGCAGGCGAGTACTCTATCCAGCCCGCAACCTGTCACAGGCCTCAGCGATCGAAGCATAAACTTGCCACACAACCTGCCAGACGCGGATCGTACAAACGGGGACCGCAGTCCCCGTTCTTGTTTCGCCGGCCCGCGAAGCGAAATTTCCCGGTGTGCAAAGCCCACGTTCCCTCGTACATACGTTTCGCCTTTCCCGAACCAAAGGCAGATCCGGGCAGGCTACCGGATGGGTCCTGCATTACTCCCCGTCCGGCTCGCTGTTGCTCCGCTGCTTACGCCCCGGCCTTTGCCGGGCGCTTTAGCGGGGCCTTCTTCTTGGCCGGTGGCACCTTGGCGAACAGGACCTTCGGATCCTCTGCCTGCTTTCCCCGGCTCGGCCGAGGCTGGTAAGGTTCCGACGGCGCACCTTTCTGCCACATGCCACGTTTCTCCGGAATCCCTTGCGCCTGCCGCTGCTGCTTTTCCTTCAGCGCCGCCAGAATCTTCTCGCCCGTGATGGGCAACTCGGTAACCCAGACACCGGTAGCGTTGGCAATGGCATGGGCGACCGCGCCGAGCACGGGAAGGCTCGCACCTTCGCCGATTTCTTTGGCGCCGAACGGTCCCTCGGGTTCATACGAATCGACCAGGCCGCTGAAGATTTCCGGAGCGTCCTTGATGGTCATCATCAGGTAGTCGTGGAAGGTCGGATTGGTAAGGTTGCCCTTGGTGTCATAGACCATGTCCTCCATCAGCGTTTCGCTGGCGCCCATGACGATTGCGCCCTCGACCTGGCCATGCACCGCCATCGGGTTGATCGGCGTGCCGCAGTCGTGATAGTCGGTAAACTTCTGCACGGCGACTTTGCCGGTGCGGAGATCCACCGACAGTTCGCAAACGGAACTGCCGAACGAATATGCCGGGCTGGTGCCGACCGCTGCACCCTTGTAGTCACCGCCGAGGTTCTTCGGCGGCTTGTACCAGCCCGTCCCCACCAGCGGCCCTTGAGCGTTGAAATACCGCCGCGCCGCCTCGGCCCAGTCCATCGACTTTTTAGTGGTTTTCGTCACGAAGATCTTGCCGTCGCCGACCTGGAGTTCCGCAGCCCGGCACTTCAATTCCTTCGCCGCAATCGGCAGCAGTTTCTTGACGACCTCGCGCGCCGCCATCAGGACGGCATTGCCGCCCATCAGCGTTACGCGGGAAGAATACGCCCCGAGGTCGATCGGGCAAAGGTCCGAATCTTCCGAACGCGTCCGTATGCGATCGAGCGGAATGCCGAGTCCTTCGGCGCAGATCTGGCTCAGCACGGTCGCCGCACCCTGACCGATCTCCGCGGCGCCGATCAGGCAGACCGCGGCCATTCCGTCCTCGAGGATTTTGACCACGGCGTTCGCATGCGGAAACTCGGCCTCCTTCTTGAAGGGCTTGGCTTCCTTCTCTTGCGCCAGACGCACTTCGCCGCGATAAATCGCGTAGCCGGCACCGGAGACGAAGCCTCCGCAGCCGATGCCGACGCCCTGACCCGGCGGCAGCTTGCCGTACTTTTTAGTCCAGGAAGCCTTGCGCCGCACCGCTTCCAGCGTCGCCTTGAACTCGCAACTGCGGACATCGAGGTCGTTGACCGTCCGCGTGTTGCGATCCATCGCGTTGCGCAGGCGGATCACCACCGGATCGATGCCCATTTCCTCCGCGACCATGTTGAGCAGGCATTCGAAGGCAAAGCGAGGGTGCGGCACGCCATGGCCGCGGAAGGCGCCGCAGGCCGGCTTGTTGGTGTAGATCCGGTAGCCCAGATAGCGGTAGTTGGGGATATGGTAGAGCGTCGGCATCATGCTTCCGGCATAGTAGGCGGTGATGACGCCGAACGAACTGTAGGCACCGCCGTCGAGATGGATGGTGCTCTGGAAGGCGGTGATCCGCCCGTCCTTTTTCACCCCGAGCTTGAATTTCATGTGCTGCTTGTGACGCCCGCGGTGATGGAGGAAAACTTCCTTGCGGCTGTATATCATGCGCACCGGACGGCCGGTCTTGCGTGAAAGGATGGCCGAGCAGAGGTCCAGCGGCGTGGTCTCCGCCTTGCCGCCAAATCCGCCGCCCACCGTCGGCCGCAGCACGCGAATCTTGCCGAGCGGCATATCCAATACGTGGGCCAGCATGTAGTGGACGTAGTGCGGGACCTGGTTCGCCGAGTACATCAGCAACGTACCGTCCTTCTGCCAGTCGGCGATCGAGGCGTGCGGCTCCAGCGCCGCCTGGTTGGTGTGATTGCCGATGAACGATTCCTCGCGGATGTAGTCGGCTTCGGCAAATCCCTTTTCAATATCGCCGAAATGATGGTCGACGTCGGTGTTGATGTTGTGCTTGAAGCGCGGGTGCGCGTGAAGTTGCGGAGCGCCTTCCTGCATTGCCTCCTCGGGCGAGAAGACCGCCGCAAGCTCCTCGTATTCGACCTCGATCAGCTTGAGCGCGCGCTCTGCCGTTTCGTCATCAATCGCCGCGACTGCGGCGACCTCGTCACCGACGTAACGGACCGTGTCCTTGGCCAGGACATACTCGTCGTAGCGCGCCGGAGAGACGCCGTAGGTGATGTCAGGGACATCCTTGCCGGTGATGACGGCAACCACGCCGGGAAGCGCCTCGGCCTTCGACGTATCGATCCGCTTGATGCGGCCGTGGGCGATTGTGCTGCCAAGAATCCGGCCATGGAGCATGTTCTGCAGCTTGATGTCGGCGGTGTACTTGGCGCGTCCGGTGACCTTGTCCAGACCGTCGACGCGGGTTACGCTGCGACCGACGACGGCGTGCCGGTCGAGGTCATCGTGGGCAGACGCCTGCTTCACATCGGGATCCGAGTATTTGCGCCAGCCCTGAATGGCCCGGATGATGGAACGGTAGCCAGTGCAGCGACAGAGGTTGCCGCCCAGGGCATCCTTGATCTCGTCTTCCGTCGGGTCCGGGTTCCTGTCGATGAGCGCCCGCGCGGTGAGAACCATGCCGGAGGTGCAGAAGCCGCATTGCACCGCGCCTTCGCCAAGGAATGCGCGCTGGATCGGGTGCAGCTGTCCGTCGCGCTCGAGCCCTTCGACCGTGGTGATTTCACGGCCCTCGACATTCGCCGCGAGCATCAGGCAACTGTTGGCCGGCTCGCCGTCCAGCAGCACGGTGCACACACCGCAGTCGCCTAGTTCGCAGCCCTTTTTCGTTCCGGTGAGTTCCAGCTTGTCGCGCAGCACATCGAGCAGCGTCTCGTTGTCCTTGATCGAGACGTTATGCTCCTGTCCATTCACTTTCAGGACAACGTTGCGGTGCAGTTTCATCTCAATTTCCTCCCTTGCGTGCGCGTTTAAGCGCCTCGTTCAGAGCGTCCTCGGTCAGCGCCTTGACCAGATCGCGCCGGTAGTCGTCCGATCCACGCACGTCACAGATCGGCAGTGCGTCCTGGGCCGCCAGCCGGCCGGCCTCTGCAAAGACGTCGTCTCCCGGCTTCTTGCCTGCCAGGAAGGCGCTCGCCTTGGGCGACACGCAGGGCACGGGCGCCACGGCACCCAGTACGATGCGAGCCTCTTCGATCATGCCCCGCGCATTGAGCCAGAGGCCCGCAGCGACGCCGGCCACGGCAATGGCGTTGGCGCCGCGGAGTCCGAACTTGCGATAGGAGAGCCCCGACGAAGACCGCGGGAACGGTAGCAGGATGTGGGTCAGGATTTCATCGTGGCGGAAAACGGTCAGCCGCGGCCCGACGAAGCAGTCGCGAACGAACAGGCGTCGTTTCGAGGTGCCCGCGTTCAACTGAACCTCCGCACCGGCGACGACGAAAACCGGCGCCAGGTCCGAACATGGAACCGCCCGCGCGATATTTCCGGCCATCGTTGCCAGGCTCCTGACCTGCCAGCCCGCCATGCTGCCGACCGCGTCCACCAGCGCCGGAAACAGCTCCCGGATTCGCTCGTGGCGGGCCGCCGCCGTCGGCGTCACCATGGCCCCGATGCGCAACCCGTCCGCCGTCTCCTCGATGTCGTTGAGACCGGGAATACGCCGCAGCGAAACAAGCTGGTCGACTCCCGTGACGCGATCCTGTCGGAGATCAACGAGAATGTCGGTCCCCCCCGCCAGCACTCGCGCGCGGTCCGACAATTGCCGCAACAGGTCGCAGGCACTCTTTAGATTCCCCGGCTCATGCAGCCGGACGTCGGGCATATGCATTGGTCACCTCCTGATCTGATCTGAAAATGTTAGCCGAAAATTGGTTGGGATTGGAATTGGCATTCGGACATGCGGCCGCACAACGGCAAGCCTGTTCTTTCCACCACCGGGTTTCTGACCGGGTCGACTACAAGAGTCGGCGCTGGCGGTACGGCGACGACGGGCTCTTTCACAAGCGTTCCTGATCAGCGTGTTCCAGCAGCAACTGCATCCGCCCGCCCGCCATGTCCAGGTCCCCGACGATGCATCTCAAATTTATTTCCGAAGCAAGGACAATGAATGCTCCTGCCACGGCGCCGAGTTGAAACAAATCGCCGTCAGGCCGGACGCTGACCGTGACCTGCAGACTGGACGCTTGTAAATCGTGTTCGGCATTCAACAGTTGCATCGACACGCCGGCAGCCGGATTGAAGGCCAGGCGAAGGTCCAGTTCGTGACGCAGACTCTGAAAGCTGTCCGCCAGCGAACGGCTCACTGTTTCAGTGATGTGCCTGGCTCGCCGCGCCGGTTGTCGCGAAGTATTGGCATGCGCGAGAACGGCATCGGCGAGAGCGGCAATCCCGTCGCCGGTCAGCGCGCTTACCGGATGGATGGGCGGTGCGTTGCGCCACAGGGGCGCCGCGGTCTGCAGGGCCTGGCAAGCCAGATTTGCTCCGGCCGTGTCGCTCTTGGTAACCACCAGCAAATCCGCCAGTTCAAGTATTCCGGCCTTGATCGCCTGCAACTCGTCGCCAAGACCGGGCGGAAATACCACCAGCACCAGGTCGGCCAGGCGGACGATATCCATCTCGGACTGCCCGGTACCGACCGTTTCAACCATGATCAGATCGAATCCCGCCGCATCCATCAATTCGACCATTTGACGCGCGGCGATGGTCAAGCCGCCGAGGCTGCCACGGGTCGCCGTCGAGCGGATGAACGAGCGGTCGTCAGTGGCGGACTCCCCTATGCGGAATCGGTCCCCCAGCAAGGCGCCGCCAGTAACCGGACTCGACGGGTCCACGGCCAGCACCGCCACATGGTGTCCCCTCTGCAGAAACTGCCGCAGCATGACTCCAACGAGAGTGGATTTGCCCGCACCCGGCGGTCCGGTAATGCCAATCACACGGGCGCTGCCCGGCTTGTCGGCAAGACGGGAGAGAAGGGCTGCGGCCGCGACCGGGTCGCGCTCGGCGAGTGACAGCGCCCGCGCCAGAGCCGGACGGTCTCCGGCCGCGACCCGTTCCGCCAATTCATCAAGCAAAAGGCTCATCTGTTATTACCCGCTCCTATTGACACTCTCAATGTACTGCGTATACAGTATCCAGTATTCCATGACGCGAGCGCAATAGCGTATTCCATACTGCCATGAACACGTCAATCAAACCCCTTGACCGGCCCGCAGGCCTGGCCGATCGGGTCTATCACCAGTTGCGCGACAACATCGGCAGCCACCAGATTCGTCCGGGCGAGCGCTTGCAGGAGGTCAGCCTCGCCGCACAGCTCGGCGTTTCCCGCACCCCCGTGCGTGAAGCACTGGCACGACTCGAAAGCGAAGGCATGATCGCCGTGGAGGGACGAGGCTTCGTCGTTCCGGAACTTACCGACGCCGACATCGAGGAGATCTACCAGCTGCGTTTTCTGCTGGAACCCGCGGCCGTAAGCAGTGCAGTCGCCGAAGTCAGCAGCGCCGCCGACCTGGCGAGCATGACGTCCGCAATCGAGGACGCGGTCGCGGCGGAAAGGAGCGGTGACTTCCGCTCATTCCTGGAAGCCAACGTCCGCTTCCACAACGCCTGGCGAACCCTGGTGCCCAATCGAAGAATGTCGAAACTGCTCGACCAGTACGTCGGTCATGTTCGCTTTCTGCGTGTCCTGACGCTGGGTGACGCGGCCGCAAGGAAAGCGGCCCTGACGGGAATGAAAAACATTCATGCCGCGTTCAAGAAACGCGATGTGGCCGCAGCCGCGGAAGCGATGCACAAGCACCTGGAAGCGGCCAAGCACTTTCTAATTGTTGTAATAGAACAGATCGACAAGGAAAAAGAGGCAGAAAAAAGCAGCTCGGCCCCATAGGAAGGGGAAGACCGCCCTTGCGGTCAACCATCCGGCAAGAGGACGGATTCAAACCGGACATCCGGACGCCACACATAAAGAGATATCCAAATGACCTACAAAGCAGAAATTCCCTACGGCGCTTACTGGAGTACACCCTTCGCCCGATGGCAGGGCAGCTTTGCCAACCTGCACAGCATCGAGTTCGCTGCGCATGTGGCGCAACTCGAATTGGCAAAGCGCAAGATCGACCCCATGGCATTCGACTACGGCGTGTTGGGTTTCTCGGTACCGCAAAAGCATTCCTTCTACGGCTTGCCCTGGCTTGCCGGCATGATCGGCGCTACCCAGGCCGGCGGCCCGACGCTGATGCAGGCCTGCGCCACAGGCGTACGCACGCTGCTCGCCGCCGCGCAGGAAATCGAAGTGGGCATGGCGAGCAACGCGCTTGTGATCAACTGCGACCGCACTTCAAACGGACCGCACATTTACTACCCCAATCCGCGCGGCCCCGGCGGCACCGGCGCATCAGAGGACTGGGTCATGGAGAACTTCGGCTGCGATCCTCTGGGCGGCCACGCGATGGTGCAAACAGCGGAAAACGTCGCTCGCAAATATGGCATCGGCACGGCAGAGCAGCACGAACTGGTGCTGCGTCGCGAAGAGCAGTACCGACAATCGCTGGAAAATGACTCGGCCTTCCTCAAACGCTTCATGACCCTGCCCTTCGAGGTGCCGGCGCCCAACTTCAAGAAGACCGCCAGTACGATGGCCGGCGACGAGGGGGTATCGAATTCAACGCCCGAAGGATTGGCAAGGCTGAAGCCGGTCATGCCGGGCGGCGTAGTTACCTTCGGTGCGCAAACCCATCCGGCCGACGGCAACGCGGCGATTGTCGTCACAACGCGCGACAAGGCGCGGGAGCTCTCCGCCAACCCGAATATTGCAGTACGTCTTCACGGTTTCGGTCTGGCCCGCGTAGAACTAGCCTACATGCCCGAGGCCATGTTGCCAGCGGCGCAGTGCGCGCTGAAGCAGGCAGACCGCAGTGTGGCCCAGATGACGGCAATCAAAACGCATAACCCGTTCGCCGTTAACGACCTTTTCTTTGCCAAGCAGACCGGCGCCGATCTCAAGACGATGAACAACTACGGCTGTTCGCTGGTATGGGGTCATCCCCAGGCGCCGATGGGCACACGGGCAATCATCGAACTGATCGAGGAATTGGCGCTCCGCGGTGGCGGCTATGGTCTGTTTACAGGCTGTGCCGCGGGTGACACGGCAATGTCGGTGGTGTTGGAAGTATGCGACGCAAAGTAACCGGGTGTGTCACCAACCCATGAACATCTCCGGATGGATTGACCGCCACGCCGGACTGACTCCCGACAAGACGGCCATTCGCTTTGCCGGACGCGACGTTTCGTACGCAGAACTGGCAGGTCTGATCGACCGGCTGGCGGCGGCCCTTGCAGCTTCCGGCGTAAAAAGCGGCGGTTGCATCGCGTACCTCGGCTTCAACAGCCCGGAAATGCTGGCTCTGCTTTTCGCCAGTGCGCGAATCGGGGCGCTGTTCATGCCGCTCAACTGGCGGCTGGCCGGTCCCGAACACATGCAGATGCTGGACGACTGCCCGCCTTCACTGCTTTTTGTCGAACCACAGTATGTCGCCCAGACAGAAGCATTCCGCAGTAAGTTGGGCGCGATGACGCTGATCAGCTTCGGCCCTGCCACCGAAGGCTGGATTTCCTGGGCGGATTTTTGTCACCGGGCCGAGCACTCCGGCCCGATCGATAGCTGCGTCGACGAGAACACCCCGCTGCTGATCTGCTACACCTCCGGCTCGACCGGAAAACCCAAGGGGGTCCTTCTGACACAGCGTGCGCTGATCTGCAACGCCGTTAACAGCACCGACATGCACGACCTGACGGCCGACGACGTCATCCTCAACACGCTGCCGCTGTTCCATGTCGGAGGGCTGAACAATCTGACCACGCCGGCGCTGCAAGCCGGCTGTACCGTCGTGCTGCATGCCAAGTTCGATGCGGATGCGACTTTCGACGCCATCGAGCGTGAGCACATCTCGCTGACCGTCCTGGTGCCGGCACAACTCGACATGATGATGGCCAATCGGCGTTGGGCCGGCGCCGACTTTTCCAGCCTGCGCATGATCACGACCGGATCGACCATCGTTCCCCGGCATGTAATCCACGCCGTGCATGCCAAGGGAGTTCCCCTGGTGCAGGTCTATGGCTCGACCGAGACCTGCCCGATTGCGGTGTATCTCAAGGCAACCGACGCGCAACGCAAGATCGGCTCGACGGGCAAGGCAGCGGTTCGCTGCCGACTGAGGATTGTCGATGAACGCGGCGCCGACGTTTCACGCGGGACTACGGGCGAGATTCTGGTGCAGGGCGACAATGTCATGAGCGGCTACTGGAACGCTCCGCAGACTACGGCTGAGACCCTGATCGACGGCTGGTTTCATAGCGGCGACATGGGCCACCAGGACGACGAGGGTTACCTCTATGTGGACGGCCGCAGCAAGGAGATGATCATCTCCGGCGGCGAGAACATTTATCCGGCCGAGATCGAAAACCTGCTGATTGAAAGTCCCGACATCGACGAAGCCTCGGTGATCGGCCGGCCCGACGCACGCTGGGGCGAGATCGTCGTCGCCGTCGTCGTGCCGAGAGCCGACAGCAAGCTTACCGGCGAACAGGTACTCAAGCTGCTGGAGGGCCGCATCGCCCGCTATAAACATCCCAAGGAAGTGGTGCTGGTCAGTCAGTTGCCAAAAACAGCCCTGGGCAAGATTCGCAAGGAAGACGTGCGCCAGATGGTCGCCCGCACTGCCTGATCACCAACGAATGCAAGAACGGAGCAGATCCCATGGCACTTAAGATTGGAATCGACGTCGGCGGCACCTTCACCGATTTCGTGGTCACGCGCGACGACGCCGACCCCGCGATATTCAAGACGCTGTCGACTCCGTCCGATCCGTCCATAGCCGTAGTTAACGGATTGACCGATATTGCGGCCGGCATGAACCCGCCCCTGACGCTGGAAGCCTTTGCACCGACAATCGACACCATCGTGCACGGCACCACGGTCACCACCAATGCAACGCTGACCAGCACCGGCGCCAAGTGCGGACTGCTGACGACGGAGGGCGTGCGCGATGCGCTGGAAATGCGCCGCGGCATCCGCGAGGAGCAATACAACAACCGCTACACCAACGTCAAACCCCTGGTACCGCGCTATCTGCGTGCCGGCATCAGCGGCCGCCTCGATCGCAACGGCGTCGAGACCGCGCCGCTGGACCTGACGCAGATCAGACAAACGATCGACCTGTTCAAGCAGGAAGGCGTGCAGGCCGTCTCGATCTGCTTCATGAATTCCTTTGCCAATCCGGTCCACGAAAAGGCCGCGGCCGAACTGGTGAAGAAGGAAATGCCCGGAGCCTATCTGTCGGTTTCCACCGATCTGCTGCCGTCGATCCGCTTCTACGAGCGCGTCAGCACCACGGCGCTCAACTCGTACGTCGGGCCCAAGCTCAACCATTACCTCGACCAGCTGGTCGGCCGACTCAAGGGGATTGGATTCCAGGGTCTGCTGTTGATCATGCAATCCAACGGCGGCGTCATCTCGCCGCAACTGGCTCGCGAGAAGGCCGCCCTGACGCTGCTCTCGGGCCCGGCAGGGGGCCCCGGTGCCGGCCTGTTCTACGTCCGCCTGCATGGCCAGAACAAGTGCATCACCACCGACATGGGCGGCACCAGCTTCGAGGCCTCGGTGGCGGTGGATAGCCCGATGATCAAGAACGACGGCGAAATCGCCCGCCACAAGATCGCCCTGCCCATGCTCGACATCCATACCATCGGCGCCGGCGGCGGCTCGATCGGCTGGCTCGACCAGGGCGGCATGCTGCGCATGGGGCCGCAGAGCGCCGGTGCCGATCCGGGCCCGGCCTGTTACAGCAAGGGCGGCAAACTGCCGGCCACCACCGACGCCAACGTAGTGCTGGGCTACCTCGATCCCGGCTTCTTCGCGGGCGGCAAGATGAAGCTTGACGCCGCCGCCGCGCGCGCCGCAATCGAAGAGCACATCGCCAGGCCCATGGGCCTGTCGGTCGAGGAAGCCGCGGCCGGCATGTATCGCGTCGCCTGCAACAACATGGCCCAGGGCGTGCGCGAAGTCACCATCAAGCGTGGCTTCGATCCGCGCGAATTCCCCTTCATTCCGGCCGGCGGCGCAGGCCCGATCCACTCCTGCCTGATATGCAGCGAACTGGAAATCCCTTTGCAGATCGTGCCGCGCGAATCATCCGTGCTGTGCGCCTTCGGCATGCTGATGAGCGAACTCAAGCATGACTTCGTGCGCACCTTCGTCTCGCGCCTCGAAGCCATTGACTGGGCCAAACTAACGGCCATGATCGACGAGATGTCGGCCGACGGCACGCGGCAACTGGTCGAGGAGCGCATCAGCGAGGAACGTCGCCGCTACGACGTCAAGTTCGACTGCCGCTACATCAAGCAATACCACGAAGTGTCCTTCACCGTGCCGCGCGAACTGATCGACAGCCGCGACACGGTCGCCATCGCCAGCGCCTTCAACGCCGAACACAACCGGCTCTACGGCTATTCGCTGGAGGCGGAAAAAACACCGATCGAAATCATCAACGTCCGCGTCCAGGCCATCGGCATTACGGACAAGCCGACCTATCGCCAGGAAACCTGGGCCGGTGCCAATGCCTCCGCCGCACTGAAAGGCAAGCGCAGCATGTACATCCCGGAAACCAAGAGCTTCCGCGAGACGCCGGTCTACGACGGTCACAGGATGCATTTCGGCAACCGTGTCGAGGGACCGGCCATGATCGAACAGGAAACCACCGCGATCTTCGTCAGCGACTCCTACGACTGTGCCGTGGATGCGCTGGGGTCCTTCGTCATCTACCAGAAAGGCCGCGAGGATCTCGCAGCGGCCTGCTTCAAGGAAGCCAAGGAGGTAACAGCATGAGCAACAAGATCGATCCCATCCTCCTCTCCGTCTATGCGCGGACTTTCAAGTCGATCACCGACGAGATGAGCATTTCGATGGAACAGACCACCCGCTCGCCGATTCTCTGCGAGGCCAAGGACTATGTCACCGGCCTCTACGATGGCGACGGCAACATGCTGGAGCAGACCGAGAACCTGCCCATCCTGGCTTTCTCGCTGGCGCCGGTGTGCAAGTACATCAAGGAATATTTCGGTGACGAGATCTATCCCGGCGACGTGATTTTTCACAACGACGTGTTCAGCCTGGGCAACCAGAACAACGACGTCGCCGCCTTCAAGCCGGTGTTCTTCGAAGACAAGCTGGTGGCCTGGACGGCGGTCAAGGGACACCAGGCCGACATCGGCGGCAATGTCGCTGGCGGCTACAACCCGAATGCGGTCGAAGTCTGGCAGGAAGCCCTGCGCATCCCGCCGGTCAAGGTGGTCGAGCGCGGCAAGCTGCGCAAGGACGTCTGGGGCCTGATATTCGCCAACGTGCGGCTGGACATCGTGCAGCACGACATGAAGGCCGAGATGGGCGCCTGCACCGTCGGCGAGCGACGCCTGGTCGAACTGCTGAAGAAGTACGGCGTCGCGAGCTACGAGTCGCACAAGCAGGCTCTGTTCGATGCCACGCGCAAGATGATGGAAGCCGAAATCCAGAAGATTCCCAATGGCAACTACTCGGGCGAAGGTTATGTCTATTACGACGGCCGTTTCGTCGGTTCGAAATACACCATCCGGGTGGACATCGAGGTCAAGGACAAGCACATCAAGTTCGACTACTCGCGGACCGATGCGCAGACCAACGGCTTCGTGAACGGCACCTTCACCTCCAGCGCCTCGGCTACCATCCTGACCCTGCTACAGATGGTGAATCCGGACATCCCGCACAATGAGGGCATGGTGCAGCCGATCGAAATCATCATCCCCAGTGGCACCCTCCTCAACGCGGCTTACCCGAAGGCCACCACCTTCGGCAACCACCTCTGCCCGCCCAATGCCGACGCCATCCAGCGCGCGCTGGCGCCCGTGATGCCCGATCGCGTCACGGCCGGCTGGAACAACCTGCTGGCTTCGCTGACCACCGGCATCGATCCGAAGAACAACGAGAAGTACGTCGACATCGGCTTCATGGGTTTGAAGGGCGGCTCCGGCGCCATGCTCGGCACCGACGGCTATGACCATATCGGCATGATCGATGCCTCCGGCGGCGTACTCGACCAGGACTACGAAATGTTCGAGCAGCAGACGCCGCACACGCTGATCAAGCACGAACTGCTGACCGATTCCGCAGGCGCCGGCGAATGGCGCGGCGGACTCGGCGTCGAAACCATCTTCAAGATCGGCTCGAACGACACTCAGCTGGTGACCTTCGGCGACGGCGATTTCGAGCCGGCTTTCGGGTTGTTCGGCGGCGGTCAAGGCGGCCTCAATTTCATCCACCTGCATTACCCGGACGGCCAGACCGTGGTGCCGAGAAACAAGGACCTGATCACCGGCGTCCCCATGGGTACCACCTACCATCAGGTCGCCAGCGGCGGCGGCGGTTACGGCGATCCGAAAAAGCGCGACCGCAAACTGCTCGCGGAAGAAATCCGCAATGGCGTGATCACCAAGGAAGCGGCGATGCGGGACTACGGCTTCATCGAATCGGAGATGAAGTGAAGCGTCATTTCGTGCCGCATCTGCGGGATCCGGCCGCCGGGGTGTTCTGCTGCGCTCATGTCCCCCAAGGGCAGCCTGCGGCCGCCCTCTCCTCCTTTACTTTGCTCCGCAGAACACCCCACCAGCCCGATCTGGACAAGCCCGCGCAGGTTTTCGGTTCGAAAACACAGGCGTATCCAGCCCAGGGGGTCGGGTGTCCGATTCCCGCAAGTAAAGGGGGACGACCGAGCGGAGCAAGGTCCGGAGGACATGGAGGGGATCGGACACCCGGCACCCTAGGCGCCGCGCGAAAGTCACGCCAACCATGAACTTCGATCTCACCGAAGACCAGCAGCAGATACGCGACACCTTCGCCCGCTTCTGCGACGAACGCATCGCACCGCAAGCAGCCGCGCTGGACGAAGCAAAGCAATATCCGCGAGCCCTGTTCCAGGAACTGGCCGACCTCGGCTTCTTCGGCATGCGCTATCCAGAAGAAGTCGGCGGCAGCGGTACGGCGCTGACCGAGTTCTGTCTTGCCCTGCAGGAGATCGCGCGCGGCTCGATGTCGCTGGCCGGTGCTGTAGCAATGCAATCACTGATGGGGACCAAGTTCCTGCACCAGTTGGGCAACGCAGATATCATCGAGCGCCTGTTCAAGCCGGCCCTGCGCGGCGAGAAGATTGGCGCAATCTGCATGACCGAACCGAATGCCGGCTCCGACCTCGACTCGATCGCCACCACGGCGAAGAAGGTGGCAGGCGGCTACGTCATCAACGGCCAGAAGACGTGGATCACGTCGGCGCCGGTAGCGGATTTCTTCACCGTATTCGCCAAGGCCGGCGAAGAGAAGAAACTCACCATCTTCCTCGTCGAACGCAGCTTCAGGGGCATCACGGTCGGCCGCGAGATCCACAAGATGGGTGTCTGGGCGCTACCCACATCCGAAGTCGCCTTCGACGAATGCTTCGTACCCGACAGCCACCGTCTGTCGAAGGAAGAAGGTGACGGCGAGGGCCACCTGCGCAAGACCCTGGGCGAAATACGCATCATCACCGGCGCCATGGGCCTCGGCGTGGCGCATGCCGCGCTGGGCGAGGCCGTGCGCTATGCCGGCGAACGCAAACAGTTCGGCAAGGCCATAAACCGCTATCAGGCAATCCAGATGAAGCTGGCCGAGATGGCCACGGAACTGGAAGCTGCGACTCATCTGGTCTACTACGCGGCATGGCTGCGCGACGCCGGCAAGCCGTATCACAAGCAGGCCGCGATGGCCAAGATGTTCGCCACCGAAACCGCCGCCACGGTCTGCGACAAGGCCGCGCGCGTCTTTGCCTCCTACGGCTACGCCATGGAGTACCCGGTGCAGCGCTATCTGCGCGATGTTCGCTTCACCCTGATCGGCGGCGGCACCAGCGAGATATTGAAACTGATCATTGCCAAGGAAGTGTCGTCATGAACGCAACAGAACGCCGAATCAAGGTGCTGCTCGGCAAGCCCGGGCTCGATGGCCACGACCAGGGCGCCAAGGTCGTCGCCCGCGCCATGATGGACGCCGGCTTCGAAGTGATCTACACGGGCTTGCGCCAGACCCCCGAGCAGATTGCGCGAATCGCGCTGGAAGAAGACGTCGACGTAATTTCGCTGTCGAGCATGGCGGGTTCGCATATTCCTTTCTGTCGCAAGCTGAAACCCCTGCTTGAGGCCAACGGCCTCGCCGACAAGCTCTGGGTAATCGGCGGCAACCTGCCTGCGCAAGACCATGGCGCGTTGCGCGAACTGGGTTTCAAGGGCATCTTTCCCTCGGGCTCGAAACTCGACGCAATCACCGAGTTCATCCGCAAGGAAGTCAAATGAACGCTCCGCAGAAGCCAACCATGAAGAAAGTGATCAACGAATCGGGCATCGAAGTCAAACCGCTGTACACGGCCGAGGATGTCGAAAAGAGCGGCGGAATGGAAATGGTCGGCGATCCCGGTCAATACCCTTTCACCCGCGGCATTCACCGCGAGATGTATCGCAAGCAACCGTGGACCATGCGCCAGTACGCCGGCTTCGGCAATCCGGCCGACACCAACCAGCGCTTCAAATACCTGATCGCCAACGGTCAGACCGGCCTCAACGTCGCCTTCGACCTGCCGACGCAGATCGGCCTCGACTCCGACGATCCCATGGCCGAAGGCGAGATCGGCCGCGTCGGCATGTCGATCGACACCCTGCGCGACTTCGAGATCGCCTTCGACGGCATCGACCTGAAGAAGATCACGGTATCGCTCACCATCAACGGCGCGGCCGCGATCCTGATCGCGATGTATCTGGCCATGGCCGAGAAGCGCGGCTACGACATCAAGGAATTGCGCGGCACGGCACAGAACGATATCCTCAAGGAATTCATCGGCCGCGGCACCTGGGTTTTCCCGGTCGAGCCGTCGATCCGCCTGGTCGGCGACACCATCGAGTACTGCGCCAAAGAGGCGCCGAAATACACGCCGGTCTCGGTCTGCGGTTACCACATCCGCGAATCCGGGGCGACGCCGGCACAGGAAATGGCCTACGCCTTCTGCATCGCCAAGGCCTACGCCGACGATGCGATCAGGCGCGGCCTGCCGGTGGACGAGTTCGCGGGCCGCCTCTCCTACAACTTCAACATCTTCGGCAACATCTTCGAGCAGGTTTGCAAATTCCGCGCCGGCCGCAGTCTGTGGGCCAAAATCATGAAAGAGGAATACGGCGCCGAAAAGCCCGGTTCGATGTGGCTGCGCATGATCGCCGCCGGCGGCGGCGGCGGCCTGACCTTCGAACAGCCGGAAGTCAATATCGTGCGCGGCGCCTACTACGCGCTGATCTCGGCATTGTCCGGCACGCAGACCATGGCCTTGTGCTCCTATGACGAGGCCTACACGATTCCTACCGAGTATTCGGCACGCATCTCGCTGCGCACCATGCAACTCCTGATCGAGGAAATGGGCCTCACCGAAACCGTCGATCCGCTGGCCGGCTCGTTCTACGTCGAGACAATGACCAACGAGATGCGCAAGAAGATGGAAGACATCATGGCCGAGGTTGATGCCCAGGGTGGCATCGTCAAGATGGTAGCCGAAGGAACCATCCAGGCCAAGGTCTCGGCCCAGGCGTATGGCATGCAGCGCAAGATCGAATCGGGCGAATTTCCCAAGGTCGGCGTCAACTGCTACAAGAACGAACAGGAAGAAGACCACCCGGTCGAGTTTCATCCCTACAACGAGGACGATGCGCGGGTGCAGATCGAGGGCCTCAAGCGCACCCGCGCCGAACGCGACAACGCGGCCGTGGATGCCGCGCTGAGCCGCCTGCGCGGCGATGCAGCCGCCGGTCGCAATGTGATGCCGGCGCTGATGGAGGCGGTAAAGGCTTACGCCAGCGTCGGCGAAATGACCAAAGAGCTTGTCAACGTATTCGGACGCTACCAGGAACCCATTCGTTTCTGAGCCGCGCCCGAGGAGGAAATATTTGTGACCGAACCAAAACGCTACTTAGCACCCACCAGCCTTGATCAGGCGGTCGAATGCCTCAAGGATGGCGACGTGACGATACTCGCCGGCGGTACCGATCTGACGCCGCAAAGCCAGGCCGGCAGGATCAAGATCAAGAACACGCTGATGAACATCCGCCACATTCCTCAGTTGTCGGGCATCACGCTCGAGGGCAAGGAAATCCGCATCGGCGCGCTGGCCACGATCACCGAGATCATGACGCACCCGCTGGTGCGGCAGCACCTGCCGATACTGGTCGAAGCCTGTGACCACTTTGCCAGCGATCAGATCCGCAATGCCGCTACGCTGGGAGGCAACATCTGCAACGCCTCCCCGGCAGGCGACACCCTGATCCCCCTGCTGGTGCTGGATGCCTGCGTGGAACTGGCCTCGATGCCGGAAAGCAAGATATATCGCCACTGCATGCCGCTATCGACCTTCTTCGTCGGCCCCGGCAAGACGCGCCGTTCGCTGTGCGAACTGGTGACCTGCGTGCGCATCCCGCTGCCCGCGGAGAACCATGTGGCGCGATTCCACAAGCTCGGTACGCGACCGGCACTGGACATCTCGACCATTTCCATCGGCATCGCCGGCAACTTGAAGGACGGTATGCTGTCCAACGTTCGCGTGGCATTCGGCGCCGTGGCGCCAACACCGATTCGCGCCTCGGCGACGGAGAAGGCTTTGGAAGGACAACGGCTCGACGAGAGCACCATCGAAAAGGTCGCAGGTATAGCCAGGGACGAGGTCAAGCCCATCGACGACGTGCGCGCCACCGCCTGGTATCGCAAGGAAATGATCCATAACATCACCAAAAGGATACTCAGCCATGTCGCTCAAGCATGACATCGAATTTACCCTGAACGGCGTCAAGCGAAGCGTTACCGTAGACGTCACCATGAACGCCCTGGCCATGCTGCGTGACGTCATCGGTCTCACTGGCACCAAGTACGGCTGCGGCGAGGGCGAGTGCGGCGCCTGCACCATCCAGGTCGATGGCGTGTCGCTGAATTCCTGCCTGATGTTCGCCGTCGATTGCGACGGCCGCAACGTCACCACCATCGAGGGTCTGGCCAACGACAGCACCGCCGACGCCCTTCTTGACGCCTTCGTCGAACACGGTGCCGTGCAATGCGGTTTCTGCACCCCCGGCATGATCATGCAGGCCGATCATATGGTGCGCAGCGAATGCTGCGGAGACACGGACAGCATCAAGCGCGGCATCGAGGGCAATCTTTGCCGCTGCACCGGTTACAAGAAAATCGTCGACGCCATCGCTTCGGTCAGCGGCGCGCAAAACTAAGGACCTAAGGAAAACTCGCCATGAGCGTTGCAGAAAAAAAGCCCAGAGTTATCGAGCCCGACTCGCTGATCGGCAAGCGCATCCGAAAAATGGATGCGCCGGAGAAAGCCAGCGGCAAGACGCGCTATATCCACGACATCAACCTCTCGGGCCAGTTGCACGGCAAGATCCTGCGCTCCGGGCGCATCCATGCCCTGATCAAGTCGATTGACACCTCGGCGGCCAGGGCGCTGCCCGGCGTGCATGTGGTAATAACCGCTGCCGACGTTCCCGATCAGCGCCCGATCGGCGTGGCCCGCGACCACTTTCCGCTGAAGGTCGGTCGCGTCCGCAGCGAACGCGACGAAATTGCCGCCGTGGCCGCCGAAACCGAAGAGATTGCCGAAGCGGCGCTCAAACTGATCAAGGTGGTGTACGAGGACCTGCCGGTCATTTCCGATCCGGAAGAAGCGATCAAGCCGGGTGCGGCCCTGATCCACCCCGAGCCGCACGGCGCCGATGGCAGCCATGAACATCTGAAGCAGGGCACGACCATCGCCCACAAGGGCAAGCCCGACAACGTCGCCATGACTTTCGACTACGCACATGGCGACGTGGTGCAGGGCGAAGCCGAATCCGACGTGGTGGTCGAGGATACGTTCCGGCTGCACTACGTCACCCATTGCTGCATGGGCGTCTCCGGCATGATCGCCGAGTTCGACGCATCCGGTAATTTGCTGATGTATTCGAACACCCAGGTGCCCTTTCTGCACAAGCGCGAATTCGCCGAATACCTGAACATGGACCCGGCGCGCATCCGCATCATCCAGCCGCCGATCGGCGGCGGCTTCGGTTCCAAGCTCGACATCTATCCCTTCGAAGTGATCTGCCTGTACCTCGCCCGCGCCGCCAAACGGCCGGTGAAGATGCTGTTCACCCGCGAAGAGGAATTTCTCGCGTCGCCGACCCGCCAACCGGTGCTGCTGACACTGCGCAGCGGCTGCAAGAAGGACGGCACGCTGACCTTCCGCCAAGTGCATACCTTGCACGACAACGGCGCTTACACGTCGTGGGGCGCAACGACCCCCTTCGTCATGATGCAAACGTTTTCGTCGCTCTACCGCGTGCCGCACTGCGACTATCACACGGCGGCGGTGTACACCAACAATCCCTATGCGGGCTCCTTCCGCGGCTACGGCAACCTGCAGGCCACCTTCGCCATCGAGCAGCAGATGGACATGCTGGCGGAAAAAATCGGCATGGACCCCCTCGCCTTCCGTCTGAAGAACGCCCAGGAATCAGGGGAAACCACTGGTCAGGGCATGAGTTTCAAGAGCTGCGGCTTCCAGGACTGCCTCAACACGGCGGCACAGCGCAGCGATTACTCGCGCAAGTTCAAGGAGAACGCCGCCAACCGGAACAAGCCGGGCAATATCAAGCACGGCATCGGCATGGCCTCGATGCTTCACGTCGGCGGCGGCGCCAAGATTTACCCGTCAGACGGCTGCGGCACCATTCTCAAGATGGACGACTTCGCCAATGTCACGCTGATCACCGGCGCCTCCGAAATCGGCCAGGGATCGGAGACTGTACTCTCGCAGCTTGTTTGCGAGGAACTCGGTCTGCCCATTTCAGCCATCACGGTGGTCAACAACGATACCGCCATCACGCCGTGGGACGTGGGCGTGCATGCCAGCCGCACTACCTTCATCGCCGGCAACTCGGCGATCGGTGCCGCGAAGAAGGCCAAGACAAAGATACTCGCCGTGGCGGCAAAGAAGTATGAGTGTGCCGAGAGCGATCTTGATCTTCGCGGCGGCTTCGTCATCAAGGCCGCCAGCGGAGAAGTCGTGGTCGAACTTTCGAAGCTGCTGCGCAACTTGCACTTCCAGGACAAGGCCGAACTGGTAATGACCACCTTCTATTACGAGCCTCCCAGCGTGCATCAGGACAAGGGCTTCAAGGGCGACGTTTCCGCCGCCTATGCCTGGGGCACGCAGGTCGTCGAAGTCGAAATCGATACCGACACCGGCCTCGTCAAGATGACGAAAGTTACCGGCGCGCATGATGTCGGCCGGGTACTGAACCGGCTGGGCATCGAGGGACAAATCGAAGGCGGCGTGGTCATGGGTCAGGGCTACGCGCTGACAGAAGAACTGATGATCGAAAACGGCGTCATGAAGAACCCGAATTTCCGCGACTACAAACTGGTAACCGCGCCGGAGATTCCGGAAATGGACATCGCCTTCATCGAATCCATGGACGGTGAAGGGCCTCAAGGCGCAAAAGGAGTCGGCGAGGCTCCGGCAATCTGCGTCGCTGCCGCCACGGCAAACGCCATAGCCAACGCCACCGGCATCCGCATGTTCGAACTGCCTTTCACCCCGGAGAAGGTTTACCGCGCGCTGCACGGCCAGACACCGAAACTTTACTGGAAGCCCTGGAGGGCACCCGAATAGCATGAAGCGCCGTACAGTCCTCTCGATGGAGCAGGCATTGTCGCTACCCTACGCGACGCTGCGTTTCGCGCAGCTCGGCTGGCGCGTCATCCGCATCGAGTCGACGCCCAGCGGCGAAGGGCTGCCCGGCGACCCGAACCGCTACATCGGCGGCAAGGTGGTCGATGACGACCGCCGTACCTACTTCATCGCACCGAACGTCGGCAAGGAAGCCATCGCCATCAATCTGAAGGATCCGAAAGGCCATGAGTTGCTGAAACGGCTGATCGTAGAGCTCGACGTGGACGTGTTCTGCTGCAACACCGTGCCCAAGCGCTACAAACAGCTCGGCATCGACTACGAAAGCCTTTCAGCCGTGAAGCCGGACCTGATCTGGGCTGGCATCTCGGCCATGGGGCCGGAGTACCCGGACGCGCCCGGCTACGACCCGGTGATCCAGGCCATGGCCGGCTACATGGAGCTGACCGGCCCCGCCGATGGTCCGCCGACACTGGCCGGTGTGCCGCTGATCGATCTCAAGGCCGGCGACGAGGTCTATGCCAACGTGATGATGGCCTTACTGGAGCGCGCCGAAACCGGCAAGGGCAGCCGCATCGACGTGTCGATGCTGCAGGCGGCGGCCTCCTGGCTGATCACCACCCTGCCGCTGCTCGACTTCGACTGCGATCCTTCGGAAATCACCCGCTGCGGCAACGAGCATCGCAAATTCATTCCGACCAACGTCTACCCCACGGCGGACGGTTTCATCTACATGGCAATCGGCAGCGACGTGCAGTGGCGGCGCCTCACCGAGATCCCGTACTTCACGCCGGTGGCCAACACGGTGCGCGTCACCAACGAAGGCCGGCACCAGGAACGCGAGGCTATTCACCGCGATATGGCGGCGGTGACGCGGCAATACACTACGGCGGCGATCGCCGCGGAATTCCGCAAGGCGACCATTCCGCATGCACCCATCCTCGACATTCCTGCAGTGCGCGAAGTGCCGGCAGTCAGCAGCCGTCTCACGACCACGCACACACCCGATGGCAAGACGGTGCGCATGCAGCCCATGGCGGTGGATGTTCCGGGCGCAGCGACCGAACTGAGCTTTCCTGCCAGGTACGGACAGGACACAATGGCGATACTAGGAGAAGCAGGCCTCACCGCAATGGATTGCGCAACACTGAATGAGCAAAACATAATCGCCGGTTGAGGAGCAAAATCCATCTCACGCAGCAAACGTTGTTTAGACATCATCAATCAAGGAGGAGACACCATGCACGCAAGAAAACTTTTACTGGCTCTGTCGGGGTTGGCGCTGGCAGCATCCATGTCGGTACAGGCGCAGGTCAAGATCGGCGTCATCGCGTCCTCGACGGGACAGATCCCCTTCGTCGGCATCCCGCAGAAGAATGCCGTCGCCCTGCTGCCGAACAAGATCGGCGACTTCACCGTCGAGTATCTTGTTTTTGACGATGCCAGCGACCCGACTCAGAGCGTCCAACTCACCAAGAAGCTGCTCAGCGAAAGCAAGATCGACGCCTTGATCGGGCCCTCCGGCTCGGGCAACGCCATGGGCGTGCTCGCTTTCATGGCCGAGGCGCAGACGCCGATGCTTGCGCCGGTGGGTACGGCCGCAGTCGTGCAACCAATGGACGACAAGAAGCGCTGGGTGTTCAAGACCCACCCCAACGACGATGTAATCAGCGAAGGCCTCGTCGCGGCGATGACCAAGCGCGGCGTCAAGACGGTCGGCTTCATCGGGCGCGCCGATCCCTACGGCGAAAACTGGTACAAAACTTTCGCCCCGATGGCGGAAAAGGCCGGCATCAAGATCGTTGCCAACGAACGCTATGGCGCGAAGGACACCACCGCACTCGCCCAGGCGCTCAAGATGATCGCCGCCAAACCCGATGCCATGATGGTCGCCGGCGTCGGCGCCGACGCCGCCATGCCGCACATGCAACTGGTCGACTCGGGCTTCAAGGGTCCTATTTTCCAGACCCACGGCGCGTCCGCCGGATCCTTCCTTGCGATCGGCGGCAAGAAGGTGGAAGGTGCCCTGATCATGGGGCCGCTAGTGGTTGTGCCGGATGAAATCCCGGACAGCGCCCCGACCAAAGCCATAACGCTCGACCTGATCCACAGCTACGAGAAGCAGTTCGGCGCCAAGCCGCCGATTTTCGCCGCCGGGACCTACGATGCGGGCCTGCTGTTGGTCCGCGCCATCCCGATCGCCGCCAAGAAGGGCAAGCCGGGCACGCAGGAGTTCCGTACGGCGCTGCGCGATGCGCTGGAGGGCACCAAGGAAATGCTGGCATCACAAGGCCCGATCACCATGACGCCAACGGATCACTCCGGCTACGACCTCCGCGGCCAGGTGTTGATCACGGTGAAGGACGGCAAGTTCACGCGGGCCAAGGACTAAAGCTTTACGGGGCGGCGCCCCTTGCCGCCCTGATTCATTCCCCCGCCTATGAGCCGGAAGAACCAACCGCCGTGGGCTCCTTCGCCGGAGCACGCGGCGCTATTGCCTGAAATCTCCGGCTGCCGCTTCAACGGCTGGGGCGAAACTATATCCCGCCGCCCGCGGCAAATCTTCTGGCTGCGCAGGCCGGGAGATCATCCTTTCGCGCGCTTGCTTGAGGCCGTCAAACAGCGTTTTTCAGGCGTAGCAGCGTACCGCGAGGTATATGCCAATGCCGATCGTGGACCGAGCAAACTGCCCGAACCGGCGACGGATCGCCGTGTCGCCAGCGCCGACTCCTGGACGCGCCAGGTAAAGGCCTTCGTCCTGAATCAGGCCGGCGGCAGATCCGAAGGCTATCCCGGGCCTGGCAGCGAAGCCGAACTGGTGGGAATCGCCAACATCGATCCAGCCTGGGTCTACGAGGGTTTTGAGAGCAAGCTGCCGCACCTCGTGATAATTGGCAATGTCATGAACCATGCGCGACTGTCGAAGGTACCTTCCAGCGCGGACGACCCGGAAGGCCAGTTGGAAGTCTGCGACCAGTACAACCGAGGCGCCCGCGTCGTCAACTGGCTGGCCCACTGGATCCGCAGCCAGGGCTACCGTGCGCAGCCGCATGCCGGGCCCTGGGTGGGCTCGATCAATCTGCTGCCGGCAGCCATCGCCTGTGGCATTGGCGAACTGGGCAAGCATGGCTCACTGATCAACCGCCAGTACGGATCGAGCTTTCGCCTTGCTGCCGTCGAAACCGATATGCCGCTGGTCGCCGATACGCCCGACCGGTTCGGCGCCGATGACTTCTGCCTGAACTGCCAGGTGTGCACAGATGCCTGTCCGCCCGACGCCATCAATCGCGACAAGCAACTGGTGCGCGGCACGATCAGGTGGGCTGTCGATTTTGATCGCTGCATCCCCTATTTCAACGAAACCTACGGTTGCGGGATCTGCATCGCGAGATGCCCGTGGAGCACGCCGGGACGCGCGCCGAAACTGGCCGAACGATGGAGCCGCCGGGCGATGAACCAGGAGGTTTGCGCATGACTCCCTCCTACAGCATCTCGTCGCTGCACAGAACGTGGTGGTGCACCACCACTCACGGTTCCCGACCATCCCGCCCTCGCCCAGGAGGTTGAGCGAAGCGATCCCGCAGGGGTCGCGCATGTGACGGATGGCGCGCGGAATGTTTCACAAGCGCGCGCGAGCCAGCACACAAGGGAAAACGGATGAATCTGGCAAATGTTTCACTCGAAGACAAATACCGGCTCGAGCACGGTCGCGTCTTCCTTACCGGCATGCAGGCCCTCGCGCGCCTGCCCATGCTGCAGCAGGCAATGGACCGCAGCGCCGGCCTGCATACCGCCGGCTACATCTCCGGCTATCGCGGCTCACCCCTCGGTGGACTCGATACCGCGCTGCATGCTGCCGGAGCTTTCCTCAAGGCGCAGGACATCACTTTCCAGCCGGGCGTGAATGAAGACATCGCGGCAACAGCCGTGTGGGGCACGCAGCAGCTCCATCTTTTCCCACAGCCGAAATTCGATGGCATCTTCTCGATGTGGTATGGCAAGGGGCCGGGCGTCGACCGCTGCGGCGACGTGTTCAAGCATGCCAACAATGCCGGTACCGCCAAGCATGGCGGTGTACTGGTAATCGCCGGCGACGATCCTTCCGCACGCTCTTCGGCCGTCGCGCACCAGAGCGAACACATGTTTTCCGCCTGCGGCATCCCGGTACTGGCACCCGCCGACCTGCAGGAGTATCTCGACTTCGGCCTGCACGGCTGGGCCATGTCGCGCTACTCCGGCTGCTGGGTGGCGATGAAGGTCACTTCCGATACCGCCGAGAGTTCCGCCACTGTCGAGCTTGATCCCGGACGCATTAAGATAGTCATCCCGGATGACTTCCGCTTGCCTCCGGACGGCGTGCATATCCGCTGGCCCGATGCGCCACTGGCGCAGGAACACCGTTTGATGGAGTTCAAGGTCTACGCCGCGATAGCCTATGCCCGTGCCAACCGGCTGAACCGGATCATTTTCGACAGTCCGCGACCGCGTCTGGGAATCATCGCCTGCGGCAGGGCCTATCTCGACGTACGGCAGGCCCTTGACGATCTCGGCATTGACGAACGCTACGCCGCCGACATCGGCCTGCGCCTGTTCAAGGTGGGCATGCCCTGGCCGCTGGAAGCCGATTCGGTGCGTCAGTTCGCCGAAGGCCTGGAGGAAATTCTGGTGGTCGAGGAGAAGCGCCAGATCATCGAATACCAGTTGAAGGAAATGCTCTACAACTGGCGCGAAGACGTACGCCCGCGCGTCGTCGGAAAATTTGACGAATCAGGCGAATGGCCGGTTCCGCTCAACCGTTGGCTATTGCCGCCCACCGCCGAACTGACGCCGGCCATCGTCGCCCGCGCCATTGCATCGCGCATCGCCCGATTCCACAACTCCGAGCGCATCACCGCCCATCTTGCCTTCCTTGAGAACAAGACCAAGGCCTTGTCCAGACCACGAGTGGCGCTGGTGCGCACACCCTACTTCTGCCCCGGCTGCCCGCACAATCAATCGACCAAAGTCCCGGATGGCAGTTGCGCATTAGGTGGCGTCGGCTGCCATCTGATGGCCGTGTCGATGGGCCGCAATACGGTCACCATTGCCCAGATGGGCGGCGAAGGCGCGGCGTGGCTGGGCGTTTCCGGACACAGCGGGACCCAGCACATCTTTGCAAACCTGGGCGACGGCACCTACTTCCACTCCGGCCTGCTGGCGATTCGCGCCGCTGTGGCGGGGAAGATCAACATCACCTACAAACTGCTCTTTAACGATGCCGTCGCCATGACCGGCGGCCAGCCACTGGATGGCACGCTGACGGTACCGCAACTCACGCGCCAACTGGCCGCGGAAGATGTGAAGCGCATCGTCGTGATGTCCGACGAGCCGGAGAAGTACGCCAGCGTCACGGACTTTGCGCCTGGAGTCGTTATCCGCCACCGCGACGAGCTTGACGCCACGCAACGCGAACTGCGCGAAACCCCCGGCGTCACGTCCCTGATCTATGACCAGACCTGCGCCGCGGAAAAACGCCGGCGTCGCAAGCGCGGCCTGTTCTCCGATCCTGCCGTACGCGTCTTCATCAACGAGATGGTCTGTGAAGGCTGCGGCGATTGCAGCGCCAAGTCCAACTGCCTCGCCGTCATTCCGGTCGACACCGAGTTCGGCCGCAAACGCGCCATCGACCAGCACTCCTGCAACAAGGACTATTCCTGCGTGGCCGGCTTCTGCCCGAGCATCGTCACCGTGCACGGCGGCATGGTGCGACGTGGCCGCGGCCTCGAGTCCAGTTCCGCTGCGTTCGCCGACCTGGCGGAACCCGCGCCCATCACGCTGGCAGAGCCCTATGCCGTGCTCGTCGCCGGCGTCGGCGGTACCGGCGTGGTGACGATCGGCGCCCTGCTGGGGATGGCGGCCCATCTGGAAGGCAAAGGAGTCACCGTGCTCGACATGACCGGCCTGGCGCAAAAAGGCGGCGCCGTGATGTCGCATGTGCGGATCGCTGATCGGCAAAGCCAGTTGCATTCGACACGGATTGCAACCGGTGAAGCCATGCTCATCCTGGGCTGCGATATCGTCGTTGCCGTCAGCGATGAGGCCCTCTCCAAGACCGCAACCGGCAGGACGCAGGCCATCGTGAACACCGGGCAGACGATTACCGGCGAGTTCGTGCGCAATCCCGATCGTGGCTTCCCGGCGGGCGCCATGGAACAATCGGTAGTCGACGCCGTCGGTGCCGACGCGGCAACATTCATGGATGCCGGTTGGTTGGCCGAGCGGCTGATGGGAAATTCGATTGCCACCAACATCTTCATGCTCGGCTACGCCTTCCAGCGCGGCTTGATACCGCTGTCATCGGCAGCCCTGTTGCGCGCAATCGAACTGAACGGCGCCGCAGTAGAGGAGAATCGCCGCGCCTTCTCCTGGGGCCGGCGCACGGCCATTGATCCGCTCGGCGTCGAAGCGCTGGTCACCGCAGGAGAAAGCAGCAGCCCGTCACGCAAGCTGTCTGCCACTCTCGACGAAATGATCGAACGCCGCCGCGACTACCTGATCGCCTATCAGGATGCCACTTACGCAGATCGATACGTCGACCTTGTGGAACGAGTGAAGAAGCGTGAAGCAGAAGTCGGCGCTGATGAAGCAACTGCGCTACAGGGCGGTCGAGCAAAAGACGCTCTCCTCGCCGTAGCGGATGGCGGTACGGCGCTGGCCGAGGCCGTCGCTCGTTACTACTTCAAACTGCTGGCCTGCAAGGATGAATATGAAGTGGCGCGCCTGTTCGCCGATCCGGAATTCCAGCGCGCGCTGGCGGCTGGCTTCGAAGGCGATTTCCGGCTGAACTTCCACGTCACGTTGCCCTGGAGCCGTGGCGCCCAACCCGGCGACGAGCCGAAAAAGACGCGCTGCGGCCCCTGGTTGCTGCCGGCCATGAAACTGCTCGCCGGCTTCAAGTTCCTGCGCGGCACGATGTTCGATCCCTTCGGCCGCAGTGCCGAACGCAGGCAGGAGAGGCAGCTTGTCGCCGATTACGAAGCGACCGTGGACATGATTCTTCAGTCGCTGAACCCGGCCCGGATGTCGGCGGCAGTCGCACTCGCCAGCGTGCCGGAAAGCATCCGTGGTTATGGCCCGATAAAGGACCGGTCGATAGTCGAGGCAAAACAAAAACACGCGGAACTGCTGGCGGATTTCCGCAGTGCATCTGCCGATACATGAGGAGACGGAAAATGGACATGAAGACAAAGGATCATCGCATTCTGCTGGGTAACGAGGCAATTTCCCGAGGACTGGTGGAAGCCGGCTGCCAGTTCATGACCGCCTATCCGGGAACGCCGAGTTCGGAAATCCTGCCGGCGGTTGTCGAGTTCAAGAAAGAGCTTGGACTCGATCTCTATGTCGAATGGTCGACCAATGAAAAGGTGGCGCTGGAAACCGCGCTGGCCGCCTCCTATTCGGGCAAACGCGCAGCGGTCGCGATGAAGCAGGTGGGCCTCAACGTGGCTGCCGATCCGGCCCTTTCCGCGGCCTACATCGGTGTTGTCGGCGGCTTCCTTCTGATCGTCGCCGACGATCCCGGACTGCACTCGTCGCAGACCGAGCAGGACTCCCGCCTGTTCGGTCTGTTCTCTAAAATCCCCGCGCTCGATCCTTCCAGTCCGCAGGAAGCCAGGGACATGGTGGCGCAGGCCTTCGAGCTTTCCGAGCGCCATCAGATTCCGGTGATGCTGAGGCCCACGGTGCGCGTCTGCCACACGGAACAATCGATCGAATGCAAGCCGGTGGACGCACCGTTCCGCACTGCCGACTTCGAGAAGAATCCTCGCCGCTGGGCCGCGACGCCGCGCGCCAGAAGGCTCTTGCATCTGCAGTTGAACCAGAAACTGACGGCGATTGAAAAAGAGTTTGAAACCTGGCCCGGCAATCATGCCTTCTTCCCGACAGGCTCGACGGAACTGCGTGCGCCGCTGGGTATCGTTGCCGCCGGTGTCAGTTACGCCTATCTCAACGATCTGCTGCCCGTCCTCGGGTTGGCGGACCAGGTGCCGGTCCTGAAAATAGCCACCGCTTACCCGCTACCTCGCGCTCTGGTCGATGATTTCGCCCGCCGCTGCGAGCGTCTCGTCGTGTTCGAGGAAACCGACGCTGCGGTTGAACTGCAGATCAGGCTGTCGATACCGGTATGGGGGCGACTCACGGGACACATCCCGTCCGAGGGCGAACTGACGCCCGGCGTCATCGAAAAGCTGCTGGTAGCGGCCGCCCGCGAGGCGGGTCTGGCGGTCAATGAGCGACCCGCCAACCGCATGCTGGAAGCCGTCGCCGGGCTCCAACTGCCGATCCGCATTCCGACCTGTTGCCCCGGCTGCGGGCACCGGTCGGTCTTTTATTCACTGCGGCGAGCGTTTCCGGATGCCATCTTTCCCGGCGATATCGGCTGCTACACCCTGGGTCTGAATCAAGGCTCGGTAGACACCGTGCACGACATGGGCGCCTCAATCTCGATGGCGTCGGGTTTTTACCATGCCTACGCCCAGGACGGAAAATCGCCGCCGATCTTCGCCACCATAGGCGACGGCACCTTCTTCCATTCCGGTGCGGCGGGGCTTGAAAACGCGGTCTACAACGGCGCGCGCTTCGTCCTCCTAGTTCTGGACAACGGCACCACCGGCATGACCGGCATGCAGCCGACCGCCGAATTCGGCAAGACCGCCGACGGCCATGCGGGAAACATAGTCGATCTGGAGACCCTGATCAGGGGCTGCGGCATCAGCTATCTGGAACGCGCCGATCCCCAGGACCTGGCCAGCTTCCAGCGCGTGCTGCTGGACGCGCTGGATCACAGCCGTGCCGAGAATGGCGGCGTCGCGGTAGTCCTCGCCCGCTATGCCTGCGTCACACAACTGAAAGGGCTCGGGCCGAACCGGACGGCACTGCCCGTCGAGGTGCACCACGGACCGCAGCCACATACGCCCGGAACGGTTTCGGCGCTCGATCCGCAGTGGATGCCGCGCCACCAGGACCAGTTGTCGCCCTGCTCCGAGGCCTGTCCGGCGGGCAACGACATCGAGCGACTGATGACCCTGGCCGCCAATGACAACTGGGCCGAGGCAGCAAAAATGCTGTACGAGGAACATCCCTTCCCGTCCACTCTTGGCCGCGTCTGTCCCCATCCGTGCGAGAACAAGTGCAATCGAAGCGCCTATGACGGCGCCCTGTCGATCAACGCCATCGAACGCATGGCCGGCGACCGCGGCCGTTCCGCCGCCGGGTTCGCAACCCGGGCACAAACGCTCGGCAAAACCGTGGCGGTGGTTGGCGGCGGCCCCTCGGGTCTGGCGGCCGCCTACCACCTGGCGCGCCTCGGCTATGGCGTCGAGATTTATGAAGCGCTGCCGGAGATCGGCGGCATGCTGCGCTGGGCGATCACCGAATACCGGCTGCCGGCCAATGTGCTGCAAAGAGAACTCGAAGTATTTGCCGCACTGGGTGTCACGGTGCACACCGGGATTCGTCTTGGCCAGAACATGGCCTGGTCGGATCTGGACAGCTTCGACGCCGTGTATCTGGCCACCGGCGCCTGGCAGCAGAGGCAGTTGCAGATTTCCGGCGAGGATCGCGCCGGTGTTCTTACCGGGCTCGATTATCTGTATCAGGTCAGGGCCGGCCAGGCCCCCGCCCTCGGCGCCCGGGTCGCAGTAGTCGGCGGTGGCAACACGGCGATCGACGCAGCCCGCACGGCGCGACGCAAGGGTGCCGCAGTCGACGTCTACTATGACGTACTGCTGGCCATCCCCGAAGAGGTGAGCACCGCGCGCGATGAAGGCATCGTCTTTCATCACGCCGTGGTGCCGGCCGGTTTCGAGGCGGGCGTTGCGAGCAGGCTCAAACTGCTGCTGCGCGATCTGGCGGTGCCGAAACCGGCGACCGCCAGAAATGGTGAAATCTTCTCCACCGAAACCAGCGAAGCCGACAGTATCCTGATCTGCATCGGGGGCGACGCCGACCTGGCTTACCTAGGCCGGCAGGATCTGGCCGTCAATGGCCGGCTGGCGATCGACCCCTGGGGCCGCACCGGCCAGCCGCGCATCTTCGCCGGCGGCGATGCCTCCAGCATGGGCTCGGGCACCGTGGTCGGCGCCATCAACGCCGGCAAGCGGGCTGCGCTGGCGATCCACGAGCGCCTGGACGGCAAGATGATCGACGCGACGGTGCTGCGACTTGCTGCCGGTCCGGGCATCGCCACCGCCATCGCCTACGGGAATGCCACCGCCGGCAAGTCGGCGCGTGCCAGCCAGGCGGAATCGGTGCCCGGACCGCAAGCCATCAATCTGCAATTCTTCCGCAAGAAGCCGCGCGCAGAACCCCTGCATCGCGCGCCTGACGATTCGATCTGGAACTTTGACGAAGTCAATTTCGGTCTCGGTTCCGCGGAAGCCAAGGCGGAGGCCGGTGAGCGCTGCTTTCATTGCGGCGTTTGCACCCACTGCGACATCTGCGTCAACGTCTGCCCCAGCGCCGCCATCACGCAGGTCGATGGCACCTACCGGATCGACATCGCCAAATGCACTGCCTGCCGCATTTGCGAAGCCGAATGCCCGCGCAGCGCCATCAGCATGCCGCAGACCGGCGTCTGCATTGCCTGCGGCTATTGCACCACCTGGTTCGAATGCCCCTCGCTCAAGCGCGGGCCGGATGGCCTGGTGGACATCGACCGGCATACCTGCATCGATTGCGGCATGTGCATCCAGGTTTGCGCACAGGGAGCCATACGGCCAAGGGCAGAACAACCAACGGAGGCACTCGCATGAAATGCCAGGCAATTATCGCGGGCATCGGCGGACAGGGCGTACTTTTCGCGGCCAAGGTCTTTACCGAAATGGCCCGCCGCAAGAAGCTGCAGATCCTCGGCTCCCAGACATTCGGCATGTCCCAGCGCGGCGGTTCGGTGATGACCCACATGAAAATAGGCGAGTTCGACAGCCCGTTGGTATGCGAAGGCGAAGCCGACCTGCTGTTCGCGCTCGATTGCACGGAGGCTCATCGCAACCTGCCCTATCTCCGCTCGACGCAAAACGGCCAAGGCGCATTGTGCGTGGTCAACGCCCCGAACTCAAACGCATTTCCCGACGGCCGGGTGGCCGGCCTGCTCGACGAAATGGGGGTGGTCGTCCATACCTGCGATGCCGCTGCCGTGGCGCTGCACATGAACCATCCGATGGCGGCCAACCTGGTCCTGCTCGGTTTCGGTTCGAGTCGCGAACACTTCCCCTTCACCTACGAAGATGCCCTCGAAGCGATCGAAACCCTGAGCGGGCCGACACAGCGGGCGGTAAATCTGGATGCGCTGGAACGGGGTCGCCGGCTATGAAGCAGCACCGCTAAGTCCATGGTCGGTGATAGCATCGCGGCACCCGCCTACGACCTGACACGAACGTCCGTTTGAGCCCACTGCACAGCGCCCCTCTCTGGTCCAGCGCCTTCAGGCCCTTCTATTTCCTGGGTGCGCTCTATGCGCCGCTGCTTGTCGCCGCCTGGCTGGCGATGTATCTCGGGCTGGGACAAGATCCGCAAGTCGGCGTACCGCTGCAGTTCCGCCACGGCCACGAGTTCATTTTCGGCTTCTCGGCCGCCATCATCACCGGTATTGTCCTGACGGCACTGCCGAGTTGGGCGGGGACCGAGGAAATCCACGGCTCCCGGCTGGTCCTTTTGGTTGCGCTGTGGCTGGCCGGGCGTGTCGCGTTCTGGGCCACCCCGTGGCTGCCGCCACTGGTGCCGCCGGTGGTCGATTGCCTGCTCTTCCCTGCGGTACTGATCATGGTCACCCCACAGTTGCTGCGCGCGACAAACCGGCTCTACCTGCTGCTGTTGCCCGTCCTGCTTGCACTGTCCGCCGCCAACCTGCTCTACCACCATGGCGTTGTCACCTCCGACTACACGGAAGTATGGCAGGCCCTGCGGCTCGCCCTGTACACCGTGGTAGTCCTGTATGTCCTGAAGGGAGGCATACTCGCACCGATATTCACCGGCAACGCCCTGCGCGAAAAAGGCCGCGGCGACCAGGCACCATTCAACATGAAACTGGAAATTGCCGCCGTCGGCGCGGTGGTACTGCTCGCTGTCCTGGAACTCGCCACTGCGCCGGCGGGATGGGTAGGCGCTGCCGCGCTGGCCTGCGCGCTGCTGCATAGCTGGCGCACCGCGCGCTGGCAAGGCTGGCGTGTAGCCGACATGCCGCTGATATTGGTCATGCACCTCGGCTTCGGTTGGCTGGTGCTTGCCTTCGCGCTCAAGGCCACCGCCGAATTGACCGGCATCATCCCGGAAATCGCCTGGGTCCACGCCTTCACGGTAGGCAGCCTCGGGCTGATGATGCTGGGACTGATGACCCGTGTCAGCCTGCGTCACACCGGTCGCCCGCTGGTGGTGCCGGGTGCCATGCTGGTGGCCTATGCCCTGATGTTCGCCGCCGCCCTGATCCGTCTGGCGGCTACCATCCTTGGTCTGGGCAACGGCGTAGTAGCGCTCGCCGCCGGGCTTTGGGCGGCCGCTTTCGCTCTCTATTTCACGGTGTTCTGGAAGACACTGGTGACGCCGAGTGCGCCACGCAAATCGTAGATTCCAAGGCTGACGGAATAGCCCGGCTTACCGCCTGTTCCCCCGCGATCAGGATTCTCCTGCTCGACTCGTGTTGGGCAATGCGCGCAGCGCAATGTATCTTTGATCATTGTCAATATCATTTAGCCCACAGCCCTTACCATCAACGAGGCAATGCTGCCGGGAGTCGATGGCGCAGTTTGAAGTGTCTCAGGGGGAATCTCATGTTCGATCTGTTGGTTACGGAGGTTATGGACCGGAAGGACGCTCTGTCCTTGTCGCCCGAGACCTCCGTCAGCGAAGCTGCGGCACTGATGGCCAAGAAGAAGATAGGCGCGGCGATGGTCGTCGACCGGGAGCGCCTGGTCGGAATTTTTACCGAACGCGATGCATTGTTTCGGGTTATCGCGCGCGGACTGGATGCGCGTACCACTCGATTGGCCGAGGTAATGACCGCCGAGCCGAGGACGGTCGGTCCCGGCATGTCTTACGGATACGCACTGGTGATGATGCAGGAAAATGGCTTTCGCCACACACCGGTAGTCGAGAACGGAAAGCCGATCGGGATTGTCACATCGCGCAATGCAATGGATCCCGAACTCGAAGAATTCGTTTCGGAAGCAAATCGACGCGAGCATATCCGCATCGGTCACTAGCTTCTGCAATAGCGGCCTGTCCGCCGGGGGACGCTTTGAGTCCGGACCCTGTCGGCCCTAAGGCCCTTGAAATTGCTGGAATTACTCGCGAAACGCCGGATCGGTTGCTCGGTCGCGGAAATGATCGGCGTAGTCGAATAAAATACGTCTTATATAAGATAACCCACCAAACGCAAAGGAATGACAATGGCCGCGAAGAAACTAAAAATCATCTATACGCTCACTGATGAGGCGCCGCTATTGGCGACATACGCCTTTCTGCCCATCATCGAAGCGTTTGCCGCGCCCGCCGGAGTCGACGTCGTCGGCAGCGACATCTCGGTGGCGGCCAGAGTTCTTGCCGCGTTTTCCGACTACCTCACCGATGAACAGAAGGTGCCGGACAACCTGGCCGAACTCGGACGCCTCACCCAGGATCCCGATACCAACATCATCAAACTGCCGAACATCAGCGCCTCCCAACCGCAACTGATCGCATGCGTCAAGGAACTGCAATCGAAAGGCTACAAGCTTCCCGACTTTCCGGAAGAGCCGAAGACCGATGAGGAGAAGGCGATTCGCGCCCGCTACTCCAGGTGCATCGGCAGTTCGGTCAATCCGGTGCTGCGCGAAGGCAACTCCGATCGTCGCGCCGCGCCCGCAGTCAAGCGCTACGCCCGCAAGAACCCGCATTCGATGGGCGACTGGAGCCAGGCTTCGCGTACCCATGTCTCGCACATGCACAGCGGCGATTTCTACCACAACGAAAAATCGATGGCGCTGGACAAGGCTCGTGACGTGCGGCTGGAACTGGTTACCAGGAGCGGAAAGACCATTGTGCTGAGGCCCAAGGTTCCGCTGCTCCAGGGCGAGATCATCGACAGCATGTTCATGAGCAAGAAGGCCCTCTGCGATTTCTACGAAGAGCAACTGGAAGATGCGCGCAAGTCCGGCGTGATGTTCTCGCTGCACGTCAAGGCAACGATGATGAAAGTCTCGCACCCCATCGTCTTCGGCCATTGTGTGAAGGTTTTCTACAAGGATGCTTTCGCCAAGCATGACAAACTGTTTGCGGAACTCGGCGTGAACGTCAATAACGGCATGGCCGATCTGTACGCCAAGATCGCCAAACTTCCCGACGCCCAGCGCGAGGAAATCGTCCGCGATCTGCACTCCTGCCACGAGCACAGGCCGGAACTGGCCATGGTCGATTCAGCCAAGGGCATCACCAACTTCCACTCGCCCAGCGACGTGATCGTGGACGCTTCGATGCCGGCCATGATCCGCATCGGCGGCAAGATGTGGGGCGCGGACGGCCGTACCAAGGACACCAAGGCGGTCATGCCGGAATCCACCTTCGCCCGCATCTACCAGGAGATGATCAACTTCTGCAAGACCAATGGCGCGTTCGATCCGGTGACCATGGGTTCGGTACCCAACGTCGGCCTGATGGCCCAGCAGGCCGAGGAGTACGGCTCGCACGAAAACACCTTCGAAATCCCCGAAGACGGCGCAACCCGGATCACGGACATCGCCACCGGCGAAGTGCTGCTCGAGGAAAACGTCGAACAGGGCGACATCTGGCGCATGTGCCAGACCAAGGACGCGGCAATCCGCGACTGGGTCAAACTGGCCGTGACGCGCGCCCGCAATTCCGACACGCCGGCCGTGTTCTGGCTTGACCCCTACCGTCCGCATGAGGCCGAACTGATCAAGAAGGTCAATACCTACCTCAAGGATCACGACACCAGCGGTCTCGACATCCAGATCATGTCGCAGGTTCGCGCCATGCGCTACACGCTGGAACGCGTGGTCCGCGGTCTCGATACCATTTCGGTCACGGGTAACATCCTGCGCGACTACCTGACTGACCTGTTCCCGATCATGGAACTGGGCACCAGCGCCAAGATGCTCTCGATTGTGCCGCTGATGGCGGGTGGCGGCATGTATGAAACCGGGGCCGGAGGCTCGGCACCGAAGCATGTCCAGCAACTGGTTCAGGAAAACCACCTGCGCTGGGATTCGCTCGGCGAATTCCTCGCCCTGGGCGTGTCGCTGGAAGATCTCAGCATCAAGACCGGCAATGCCAAGGCGAGGATTCTGGCCAAGGCGCTGGACGATGCCACGGGCAAGCTTCTCGACAACAGGAAGGGTCCGTCGATTCGCACCGGCGAGATCGATAACCGTGGCAGTCAGTTGTATCTGGCGCTGTACTGGGCGCAGGCGCTGGCCGAACAGACGGAGGATCCGCAACTCAAGGCGCATTTCGCTCCCCTGGCAAAAGCGCTGGCCGACAACGAACAGAAGATCGCGGACGAGTTGAAATCGTTACAGGGCAAGCCGGTGGATATCGGTGGCTACTACATGCCCGATCAGACGAAGGTGCTGGCGGTCATGCGCCCGAGCGCACGCTTCAACGCGATAATCGACGCCGCGCGAGGCTGACGGCAAAGCAACTCGGATCGGCCCGATACGGCAGTTCAGTGCCGGCAAGCCGAGGGATCGGTTTGCCGGCATAATTTGAATATACAAGAACAGGATCCCGCCATGACTACACCATTCGCCAATCCTCTGCTTGCCACTCCAAGCCGCGCCATGCCTCGCGCCGTCGCGATAATCGGCGCCGGCACCATCGGCCCCGACATCGGCTACTACCTCAAGGCCGCGCTGCCCGGTTTGAAGTTGTACCTCGTCGACGTTTCGCCAAAGGCCGTGGACAGTGCCTTGCAGCGCTTTCAGGATTACTCGAAGAAAGCCGTGGCCAAGGGCAAGATGAGCGAGGCCGACGCAGCGACAGTGACCTCAAACCTGGTCGGCACGCTCGACTATGCAGACATCGCCGGCTGCGATTGGGTAATCGAAGCCGCCACCGAAAACCTGACGCTGAAGCGCAAGATTTTTGCCCAGATCGAGGCGGTAGTGCGGCCCGATGCCCTGATCACCTCCAACACCAGTTCCTTGCCGGCAGAGCAGATTTTCTCGCAGATGAAACACCCGGAGCGGGCCACGGTGACGCACTTTTTCGCCCCGGCCTGGCGCAATCCGGCGGTTGAAGTCATCCGCTGGAACAAGGCCGATGCCGCCGTCGTGGAGTATCTGCGCTGGGTATTCTGCATGACCGGCAAGGTGCCGCTGGTGACCGCCGATGTCGCCTGCTTCATGCTCGACCGCATCTTCGACAACTGGTGCAACGAGTCCGCGATGCTGCTCGACCGCGCCACTGCCGCCGAAGTCGACAGCGTCGCCGCCGAATTCGTGCACGCCGGCCCTTTCTTCGTCCTCAACCTGGCGCGCGGCAATCCGATCATCACCGAAACCAACACGCTGCAGGCGGAGATGGAAGGCGAACACTATCGCCCGGCGACCATATTCCGCTCGGTGGACACCTGGATCACGGTGCCGCCCGGCAAGCGCGTCCCGGTGGCAGATGCCACCGCGCAGGCGGTACGCGAGCGTCTGCTCGGCATCCTCTTCTCGCAGAGCGTGGACATCGTCGACCGCGAGATCGGCGATCCGGCCGACCTCGATCTGGGCTGCCGGCTCGCGCTCGGCTTCAAGAACGGCCCGCTCGACCTGATGCGCACGCTGGGCGAACCGACCAGCGGCCGCGCGCTGATGCGCCTGCGCGACGAGCGCCCCGGCATGCCCATGCCCCAGCGCGCCTTCGATGCCTACCAGGGCTTTCTGCGACACATCCTGGTCGATGATATCGACGGCGTAAAGGTCATCACCCTGCGCCGGCCTGAAGCCCTCAATGCACTGCATGACGAAATGACCGATGAAATCCTTTCGGTCATCCGCCGTCACGAAAAAGACCCCAAGGTAACCGGCTTCGTCCTCACCGGCTACGGCACAAAAGCCTTCTGCGCTGGCGCCGACATCGGCCGCTTCGTCGATCTGCTGGGCAATGCGACGGCCTCCGCGAAGTACGCACGCGACTGCTCCCGCCTGCTGGTACATCTGGACCAGATGAAGAAACCGGTGGTCGCGGCGCTGAACGGCATGGCGCTGGGCGGCGGCCTCGAACTGGCGATGCGCTGCCACGGCATCGTGGCGCAGAAGCGCGCCTGGCTGCAGCTACCCGAAGTGACCCTGGGAATCGTTCCCGGCATCGGCGCCATGGTGGTGCCTTATCGCCGCTGGCCGCATGCCGCAACGACCTTCAACGCCATGCTGCGCCAGGCCGAACGCCTGAAGGCAGCGCGCGCCCATGAACTCGGCGTGGTCGATGGACTGGCGGAGGATTATTCATCGCTGATCAGCATGGCCGTGGCGCGGGTCGGCGAACTGTCGGGCCGGATCGCGCCGATCGCAGACCAACCCGTTACGGTCACCATCGATGTCATCGAAGCCAAAGCCGCCAACGGACAGGTACTCAGCCGCGAGTGCATCGACATCATCGAGCAGGCGATCCGCGAAGCCGCCGCCGCATTGACCTTTGCCGCCGCGCTGGAAACAGGCTATACGGCCTTCGGCCAGTCGGCCTGCACCGAAGGCGCCCGCGAAGGCATTTCCGCGTTCAAGGAAAAACGTCCACCGGATTTCAGCAAGACGAAGTAGCATGTCGGCAAGCTGAGTCGAGGCGAACCGCCCCGGTTGCGCCAGCAATAGTGGTCTGGTTCTGTTTGCCTAACGGCGACAGAATTGGACGCCTGCTTGGTGCCCAAAGCCGCCATAAGCCCACCAGATATCCAATGGCCCCTTAGCACCGCACTGCAGCCTTCCGTTTGCCGAGAAATTTCCAAGCCAAGCTCAGCAAAATCAAATCCCTCCGGCAAGTCTCCTCTAACAATTTGCAACGCACTTCGACAATGGCGCCATTGATTTCAACCAGTGGACTGCCAAATGTTCGAAATTGCCAATTGGGACCATGCCACCGAGAATGAATACGACTACCTTGTTGGCATGGCCATCCAGAACATCAAGTTCGGATCGGGGCGTATCACTCGTGTCTTCCGGCGGGGTGAAACCGCATACTTCAATGCGATCTTCGATGGCAGTCCATCGATGCGCGAATTCCTGATCGAACTGCTCGGGGGATGGAACAACTATTTCGCAGATGCAACAGAAGAAATGTGTCGTCGTCGCCTCGACTGGCCCAAGCGTAAAAAGGCCGCGAGCGAAGCCAAACACAAGGCGGAAATACGCGCCGTGCTGAAGGAGCGTCAGATCTCTTGTCTGCTTCATTTCACTCGTATCGAGAACCTCGCCTCCATTTTGCGCGAAGGCATCATCCCACGAAGCGATTTGGGCGATCGCGAGTTCATCGCCAATGATGGCCAGCGAGCGGACGGCTTTCCAGAGGCTTCCTGTTTGAGCATTGGCTTTCCGAACTACAAAATGCTCTACAAATACCAACAGCAGCGGATTGGCTCCAACTGGGCGGTCCTGCAAGTGTCGCCCGACATTCTTGCAGAGATGACTTGCTCGTACTATCAGACGAATGCGGCAGCTTTCGAGTCTCGAAGCAAAGCAGAAATCAACATCGCCGCGCTGCAAGGCGCCGGCGCTTTGCTCAACATGTTTGCCGAGCCGCTCAACGGCTTGCGCAATCTGCTGAAGCTTCCTTCGGACTATTCAACCGATCCCCAAGCGGAAGTCCTGGCGTTCGGACGCATTGATCCGAAGCACATCAAGGGCGTGGCCTTGCTCCGACCCGACCTGGAGGCTCGACAGATGCTCCGCGACTGCGCTCCCCTGATACAAGTCAAGAGTCCAAGTCCGTACTTTTACCAACGCCATGACCATGCCCATTGGGTTCGCAGGCGCTGGGGCGATGTCTGCATGGGAACGGTCCGGGCGCATAATGACCTCTCCGTGGAGTGTGTGTAATCATGGCGACTCGCCCCGTATTTCTTCCATCAGCCTCATGCCAGCCAATACGTGGCCAGAACACCAATTCTCCAGCGGGTGCAGTTGTGGCGATTGAATTTCATTGGCATGCGGGACTTGCCGTAAGCCAAAAGCAGAAATCCATCGCTTCCTTGCATTCTGCCGCGCGCGAGGCGCTAGGTATTGATCGGATTCTGGAGATCTCGAGCAAATCAACTGAGCCGCTCGGCGTAGCATTGTCGGCTTTCAATTTGAGACTCCGGTACGAGGATCGATCTGTACCGGTCGAGGGTGCCTTTCAGTCAAGCAAGGTCTTTGCGAGTGGCGGGCCGTATCTCGATCTCTTGAATGCAAGGCCGCGCGAAGCCAAGACCGATCCGCGCATCAAGACGTCTGGCCGGCTGACCGGGTTTCGCTTTCAGGATGTCGCGTGGCCGTTGGAACCTGTCACGCTGTTCTACGACTGGCTCTATCTTCGTGCGCTATCCGAAAATTCTGCGCTGGCTGAGGGTCTCGCTGACTACCAGGCGTTTACCGATATCGAATTCAATCCTGACAAATCGGTCAATTGCCAGGCGCACTCGGCAGCACTGTACGTGCGCCTGCTACACCAGGGGCGGCTGAAGACGGCTTTGTCGTCCCGCGACGCCTATTTGACTCTGCTGAAGGAATCCCCGGCCGAAGTTGCACAGATGGCGTTGTGCTGACACGCAAAGATCGCCGTCCCGTCAGCGCCGACTATTGCTTAGCTCCGGCACATCTCCTCTACTCCAAAGGCAGATCCGCACAGAATGCCGACACCCCAAACAACGGAGAGCGCCATGGCCGACTATGACGAGTACGATACCCACCACGATGAAGCGATGCGAGAGATTCTCGAAGAGACCATGGAGTATGCAGCCAACGTGCATCGAGCCGAGGAAGATGGCTGGTTTTACCCGGACGATGATGGTGAATCCCAGTAAACAGGAGCGTTGAGTGAACGACAGTCTCAAAACCGGCCAGCCAAATGGCGATGCCGGCGAAATGCCGCAGATGAATATCGAGGAGGTGCGCATGTTCGATATACCTGATGAACGCAGGGCGGCACTCGATCTGCTTATCGATCAGCAGTTCGACATTGACTCGATGTCGGGAATCAAGACGGCAAAGCGCGTATGGGCGAGATTTAAGGTCGATGCGCTTCAGTTTGTAGGCTGGACTCGGGAAAAGGACAG
>Ga0208566_1000232_pt1 | contig 40477 bp, 39 predicted proteins | sample PL_2010_150m_FD_184159 | JGI IMG/M metagenome (GOLD analysis project Ga0208566, IMG submission 184159) | Freshwater microbial communities from Powell Lake, British Columbia, Canada to study Microbial Dark Matter (Phase II) - PL_2010_150m... | ecosystem: Environmental > Aquatic > Freshwater >...
ACCGCACCGTTGGCCTGGCCGCCGACCTGATGCAGGAACTGGGATCCAAGGTTACCCAACTGCCGGGAGGCGAGATCGTACCGGCGATGGAGCGCGGCGTAATCGACGCATTCGAGTTCAACAACCCGACTTCCGACCGGCGCTTCGGCGCGCAGGACGTGGCCAAGAACTACATGATGGGCAGCTACCACCAGGCGATGGAATTCTTCGAATTGAACTTTAACAAGAAGAAGTACGAATCCCTGCCGAAGGACCTGCAGGCGATCCTGCGCTACGGCGCTGAGGCGGCATCCACCTCCAACTTCGCCACGGCGATGGACAACTACTCGAAGGACCTGATCGAACTCAAGACCAAGGAAAAGGTCAACATCATCCGCACGCCGCAGAGCATATTCGACGCGCAGATCAAAGCTTGGGACGTGCTGATCAAGCGCCTTTCGGCTGAAGATCCGATGTTCGCGAAGATATGGGCGTCGCAGAAGGAGTGGGCGAAGCGGGTCGGCTACTTCCACTTCTTCAACACTGCCGATTTCAAGGCTGGTTACGAACACAACTTCGGCAAGCTGGGGTTCTAAAGCGGCCTGCGTAAAATCGCGATCCACGGGTCGTAAGCTGACCCAAAAGGGGCGGCACAGCAATGTGCTGCCCCTTTTTTGTGTAGAATCACCTGACCCGTCAACCTCGACCGAGGATACTCATGCTGCAAACCTTCCTGCTCGGTATCGACCGCTTCAGCATGGCGGTAGGCCATGCGTTTTCCTGGTGCATTGTCATTCTGACTCTGGGAACCTCCTACGAGGTGTTCGTGCGCTACGCCCTCAACGATCCCACAGCCTGGGCGTTCGACATGAGCTATATCCTCTATGGTGCACTGTTTCTTATGTCAGGCGCCTATGCGTTGTCCCGCAACGCTCATGTGCGCGGGGACGTGTTCTACCGGCTGTGGCCGGTGCGCTGGCAGGCGGGCGTCGAGCTGGTGCTGTATTTCATTTTTTTCTTTCCCGGTGTGACCGCACTGGTCATTGCCGGCTACGGTTACGCACATGACTCCTTCGGCTATCGTGAAGTGAGCGTGAACAGCCCGGTGGGCGTGCCGATCTGGCAGTTGAAGGGGCTGATTCCGCTGGCGGGCATCATGCTGTTCATCCAGGGCGTGGCTCAGGTTATCCGCTGCATCCTGGCGCTCCGCAATGGCGAGTGGCCAATGAAGCTGCACGACGTCGAGGAGATGGAAACGGCGATCGCCAGCGAGCATGAGTACCAGCAGAAATCCGGGCAGAAAGGAGAGGTCGCATGACCAATCCTGAAATCGCCCTGATGATGCTGGGCTCGTTCATATTCATCATTCTGCTCGGCTTCCCGATTGCATTCACGCTGATGGCGATGGGCGTAGGCTTCGGCTACTACGCCTATTTCACCCCCGGACAGGCCTTCTTCGACAGCCGAGTGTTTTATCTGCTGTCGCAGAATGTGTTCAGCATCATGAACAACGACGTGCTCACCGCAGTGCCGCTGTTCCTGTTCATGGGCTACATGATCGAGCGCGCCAATATCCTCGACCGTCTGTTTCACAGCCTGCAGGTTGCGTTCAAGAATGTGCCGGGATCGATGGCGGTGGCGGCGCTTGCCACCTGCGCCATGTTCGCCACCGCCACCGGCATCGTTGGCGCGGTGGTGACCCTGATGGGCCTGCTCGCGTTTCCGGCGATGCTGAAGGCAGGCTACGACCAGAAACTCGCGGCCGGGGTGATTTGCGCCGGTGGCACGCTGGGAATCCTGATACCGCCTTCGATCATGCTGATCGTGTACGGCGCGACGTCGGCAGTGTCGGTGGTGAAGCTGTACGCCGCTGCACTGATCCCGGGCTTCCTGCTGGCCGGGCTGTACGTAATCTATGTGATTACACGCGCGGTGTTGAACCCGAAGCTCGCGCCGAAATTGCCGAAAGAGCAGACTGATATTCCCTTGGCACAGGTCATTTACCTTCTGGTGACGGCGTTCTTCCCGCTGGCGATATTGATCCTGTCCGTGCTGGGAACCATCCTGTTCGGACTGGCGACGCCGAGCGAGGCCGCGGCGATCGGCGCCCTGGGCGCGATGGTCATCGCCATCGGCTACCGCGCCATGACCTGGCAGCGCCTGAAGGAGGCCGTGTTCCTGACCGCACGCACATCGGCCATGGTGTGCTGGCTGTTCGTCGGCTCATGGACCTTCTCCTCGATCTTTTCCTATCTCGGCGGCGAGGGGCTGATCAAAGAATTCGTAATGAGCATCGACCTCACCCCGACCACGTTCCTGATCCTGGCCCAGGCGATTATCTTTCTGCTCGGCTGGCCGCTGGAATGGAGCGAGATCATCATTATTTTCGTGCCGATCTTCCTGCCATTGCTGGAACACTACAAAATCGACCCGATGTTCTTCGGCATCCTGGTCGCCCTGAATCTGCAGACCTCGTTCCTCACGCCGCCGATGGCGATGTCGGCCTACTATCTCAAGGGAATTGCGCCGCCGCATGTGCAGCTATGGACCATTTTTCAGGGCTGCTTTCCGTTCCTCGCCATGGTGTTCGTCTCCATGATCCTGGTGTATGTATTCCCGCAACTGGTCTACTGGCTGCCCGATCTGATGTACGGCAACTAAGGCAAGCGGATGAACGCGGAGACTTCCATGGATCTTTCCCTGCTCGGCGCCGCCGAAGCGGCGAGCGCCCTTGCCGAGGGCAGGATCAGTTCGGAGGAACTGGTCGCGGCCTGCCTCGAACGTATCAAAGTCGATGAACCACGCGTGCAGGCGTGGGCGTACTTGGATCCGGAGCACGCCCTGCGCCAGGCCCGCGCAGCCGACCTGCGCCGGCGCGAAGGCAAGGCCCTAGGGCCATTGCACGGCATCCCGGTGGGCGTCAAGGACATCATCGACACCCAGGACATGCCGACCGAAGACGGCACCGTGCTGCATGCAGGTCGGACGCCCAGCGACGACGCGAGCGTGGTCTCGATGTTGCGAGCTGCGGGCGCGATTATTATCGGCAAGACGGTCACCAGTGAACTCGCCACCTACTCGCCGGGCAAGACGCGCAATCCACACAATCCGGAGCATACGCCCGGCGGATCTTCCAGCGGTTCTGCCGCCGCCGTGGCGGCGCGCATGGTGCCGCTGGCAATCGGCACCCAGACCAATGGCTCCGTCATCCGCCCGGCCGCGTACTGCGGCGTGGTCGGATACAAGCCGAGCTTCGGCCTCGTCTCCCGCCACGGAGTGCTGAAGCAGTCGCGGCCGCTGGACCAGATCGGCGTCATGGCGCGCAGCGTAGAGGACGCTGCGTTTGTGGCAGAGCAGATCATCGGCTATGACGAGAACGATCCGGATACGCGCGTTCGGCCGAAGCCGCGGCTGCGTGAAATCGCGTTGCAGGAGCCACCACTGCCGCCGACGCTGGCATTCGTCAAGACATCCATGTGGAAACTGGTCGATGCGCAATCGCGCGAGGCGTTCGCCGAACTGGTGACGCACCTGGGCGAGCGCGTGGAGGAATTCAGCTTGCCGGCAGGATTCAAGGATGCATGGAAATGGCATCAGACGATCATGGAAGCGGATCTGGCGAAAAACTTCGAAGCAGAGTACAACGATGGCCGCGACAAGCTAAGCGAGTCCCTGCGGGGTCAGATCGAACGCGGCCGCAGGGTGCGTGCGGTCGACTACAACAAGGCGCTGGACCAGATTCCAGCGCTCAATAGCGGACTGAGCCAGCTGTTCGATCTGCGCTATGAAGCCATCCTCACGCCCGCCGCCGCCGGCACCGCGCCGCTGGGGCTCGAATCGACCGGTTCCCCGGCTTTTTGCACGCTGTGGACGCTGTGCGGATTGCCGGCGATCACATTGCCGCTGATGCAGGGCGCCAACGGCCTCCCATTGGGCGTGCAGCTCGTGGGCCCGCGCGGGGGCGATGCCCGACTGCTGCGCACCGCGCGCTGGCTGGTCGCACAGGTCCGGTCGAGCTAATCCACGCTAACCCTCAACCCAATACCCGCACCAGGAGAACATCCGATGCTATCCGAAATCATCTTTGGCTTGATAGCGATGACCGTGGCAATCATTTTTTACCTGATCCCCGTAGTGAAGCTCGCGCCCACGCTAGGGATGCGGGTGATTCCGCTAGTCGTCGTGGTGCTGGTCGGGGTGGTGATGATGATCGTCGAGTTCGTCCAGACCGTTCGCGCCAGCAAGGACGACGGTAAGAAATAGTACTGGGTGGCTGGCTCCGGCCTGGTTCCCGGCCCGGCTACGCGTAGTACACCACCAGGTAAGCCGCCAAGAGCACGCTGATCCACAAGGCCATCGCCCCGGTCGATTGCGTCACTGCGAGCGGGCTGTCCGGGCCGTGCCAGCGCAGGGTCCAACGCAGCAACTCCGCGCGCCACCTATTCGCCTCGACGCCCAACATCTCGAGGCCACGCGACAGCCCATCCGCACACACCCGGACAATGGCGCGACCGGCGCCGCGATACAGCCAGTCCACGTCCAGCGTTATAGTGAGCGTGCGCCGCAGCATGGGCAACATCAGGAAAAACACCAGCCCCGAAAACAGCAGCAGCTGCAGCTGCCCGACCACGTGCGGCGCGTCGTAGGGAACATAGGGCGCAGCATAGGGCAGCAGCGCGTACAACGGGGCGTAGAAAACTCCCAGGCCGATGCACAGAGCCGAGAACAACAGCATCGCCAGGCGCATGTTTAGCGGCGGCTCGGGCGGACGCAGGCCGGAGTCTTTCTGGAAGAATACGAACCAGGGAAACTTGATGCCGGCGTGCAGGAACACGCCGGCTGACGCTGCCGCAAGCAGCAGCCATACGGCCAACAGATGCTGATCAACCGCCGCCTGCGAGATCATGGACTTGCTCACGAAACCGGAGGTGAGCGGGAAGGCGGAGATAGACAGGGCGCCGATTATCCCGCAGGCCGCCGTGAACGGCATGGTCCGGAACAGTCCGCCCAGGTCGGTGCATTTGCTCTTGCCGGTCATGTGCAGCACCGATCCGGCCGACATGAGCAGCAACCCTTTATAGATGATGTGGGTGAAGGCGTGTGCTGCCGCGCCGTTCAGCGCCATCTCAGTGCCGATACCGATCCCGGTAACCATGAAGCCGACCTGGTTCACAATGCTATAGGCGAGGATGCGCCGCATGTCGTTCTCGAGCAGCGCGAACACGATGCCGTAGAACACCATGAACAAACCGACATAGATAAGCAATTCGGTACCGGCGAAACTGCGCAACAGTATATAGACCGCGGCCTTGGTGGTGAACGCGGAAAGGAATACCGTGCCGCTCCAGGACGCTTCCGGATAGGCGTCGGGTAACCAGGCCGAGAGCGGCGGCGCCGCTGCGTTGATCAGGAAGCCCGCGAGGATCAGCGCGTGCGCCGGGGAATCGAGAGCCATGCGCGCCAGCGCAACCGAACCGCTGTCGACCACATGCCCGGCGATGCCCGCCATCAGCAGCACGCCGCCCAGGAGATGGATCATCAGGTAGCGGAAGCTGGCGGCGCGGGACCTGCTGGTTCCCGCGCTCCAGATCACCAGCGTCGAGCCGATCGCCATCAGCTCCCAGAATACAAATACCGTGACCAGATCACCAGCCAGCGCGACGCCGACTGCCGAACCCGCATAGACCAGGGCGGCGGGCAGTTCGATCCGGTTGTCGCGGTTGAGCGCGAACAGCGCGCCGCCGAAGGCCATGAGCGAAAAAATCAGCGCGAACAGGCGCGACAGCCTGTCTACGGCAAAGGGCAACAAATCGTGGCCGAGAAACTGCGCGCGCCAGATGACCCCCTCCGGCGCGACCCACACCAGCGCCAGCGCGGCCAGCGGCGCGAGCAGCACCAGCGCCGCGCGCGGCGTGCCGCGCAGCATCGCCGCGATCAGGCCGCCGAGTATCAACACCAGACCCGGATGCAGGAGCTCAGTCATCAGGACCATCGTCGTAGTAGTCGTCCGGCCGTTTCAAAATCGCGCCTAGGCCCTTGGCGAACAGGATCAGCGCGGCGCAGGCGAGAAATCCGAACCAGGCATTGAAGGCAAAGTAGCCGTCGATGCCGAAGTACGCTTCATGTTTGATGAACAACTCGGCAACGACCGTCAGCACAAGAATGGCGATGAATACGCGCCAGAGCACGCGGATGCTGCCGGGCCGTACTAGCCAGTGCTGGTCCATGGTTCAGGCTCCTGCCAGACGCCGCGCAAGCAGCAGGGGAACATCGGAAAAGAAGAACATGGCGACGGTCGCGAACGCGGTCAGCAGCAGCGCGACGACCATGGTCCGCGGCGCCTCGCCGTGCGCTTCGCCTGCGGCGGGCAGGAAAAACGCCCGGTAGACGATGGGCAGAAAATAGCCCGCATTCAGCAGGGTGCTCGCCGCGATCACCGCGACCGGCAGCCACTGTCCGGTCGACATCGCGCCGGAGAGCATGAACCACTTGCTCACAAAGCCGGCGGTGGGCGGGAGACCGATCATGGAGATTGCCCCGACTGCAAACGCACCCATGGTCCAGGGCATGCGCCGGCCGATGCCGTCGAGCTGGCTTACGTCGGTCTTGTGCGCGGCGGTGTAGATTGCGCCGGCGGCGAAAAACAGGGTGATCTTTCCTACGGCGTGCGCGGCGATGTGCAGCGCTGCCCCTGCGACCGACAGCGGCGTCAGCAGCGCCGCCGCGAAAATGACGTAGGACAGCTGGCTCACCGTCGAATACGCCAGCCGACGCTTGAGATTGTCCGAGCGCAGCGCGATGATCGACGCCGCGATAATCGTGAAGCCCGCGGCGAACGGCAGCCAGTCGACGCTTGTGAGGCCACTGATCCGGTCTACACCGAACACGTAGACGATCACTTTCACCACCGAAAATACGCCGGCCTTCACCACCGCTACCGCGTGCAGCAGCGCCGACACCGGCGTCGGCGCCACCATCGCCGCCGGCAGCCAGCGATGAAACGGCATCAACGCCGCTTTGCCGATGCCGAACATGTAGAGCGCCAGCAGTCCGCCGATGGCCGCGTTCGACAGCCCGCTGCCCAAGATCCCGCCGGGCGTGAATTCGAGCGTGCCCGCCACCGCCCAGGTGATGATAATCGCCGGCAGCAGGAACAGGATCGATGTGCCGAGCAGGTAGCCAAGATAGAGGCGCCCGCCGCGCCGCGCTTCGTCGTCGCCGTGGTGCGTCACCAGCGGATAAGTGACCAGCGTCAGCCCCTCGTAGAACAGGTACAGCGTTAGCAGGTTGGCGCTGAAGGCAATCCCCATGGTGCAGGCGAGGGCCAGGGCGAAGCATACGTAGAAACGCGTCTGATGCGCTTCGCGGTTGGCGCGCATATAGCCGATCGAGTAGAGCGAATTGACCAGCCACAGCGTCGAGGCCACCAGCGCGAACAGCATTCCCAGCGGCTCGATGCGAAATGAAAGCGCGATGCCCGGCAGCATCTGCACCAGCGACGCCTGCGGCTGGGCCCCGCCGAGCACCGGGCCGAGCAGGGACAGCACGCACAGCAGCAACGCGGCCGCCGTCACCAGCGTCACCGTCTCGCGCAGGTCCGGCCAGCGGTCGCAGGCGGCAATGGCCAGCGCCCCCAGCACCGGGATGAACAGCGCCGCCAGCAGCAGCGACTCGTGGCTCATCGCGCAGCCCCCAAGAGGACCTGTGCGGCCAGGCGCGCGCCGTCCAGTGGGAACGAAGTGTCCAGGCCGAAATAGATGCAAGCGGCGACCATGAGCCAGGCCGGCACCAGCATGGACGCCGGCGCCTCATCGAGTTTTGCAGCGCTGGGTTCCGGCTCGCGGAAATAGGCCATTTCAACAAAGCGCCAGACGTAGGCCACGGCGATCAACGAGCTTGCGACGATCAGCGCGACCAGCCCCCAGTAACCGCGTTCGATCGCACCCAGAACCAGATACCACTTGCTGATGAAACCCGCAGTGCCGGGTATGCCGATCAGGCTCAATCCAGCGAGCACCATGCCGAAAGAAGTGAGAGGCATGATCCTGGCAAGTCCGGCAACACGCTCGAGCCTGGTCGAACCGATGCGCAGCGACACGCCGCCGAGCAGCAGAAACATCGCACCCTTGGTGATGCCGTGGTTAAACATGTGCACCACCGCGCCGGTCAGCCCGGCCTGGTTCGCGAGGCCCATGCCCAAAGTGATATAGCCGATCTGCGCCACGCTCGAATAGGCGAACATGCGCTTCAAGTCGCGCTGGAACACGGCGACCAGCGATGCACTCACCAACGCCAGCACCGACAGTCCGATCAGAACTTCCGCCATCGGCAGCCGCACGAACACCAGCGGTACGCCGAACACCAGGAAGTAATAGCGCAGCAGCACATAGACCGACACCTTGGTCGCGCTGGCGGCGAGGAATGAAGTGATGGCCGAAGGCGCATAGGCGTAGGCGTTCGGCAGCCATAAGTGCAGCGGAAACAGCGCCAGCTTGAGTCCGATGCCGGCGGTGATGAACGCGAGCGCGGCCAGCACCGGTCGAATTTCGTCGACGTCGCGCAGGCGCAGCGCCAGGTCGGCGAGATTGAGCGTGCCGGTCATGAGGTACAACAATCCGACGCCGATGATGTAGAAGGTGGCACCGATGGTGCCGAGGACCAGATACTGGTAGGCCGCGAGCAGGGCGCGCCGGTTGCTGCCGAGGGCGATCAGCACATAGGTCGACAGCGACGATATCTCGAGGAACACAAACAGGTTGAACGCGTCGCCGGTGATGGTGATGCCGAGCAAACCCGCGAGGCACAGCGAAAACATGGTGAAGAACAGATAGTGCTGGTCGCGCGGCAACTCGGCCGCGACGCTGGCGCGCGCGTAGGGCGCGACGACGGACGCAACCAGCGCGACCAGCACCAGCACGAAAGAATTCAGCCCGTCGACCCGGTATTCGATGCCCCAGGGCGGCGGCCAGTTGCCGATGGCATACGAAATCGGTCCGTCCGCGCGCACCTGGAACGCAAGCGCCAAGGCGATGGCGAGCGTCGCCCAGCTCACGAGCATGGCCAGCAGCCAGGCGAAGGTGCCACGGCGCACCAGCACCATCAGTGGCGCCGCCAGCAGCGGCACCACCACCTGCAGCGCAGGCAGATGCTCAGTGGTCACTGCGCTTCGCCCTCGCTCCGGTCTATCTCCAGGATCTCGTCCTCCTCGATGCTGTCGTAGGCCTCGCGTATGCGCACCACGATCGCCAGCCCTAGCGCGAGCGTGGCCACGCCGACCACGATCGCGGTCAGGATAAGCACATGCGGCAGAGGGTTGGAATAGGTGTGGAACGAAGCGGCCAGGATGGGCGCAGTACCGCCGATCAACTTGCCTGGCGCGATGTAGAGAATGTAAACAGAAGTCTGAAATATGCCCAGACCGATCAGTTTTTTCACCAGGTTTCCGCGGGCGATCACAATGTACAGCCCGGCGATCATCAGGAAAATCGTGACCCAGTAGGTATAGTGTCCGGTGAAACTCACGCTTCGTCCACCACGCGCCGGCGTTCGGCGAACTGATAAAACACCTTTGTCATGACACCCGATACGGTGAATGCCACGCCGACCTCGACCCAGAATATGCCGCGCTCCTGTCCGTGCACGGTGTCGTGCGCGAGCACAAAATAGTCGAGGTAATTGCCTCCCATCAGAATGCCGAACACGCCTACGCCGCCGTAAATCAGCACGCCCGCCGCGATCATGCTTTCGACAAGCCTGTCCGGCGCAAACCTGCGTGCGGCGGGCAGGCCAAAAATGATCGCGTAAAAGATGACTGCCGCAGCCGTGATCACGCCGGCCTGGAACCCGCCGCCCGGCCCGAAGTCGCCATGGAACTGAACATAAAGCGCGAACAGCAGCACGAACGGGATCAGCACCTTGCCGAGCACCCGCAGTACCAGATCGCGCGTCATTGCTTCGCCTTACCGCGACGGCGGCGCAGCAGCGCGATCACGCCGGCACCTGCAGTGAACACCACGGTAGTCTCGCCCAGGGTGTCATAGCCTCGATAGCTTGCAAGAACCGAGGTCACCACATTGGGCACGCCGGTTTCTCGCAACGAGTCGACCAGGTAGCGTGGCACGACGTGCAGGTGTATCGCCGCCTGCGGATCGGAAAACGCTGGCAGACCGAAGGTGCCGTAGACCAGTGCCGCGCCGATGACGATGGCGACGAACAGCGGCAGCAAGGGCCGGCGCAAAGGCTTGACCTCGTCCCCGCGGGTAAGATTGAGCGCCGTCAGCAACAGCACCGTGGACATGCCGGCGCCGACCGAGGCTTCAGTCATGGCCACGTCGACTGCATCGAGCGCCACCAGCGCCGTGGCCATCAGAAAACTGTAGATGGAGCCGAACACCACCACCGCAAACAGATTGCGCTGCACCACGATCGCGACGGTAACGACCGCCATCATGGTGAGCAGCGTCATGACGATCAGGGTTTCGATGGATCCTCTCCCGGTGCCAGCAGCGGCTGCAAGCCGCGGGCACGCGCCGCCTTGGCCAGCGCGTGCGTGGCGGTTGGGCTGGTGAACAGCAGCAACAGCGCGATCATGAGCAGCTTCACCGCAATCAGGGTCAACCCGGCCTGCAGTATCATGCCCAGCAGCAGCAGCCACGCGCCCACGGTATCGGTGATGCTCGCCGCATGCATGCGCGTATAGAAATCAGGCATACGCACCAGGCCGAACGCCCCGATCGCGCAAAAGACGCCGCCGGCGAGCATACAAAACCAGCTCAGGATGTCCAGCGCCATGCTCACGGGTGCGGCTCCACGCCTTCCCCCGGCGCACCGAGATCTCCATGGCGGAAAAACTTCAGCACCGCGATCGTACCAACCACGTTGAGCAGGCCATAGACCAGGGCCAGATCAAGAAACTCCGGACGGCCGGTGAGAAAACCGAGCACCGCAAGCATCAGCATCGCCACGGTGCCGATGGTGTTCGCCGCCTGCAGGCGGTCGAACACCGTCGGCCCGAGAATGGCGCGAACCAGCGCGAGCGCGAGCGCAACCAGCAGGGCAATGGCACCGGCGGCGAACATCAGCGATAGCCCTCCACCTTGGACACACGCTGGTCCATCTCACTGTCGATCACGCCGGCGCCGGCGGTGCGGGTCAGTCCGTGCACCAGGAATTCATCCTGGGTCGCCTCGACGGTGATGGTCCCGGGTGTGAGCGTGATCGAGTTGGCGTGGGTGGTCAGTCCGACCTGCGACTTTTGCGTCGGCTTGAAGCGCACCAGCACCGGACTGATGGGCAGGCTCGGGCTAAGGATGATGCGCGAGACGTCCCATGCGCACTTGAAGATTTCCTTGATCAGCCAGGGCCAGTACAACAACACCGAGGCGATCATCTGGATCGGGTGGCCTTCGCGATCGACGATGTGCATGCGCCGGGAAAGCAGCACCACGGCGAGTGCCGACCCGGCGCCGGCGGCGAGCAGAAACGGTTCGAAGTAGCCCGACAGCAGGAGCCAGAATGCGTACAGCACAATGCCGAGGCTGGCTAAATGCAACAACCGATCGCTCCCTTGACCGAAAATGCGGCCCCGCTTCAGCGTCGTCCCCGGGGTCTCCTCCGCGGGGGAATTCTACAGGGCCTTACCCCTGCGGACAACACAAACGACCGCAGTTGCCGCTCAGGCCTTCAGCGCCGCCAGCACCTCGTCCAGCATCTTCTTTGCGTCGCCGAACAGCATGCGGTTGTTGTCTTTGTAGAACAGCGGATTGTCCACGCCCGCATAGCCGGTGGCCATGCTGCGCTTCATCACGATAGATGTTTTGGCCTTCCACACCTGCAGCACCGGCATGCCGGCGATGGGACTCGACGGGTCTTCCTCGGCGGCCGGGTTCACGATGTCGTTGGCGCCGATGATCATGGCGACGTCGGTGTTCGGAAAGTCCTCGTTCAACTCGTCCATTTCCAGCACGATGTCGTAGGGCACCTTGGCCTCGGCCAGCAGCACGTTCATGTGGCCGGGCATACGGCCGGCGACCGGGTGGATACCGAAGCGCACGTTGACACCCTTATCGCGCAGGACCTTGGTGATTTCATAGACCGTGTGCTGCGCCTGTGCCACCGCCATGCCATAACCCGGCACGATGATCACGTTTTTCGACTCGCGCAACAGCTCCGCCGTCTCCGCGGCAAGGATGGGATTGACCTCGCCCGCCGGCTGCACACCGCCCGCGGGCGCGGGCGCACCGCCTTCGGAGCCGAATCCGCCCGCGATCACGCTGATGAAGTTGCGATTCATCGCCCGGCACATGATGTAAGACAGAATCGCACCGCTCGAACCGACCAGCGCACCGACGACGATCAGGAGGTCGTTCGACAGCATGAAGCCGGTGGCCGCCGCCGCCCAACCCGAGTAGCTGTTCAACATCGAAATCACCACCGGCATATCGGCGCCGCCGATCGCCATCACCATGTGAATGCCGAACAGCAGCGCGATCACGGTCATCACCACGAGCGGCATCATGCCATCGTTGATCGATTCGGCATGCAGGAACTCCCGCCCGAACCAGATCACGATCAACAGACCGGCCAGATTCATCCAGTGGCGCCCCGGCAGCAGCAGGGTCTTGCCGCCGATTTTGCCCGACAGCTTGCCGAAGGCGATCACCGAACCGGTGAAGGTCACCGCGCCGATGAGGATGCCGATGTAGATTTCCATTTCATGAATCGATTTTGCCGCACCGCTGAATTCCGCCGAGGCCGCCGGGTCAATGTAATTGGCAAAACCGACCAGCATCGCGGCGAGACCGACCAGGCTGTGCATCAGTGCCACCAGTTCCGGCATCTGCGTCATTCTGACGACGCGGGAAGCGTAAAGCCCGATGCTGCCGCCTACGACCATTGCACCAACGATCCAGGCATAGCCGGCCGAGGTGACGTGCGGCCCGGAAACCGTCGCCAGCACGGCGATGGTCATGCCGATCATGCCGTACAGATTGCCGCGCCTCGAGCTCTCCGGATTGGACAGACCGCCGAGACTGAGGATGAAGAGTATTGTCGCTCCGATATATGAGGCAGTTGCGAGAGTCGCAGTCATGATTCGTCTCCGTTACTTGCGGAACATTTCCAGCATGCGCTGGGTGACGGCGAAACCGCCGAACATGTTGACTGCGGTAAGCGCGATGCCCACCCAGGCCAACCAGTGGATCCAGGCCTCCGGGCGCGCCACCGCACCGCCCATTATCGGCGGCGCAATTTGCACCAGCGCGCCGATGGCGATAATGCTGCTGATCGCATTGGTGACACTCATCAACGGCGTATGCAGCGCGGGCGTGACGTTCCACACCACCATGTAACCGACAAATACTGCCAGCACGAACACGGTGAAGTGGCCGAGGAAGGCCGCAGGCGCGTTCGCGCCGACGAACCAGAACGCCAGTGCGGCAATGCCGAACATGACCGCTGTGCGCGTGGCGGAAGCCGGGGCGCTCGCCTCGCCGTGCTTGGGCGCCTTGGGCATAGCCGCCGGCTTGGCCGCCGGCGGTGCCGGTAGCTTGAGCGCTGGCGGCGGCCAGGTGATCGCGCCCTCCTTGATCACCGTCAGGCCGCGGATGGCGTCGTCGTCCATATTGACGTTGATGACCCCGTCCTTGGTCTTGCACAGTTCCTCGGAGAGCCGGAACAGGTTGGTCGCATACAGCGTCGAGGACTGCTTCGCCAGCCGGCTCGCCAGATCGGTATAGCCGACAATGGTCACACCGTGCTTGACCACCGACTTGCCCGGTTCGGTCAGCTCGCAGTTGCCGCCGCGCTCGGCCGCCATGTCGACGATCACGCTGCCGGGCTTCATGCTCTGCACCATTTCGGCGGTAATCAGCCTGGGCGCAGGCTTGCCGGGGATCAGCGCTGTGGTGATGATGATGTCAACTTCTCTCGCCTGCTTGGCGTACATCTCGCGCTGGGCCTGCAGGAAGCCCTCGCTCATCACCTTGGCGTAGCCGCCGCCGCCGGAGCCTTCTTCCTCATAATCGACCTTCACGAATTCGCCACCCAGAGACACCACCTGGTCGGCCACTTCGGCACGGGTGTCGTTGGCGCGCACGATGGCGCCCAGGCTGGCGGCGGTGCCGATTGCAGCCAGGCCGGCGACGCCGGCACCCGCGATGAACACCTTGGCCGGCTGTACCTTGCCCGCGGCGGTGATCTGGCCGTTGAAGAAGCGGCCGAAGGCGTTGGCGGCCTCGATGACGGCGCGGTAGCCGGCAACGCCGGCCTGGGAGGTCAGGGCGTCCATCTTCTGCGCGCGGGAGAGCATACGCGGCAACGCGTCGATGGCCAGCACGGTGACCTTGCGCGCCGCAAGCTGCTGCATCAGCTCAGGGTTCTGCGCCGGCCAGATGAAAGTGATCAGGGTCTGTCCCTCGTGCATCAGGCCGACTTCTTCAGCGGTCGGCACGCATACCTTGAACACGATGTCGGATTCGGCCCACAGCTTGGCCGCGCCGTCGACGATCTGCGCACCCGTGGTGCGGTAGGAATCGTCACTGCAATTCGCCGCGTCCCCGGCACCGGATTCGACCGACACTTTGAAACCGAGCTTGACCAGTTTTTCGACGACTTCGGGTACGGTGGCGACGCGCTTTTCGCCGGCTGCCGTTTCTTTTGGAACGCCTATGACCTGAGGCATGAAACCCCCTTGTACATTAATTTCGTTACTGGATATTGGCTGCCGATTTTAAGCCGTTTGTACCGACGTTAGTGTCGATTCGGACAATTAATGCGGCCGCGGGCCAGGACCTGCGCGTACTGTACTTTTACCCGCAATTTCCTGTTTGATGTAGATCAAACATCAATCATACCTGAGCCGACAAAACATAAATCAGCCGATGATTTTTGGGTGCAGCTATGCCCGGCGGCGCAGCGACGGAAATGCGAAACGCTCGATCAACTCGAACACACCCTGAATAATCAGTGCCAATGCCGCCGCCGGAACGGCGCCCGCGAGCAAAGTCGCATTGTCATTGAGCGCCAACCCCTGGGCGATGCGCTCGCCGTAGCCGCCGGCGCCGATGAAAGCGGCGATGGTTGCGGTGCCGACGCCGATGACTGCTGAAGTCTTGATGCCGGCAAGGATCGCCGGCGCCGCCAGCGGCAATTCGATCAACAGCAGTTGTTCTTTCGGTTTGAGCCCCAGTGCCATCGCCGCCTGGCGCATGCCGCGGCCCACGCCCGTCATGCCGGTGTGGGTATTGCGAACGATTGGAAGCAGCGCATAGAGAAACAATGCGATCAGCGCCGGCGCGGTGCCGATGCTGCCTAGCAGCGGAATCAGGAAGGCGAGCAGCGCGAGCGAGGGTACGGTCTGAATCACGCCGACCAGTGCAAGGATGGGCTGGGCCGCGGCGTCGATGCGCGCCGCGACAACTCCCAGCGGTATCGCCACGACAATGCCGACAGCCAGCGATGCGAACACCAGCAGCAGGTGCTCGCGCGTGAGGCGCCAGAAATCCGGTCCGAACAATACGGCGATAAAGCCGCGTGCCGGTTTGCCGGCCGCGTCGGCGCCGGAGAGGAAGTGCTTCGCCACGTCGGCAAAGCTCTTCTTCTCGAGCTCGGCCTCGGCGTTGAGCCGGATCATCTGCCGCTCGCCGATCCTGCCTTCCAGTGTCTGCAATGCCTGCCATGCCAGCGGCAGGCGCCGCGGCAGATCGAGCCGGTACAACAGCACCGCGTCGTAGCGGGGAAATACGCCGCGGTCGTCTTCGAGCACGCGTAAGCCGTAGCGTTTGATCTTGGCGTCGGTGGAATAGATGTCGATGACATCCAGCTTGCCTGCGGCGATCGCATCGTACGCGAGTCCGTGGTCCAGCCCGGTCGGCGTCTGCGGCATCGCGTACGCCGCCTTGAGCGCAGGCCAGCCGTCGGCGCGTGCCATGAATTCCTGCGACAGGCCGAGCCTGAGCGCGGGGTGGCGCGCGACATCGGACAGGGTACGCAGCGACATGCGCCCGGCTTCATCGTCGCGCATGGCGAGCGCGTAGCCGTTGTTGAAACCCAGACGCACTGCGACGCCCAGACCTTCGGGCGCGAGACGCCGGTTTAGCTCGTCCAGCGTAAACGCGCCCTCGATTTTGAGAATTTCACGCGCGATGGTGCCGGTATATTCCGGATAGACATCGATCGAGCCCGCCTTGAGCGCGGAATAAAGGATGCCGGTGCTTCCCAGTCCTGGCCGGTGCTCTGCGCCGCCGGGTACGCTTTGCGCGATGATCTCGCCGAGTATGTAGGACTCGGTGAATCGTTTGGAGCCGACGCGCAAACCCTCCTCGCCGGCGGCGGCGCCTGCTGCAATCAGCAACAGACCAAGCACGACCGACTTCATGGCACCGTCGCGCCTCCGCCGAGAAACTGCAGCGCCGCGAGTCTGGCGTACAGTCCTTTCTCACGCACGAGCTCGTCGTGTGTGCCGGTGGCGATGATGCGGCCGTCGTCCATGACCACGATGCGATCGGCGTTCTGCACCGTCGCCAGCCGGTGCGCAACAATCAGCGTGGTGCGGTTCTGCATCAACCGCGCCAGCGCGAGCTGTACGTAATGTTCGCTCGCCGCATCGAGCGAGCTGGTCGCCTCATCGAGCAGCAGCACCGCGCGATCCGCGAGCAGCGCCCGCGCGATCGACAGCCGCTGGCGCTGGCCGCCGGAGAGGCGCACGCCGCGTTCGCCGAGAAACGTTTCCATCGCCTCGGGCAGCCGTTCGATGAATTCACTCGCATAGGCCGCCGCACAAGCCTCCTGTACTTCCGCGTCACTGGCCGCAGGGCGGCCGTAGCGCACGTTCTCGCGCACCGATGTGGCGAATATCACCGGATCCTGCGGCACCAGCGCGAAGCGCGTGCGCAGCACGCGCGGATCGGCGCGGCGCAGTTCGACCCCGTCCACGCTGATCAGGCCGGCGTCGGCGTCGTAGTAGCGCAGCAGCAGTTGAAGAACGGTCGACTTGCCCGCACCGGAGGGGCCGACCAGCGCCACCGTTTCGCCCGGTTTCACCTCGAGTGAAAAATCCGCCAGCGCCAGCGCATCCGGGCGCGACGGATAGCGAAAGCTGACATTGTCGAAGCGCACCTCGCCGCGCGGCGGTTCGGGCAGCGGCTGCGGGTCTGCCGGGACGCGGATCTGCGGCTCGGTGGCGAGCAATTCCATCAGGCGCTCGGTTGCGCCGGCTGCGCGCTGCAGATCGCCGATCACTTCGGACACGGCGCCGAACGCTCCGGCAACCAGCACCGCGTAGAACACGAACGCCGACAGTTCACCTGCGCTGATGCGTCCGTCGAGCACGTCGTGGCCGCCTATCCACAGGATCACGCCCACCGCGCCAAACGCGAGCAGCATCACCAAGGCGATCAGCAGCGCGCGCTGGCGGATGCGCTCGGCGGCGGTGGAAAACGCCTGCTCCACGCGCTCGCCGAAGCGCTTGCGGTCTTCGTTCTCATGACCGTAGGACTGCACCGTGCGGATCTCATGCAGCGCTTCGTCGATATAGACGCTGACATCTGCCACGCGCGCCTGGCTCGCGCGCGACAGCGTGCGCACGCGCCGCCCGTAGAGCAGGATCGGCGCGATCACCAGCGGCACACCGAGCAGCACCAGCGCCGTTAGCTTGGGACTGGTGACAAACAGCATCACCAGGCTTCCCAGCATGATCAGGGTATTCCGCAGCGCGAACGAGGCGCTCGAGCCGATCACCACCTCGAGCAGCGACGTATCGTTGGTCAGGCGCGAAATCACTTCGCCCGTGCGCGTCACTTCGAAAAAACCCGGCGACAAATCGAGCAGATGGCCGAACACCGCGCGGCGGATGTCGGCCGAAACGCGCTCGCCGATCCAGGAGACGAAATAAAAGCGGGTGTAGGTGGCGATTGCCATGACCACGATCACGGCGAGCAGCGCCACCAGCGCGCCGTCGAGCAGCGCCGCGTCACCGCTGGAAAATCCGCCGTCGATTACGCGGCGCAGCCCCTGGCCCAGCACCAGCACGCAGCCGGCGGCGACCACCAGCGCCACCATGGCGAGCGCGACCTGCCGGCGATAAGGCGCGAGAAAGCCAAGAATGCGCGCGAGCTGGCGGATGTCTTTATTGCCGGGCCTGTCGGGGATGCTGTCTCTTAGCCTTGCCACTATGGTCCTGTTCGATCTGATTTCATCGCGCCGTACACTTTAGCGCAGTCGGTGCGCGAGACCTGCCATTTCTGCCCCGGCGCCGGCTCCAGATTTCTGCGGCCCATACCCGAGAATACAGAGGCAATCTGCCCGAAGATCAAGGAAAGACGGGCTTTTCCAAGGAGGCGCCCCACTGCCAGTCAGCGCGGCGTACCGCACTGAGGCTTGACTCCGCCCTACCGCCTGCCGCCAGCGTAGCCGGGCTTCCTGTGCTGATGGCGCACGATCAGGATTCGAATGCTGCTTTCGATAATTCAGTATACGACCGAGTGCGGGAAGATCTTCAGCGGGAAGGATCTTCTTCCTCTTGTCGTTGGCGTACCAAGGTCGGGGTGTTCAAGCAATAGCTTGGCGATACGTTCGAATTCTTCGAGAAAGCGCTCAGCAACCGCAGGTCCAGCGTGTTCGTTGTAAAAATCCAGTGCATCATCAACATCGCGCTCCGCCCCAGGGTGGAGCGAGTAAGTCATCGCGGCAGTCGTGCTCGAAGCCGGGCGATGGCTTCCTGCCCTGGAATTTCCGCGATCGAACCGGATTCCAATTCGGCTTCCCGTCGATCCGCTTCTCGCTCCCAAGCTTCCTCGACTTCGGGGTCTGAGTGCAGGCTGGCGATCAACCTCTCAAGCAGGTGCGACCGCTCTTCGGGAGCTAAGCGCAGGACTTCGGCCTCCAGCGACTCCAGGTTCGTGCTCACGCTGACCTCCGGTAAGGTAGATCTTTGATCCCCCGTAGTTTACCACGACGTGTGGGGATCACGGTCGCGCATACCGCTTAGCCAGGCAAGGCTCGTTCTTTCGATTGCCTGAAGATCAAGGAAAGACGGGCATCTCCAAGGGGGCCCCAGCGCTGACCGGCGCAGCGCGCGGCCCTGGTGATTCAGGCAGGCGGGCCGACTAAACGCCGCTCCAAAGCCATTATCCAGTGCTCCATCGGCAACGCGGTTCCACTTTGTAAATGGTTAAGGCAGCCGATATTCGCGCTGACTATGACCTGCGGCGAGCCGGCGTGCAAGGCGGCCAGCTTGTTCACTTTCAGCGGGACCGACAGTTCGGGCTGCAGGATGGAGTAAGTGCCCGCCGATCCGCAGCACAGATGGCTGTCCGCGACCGGCGTCAGTTCGAAGCCCGCCGCCGTTAGGATACGTTCAATGACTCCGGTCAGCTTCTGTCCGTGCTGCAGCGTGCATGGCAGCTGCAGCGCCAGCTTCGGCGCCCCATGGCTTGGCGCGGCGAGCAGCGGTTCCAGCCGGTCGAGTTCCGCCGCAACGATTTCGCTCAAGTCTCTGGTCAGCGCGCTGATCTTTTCTGCCTTGGCGGCATAGGCGGCGTCGTGCGCGAGCAGATGGCCGTACTCCTTCACCGTCACGCCGCAGCCGCTGGCGGTCATCACGATGGCCTCCACGCCGCTGTTCTCGACATGCGGCCACCAGGCATCGATCAGCGCGCGCATATCGGCGAGACCGTCCTCTTGTGCATTAAGATGAAAGCGCACGGCGCCGCAACAGCCGGCTTGTGGCACTTCGAGGAGCGAAATGCCCAGGCGGTCGAGCACGCGCGCGCTCGCCGCATTGATATCGGGCGCGAGTGCCGGCTGTACGCAGCCGGCGAGAACCAGCATCCTGCGTGCATGCCGTGCGGCGGGCCAGGCGCCGGCCGCGGGCACGGCAGCAGGAACCTTGCTCTGCAGCGCGAACGGCAGCGCCGGTCGCAGCCAGCGGCCAAGCGTCAGCAGCGCGCCGAACAGCGCACGCCGCGGCAGCACCACGCGCAGGGCCAGCCGCAGCAGCCGCGCAGGCAGCGGCCGCGGCACGCGCGCCTCGGCGAGTTTGCGCCCGATGTCCACCAGGCGTCCGTACTGCACGCCGGAGGGGCAGGTGGTCTCGCAGGCGCGGCAGGTAAGGCAGCGGTCCAGATGCACCTGAGTCCTGGTGGTGACTTCGGCGCCTTCGAGCATGCCCTTGATCAGGTAAATGCGCCCGCGCGGCCCGTCGAGTTCATCCCCCAGCAGCTGATAGGTGGGACAGGTCGCGGTGCAAAAGCCGCAATGCACGCACTTGCGCAGAATGGCGTCGGCCTCCCTGCCATCGGCAGTCCCCTTGATGAAATCGGCCAGCTCAGTTTGCATGGCGCGTGCTCAGACCTGCTGGCAGGCCGTTCATAGGTCCGGATACATCCGGCCAGGATTGAATACCCGCGCTGGATCGAATGCGTGTTTCAGATTGCGGTGAATTTTCGCCAGCGCGGGCGCCAGCGGCGTGAACACGCCCGCACTCTTGTCCTCGGCGCGAAACAGAGTAGCGTGTCCGCCGGCTTGCGCAGCGGCTTCGCGTATGGTGCGCGCGTCGGCGTTGCTTGCCAGCCAACGCAGCGCGCCCCCCCACTCGACCAACTGTTCGCCGGGCAGTTCAAGCGGCAGCGTGCGCGACGGGACGGACAAGCGCCACAGCGGTCTGCCGCCCTGAAAAAAGGAATGCGTCTGCTCGCGCACTGCGCGCCAGTAGCTGCTGGCGTCTTCGGCTGCAACCGACTCGCCGCCTATCGCCGCGCGCGCCGCACGCAACGCGCTGGCGGCCCCGGACAGACGCAGAAAAAGCTCGCCCTCCGCCCAGGCACAGGCACTGAGCGGCAACGGCTGTCCGCCCCAGTGGTTGAGCATTTCGATGGCCTTGTCCTGCGGCAGCTCCAGTTTCAACGTTGCTTCGGCAAACGGCAGCGGCGGTACCTTGAGCGAGACCTCGAGAATCAGTCCGAGCGTGCCCAGGGACCCCGCCAGCGGGCGCGAAACGTCGTAGCCGGCGACGTTCTTCATTACCTGACCACCGAAGCTCAGATCGTCGCCGCGCCCGTCGAGCATGCGTACGCCGAGCACGAAATCGCGCACCGCGCCCGCCGCCTGACGCCGCGGTCCTGAGAGGCCTGCGGCAACCATGCCGCCGACGGTCGCGCCGGAGCCGAAGTGCGGCGGCTCGAATGCGAGTGTCTGGCCCTGCGCGCGCAGAACCGCTTCAAGCTCCGCCAGCGGCGTGCCGCAGCGCACCGTGATCACCAGTTCGGTCGGTTCGTAGGCGACGATGCCGCTGTAGTCGCGCGTATCGAGAATCTCGCCCCGCGGCGCCTCGCCGTAGAAATCCTTGGTGCCGCCGCCGCGCAGCCGCAGCGGTTTTTTTTCCGCCGCCGCGGCGCGAATGCGATCGGCGTAGCGCTTGACGACTTCCTGCATATCAGAAACGCGGCAACTCGGGATGCGGCAGCTGGCCGCCCTTTACGCGCATGCGTCCGAACTCGGCGCACCGGTGCAGGGAGGGTATGTTCTTTTCCGGGTTGAGCAGACCGTCTTCGTCAAAGGCGCGCTTAACCGCGCGAAACATCGCCAACTCGCCGGGCTTGAACTGCACGCACATCTGGTTGATTTTTTCGATACCGACGCCATGCTCGCCGGTGACCGTGCCTCCGACCTCGATGCATTTTTCCAGAACCTCCCCGGCGAATTCCTCGGTGCGGCGCAGCTGGTCCGGATCGTTGGCGTCGAACAGAATCAGCGGATGCAGGTTGCCATCGCCTGCGTGGAACACATTGGGGCAGCGCAGGCCGTATTTCGCCTCCAAGGCGGCGATGAAACGCAATACCTCACCCAGGCGCTTGCGCGGAATGGTGCCGTCCATGCAGTAATAATCCGGCGACAGCCGGCCCACCGCCGGGAAAGCCGCCTTGCGACCGGACCAGAATTTCAGGCGCTCGGCCTCGCTCTGCGAAATGCGGAAATCGTAGGCGCCGGAACGCTTCAGCACGGCAGTCATTTTTTCGATTTCTTCCTCGACCTCCTCCGCGGTGCCATCCGATTCACACAGAAGCAGCGCTGCCGCACCGAGATCGTAGCCGGCATGCACATACTCCTCCACCGCGCGCGTGGCCGGTTGATCCATCATCTCCAGCCCCGCAGGAATGATTCCCGCAGCGATCACGGCGGCGGCGGCATTTCCGGCTTTTTCCACGTCGTCGAACGCGGCCAGGATCACGCGTGCGGTCTCCGGTTTCGGCACCAGCTTGACGGTGATTTCCGTGGCCACCGCCAGCATGCCTTCGGAACCCATCACCAGCGCCAGCAAATCCAGCCCCGGCGCATCCAGCGCTTCATTGCCGAACTCGACCACCTCGCCCTCGATGGTGCAGGCGCGCACGCGCAGCACATTGTGCAGCGTGAGACCGTACTTGAGACAATGCACGCCACCGGCGTTCTCCGCCACATTGCCGCCTATGCTGCAGGCAATCTGCGAGGACGGGTCAGGGGCGTAATACAGACCGTAGGGCGCGGCCGCCTCGGAGATCGCCAGATTGCGTACTCCGGGCTGCACCCGCGCGCTGCGCGCCACCGGATCGAGCGCAAGGATACTTTTCATTTTGGCGAGCGACAGCAGCACCCCCTTGCCGTGCGGCAATGCGCCACCCGAGAGGCCGGTGCCGGCGCCGCGCGCCACTACAGGCACCTGCAGCAGTCGGCAGGCGCGCAGAATACGGGCGACCTGTTCCTCGTTCTCCGGCAACGCGACCACCATCGGCAGCTCGCGGTAGGCGGACAGCCCGTCGCATTCGTAGGGTTTGGTGTCCTCCTGCTCAAATAGCACCGCGTCTGCCGGCAAAATCGCGCGCAGGGTCTTTACCACGGCGGCCTGGCGCACCGGATCGAGCAGACGGAAGCTTTCGTTCACACCATTCTCCTAGTGCGGATTTTATCGGCAACGGGGATCCGACGTCGTACACGGGAGGCAGTTCGCCGCGTCGCTTCGATTGGATCAGCGATGTTAGGCGTGCACCCTGGCACTGTCAATCGAACGCCCGGGACAGACCGATGATTTGCGCATCTGCCCGGGCGTGCCAACTCGATCGCTTGTCGACTGGCAACGAAATCGACGCCGCTGCCCTCGATCAGGCTTTAACCACCAGCACCGGGCAGCGGGCTTGACCGATCACTTGCTCGGCCACACTGCCCAGCAGCAGTCGGCCGATTCCGGTGCGCCCGTGGCTCCCCATCACAATCAGGTCGGCCCCCTGCTGCCGCGCATAATCAACGATGGCAAGCCCCGGCTCGGCCGCTTCGAGAATGATGCTTTGGACTTCGATACCCTCATCGGTCACAGCCGCGCTGACACGATCCACTTCCAGTTGCGCTTCGGCGCGCCGCACGTTGTTGAACCGGGGTCGCATCACCGATACCACGGTGATCGGCAGTCCAAAGATTTTGGCGACCTGCCCCGCCGCTTCCGCCGCCCGTTCGCCGTGGCGCGAGCCGTCAGTCGCAAGCAAGATGCGTTGTTGCCAGATTGCGGCCGCGCGCGGCACTACCAGAACGCTGCAATCGGCATAACCGATGACCTTGCGCGTCGACTCGCCCACCATCATCAGCGCCAGTCCGCGCCGGCCGCGGCGGCCCATGATTATGAGATCGGCGTGCAGATCGTCGGCCAGCCGCACGATCTCCTTGTGCGGATTCACTCCGGCCCGCATTTCGATGCGGGTGTCGTAGTCCGCCGCGCGCGCGAAATCCTGCGCCGCAGCGAGAACCTGGCGCGCATCGACCTCGGCCTGCTTGATCATGTCGGCGGCCATACCCTCGGTTTCGAGGCCTATCATCACCATCGACATGGTGGTCATTTCGGCCTTGTTCCGCTGGGCAAAACGGGTGCCGACGCGGAGGGCGCCGGCACTGAATTCCGAACCATCGACGGCAAGCAGAACACGGTCGAAGCGCCCGACAGGCGACAATCTCAGCGGTCTGCGCCGGGCGGACAGGGCCGCGGTCGCAGCGGCGACGGCCAATTCGGTATGGTGGGTATGCATACCGACAATCAGGGCGCGCAGGATAATTCCGGCGCCGGTCACCAGAGCCAGGGCCATGATGCCAAAACTTACATTCTGCAAGTACTTGATATGCTCGGGCTCGATCTTCTCGATCAAGCTCAGGTCGGACAGGTAAACGGGGATAACGATGGCGCGCGAAACCAGCACAATGGCCATGATCACGCCCATCACGACCTTGACCATGTAGGGTTTGACATAGGTGGTGCCGATGGCGCCGAGCTGAATGCCGAACAGCGACCCGGCCAGAATGATCATGGCCAGGCGAATGTCCACATGCCCACCCCAGCCATACTTGATCGTGCCACCCACGCCCATGATAAAAGCAATGACCAATTCGGTGGCCGAGGCCATCAACGAAGGGACGCCGAGTGCGTACATCATTGAAGGCACGCCGATGAAGCCGCCCACGGCAATCGTGGCAGCGAGCATGCCGGTGGCGAAGCCGATGGGGATTGTGACCAGAAACGAAATCCGGGTCTTGATGCTCGGAAAATAGATCATCGTTCCGGGGATGTTCAGCGACTGTACCCAGCGCGCGAGCCGGGTCAGCTTCTCTTCGGCCTGGAATGCGCCGGTCCGGTGTATCGTCCACGCGTCATACAGCACGAAACCACCTACGATGGCGAGCACGAATACAAACGCGGCACTGACGTAAAGGTTGGAGCCGGCGTGACCATAGGCGGTCTTGATCGATTCCTGGATGTGCGCGCCGTAGAGCATGCCGGCTTCGGCGGAAATGCCCAGAACCGCACCGAGCTTGAAGTCGACCTGGCCGTACCTGGCGCGCTTCAGCGCGCCTACCAGTGCTTTTGGGAACTTGTGGCAGATGTTGCTCGCGACGGCGACTATGCCGGGTACGCCGATGCTCATCATTGCCGGCGTGAGCACAAAGGCTCCGCCTGAACCGATGAAGCCGCTCACCAGGCCGCCGACGAAACCGAAAATCAGCAGCAGTAGAACGCCGACGAAATCGAGGTGAATGAAGGAGGCGCCAATCGTTTCCAAATTCAGATACTCAGTGCTTCGCCTTGATTCCGAGCCAATCCCAGAAAAGCGCGGTAAAATTTCCATGACCATAGGAAATCGCGAAAGCGATCGCCACTGGTATCAGGAACGTCCAGCCGCCCTTGCTGGTACTCTCGACAATCTCGTCCTCAAAGTAGAAAAGCAGGAAGTACAGCCCGGCGGTGAGGCCGCCGAAGCCAAGGAGAGAGTTGAGGTATTTGTTGTTCTTGTCTGACATGCTCCAGCCCCCCGGTTGCGCCAACGCAATACTGGTCGCAACCAGTGGATTGGCGGGAAACATCGTACGGACGCCAGCGTTGCATTGAAAGCACAATATCCGATTCGTCCGATAAGATCGATTTATATCGGCACGGGTACGTTCGATTGAGAAATCGAGCGATGGAAATCCCCGTTCTGTTTCCTTTTCGCGCATCCCGGGTGCACACTTCGTCACCGCTGATCCGGCATGCTGGAGACGCGCTGCGCCGAATGAAAACTGCGCCGATCTGGACCCGGGCATTTGCTAAAATAGCCCTTTAGTTCGCGCCTCACTATCATGAGCCTGCCTTCCCGGGCCGTTCTTGCACGCGTGTTTCCCTTCCTCGCCTGGTGGCCCCGTGTCAACCGGGCAAGCCTGCGCGTGGATCTGATCGCCGGTCTCATCGGCGCCGCGGTAGTGCTGCCGCAGGGCGTCGCTTTCGCCACCCTCGCCGGCATGCCCCCCGAGTATGGCCTGTACTGCGCCATGGTACCGACAATCGTCGCCGCGCTGTGGGGCTCCTCGTGGCATGCGGTGTCAGGGCCGACCAATGCGGTATCGCTGGTGGTGTTCGCGACCGTGAGCACGCTGGCGGAGCCGGGTTCGGCGCACTACGTGCACTTGGTGCTGACGCTGTCGCTCATGTCGGGCCTGATCATGCTCACCCTGGGGATCCTGCGGCTCGGGACACTGGTGAATTTCATTTCGCACACTGTGGTGGTCGGTTTTACCGCAGGCGCCGGCGTGCTTATTTTCGGCGCGCAATTGCGCAATTTTTTCGGCGTCGATATTGAGCGCAGCGTTTCCTTTCTGCGCACGCTGGAAGCGTTTGCGCTGCAGATCACAAACGTCAATCCGTATGTGCTGCTGGTCGCCATGGTGACACTGGCGACCGGTATTCTGGCACGCCGCTACGTCAAACAGGTGCCGTACATGATCGCCGCAATGCTGGCGGGGAGCGTAGTCGCTTTCGCTCTCAATCAGGCTCTCGGCGAGCAACTCACCGGGATTCGCACCCTGGGGGCATTGCCCGGTGCGCTTCCCCCATTGTCCCGTCCGGACTTCGAGCTGAATAATCTGAGAAAACTGCTCTCCATTGCCGTTGCAGTCACCGTTCTCGGCCTGACCGAGGCCGTTTCGATCGGGCGCGCGATTGCGCTCAAGACCGGCCAGCGCATCGACGGCAACCAGGAATTCATCGGCCAGGGATTGTCCAACATCGTCGCCAGTTTCTTCTCCGGCTACCCGGCGACCGCGTCATTCAACCGCTCAGGGCTGAACTACGAAGCCGGAGCGCACACACCGCTTGCCGCGGTGTTTTCCTCGCTGTTCCTGATCATGATTCTGGTTTTCGTCGCGCCGCTCATGGCCTACCTGCCGCTGGCCAGCATGGCCGCGATTCTGTTCCTGGTCGCCTGGGGATTGATCGACTTTGCCAGCATCCGCACCATATTACGCGCCAGTCGCCCCGAAACCGCCGTGCTTGCACTCACATTTTCCGCGACGCTGCTGATGGAACTCGAATTCGCAATTCTGGTCGGCGTCATGCTATCGCTGCTGGTCTATCTGAACCGCACCTCGCGTCCGAGCATGCGCAGCCTGGTGCCCGATCCGCGCCACGAAACGCGCAAAATGACCGTGCTGGGGGAAGGTCTGGTTGAATGCCCGCAGCTCAAGATGCTGCGCATCGAAGGCTCGATCTACTTCGGCGCGGTAAACCATGTCGACTCCCACTTCGACACGTTGCGCGAGGTGAGCCCGGGACAAAAGCATCTTCTGCTGATGGCGAAGAGCATTAATTTCGTCGACGTCGCCGGAGCCGAATTATTGGCGCACGAAGCCGGGCGGCGCAGGAAAATGGGTGGACAACTCTACATGTACAGCCTGCGCCAGCCGGTTCGCGACATGCTCGAGCGCGGCGGATACGTCGACCAGATCGGCCGGGCAAACATTTTTGGCGGAAAATCCGAAGCGATAGGGGGCGTGTTCGCGCGTCTTGAACGATCCATCTGCGCGCGCTGCAATGCGCGAATCTTCAACGAATGTGCGGCGCTTCCGCCGGCGGAGAAATAGAGCATGCACTATATAAGCGATGTTGTCGGTTTCAGTGCCAGTCTCGCCCTGCTTGGCGCCTACCATGCCTATCTGCGTTACCGTTTGCGCAAGAACCCGGGCTACACGGTGCAGCGCCTCAACGACGTGGTACGCACGGCCTGGGTAAAGGAAATCATGCAGCGGCGCGAAGGTGTGCTTGCGGTGCAGACACTGCGCAATTCCATGATGGCTGCGGTCTTTCTCGCATCCACTTCGGTGCTGATGATCATCGGCGTGCTGACCCTGTCGGAGCAGGGAGACAAGCTGCGCACCACCTGGCAGGCGCTCGACGTCTTTGGCACGGCCAGCGCCCGACTGTGGCTGATCAAGATGCTGCTGTTGCTGGTCGACCTGCTGGTTGCGTTCTTCAGCTTCGCCACGGCGATACGCCTGTTCCACCACGTTGGTTACATGATCAACGCGCCGCAGGGCGAATTCCTGACTGGTGCCGACCCGGCCCACGTCAGCACCCACCTCAACCGCGCAGGCGGCTTCTACAGCATCGGCATGCGCGCCTATTACTACACGGTGCCGCTGTTGCTGTGGTTGTTCGGCCCGGCATTCATGCTCGCCGGAACCGTAGCGCTGGTAAGCGCGCTGTATTATCTGGACCGCTCGCCGCGCGTTTCGCTGTCCAAGTCATGACGTCGTTCCGCGTCGGGCACGGCCATCATTCGGTTAGTTCGGCGCAGATCCAGGCGAGCGGGGTCTGCCGACGGACGCGGACGCACCGCTGACGTATGCCAGCCGGCCCTCCACCGTCGCGATGAAGAAATTGTTGCGCGCATGCAGCCTGCTGCTCGCGGTCACGCTTGCTGCCTGCGGCGGCAGCGTCCCCAAACTATCCAAACTGCCGGCGGACGCCATCGTTCTCGCCTTCGGCGACAGCCTCACCTTCGGCACCGGCGCGCAGCCCGAGACCAGCTACCCGGCCGTACTGGAGAAGCTCATCGGGCGCAAAGTCTGGAGCGCCGGCGTGCCGGGCGAAGTGAGCGCGGCTGGTCTCGCGCGCCTGCCATCGGCGCTCGATTACTATCAACCCAGGCTACTCATACTGTGCCATGGCGGCAACGATTTCCTGCGCAAACTTGGCGATGCGCAGGCGGCGGAAAATCTGCGTGCCATGATCCGGCTCGCCAAGCAAAAGGGCATCGACGTGATTCTGGTCGGCGTGCCGAAACCGGGGCTGCTGCCGTCGCCGCCGGATTTCTACGCCGAGATCGCGAAGGAATTCCGTCTGCCCTACGAGGATACCGCGCTGAAGACTATCCTGCGTGACAGTGAATTGAAATCCGACATTGCTCACCCCAATGCCAAGGGCTACGCCAAACTGGCTGAATCAATTGCGGCGTTATTGAAGAAAAGCGGCGCTGTCTGATTTGCTGCGGCGCGAGATCGAAATCGGCCGCCGCCGGGAACCAAGCGGCAGACTTCAATCTTAGATGCGAAAATCACAGTGTCATTCCACCAGGGGACCAGACATGTTCGATCTGACCGGAAAAGTCGCGCTGATCACAGGCTCGACCAAGGGCATAGGCAAGTCCATCGCGGAGGAGATGGCGCGAGCGGGCGCGAAGGTGGTGATCTCCAGTCGCAAGGCCGAAGCCTGCGAGGAAGTAACCGGGGAATTCACTGCCAAAGGCTACGAGGCCATTTCGCTGCCTTGTAATATCGCGCAAAAATCTCAGTTGCAGCAGCTGGTCGACGCGACCATGAAGCACTGGGGAAAGATCGACATCCTGGTGTGTAACGCCGCGGCCAACCCGGTCTACGGCCCTACGGCACAGGCGGGCGACGAGGTGTTCGACAAGATCATGGGCAACAACATCAAGAGCAACTGGTGGCTGTGCAATATGGTGATTCCGCAGATGGCCGAGCGCAAGGACGGCGTGGTGATCATCGTCTCCAGCATTGCCGCGCTCAAGGGCAACACCGTAATCGGCCTGTACGGCGTGTCCAAGGCCGCCGACACGGCGCTGGTCAGAAACTACGCCTGCGAGTGGGGGCCGTCCAATATTCGCGTCAATGCGATCCTGCCCGGCCTGATCAAGACCGATTTCGCGCGGGCGCTGTGGGAAAACGACCAGGCGCGCAAAGCGCGCGAGGCGATAACGCCGCTCAGGCGCCTGGGTGAGCCCGAAGAAATTGGCGGCATCGCGGTGTTCCTCGCCTCGAGGGCCGGCAGCTTTGTCACCGGCCAGACCATCGTCGCTGACGGCGGAGTGACTATAGCCTGAATGCTCGCCTGAACGCTAGCGGTGCTCGATCCACCAGATCAGTGCAACCAGAAGAAAGAACGCGAATTCGGCCAGCGTCACCAGCACGATCAGCATGCTGATGCGCCGTGCTGAGGGGCGCATCGGCAGCCAGAAGCGCCGCATTCCCCAGCGCCACAACGGGTTCCATCCCCAGCGGTGTTCGCGCCGCAGATGGGCATGCAGCGCCCAGCCCCAGGCGGCGAGGCTTTTGTCCACTTCAACCATGTGGCGTGCCCGTTCTTCTTCCGGCAGGCTGGCGTAGACGTCGGTGACGACCAGGCGACTGCCGCCCGGCACGAGTTCCATCGAAAACCGCGTGCGCTGCTTGATCCCGGTCGAATAGACGATCGAAAACGCGTCCGCGGATTCAGCTTCGCGGCGCAACTCGAGCGTGGCGCTCTGCTGGTTGCTCAGATTGCGCCAGCTGACGCGAAATTCATCCGCGGAGAGCGGCTGCCATGCCTGGAATTCGAGATATGGATTGATGCGGTACATACACTCTACGTCGCCGCAGAACCGGCGCAACGCCGCCAGGCCGAGCGGCGTATCGACGGTCACCCATGATGCGTCCTGCGCCGTCGCCGCTTCAGTATTCAAGGATGGGGAACGATCAGCAACCGCGCCCCGAGCGCCCTGACCAGGGTTTCAAGGTGCATGCGCGAGCGCAAACCTGTAGTCCCTTTGGGGCGGGGCGCGCCGATCACGACCAGCTCGGGGGCGAATTCCAGGCTGTATGCGAGCAGGCACTCCGCCGGCTTGCCCAGTACCGTGCGGCATTGGTAGTTCAGCCCCAGCTGCGTTGCCTTTGTCCGCACGCGCGCCACCTGCACCGCGATTTCCGCTTCGATCTGATGCTCGACGTGCCTGCCGTAGGTCTCTCGCGTTGAGGCATTGTTGAGCCAGTCATCGCCCATCATGCCGCGCCAGAAATCCGGTACCACCACCAGTTGCCGCAGGCTCGCGCCGCGGGCGCACAGCGCGAGGGCGGCCCGCTCCGCGGCCTGCCCTCCGGGGGTGCCGTGGCTCGCCAGCACGATGCGAGAATATTCTGTCATCGACAAAAAAATCCCGGTGACCGCGCGAGCGCGCCTTCACCGGGAAAGTACGCCTGGTCTGCGTTTATATGAACAGGTAAACCAGAAACGCGATGATGATCGACAGCGATAACGCCACCATATCCTCGTGGCGGTCGGTGCCGAATATGGTCAGCGCGGTGCCGCGATCGAATTTGTCTTCAGCCATGATTGTCTCCCGGAATCAGATTGTTTCAGAAACCATCAGCAGCACCACAATCAGCGAGCCGACGGCCTTGATCACGCCGACGATGCTGCCGATCACCAGCGGCTGTCCGCCGGCCTGCTTGATCGATGCCATGGTGATCTGCATACCCAGCCCGACCAGGCCGAAGGTGAAAAACCAGGCGATCAGATCGCGGAACATGGCGATCTTGGGCGCGGTATGCCGCACTGCGCGGTGCGCCTTGGTGAGCACGTCGTTACCCGCCTTGGAAAGAATCTTGGCATTGACCACGCCGCGCAGTGTATCGTCGTCGTCGATCGACATCAGCTTTTTGTTCTCGAGCAGGCGCGTCAGCGCTGCCGCCTGGTCTGCGCGCGTGACCTTGCTTGCCTCGGCCTTGAGCGCATCGAGGTCCTTGTCCGCAAGCAGCTTACTCTGGACTTTACCGTCCTTGCCCGTTTTCAGCATCACCTTGTCGCTGTTGTCGAAGTAGGAACCCTGGTAATGGCGCGCCGGCGCAAAGATTCCGGTGGAGGACAATGCGAACATCAGGATGAAGCCGAGCACGAACAGCGGAAACTTGCTGGTTACGACGTGAACGAGATCGACCTTCTGTGCGCCGACTTCGCGCTTCACGTACCACAGCGCCAGCCACAGCACGATAATCGGCAGGAACAGCACGCGCGTGATATTGAAAATTTCCGCCACCTTCAGCGTCTCGATGCCGTTGGGCTGGAACGCGAGCGCGGCACCTGCGACCTGGGCGGAGTTGAGAATCCCGGTGCCGGCCCAGGCGCCGAACTGGATGTAGCCCATGCCCATGGCTTTGCCCACGATCGGGAATACGAACATGCAGATCACGCCGAACATGAGGATGGTGCCTATCGTATAGGCGATTTCAGTCGATTTCGCCTGCACCACCGGCGCCGCCGCAACCGCGGCCGATACCCCGCAGACACCGACCCCGGCCGAAAGCACGCCGGTCATCGAGTTGGGCAGTCCGCGCCGCGCGCCGAACCACAGCACTACGCCCACCGAACCCAGGACGAATACGCCGATCAGGACGACCGAGAGCTTGCCCAGTTGCGCCAGCTCGGCCAGGCTGTAGAGCGTGCCGAGCAGGATAACGCCGGTCTTGAGACCCAGGCGCGACAGCCGTACGCCGTGCTCCGCCCACGCCGGCACCTTGAACACGTTGACGATCACTATTCCGGCAAGGATGCCCATCACCACGTAATTCAGGTTCATTACGCTGGCGAAGTTGAAGCCCAGGGTGGATTGCGCCGCCTTGCCCCATTGCCCCATCTGCGGGTCCAGACCCCACTTGACGATGAATGCCACCAGCATGATGAAGGTCACGCCGCCGATCGTCGACAGGTAGTAGTCAACATGACCTTCCGCGCTCTTGGCGACGAGTTGCCACAGCCCGACCACAATGGCAACGCCGCCGAAGGCATAACCCAGCGTCAGCATCTCGCCGACGTGCCGGTCGGTACCCAGGTACTTGATGACGCCGGCCATCGCGCCGCTTTGCACAGCGTAGGCGTACGCGACCATGATCACACCCATGATCAGTGTCCACGGCGTTTTCTTAGAATAGACCATATCCCCTCCTCCTTTAAAGATTGAATATTTTCGAGCCTGCAGCCTGAGCGAGCCTGTTGTGCACCCGATTTCGGCCAGTTGAGTTCAGTTACCCCCGCTTGGTGCACTTCCTCCGGAATTTAGCTAGCGCAGCCCCTCGGCGCTGGCTGCTGCGATGTTCGGCAGGTTATTCATAAACCAGGGCTTTTGTACAATCAAAATTCATTATGGTCGGACAAGAAATTCCCGTGTGGGCCGCGCACCGTGATCGCGTCTACTGTGCAAGCGCAATCGTCGGGCGCTTCTGCCACAGCCGCGTCGCCTGCTCGAATGCGTAGGCCAACTGCAGCACGCCGAAATCGTCCCGGTGCCGGCCTACGATCTGCACCCCAACCGGCAGCCCGTCGGCGGTGAAACCGCAGGGCACCGAAATCGCCGGATGGCCGGTGACCGTAATGAAGTAGCAGGACTTCATCCAGTCGATATAGGTGTCCATGTTCACGCCTTCGATCTCGGTGACATAGGGCTGGCTGACATCGAACGGGGGCACCTGGTTCACCGGCAGGATCAGGAACTCGTAGCGCTGCATGAAGCTGCGCATGCGCTCATAGAGTTCGGTGCGCCTGGCCTCGGCCGCGCCGATAAGCGGCCCGGTGAGTTTCCTGCCTGCCTCGATATTCCAGATCACCGTATCCTTCAGCAGGTCGCGGTGGCGGTCCAGATGCTCGCCGTAGGTCAGTTCGAACTGCCAGGCGCGCAGGGTCATGAAAATTTCGTTGGCGTCGGAAAGGTCGGGGCTCGCATCCTCCAGCACGCAGCCGAGCGCAGCAAAGGTCGGACTCTGTGATTCCAGCACCGCAGTGACACGCGCATCCACCGGCAGTCCACCGAGATCGGCGCTCCAGGCGACGCGCACGCCCTTGAAGTCGCGCGCCAGCGGCCGCGCGAACTGACTGCCGGAGTCGGCAATCGCGATGGGGCTTTTCGCGTCCCAGCCCGCGATTGCACTTAACATCAGCGCACAATCGCCTACCGTGCGCGCCATCGGTCCTTGCACCCCCAGCGTGCTCCAGCCGGTTTTCGCGGGCCAGACCGGTACGCGCCCGGGTGAGGTGCGCAGCCCGACGACGTTGCAAAAATTGGCCGGACAGCGCAGTGAGCCGCCCATATCGCTGCCGTCGGCCAGCGGCACCATGCCGGTTGCCAGCGCCACCGCTGCGCCGCCGGAGGAGCCGCCGCAGGTTTTGTTCGTGTCGTAGGGATTGAGTGTTTTGCCGAATACCGCATTGAAAGTCTGCGAGCCGGCACCGAACTCGGGCGTATTGGTCTTGCCTATGGAAATTGCGCCTGCCGCCTGCAGCCGGTCCACGATCAGCGCATTGCGCTCGGGAACGAAGTCTTTGAAAATCGGCGAGCCGAACGTGGTGCGCATGCCGCGGGTCAGAAACAGATCCTTGTGTGCAACCGGCAATCCGTGCAGCGGCCCTGTTTCTTCACCCCGCGCCTGTTTCTCGTCTGCGGCGCGCGCCTGCGCCAGGCCCTGCTCGGCATACAGGCTGACTATGGCATTGAGCCTGGGGTTGAGCCGTTCAATTTGCGCCAGCGACGCCTGCATCAGTTCGCGCGCGGACAGGTCCTTACGGCGGATGCGCTGTGCCAATTCGGTTGCCGGCAGAAAACAGATATCGTTACTCATCGTGCCTGTCCCAAGATTGTTCGAGCTGATTCCAAAGCGGCGCGCTGCCGTTGCGCGATCCTTCCACGCCGATCCCGTTCAGCGTTCCGGCGGCCAAGCCTACTTCGTCGGCTCCAGTGCCAGTTCCTGCAGCAAATCACGCAGCCATTTCTGCGCCGGATCGCGATCATTGCGCTCGTGCCAGATCTCGCCGACGGTAAACGCTTCTATGTCGAGCGGCAACTCGAATATGCGCAGCCTGCTGGCATAGCCTCGCGCCAGGCGCTCGGGCAGCGTGCTGATCATGTCCGAGCGTGCCACGATTTCGGGTACCAGCAGGAAATGCGGTACCGCCAGCCGCTCGCGCCGCCTGCGCCCAAGTAGCGCGAGCGCCTCGTCGATGCGCGCGCTGAATCCGCTTCCGCGTACCGACACCTGGATGTGCTCGAGACTGCAGTACTTGTCCAGTGTCAGGCGATCACGAACCCCCGGGTGGTTGCGCCTGACTACCGCCACGATGCGTTCGGTATACAGCGGCCGCCGGTGCAGTCCGGCGGCGGCATTCTGCAATCCGGTAATGCACAGGTCGACCTCGCCGTTTTCCATCTGTTTCGCGACCGTATTGAGATCGAGCGGCACCACCGCCAGCCGTACCCCCGGCGCTTTGTGCTCGAGAAAGTCCACCAGCTTTGGCAGCAGCGCATATTCGACATAGTCTGAAGCCGACAGCGTGAACGTATGTAATGCGCTGGCGGCGTCAAATGCCGCACGTGGCTGGACGATGGCGTCGATCTCGTCCAGCACATTGCGCACCGGGCCGAGCAGTTCCAGCGCCCGCTGCGTCGGCAGCATGCCGCGCGCGCTGCGCAACAGCAACGGATCGCCGAACAGTTCGCGCAGGCGTGCCAACAACGCGCTCGCGGCTGGTTGCGACAGATGCAGGCGCACCGCAGCGCGCGATACGCTGCGCTCTGCCAATAGCGCATCCAGCGCAACCAGAAGATTGAGATCGACATTTCTTATATCCATGGAACAGATATATTAAATCTAAAGAATCGATTAGACAAATAATTAGATGCTGTTTAGACTCATTCCATAAACCGAATGGAAGTAATGGCATGAACTTGAGTGGCGCCAAAGTACTCGCGGGTTACCTGATTACCAGCACCGCCGCCCTGGCTGGCTCGGTAAAACTCGCCTGCGCGCTGAATGGACAGACATTGATTGCTTTCAGCGGGAGTTTTTTCCGCTAAGACAGAACATCGCGGCACTGATTTCGCGGGGCTCCTCCTCCTCTACCCGCGTGGGCAGGCTAGCCGGCAAACACCGGTTATTCTGCCCGTTTCTTTTCTGCCCGCAAGTTCAATGCGTGCAAGCGCGCCAGGTCCTCGGGCCGATCCACATCCCAAACCGGTTCCAGCTCCCGCCAACGCCAGTTTCCCTGCGCCAGTCGCGCGCGCGTTTGCTGCATAACCGTGGCCGTACCCCACGCGACTTTGTCGAACAGTTGTGACTGCGGACTGCGTGCAAGTCCGATCAGTACATAGCCGCCGTCCTCGGCGGGGCCAAACACCGCTTCGTCTCCGCCGGCCAAGGCCGCGGCCGCTTCGCGCAAATAGCCCGGCGTCAGGACCGGGCAGTCGCAGCCGATCAACAGTGCCGGCGTACTTGCAGACAGCGCGTGCTCGAGCGCGCGTTTCATGCGCAGGCCCAGATCGCCCTCGCCCTGCGCTCGAAGGCCAACGCCGTAGCGTTTGGCGCAATCTGCAAAAAAAGGAACATCCGGATCGGGATCGCACCAAAGCTCTGGCATTCCCAACCGCGCCGCCACTGCGGTATCCAGTGTGCGCGCTATCATCTGCCGCTGCAATTCCGCCGCACCAGCCTCGCCCAATACTGGAATCAGGCGCGTCTTCACCCGCCCCGGCATGGGCGCCTTGGCAAACACCAGTATGCGGCAGTTAATGGCGGCGCCGCGCATAGTCGCGTGCCAGTTTCGCCGGCGCAGCGCCGAATGCATACTGCAAACGCAGCCACCACATCAGCGCGATGGTAGGTAGAGCCCCGCCGCTTTCCCAGCGGCGCGCCGACGTCAGACAGCGCTGGCGCAGGCATAGTGGCGCGGATAGGCGACGCAGGCGCACGCTGATGGCGATATCTTCCATCAGTTCCTGGCAAGGAAAGCCGCCAATGGCTTCGAACGCATCGCGGCGAACGAAAATGCATTGATCGCCGGTACAGATGCCGGACAGGCGGGAACGCAGATTCATCATCGCCTCCACCAGCCGCAACATGCGGTGCGCGCCCGCAATTCGCACGTCAAAGCGGCCCCAGACGGATTCGCCCGCGGCCAGCCCCTGCAATACCAGATGATCGGCGTTGTCGGGCAGGCATGTATCAGCGTGCAGGAACAACAGCACATCGCCTGATGCGGCGCGCGCGCCGGCGTTCATCTGCTCGGCGCGACCGGTGTTTGAAATGACAACCCGGTCGGCCGCACCCCGGGCCAGAACTACCGTGGCGTCGCTTGAACCACCGTCAGCCACAATGATGTCATGCCCACGGCAGCGCAGGTCCCGCAAAGATTCAAGGGTCGCGACGATGCGCGGCGCCTCGTCCAACGTGGGGATTATTATTGACAGACGTTTCATTGCAGCCGCAGTTCGCGCGAACTTGCACTACCGCTCAATGCATCAGCCGGGACCTTGCGCAGTGTTCGCACGCAGCGCGACCTGCGTCCATACGCGGTCGATAATCGCGAGTACCTCGTCCGCATTCTGCAGGCGCTCGGCCGGATCCTTGGCCAGCATGCCATCGAGCAGTATCTGATAGTCAATCAACGCCTCCGGCAGCCGCGGCACCGGCGCATGCACGTGTTGCGAGATCAGTTCGATGATGGAGTCGCCGTCAAACGGACGCCGGTTCATCAGCATTTCATAAAAAATGATGCCCAGGCTGTAGATGTCTGAGCGCTCGGTTGCCTGTTTGCCGTTGGCCTGCTCCGGCGAAATATAATAGGGCGTGCCGAAAAATTCGCCGTGCACGGTCCGCTCCATCGACCCCGCGGTACGCTTGGCGATGCCAAAATCCGCCAGCACCATGGTGCCGTCCGCGCGCAGCATCATGTTCGCCGGCTTGACATCGCGATGCACGATGCCGAGGCGATGGATTTCCGCCAGCGCGGCGGCGGCCTGCGCCATCAGCGACAGCGCCTGGCGCGGCGTAAGGCCCCGCTCGATGACGTCTTTCAGACTGCCGCCGGTGAAATACTCCATCGCGATATAGGCGTAATCGTCGGTGAATCCCTTGTCGAAAATCCGCACCACGTTGGTATGGTCGATATCGGAAATCAGAGCAGATTCCTGGATGAAACGCTGCAGCAGCTGTTTGTCGTCGCTGGGTTTCGCGTTGAGAATCTTCAGCGCCACCTGCTCGCCGTCGGTTTCACGTTCAGCCAGAAACACGTTGGACATGCCGCCTTCCCCGATTTTCTCCAGCACGCGATAGCCCTTTACCTGCAGCGGCCGGCCGGCCGCAAGCGCGCGCGACAAGTCGCTGGTGATGATACGCAGCGTTTCCGACAACGCCGCTTTGGCCGCACGCGCGGTCATCTGCGCGTTTTCGGCGAGCGCTGCGCGTATCGAATCCGGCACTTCAATCGGCCCCTCATCTGTGCCCTCGGCAGCACCGATGCCGGTGACTTCCATCGCTTCGATCGGCGCATTGCGGCCGCGCAACTCGAGCTGGCGCGATTGGCCGGTGCTCACCAGGCTGCCGGCCATGCTCACCGCGGCCGCGCTCGCCACCAACGGCCAGCCCAGCTCCTTCGTTTGTCCTTCAAGGCGTGATGCGACGTTGACGCTGTCCCCGACCACAGTCAGGTCTTCGGCCCCGGGCGGTCCGATGCGCACCTCCATCAGGTCGCCGGTATGCACGCCTACCCCGGTCGCAAATTCAGGCAAATCCCCGAGCTCGAAATGCGTCTTGAACCAGTCGCCAAAGGCGTTCGCCGCAAGCACTATGCCCAGTCCGGCACGAATGGCGCGACGGGCGTGATTGTCCTCCCCGTCCTCCGGGCGCGCCTCGAACACCACCATGATGCCGTCGCCGATCAGCTTCGCGATGCGTCCGCCGTTACGCACGATCGGCTGGCACACCGATTCGAAATACGCATTGAGCAATTCGGCAATCTGACCCGCGGTGAGTCGTTCTGAATAGGTGGTGAAATTGCGGATGTCGGCAAACAGCACCGTGGCCACGGTCATTTTGCCGGTCATTCCGGCGGTTTCCGCGAAGGCCAGCGGGCGCTCGGCATCGGCGCCGGAAATGCTCTGCCGGTACCAGCGCTTGAGCTCGTCGTTGCCGGCGACCAGGCGCTCGGCCAGCGAGCGTGCTGCCTTCTCGTATTTCTTCAAGCGCGAATTTACCGCCTCGAGCAGCTCGTCGCGGGTAAACGGTTTGTTGAGAAAATCGTCGGCGCCAAGATTCATGCCGCGGCGCATGCTGGTTCTGTCGTTTAGCGCCGTAAGAAAAATGAACGGCGTATCGGCAAAGCGCGGATCGGCGCGCAGCGTCTCCAGCAGACCGAATCCATCCAGCTCCGGCATCATGACGTCGCTCACGATCAGGTCCGGCGCAAAGCTCTTTGCATGCTCGACGCCGGCGCGGCCGTCCTCGGCCGAATCCACCGAATAACCTTCCCCCTTCAGCATCAGCGTCAGGTTGAGACGGATCGACGCCTCGTCTTCGACCACCAGAATCTTCTTCATGACGGCGGTTGCCCCAGACAGCGCCTGACAGCGCCGCGCAATTGCTCCAGTTCGAACGGTTTGGCCAGTACCTCAGTCGCGCCGCGGCGCAGTCCGAGCGAGCGCGCATCCTCGCTCATGGCGGCGGAAAACAACAATATCGGAACGCTCGCAAACTCGGGGTTCGCGCGCACTGTCTCCAGTACTGCGTAGCCGCCCAGATGCGGCATGACGACGTCGCAGATGATGAGCTCCGGACGAATCTGGCCCAGCAGCGCGAGGCCCTGCTTGCCGTCGGCTGCCCAGGTCAGTTCGTGCCCTTCGATGTGCATAACCTGGCGCATGAAATCAAGGTTCGACTGATCATCATCGATGAGCAATACCCGCGCCATGATCACGCCGCCCGTGTTGTCGGCGTCAGCGGCAGACGCACGCTGAATCGGGTGCCTGCATTGACTTTGCTTTCGATCGAAATCGTGCCGCCATGCAGTTCCGCCGCCTTCTTCACAATTACCAGACCGAGGCCGGTGCCCTGCCGGTTGCCAACATTGGAGGCACGGTGAAAACTCTCGAACAGGCGCGCCTGGTCTTCCGGCGGTATGCCGATTCCCTGGTCACCCACTTCAATCAGCGCCTGGCCGTCGCGCTCGGCCAGCAACAACGACACCGTGCTCCCCGGCGGCGAATACTTCACCGCGTTGGAGAGCAGATTGGTGAGAATGTGTCGCAGCAGCTTTTCGTCCAGATTCAGGCTTGAATGCTCGAATTGATGTTCGAACTCGATCGCATGCTGCTTCGCCACGCCGCCGCGCAATTCCTCCACCACTCTGGTACACAAGTCCCGCAGATCCATCGGCTTTGGATCGAACTGCAGTGCACCCGCCTCGGCTTTGCCTATGATCAGCACATCTTCGATCATCGCGTTCATGCGTTTTACGCCGCCCTGGATCCCGTGCAGCATCTTCAGGCGGTCTTCCGCGGACAGGCTGTCGGAATAATGTTCCAGCAACTCGGCGGAGGACAGGATGGTCGCCAGCGGCGTACGCAGTTCGTGCGACGCGATGGAAACAAACTTGGACTTCATCTCGGACAGCTCTTTTTCGCGCTGCAGCGCAGACAACAACTCCACCTCGGCACGCTTGCGCTGGGTGATGTCCACGTTGGTCCCGGTCATGCGCAATGCAGTGCCATCGTCGGCGCGATCAACCACGCGCCCGCGACTGAGCACCCAAACCCAGTCGCCGCTCGCCATCTTCAGGCGGTGCTCTATGCGGTACAACGGTCGCAGGCCTTTGATACAGTCGGTCTGCGCCTGGCGCACCGCTGCGATCTCGTCCGGGTGCACCAGGGACACCAGCTCGTCCAGCGTAAGATAGCGCTCGCGCGGCTCCTCCCCGGTCATCTGCGCCAGCGCTGCGTCCAGATAGACCGTGCCGCGCCTGCCGTCCCACTCCCAGATAGAAATGGCCGAGGACTGCATCGCCAGGTCCAGACGTTCCTTGGTCTGCTGCAGCGCAGCTTCGGCCAGCTTGCGCTCAGTTATGTCACCGATGCCGACGATAATTCCGTCC